>OLFX01002202.1_pt1 | contig 17369 bp, 7 predicted proteins | sample 1605091 | NCBI WGS metagenome assembly OLFX01 (sample SAMEA3888906, study PRJEB22519) | human gut metagenome | biome: human gut; feature: human-associated habitat; material: faeces | place: Denmark | collected 2012 | reverse complement strand
AACAATATGATGAGAAAGAGCTTTACTTCTTGCAAATGGCAGGGATCAAGTACACTTATACAAAACCAGCGGATGCAACGGAAGAAAATCCATATAAGGTTGTGAAAGCTTACAAGGCAGATGGAACCGAAATTGATCGCAATAAGACCTACAAAGCGATTATCAACGACTTCTTGTATGGTGGCGGAGATGGATTCTCAGTTTTCCGCGACACCAAATTGATCGGGGCTATCAATCCGGATACAGAAGTCTTTATCCAGTACATCCAAGATGTGAATAAGGCAGGGAAGAAGTTGTCTGCTTCTATTTTAGGCAACAAGACATTTGTGGAAAAAGTGGAAGAAGATACACCTACTCCAGAACCTCAACCAACTCCACAACCAACGCCAGTTTCTCCAGTAAGTCCTGAAAATCCAGTCCATCCTGTAGCCCCAGTAACTCCGGCTACCCCAACTCCTCAACCTGAAAGCCCAGTAACTCCAGCTCAACCAGCTACAAGCGAAACAAAAGAAGTGGCAACAAACAAACCAGTCGCTGTTACTTATCATACGGGTGGACAAGCAGAAGTAGCTGCTACACCAGCAACTGGCCTTCCAAAAACAGGTCAAGAAGATTTGTCTTCAACAGTCCTGAGCCTCTTTGGCATGACCTCACTAGCTTTAGCAGGATTTGTAGCTAGCAAAAAGCGTGAAGAAAATTAATCAAAACTAGGAAGCATCCTCTCTAAGAGGGCTTCCTTTTTGTTTTTCATTGAGAGGGGTGTCTTTACCAAAAGGTTTCATCTTCAAAACCAATCGCTTCCTTTCATTATTGATAAAGAAAAATTGTCAGAAATAAACTAAATATTATACTTATTTTAGATTTTGACAGACCGCATTGACTTTACATAAAAGAAGGACTAAAATGAAGGGGCAGTAAACGCTTACAACAAACAAGGAGGTCTGGTTATGAGAAATGACAGACAACAACGATTTTCTTTCCGTAAATATGCCGTTGGTTTAGTATCAGTGGTAGTCGGGTGCCTTTTTTTTGGTCCGGCTGTTTTAGCGCAGGAACAGGAGGGAACGGTAGAACCACCTGCAATTGTAGCACAAGAAGGGAAAGAAGAGGTTCAACCGTTATCTGGTTTGGAAAAAAATTCGGAGGAAGCTCTTCCAACTGAAGAATCAAGTAAGGAAACTTTTTTGCAAGAGCAACCAACACCTGAGAAATCTCCTGAAACAGCAGATTCAAATGGGAATGTAGATTCCGCTTCTAATCCTAAATCTGAAAAGGAGGGAGTCGAAAAGAAAGAGGAACTGGAGAAACCAGCAACAGAACACTCTTCAGTAGCCAATAAAGAAGGTGTTTCGGAAACTGTAACAGATCAAGCACGTGTTCAGGCCTTGGTACGTTTGGAGACGAAAAAACAGGATGTAGCAACTTCTCCAAGTATTGCAGACCAAATTCGGAATAATCTCCCAATCAAAACGGCAGTTTTAAAAGAGCTAGATGAAAAGGGAATTCAATATAAAAAATTAGCTGATTTTGATTTGGTTTTTAATGGATTTGTCTTGGAGACGAATTACAAGGATGCCTTGGAGATTCGCAAGATAGCTCGAGTTGAAAACGTTGAGATTACCCCTCTTTCTACAACTATAGAAAACCAGAGTCTTCCGAAGAAGCAGACGACCCTGGTTCCAACCAAGGTAAGTGATGAAAATGAATTGATTAATCTACAACCATTGTGGGATAAGGGAATCAAGGGGCAAGGGAGCGTGGTTGCTGTCCTAGATACTGGCCTAGACTATGATCATAATTTCTTTAGTTTAACGGATAAGAGTAGAGCCAAATACAAGAATAAAGAGCAGATGGAAGCGGCCATGAAGAAGGCCGGAATTACTTATGGTAAGTGGTACAACGATAAGGTGATTTATGCTTATAACTATTCGGATATGAATGATGAGATCAAGGAGGATGATCCGCGTTCGCACGGGACCCACGTGGCGGGCTCTGCAGTAGGAAATGCAACAAAACCAGTGCCAACAGGAGAACTACTTAAGGGGGTAGCTCCAGAGGCACAACTCATCTTTATGCGGGTCTTCTCAGATAAGAAAGGGATGACCGAACAAGGTTTTATTGTAGCAAAGGCTGTAGAAGATGCTGTGAAGTTGGGGGCAGATACTATCAATATGAGTTTTGGGGGTGTCAATGGGGCAGAAGCTGATACCAATCCGTTGACGCGTCAAGCTTTTGAGTTTGCAAGAAAATCAGGTGTTATCATTAATGCCGCAGCAGGGAATTATGCCGTGAGTGGATACTGGCAGGCTAAGCCAAAAGCAGATGCACCGGATACTGGAACAATGGATGAACCAGCTGTTGAAAAGGGAGTTCTAGCGATTGGTGCTTTCAATAATAGCATTACACATGAAACAAAAATTAGTTTAGAAGTTCCAGCTCTAAAAAATAAGGAAGAATTCCAGAATGGTCTGATTGACCTTCCTGTCTATCGCTTGATCTTTCCAGTAGAAGGACCACAGTCTTATGTTTATGTACCGAAGGGAGAAGATACTTATCGAAATGCTGCTGTAAAAGGCCAAATTGCACTGGTTGAAAGTGGTGGCGATGTATCAGATGAAGATAAGGTCAATGCCCTCAGACAAGCTGGAGCAAAAGGGGTCCTGGTTTATCAAAATGAAGAACAAGGAGATACCCTTCAAAATCTTTCCATGGGGTATTGGGGATCCTTCTATCCTGTCAGTGTACTTGGTCATTCTATCGGGAAAGAGCTAGCCACACATGCTGGGGAATATACGATCACTTTCCATCAAGAAGTTAAGAAAGTACCCTATAGTGAAGCGAATAAGATGCTCTACTTTACAGGCTGGGGATTAACCGCTGAAGGAATGTTGAAGCCTGATGTTACTTTGCCAGGTGGAAATGTGTACTCTGCTATCCCAGATGGTTCGTACGACTTGGATGCAGGTACGAGTATGGCGACACCACATGCGGCAGGGGCGACAGCCTTGATTAAGCAAGCTTTAGAACAACGATTCCCAAATTATAGCCCAGAGCAAATCCATACGCTTTTGCGACAATTAGTCATGAGTACAGCCAAACCTCATTTTGATCAGGAAAGCAACAGTTACTCCTCGGTTCGTCAACAAGGATCTGGTCTTATGGATGCTGCAGCTGCAGCTTTTGGCGATGTCTTTGTAACAGGTGGAAAAGGAGCAAATAGCAGTCTGACCCTTGGAAATGTTAAAGATTCCTTCACGTTTGATGTCACTGTACATAATCTTAGTTCAGAAGCAAAAGAATTCACTTACCATACGGTCGTCAATACCGATCAAGTGGAGAATGGACGTATTACCTTGAAGATGCGTCAACTACTGGATCAAGAAGGAGAAAAAACCATTCATGTTCCTGCTATGGGAAGTGTGACGGTTCCGATTTCTGTGAATACCAGTAACTATACAAGTGAACTCACGAATCAAATGAAAAACGGTTACTTTTTAGAAGGTTTTGTCTTCTTTAAAGATGCCAAAACTAAGAAAGACCTAGTGAGTCTTCCATATATTGGTTTTAAAGGAAACTATCAAGATTTACCAGGAATTGAAAAACCCATCTATGCCTTCACTGGGGATGAAAAACCATTCTATTATTACGCAAATGAAAAAGCGGAGCACCCCGAAAAAGACCCAGGGGATCACTTTACTGCCTTAGTCAGCTCTATTTGGAGAGGGGGCAAAAAAGTACAAGTTGTCTTGGGAGAAAAAGACGGGCACTATGATGGAAATAGTCTCGTATTCTCGCCAAATGGGGATGGATCCTATGATAGTGTCAAACTCAATGCAGTGGTCTTAAGAAATGTGGACAATATTCATTTGACGGTTTATCGTGCGGATGACGTCAAGAGAGAACATCCAATTTTTGAAAAAGGCAATGAGAGCCAGAAGAAATCAGATTATGGCTGGCGAATCAATGATCGTAGTAAGATTCTGTATGCGACACGTTGGAGTGGAAAAGATAAAAACAATCAGCTTGTGCCAGATGGGGACTATCAATATGTAGTCACTTATCGTCCAAGCACACCTGGTGCCAAACCTCAAGAGATTGTCTTAAAGGTCAAGGTCGATAAGCAAGTGCCACAATTGGCTAACACCAAGGATCTGTATGATCCAACAACCCGCCTCTTTAAGCCAGGTGAGATTGTTGAAACGGGTAGTGGGCTAGCTGGTAAATACCTCTCTTACCAAAAAGATGGTCAGGAAGTAGAAATCACTCCAAACGAAGATGGAACCTATCTTATCCCTGACGGAGTGGATCTAGAAACAGTACGCTTCTATATTTGGGACCGGGTCAATAATACCAATACCATGACTCTGGATGGAAAGACCGTTTCAGACGAGGTGACGACAGAAAATACTGGAACAGAGGAAGCAAGTCCGACACATGAAACTAGTGAAGCCACAGTGGGACGCTTAGAGGTACAAATTGTCAATGAAAAAGGAGAAGCGACCAATCAATATCCAGAAATGATGCGTTACCAAGTATTTGATAGTCGAGGAAATCGGGTTGATAAGGAATTTAATATTTATTATGAAGATCCATTACCAACTCTTCCATTTGGAACCTATACTGTAAAAGTCGTCGGTCAAGACCAAAACTACTCTTGGGTATCTCCAACAACGGTAACGGTGGAATTGAGCAAAGAGCATCCAGAAGGTGTGGTCAAATTTGTCTATCATTATATTGATAAAAATCGCTTTGATCTTGTCTTTGATAAAGAGCTTCCAAGCGGAACCCGTGTCTTTGCCATTGATAAAAGGACGGGGCAAAAAGTGGAGTTGGATCAAACCCTTTACGAACCAAAGACCTTTGAAAAGATTCTTGTTAATGGAGATTATCAGATCCATATTGATTTGCCAAAAGGATATCGCGCAGTAGAGAATGATTTCTTCTATACAGTAGGTGAGCGCATTAATCGCTACTTAACTAGTTTTGTCGAAGTTTCAGATGATCAGGTAGAAGATCCAATTATCCCATCTTCACCTATTCCATCTCCTCAACCGTCAACGACGACGCAAGAAGGTGAAAAAGGAAAACAACCGGATGTAACCGATACGCATCCAATAGTCGCGAAACAGACAGATATCCGTCCAATGTTCCAGAAAGATCTTGAAAGAGTATCAGAAATGGATCCATCGACTAAAGAGGTCTCAAGTCAATCATCACCTTCTCTTCCTAATACAGGACAAGAAAATGAACAAACAGGGATGGTAGGTTTGATGGTTCTTCTTCTCACTTTTGGTGCTATCCGCTTGAAGAAAAATCGTCCAGATCAAGGATAATCTTCTATTGGTTTAGTTGCAAGAATAAAATAAGGGTTAAGGTAGTGTGAAGCTACCTTAACCTAGTGTGTAAAAAGGAGTTTTTATGGAATTTCATCGACAACAGCGTTTTTCCATTCGTAAATACGCAATTGGAGTCGCTTCTGTTTTGATTGGTACCTTTCTAATGGGTTCAGCCGTTTCAGCTGATACGATCGTACCAACACCCTCTGTCGTAGAGCCATCTGTAGTGGTGCCAGAAACCGCAGCAACAGATGAGAAAACAGCAGAACCGATTCCAGCTACTAAGGACAGTATGTCCACTTCAGTTATAGAAGATACTGCCTCTAAAAAACTTGCTACAGCTGAGATTGAGAGTAAGGAAAAGACAAATCAGTCTCTACCTTCATCTTCAATCGATACAAGCAGTTCGACTACAAATCAAGTAAAGGCAGAGAAGGCTTCACCTTCAGTTGCGGAAGCACCAAACGAAAATGGGGTTGCTGCTCCAATTACGACCCCTATTGAACCAGTAAAGGAAAATTTAGAAGAAACAAGCCCAGTTGAGATCCTGGTTCGCTTGAAAGAAAAGCTTTCTGATGGGATTGGAGGGGTATCTCCGACTTCAAAAGAGACTCGCATTGAAAAAACCAATCAGGATCATGAACAGTTTTTGAAAGAGCTCGAAAAGCAATCCATTCAATTCAAAAAATTGTATGACTTTAATCTGCTTTTTAATGGCTTGGCTCTAGAGACGACTTATGGAGATGCTAAAAAGATTCGGGGACTAGCGCGTGTGGATGCTGTAGATTATGCTCCACTTGGTCGGACCAGAGTGGCGGAAACACAGCCCGCACCTGCATCACCGACTTCAACTAGGACCAAGGTCAGTGAAGAAAATAGTCTGATCAATTTACAACCACTCTGGGATAAGGGAATCAAGGGTCAAGGGCAGGTAGTTGCGATCATTGATTCCGGTGTGGACCCTGCCCATGATGTTTTCCGTCTAACAGATATCAGTAAGGCCAAGTACAAGAGTGAGGCGGAAATTGAAGAGGCTAAGAAAAAAGCGGGGATCACTTACGGTAAATGGTACAACAATAAAATCGTCTACGTTCACAACTACAGTGATATGGATGACAATGTCAAAGAAGACGATCCAATTTCACACGGAGCTCACGTAGCAGGAACTGCTGTGGGAAACGCCTCTCAACCTTCTCCAAATAGTGAAATTATCCGTGGTGTTGCTCCAGAAGCCCAACTGATGTTTCTACGTGTTTTCTCAGACACCAAGGGCGGTCAAGTTCAAAATTTCATCTACACTAAGGCGGTAGAAGATGCGGTCAAATTAGGGGCGGATTCCATCAATATGAGTTTGGGAACAGCATCAGGTTCTGTTTATGATGTTGGAGAGATCACCCGCCAGGCCTTTGATACAGCAAGAAAGGCGGGGGTAACCATTACAGTTGCCTCTACCAATATGGCGACCAATGGCTTCTGGCACAGCAAGCCACTGGCCACCACACCAGATTACGGAATGACAGGGACGCCATCCGTCAATCCAAATGTCATCTCAGTCGCGTCTATTAATAGTCTCACCAAGCATGAGTCGACAGAAGCAAGCCTGACCGTAGATGCGTTAAAAGGTTCCGTGGACTTCCCAGATGGCAAGATTCCGATGCATTCCTTTGTAGAACGCGACGCTTTTCGGACAACCATCCCTCAAAGCTATCTCCATGTGGACAAGGGAGGGATCGACCACTACCAAGCAGATAGTATCAATGGGCACTTAGTTCTTACTGAGCGAGGCGGCGAAGTTTCGGATGTGGACAAGGTCAAAGAGCTCAAAAGAGCTGGTGCTACAGGGGTGATCTTCTACCAGACTAAGGAGCAGGGCAATAATCCTGTAAGCTTTGACTTAGAAGGGCTGGGGGAACGATTCCCAGTTGGGGTTATTGGCCACGCTGCTGGACTTGTTTTGGCTCAGCATGCCAATGATTACCAGCTCCATATTGCCAATAAATTCAAACGTGTGCCTTACGATGCAGCCAATCAACTATCTGACTTCTCATCTTGGGGGCTATCAGCTGATGGGGATCTCAAACCGGATGTCACCCTTCCAGGAGGAATGATCTACTCATCTGTTAATAATGGAGAGTACTATATGGATAGGGGAACCAGCATGGCCTCTCCTCATGCTGCGGGAGCCACTGCACTGGTGAAACAAGCCTTGAAGGAGCGCTTCCCTCATCTTAGCCCAGAACAACTACAGGTTCTAGTCAAACAAATGACTATGAGTACAGCGATCCCTCATGTAGATGAGGAAACGCATGCCTATTCCTCTGTTCGTCAGCAAGGAGCGGGGGTCATGGACGTCACAGCAGCAGCTCTAGGAGACCTCTATGTGACAGCAAAAGATGCTAAAAGTAGCCTGACACTTGGCAATGTCACAGATACCTTTGAATTTGATGTGACCATCCACAATCTTTCCAATCAAGATAAGTCTGTCCGATATGAAACCACTCTTCAGACAGATCAAGTTCAAGATGGCAAATTCACCCTCCATCCTCGTCTATTAGAAACTTTAGACGGTAAGGAAACGGTGACTATCCCAGCCAATGGTCAGCGGACCATCCACGTAGCAGTTGATACAAGCAAGTACAAGGAAGAGCTCAGCAAGCAAATGCCAAATGGTTATTTCTTAGAAGGTTTTGTACTGGTTAAAGATGCCAGCAGTCAAAAACATCTGGTCAGCCTCCCATATGTTGGTTTCCATGGGGATTACCAAAATCTTCGTGGCATTGAAAAGCCTATCTACGAATATACAGGTAGCGACAAGCCGTTTTACTACTACAAGGATAAGACCGATTATCCAGATGGAAAAGTCCCAGAAACTCCAGAGCGTCATCCAGACAATCACTTTACCTCTTTGATTAGTTATGTCTATGAAAATGGAGAATCCGTAGCCAAAACTCTTGGTCAGGATGGGGATCGCTTTGACGGGGATCAACTCTACTTCTCTCCAAATAATGATTCCAGCTTTGATAGTATCAAGGTAAAAGCCGTCATGCTTCGCAATGTTGAAAATGTACACCTATCAGTCTACAAGAAGGATGACACAACTCGTACCAACCCGATTTACGAGGTTGGAAATGAAGTCCACCGTAAGACGGACTGGAGTTACCGGATTGGGAATCGCAGTGAAGAGTTTTATGAAATCTCTTGGGAAGGCTTGGACAAAGACGGCAAGCAATTACCAGATGGGGAATACCAATTTGTGATCACCTACCGTCCAACTGCTTCAGGTGCCAAGCAACAAGAGCTTAACTTCAAGGTTAAGATTGACAATACGGCTCCAAGTATCGAGTCTGGAAGTGCTCAGTACGATCCAGCAACACGGATTTTCCGCCCAGGTAAGGTACTTGAAACCGGTAGTGGCTTAGCAGGGACTTATCTGTCCTATGTCAAGGACGGGGAAACAGTGGCCTTGGAACCCCAAGAGGACGGTAGCTATCTTCTTCCAGAAGGGGTGGACCCTTCTACTGTTCGCTATACCATCTGGGATAAGGTCTACAATACCACTGAGATGGACATCGAAGGAAAGAAAGTAGAGGAGACGACTCCGACGAATGAAGCCGGTTCAGATGAACAACCTAGTGAGACAGGGTCTGAAAAACCGAAGGCTGAAAAGGGGACCTTAGAAGTCGTCTTCACAGATAGCAGTGGCGAAGTCATTTCTTATTATCCATCCGTCGTTCGTTACCAAGTGGTGGACGACCAAGGACGTGTAGTGGAAGGAGAGTTCAATGCTTCCTACAATGGTGGTACCTTCCCAGACTTGCCTTTTGGTACTTATACAGCCAAGATCACCCTATCTGATTACCATTATGATTGGGGAACAGAGCTGGTGAAAAAGGTGATCGTTTCACCTGAAAATCCACATCCAAAAGTAACCTTTGCTTTCCATTATTTAGATGAAAACAAATTGACCATTGGATTTGATCAGCCGGTCCCTGCAGGAACGGTTGTAAAAGTGGTAGGGAATGACGGTATCAGCCGACTTCTCCCACAAAGCATCTATGATCTGCTGCGCTTTGAGACGATGCTGATGAATGGCTCCTATCGTGTCCATGTGGATCTCCCGGCAGGCTATCGTGTTGCGGAAAATGATTTCCTTTATGAAGTGAGCAATCGGATCAACTACCATCTTCTTTCTTTGATCAAAGACGTTATCAAGCCAACCCCAGAGGTGCATAGTGGAGCGATTGTGGAACCATGGATTCAACCAGAAAATCCGACACTAGTGATAGATGAAGTGCCAAGTCGTCAAGCAGAAACCCCAGTGACCCCAGACCAACTAGTAGTATCCGAAAGTCCAGGAACTCCAGCTCAACCAGCTGCAAGCGAAACAAAAGAAGTGGCAACAAACAAACCAGTCGCTGTCACTTATCATACAGGCGGTCAAGCTGAAGTAGTTGCTACACCAGCAACTGGTCTTCCAAAAACAGGACAAGAAGCCTTGGCTTCAACAGTCCTTAGCCTCTTTGGCATGACCTCACTAGCTTTAGCAGGATTTGTAGCCAGCAAAAAACGTGAAGAAAAATAAAAAAGAAGATTCCTCTTTTGATATGTTCCGATGGGGATTAAACAAAATTAAGAGTTATCGGAACCTTCAAACGAAACACCCACGGGTATAGACCTGTGGGTGTTTTGTTCTATTTTGTATTATATGGTGCTTTGTCCTCAGCAACCATTGAAACTGATGCTGATTCAGTTGTGTCATAATGAATTCCTTTACGAAGTCGTTCATAAAGAACTCCGCCTATGGTATCCATTACCTGTTTCATCATATCAGGGTCAGAGAACATTTTTACAAAGAAGGATTCGTTCTGCTCATATCTGCTTGCTGCCATTTCCGGGAAGTCTTTAGCGAATAGAAGCATAAATGTTTTAAAGTCATTGTTGTGAGCATAACTTTTCCATTTATCCTGAGTAGCATAATCGTTCTCAATTTGAAGAAGAACTTTATCCATCTCCGTAAAGGTAGTCCCATATTTCTCATTGATTTTATCAATAATAATTGTAAGAGGATCTTTCTTCTTTTCTCTGCGTCCAGCCTCGCCAGTAATTGGTTTGAAGCCTTCTTCTGTAGGATCTAATTCGATACTTCCTTCAAAGTCTTTTTCAAGACGATAATACTCGAGCAATACCTTATCATCTACATTTATGATTTCATTGCCACCTTTTGGTAACTGCAGATCTAAAAACTTCGCATAAACACTAAACCTGTGAATGTCTTTATCAAACAATCTGCATACCTGTGTAACAAAAGCATAGATGCGATTAAATCTTGCAAGTGTAGATTTAAATAAATCCTGCTTTTCTGCCGGAAGAGCTTTGAATCTATCAAGTGCAGGTTGAATCTGGCTTTGCAACTTTCCTAAATCTCCAGCATTTTGGGTTTTACTAGCAAAGAATATTTCTGCGAATTTACCAATTTCCATTTCTTGATACACATGATATTCATCAAGGGTATTCTTTAAATCATATATCACGTTCGGATTTGTTTCCTGTTCAAGAACAGTTTCCTCATAATATGGCTCAAATGATTTTTTGATATCCTCTGCTGAGTTTACGAAATCAAGAACGAAGGTATCCTGTTTACCACGCACCGTACGATTTAAGCGTGAAAGTGTCTGAACCGCCTTTACTCCTGATAATTTCTTATCTACAAACATTGTATGAAGTAAAGGTTCATCAAATCCTGTTTGATATTTTTCTGCAACAATAAGCATACCAAAGTTATCTGTGTGGAACGCTTCCGGTAATGCCTTTTCTTTGATGGTACTTCCGTCTTTTGCTTTGTTAAGCTTTTCTTCGGTATATGTTTGTCCATCGTCCTCAACTTCGCCGGAGAATGCAACAAGCACATCTAAACCAGAATAGCCTTTTTCAGATATTTGTCTCTTGAACTCCTGCAAATAGCGAACAGCATGTAGACGTGAAGGCGTAACAATCATCGCCTTAGCTTTTCCACCGATTTTATGTCTAGTCACATTAATAAATTGTTCAAGCATAACAGTAGTCTTCTGCGAAATATTATGTGGATGCAGCGACTCATAGTTACGGATTGCATTCAGTCCAGAAGTGCTATCTAATTCTGGATCATTAGGAATAGACTTTACAATTTTATAGAACATCTTGTAAGTCATATAGTTTTTCAACACATCTAAGATAAAGCCTTCTTCGATAGCCTGTCTCATAGAATAGATGTGACACGGATGGAATTTTCCATTTTCGTCTTTCCAACCAAACATCTGTAAGGTCTTATCTTTTGGTGTAGCCGTGAAAGCAAAGAAAGACATATTTTCATGAACGCCCTGTGCAGAAAGTTCATCTAACATCTTGTCCTCATCGTCCTTGTATTTGCTTTCGTCTTCATATTCCATATCGGCATATTCTTCCAATATCTTTTCTGTATCTGCCAGAGCACGTTTTAGTTTCTTTGCAGCATCACCAGTTTGGGAAGAATGTGCTTCGTCTATAATGATTGCAAATCTCTTATTATCAGATTTTACTTCTTTATAGATGACAGGAAATTTTTGTAATGTTGTTATAATAATCGGAACACCATCATTGATAGCATCCTTAAGCTGTTGAGAGTTTTTATCAATCTTCTTTACCACACCATCTACATGGTCAAATTGATAAACTGTATTTTGTAATTGTCCATCAAGGACACGCCTGTCTGTAACGATAATAACAGACTGGAATATTTTTTCATTTTTATAATTATGTAGACCACTAAGCCTATGCGCAAGCCATGCTATAGAATTTGATTTTCCAGAACCTGCACTATGCTGAATTAGATAACTTTTGCCGGAACCATTCTCTTTCACATCCTCAAGAAGTTTCGTAACAACATCAAGCTGATGATAACGGGGGAATATCATACGCTCTGACTTGATATCACCATTGTCATCACGCTCAATCTGTAAGTGAAGGTATTTATGTAATATCTCAAGAAGTCTATCTTTGCACAGAACACTTTCCCACAGATATGCTGTATCATAACCATCCTCGTTGATAGGATTTCCTTTTCCACCAACTTTTCCTGCACCATTACTACCTTGATTGAACGGAAGGAAATATGTCTTTGCGCCTTCGAGCCTTGTGGTCATATATACACGAGATAAATCAACAGCAAAGTGTACAAGCACACGCTCTTTGAAAGTAAAGATTGCATCTTTACCTGCTCGGTCAAATTTATACTGCGCAATGGCATTAGCAGTGCTTTGACCAGTGAACTGGCACTTCAATTCCATCGAAACAATTGGAATACCATTTACAAATAGCACAATATCTATGCTGTTTTCGTTATTCAAAGAATAATGCAGCTGTCTTGTACAGTGCAGAATATTGGATTCATACTGTTTAACCGTAGTTACATTAATGCTTGTTTCTGGTTTCCAGTAGACGATTTTAAACTTAATGCCTCTATCAGTAAATCCTTGACGAAGAACACGTAGTAAGCCGACCATTTTTACCTCACGGCAGAAACGCTCGATTACTTGTTTTTCACTGTCAGCACCATATATTTTTTCATAACGTTCCCATGTCTTAGGCTGACTATCTTTCAGAAAAGAAATAAATGTAGCTTTGTCTAATCCTAGTTCTCTGTCGAAAGACTTAGGATCTCCTTTAACATATCCGCCTTGATTTGTCAGATACTCTTCAATATCTTTCTCAAAGCGTATTTCTTTTACATCAAAATCTGACACTGGTTATACCTCCTTTATTCTACGTATTAACTTAGAAACCTCGATGTCTAATAATTCATCAAGTTTATTTTTATCATTAATGATTTTGCTGCGAAATTTCTTTTGTTTATCGGTTGTAGCATCATTCATGTCATAAAATGTAATTCTTAGAGAAATGAACGATTTATATAATTCCATGATTTCAAAATATTTCATTAAATCGCCACGTGATATTGCACCATTCTCAGCTAGTAAAAGTATATGTGAGTGTTCCGCAAAAGGATTATTCTGCAAATTTAAAATAACACGATTATCCAAACCCGTTTTATTAGAATCTACTTTAGGAACTATATAACTTTCAAGCCATGATTGTGTATCTACGATCTTAGATAACTCTTTACATTGGTTATACGCTGATAGCATTAGTATATCAGCTGTTCCTTTTGCATTATCATCTTTTCTTATCTGTCTTTTATCTATGAGAAAAAAGGTGATTATATATAATGAAATCACAACTGACACATTAAGAACGGTATCGATTAACGTGTAGTTTACATTGCTCATTTTAAATCCCAGAATCGATGGAAGATTAAAATAATCCAAAACAATTACAACTACTATGGGAATGAACAAATACATTAATAACGATAGCCGATTTTTCTTTTTCATATCCTAGATTTCCTTCTTTCCCGTGACAACCTCATAGATGAGGGATTTTTTATATGCTATTAGCATATCAATTAGAGTTTGCTTTCCTAAAATTGTTTTATCCAAGTTATAAGATAGTCGTTCTACGTCATCTATAGCTCTTTTTTGTATTTCTATAGATGGCACAGTAATAGATATCTGTGAAAGCAACACTTGATTAATATTATTTATGTTTGAACCTTGGCTGTATTTTTTTAGTTGTTCTCTAAAGTATGGACTTCTGAAAAAATATAATAAGTATCTATCATTTAAGATATCTGTTCTTATATTTCTAAATCTGATACAAAAGCCACTATAAGAAAGAGGAAAATCAATATTTTCCACCATAACAGCTCTACCCACTAGATCCTTACTTCCATTTGAACGAACAAAAACTATATCGCCATCCTTCAGCATATAATCTTCATCAATTTCTTCATCAATAAGAATATCTGAAAACATATCCTCTCTATCAAGAACAAAATAATCTTTAAAATCACCAACACCAAGAAATTTTAGAGGTTTACCATTTGGTGCAACATTGAAGTTCAGTCCATTTTTCATATTTGCAATATATCCTAGGTGGATTGACTGTCCTTCAACCTCAACTATCAGCTCATTTATATTTGACAGCTTATATGCTTTCAGCTTCTCAATCACAGTTTGCTGTTTCTTGATGATAGCATCAATCTTAGAGCATTTTTCATCGAGATAATCTGCAATTCTATGCTGTTTACATTCATTAATAAAAGGAACAGGAATAGCTGTTAAGTCCTTAGCATTTAATGCACTACGTACTCCATCTCCACCTAAATGATTAAAAACTTCATTGTAGTACATAAACATAAACCAATAATAATAAAAGCGGTTGTCTTTTGATTCATTAGTAAGAACAATGTACGCTGGAGAAACTAATCCTGTGTATGAAGATAGACCTACACGACTTGTTTTTACATTCTCTAGGTCTATCAATTTAAAAACAAGTTCATTTTCTTTTAAAATCTGATATCCTTCGAATTTTTCTGGTTGCAAACCTTCATTATCTTCTTTACTACGTTTAATAACGCCATTTAATGTAAGAGCAAGTCTATCATATTCACCTACTTGGTTTCCAACAACTCGCTTTATACTACGAAATACACGCTTAGTCTGTACAATTTCCCAGTCGTGCGGAATTTCGCCTATCCAATCCACTCCGCTGTCTTTCATCTCTCTCATAGATCAAACACCTCCTTAAGACTTCCGGACAGCTCAGTTTCCAAATCCATAATTTCTGACATAATCTCTGTAGATGACTGTGGTGCTTCGTACTTGTAGAAGTATCGTGTGAATGGAATTTCATAACCAACTTTGGATTTCTTCGTATCAATCCATGCATCCGGTGCAAAAGGAAGGACTTCACGCTTGAAATACTCATCAATATTCTCTTTGAGCGGTACATTTTCTGTGTCGCGAAGGGAAGAGTCTGCTTGTGGTTTATTTTTCTTTAGAATAGGATTTCCATCTTCATCAAGAAGCGGACGTTCAACCGTAATCTTTGTATATCCAAAATCCGCATTATCGTAAATCTGGCTAATTTCATTTTCTCTGAATTCACCATAAATGCGTGTGATTTCTTCTATAGCATTTTCCGGAATATCGTTTCTCTTGTTTCCGAGTGCTTTACGTCTTTTTTCAAATAGCCCATTAGCATTGATAAGCTGAACCTTACCCTCACGCTTGGTTCCGGCTTTCTTATTAGAAAGCACCCAAATATAGGTGGCAATTCCTGTGTTATAGAAAATATCGTTAGGAAGCGCAATAATCGCTTCCAACAAATCATTTTCCAAAATGTATCTTCTGATTTCAGAAGGACCACTTCCGGCATCGCCCGTGAAGAGTGGAGAACCATTGTGAATGATAGCGATACGGCTACCACCATCACTTGGCTCTTTCATTTTAGAAATAGCAGTTAGTAAGAATAGCATTTGTCCATCTGATACAGCAGGAACTCCTGCTCCAAATCGACCTGCAAAACCACGCTTTGCTTCTGCCTCAACTTTTGTTTTTTCGTTTTTCCATCCTCTACCAAAAGGTGGGTTGGAAATAATATAATCAAATTTCTGACCTTCAAACTGGTCATCAGAAAGAGTATTCCCATCTTTGATAAAGTTCGCATCATTGCCTTTGATAAGCATATCTGCCTTACAAATGGCAAAAGTCTGGTCATTCAGTTCTTGTCCAAATGCAAGAAGTTCTGTGGCAGCATTCAGTTCATGAAGATATTCCTCAGAAACAGAGAGCATCCCACCTGTGCCGCAGGCCGGATCATATATAGTTTTTGCTACGTTGTTGCCAGATAAAATATCATTATCATCATGGAATAGAATATTAACCATTAAGCGGATAACTTCACGGGGAGTATAGTGCTGTCCGGCATCCTCATTGTGCGACTCAGAGAATCTTCGAATAATCTCTTCAAAGATATATCCCATCTCAAGATTGCTAATTACATCAGGATGTAAGTTTGCCTTAGGAGAAGTGAACTCCTTAATGACAATATAAAGTATTCCTTTGTTTGCCATAGTAGTGATGTGGCCATCAAACTTGAACTTTTCGATAATATCCTGCACGTTCTCAGAAAAGCCATTTAAATAATCACGGAAATTCTCTTCAATGTTATCTGGATCATCGAGCAGACGTTCGAAGGTATACTTGCTTGTGTTATAAAAAGCTTTACCTCCAGTAGCACTGCGAAGAAGAACATCCTTCATTGGCAGATTCTTTACTTCATCATATTTTTTTAAAACTGCATCCTTTGTATCTGATAAGATGCAGTCAAATCTTCTTATAACAGTTAACGGTAAGATTACCTCACCATACTCATGTGGTTTATATACCCCAGTTAGTTTATCTGCAATTGCCCATATAAGTGCAGCCTTTTCATTTACATTAGAACTTAAACTCATCGTTCAATTCCTCCATCTTATATTTCGTTCCATGCTTTTTCCAAAGCAGTAAAATCAATATTCTGTGATTCACAAAACTCTTTGATGTTCTTCATAGATGCCATACTCGGCTTGCTTTTTCCGCCTTCCCATCGATTTACTGAGGAGAAGGAAATATTTAATTCTCTAGCAAATGCCTCTTGGGATAAGAAACATTTTTGTCTTATCTTTTTGATTTCTTCTGAATATGCCATATTGATTATCTCCTAATTTCAATGTGTCAATGTTATAACATAATTATAGCTTTTTTCTATGAACTTTTCTACAGAATTTCATCTTGTAAATCCCCTTAGGATGTTAGAAAGGAAAAAAGTTCTGTTTAGATCGGAAATTTGAATTACTCAACTAATTATGGAATTAGAGGGTTAAATTTTGGCATTTTTCTTTACATATGATTTGAGAAGAAAATTTATCCGTTTAAATTTGATGGCAATCCCTTACGGCAATTGCCTTTAGGAGGGCTTCCTTTTTTACTATTCTTAAGAAGAAGCCTACAAAAAAAGTCATAGCCTAAATTGACTACGACTTTTTATCAATAGTTGATTAAGTGGTCAATTCCACTTTATTCTCCACCCAGACACTGCGGACAAAGAAGAGGCTGATCAGAGCTAGTGCTAGAAAGG
>OLFX01002181.1_pt1 | contig 17583 bp, 6 predicted proteins | sample 1605091 | NCBI WGS metagenome assembly OLFX01 (sample SAMEA3888906, study PRJEB22519) | human gut metagenome | biome: human gut; feature: human-associated habitat; material: faeces | place: Denmark | collected 2012 | reverse complement strand
ACCTAAGGGTAATGTTTACGTTCACTATGTAGATGAAAATGGTAACACTATCAAACAATCTGTAACAGATGAATTTGGTCAACCAGTAGGTAAAGATTACGATACAGTAATTGATAACCGTCCTAAGACAATTGTTACTGCTGATGGTAAAGTTTACGAATTGGTACCACAAGGTAACTACCCAGTAGGTTCTGTAGATGGTGATGGTCACTTGACAACAACTGACCCAGTAACTGGTAAAGTTATCGAAGGTGATAAGAACGTAACTTACGTTTACAAACTTGTCGATACAACTCCAGAAAAACCAGTAACACCAACTCCAGGTAAACCTGAACAACCAACTCCAGCTAAACCAGTTGATCCAGCTCCTAAAGCTCCAGCTAAAGCTACTCCAGTTAAACCTGCACAAGAAATGGCACAATTGCCAAACACTGGTGAAGAGTCTAACGTAGCAGCTACAGCATCTCTTGGATTGCTTGCAACTGCATCTGGATTGGCTCTTGCGGCAAAACGCAAAAAAACTGAGGAATAATATTCCTTCGACTTACCCCTAAAACTTATGAGTGACTAGTCCTAATAAAAACTAACTACTCTTAAGTAAGAATAAGCCGATTAGCTTCGTTCTAAAAAAGACACATTCCGATATGGGGTGTGTCTTTTTGTCGTTCTTGAAAATGAGAGAGCCTATCTTAATTGTTAGTCTAAGTCTCATTTAGCCTTAGCATTATAGAGGAGAGGATTAGTTTAGTAAGCTGAAATCTTAGATGTAGAAGAAGTAGATGTTGAATTTTAAGATAACTTTAGGTTTTATGTTGCAAAATGTAAGATGGGTGAAAATGCTATGAAACAAGCGTTTTCAGTATTTATACAGCATAAAGCGTTTGCAATTTTTTTTGAGGGAAATAATAGTTTATATTAGAACTTACAAGAATTTTATGATAAAATTTATCGGTGAGTTTTAATACATAAAACAAGAATGGAGTAGATATGTTTTTTAGAAGGAACGAAGGGGAATATCGCGAAACTGATCGCGTGACTCGTTTTAAATTGATTAAATCAGGTAAGCAATGGCTTCGTGCTGCGACATCTAACTTTGGACTTTTCAAGGTTGTTAAAGGTGGGGCAGACGCACCATCAGTTTCAGCACAAAGTGTTGAAGAGAAAACACCGCTTCTCTCAGGGCAAGCTCTCCTTAAAGGAATTGCAGCAGCGGGTGCAGTGGCTGGAGGCGCAGTGGCAACTTATACAGCCCAAGCGGAAGAAACGACAACTCCAGCTTTGGAAAGCCAAGTAACTGCTAATCAGGATGTGGCGGTCAACTCTGAGTCAGTGGTATTGAGTGCGGCACCAGTTTCTGAAGCTTCAGCAGTAGCATCAACAAGTCAAGAGTCTACAAGCTCATCAGTAGATGCTCAAGCAAGCACAGAAGCATCAGTTTCAGTATCACAATCTGTCTCTCAATCAGTTTCTGCTGAATTGTCACAAGCTATCTCTGAATCTGCATCACTCAGCAAAGAGAATTCAACTTCTGACAGTCAGTCACAAACTGAAAGTACAAGTGGTTCAAACTCAGAATCAGCTTCTGATTCAGCAACTTCAACAAGCTCAGTTGCTTCAGAGACTGCAAGCCAAGAGGATGAAAAAACTGTCTTGGATCAAAACGTTTCAGAAGCGGAATTGCTCGTTAATATTGCTAAAAACTACCAAGCAAAATTAACAGACACAGCAGCCAAGGCTGAAATCCAAACGGCTATTACAACAGTTCAAGAAGAAGTCACTAAGTCAACAACGTTGATCGCGGCATCAGCAACAAATGCAGCTTACGCAGAACAGCGTGAGCGTCTTGGTAATGCCGTCGATAACATGATGACCAAGCTTACAAATGCTGGTTTCAATGGAAACTCTACAGTGAATGGCACTCCAGCTATCACTTCAAACCTTAACCTTGCGACTGGTGAAAGTAAGGTTTATACAGGAACTGGAACAGACTCAAACTATAATGTTCCAATTTACTATACATTGAAAGTGACAAATGACGGAACAAATCTGACTTTTGTCTACACTATCTCATATGATAATCCAGCAACGTCAACTGTTGAGAAACAAACAAAAGTAGGCACTAACCATACTCTATACAATACTGGAACATCTAAACAAACAATGTTTACACTTGGTAAAGGTTTGGGCACTCCATCAAGTGTAACAAGTTATCTTACTGATTCTTCAGGAAATAAATTTACGAATAACAATAGACTTAAAGACTCAACGACACCGATAACTACCAATGGAACTGGGAATTACACCTGGAGCAATGGTGCACAAATGATTGGTTACTTTGCAAAGCAAGGTTATGGTTTAACATCAACATGGACTGTCCCAATCACTGATGACGATACATCCTTTACATTCTCACCTTATGCAGGTGCTGATGATGACTCTACTTTTACCAACTATTTTAATAGCAAAATCGTAGAGTCTGAAGCAGATACAACGAGTGCATCTTTAAGTACATCTCAAAGCATCGTAGAAAGTACTTCAACAGTAGAGTCTCAATCTGTATCAACAAGTAAGGTAGAATCTGCATCATTTTCAGCATCTGAGTCAGAGGTTGTCTCATCTTCTCTTTCTCAATCAGAGAAAGCATCAGCATCCCTTTCAGAGAGTGTTTCAGAAAGTCTTTTTGAAAGTGCCTCAACAAGTGCATCAGTGAGCGCATCACAGTTAGAGTCAAATTCAGTCTCAGCTTCAGAAAGTGCGTCAACATCAACATCACAGTCTGAATCGAACTCAACTTCAGCATCTGAAAGTGCATCAACATCGATCTCTCAATCAATCTCAAATTACGAGTCAGCTTCAGAGAGTGAGTCAGTATCTGAATCGCAGTCAGTCTCAAACTCAGAGTCAGCCTCAGAGAGTGAATCAACATCAGCTTCACAATCCGAATCAAACTCAGTTTCTACTTTAGTGAGTGAATCAACGTCAGCGTCACAATCAGAATCAAATTCAGTTTCAACCTCAGAGAGTGAGTCAACGTCAGCGTCACAATCCGAATCAAACTCAGTTTCTACTTCAGAAAGTGAATCAACGTCAGCGTCACAATCCGAGTCAAATTCAGTTTCAGCGTCAGAAAGTGCATCAGTAAGCGAATCACAATCAGTGTCTAATTCCGAGTCAGCATCAACAAGTGCGTCTGTATCTGAATCACAATCCGAGTCAAACTCAGTTTCTACTTCAGAAAGTGAATCAACGTCAGCATCACAATCCGAATCGAATTCAGTTTCAGCTTCAGAAAGTGAATCAACATCAGCTTCACAATCCGAATCAAACTCAGTTTCTACCTCTGAGAGCGAATCAACGTCAGCATCACAATCCGAGTCAAACTCAGTTTCAACTTCAGAAAGTGAATCAACATCGACATCACAATCCGAATCAAACTCAGTTTCAACTTCAGAGAGTGAATCAACATCGACATCACAATCAGAATCAAACTCAGTTTCAACTTCAGAGAGTGAATCAACATCGACATCACAATCCGAATCAAATTCAGTTTCAGCTTCAGAAAGTGAATCAACATCAGCTTCACAATCCGAGTCAAACTCAGTTTCAACTTCAGAGAGTGAATCAACGTCAGCGTCACAATCCGAATCAAACTCAGTTTCAACTTCAGAGAGTGAATCGACGTCAGCGTCACAATCCGAGTCAAACTCAGTTTCAACTTCAGAAAGTGAATCAACGTCAGCATCGCAATCCGAGTCAAACTCAGTTTCAACTTCAGAGAGTGAATCAACGTCGACATCACAATCCGAGTCAAATTCAGTTTCTACCTCAGAGAGTGAGTCAACGTCAGCTTCACAATCCGAATCGAATTCAGTTTCAGCTTCAGAAAGTGAATCAACATCAGCGTCACAATCAGAATCAAACTCAGTTTCTACTTCAGAAAGTGAATCAACATCAGCATCACAGTCAGAATCGAATTCAGTTTCAGCTTCAGAAAGTGCATCAGTAAGCACATCACAGCTGGAATCAAACTCAGTTTCAACTTCAGAAAGTGAGTCAACGTCAGCGTCACAATCAGAATCAAACTCAGTTTCAACTTCAGAGAGTGAATCGACGTCAGCATCACAATCCGAGTCAAACTCAGTTTCAACTTCAGAAAGTGAATCAACTTCAGAATCACAATCAGTGTCTAACTCAGAATCAGCGTCAGAGAGTGCGTCTGTCTTAGAATCACAGTCTGTATCAAACTCCGAATCAGCGTCAGAGAGTGCATCAGTAAGCGAATCACAATCAGTGTCTAATTCCGAGTCAGCATCAACAAGTGCGTCTGTATCTGAATCACAATCAGTGTCTAACTCAGAGTCAGCATCAACAAGTGCGTCTGTCTCAGAATCACAGTCTGTATCAAACTCAGAGTCAGCGTCAGAGAGTGCATCAGTTTCTGAATCACAGTCTGCTTCAAACTCAGAGTCAGCATCAGAAAGTGCGTCAGTAAGTGAATCACAGTCTGTTTCAAACTCCGAATCAGCCTCAGAAAGTGCATCAGTTTCTGAATCACAGTCTGCTTCAAACTCAGAGTCAGCGTCAGTAAGTGAATCAATCTCAGAATCACAGTCTGTATCAAACTCCGAATCAGCCTCAGAAAGTGCATCAGTTTCTGAATCACAGTCTATTTCAAACTCAGAGTCAGCGTCAGTAAGTGCGTCAGTTTCAGAATCACAATCAGCGTCTAACTCAGAATCAGCTTCAGAAAGTGCATCAGTTTCAGAATCACAGTCTGTCTCAAATTCCGAGTCAGCGTCAGTAAGTGAATCAATCTCAGAATCACAATCTGCTTCAACTTCAGAATCAGCGTCAGTAAGTGAATCAATTTCAGAATCACAATCAGTATCTAACTCAGAATCAGCCTCAGAAAGTACTTCTGTATCAGAATCACAATCCGCTTCAACTTCAGAATCAGCGTCAGTAAGTGAATCAATTTCTGAATCACAGTCTGTATCAAACTCAGAGTCAGCCTCAGAAAGTGCATCAGTTTCTGAATCACAGTCTGTATCAAACTCCGAATCAGCGTCAGAAAGTGCATCAGTTTCAGAATCACAGTCTGTGTCTAACTCAGAATCAGCCTCAGAAAGTGCTTCTGTATCAGAATCACAATCCGCTTCAACTTCAGAATCAGCGTCAGTAAGTGCTTCAATTTCAGCTAGTGAGTCAGCATCATTGAGTAAATCTCGAAGTACAAGTGCGTCAGTTTCGGCTTCTGAATCAGAATCATTAAGTACATCAAGCTCTTTGAGTGCTTCTGTATTTGAAAGTCAGTCTCAAGCCTTCAGTGCTTCAATTTCTGCAATCATTTCAACTGTTGAGTCTATTTCGAACTCCGCTTCAAGCTTTATTTCAGCTAGTGAATCGATTTCAACATCTAACTCAGCATCATTGAGTGAGTCGGCGTCATTGAGTGCATCTGTTTCAGGCTCACAATCAGTATCTAATTCTGAAAGTACATCTGTAAGTACTTCAATCAGTGAATCACAATCAGTTTCAAATTCTGAGTCTGCATCAACAAGTGCCTCTATCTCAGAATCACAGTCTGTTTCAAACTCAGTCTCTGCATCAGAATCAGCAAGTGCATCTGAGTCAGCTTCAGCATCTGCATCAGAATCAGCAAGTGCATCTGATTCAGCATCTGCATCAGAATCAGCAAGCACATCAGTTTCAGTCTCTGCATCAGAATCAGCAAGCACATCAGCTTCAGTCTCTGCATCAGAATCAGCAAGCGCATCAGTTTCTGTATCAGAGTCAGAATCAGCAAGCACATCAGCTTCAGTCTCTGCATCAGAATCAGCAAGCGCATCAGTTTCTGTATCAGAGTCAGAATCAGCAAGCGCATCTGAGTCAGCATCTACATCAGAATCAGCAAGCGCATCTGAGTCAGCATCTGCATCAGAATCAGCAAGCGCATCTGAGTCAGCATCTGCATCAGAATCAGCAAGCGCATCTGCTTCAGCATCTGCATCAGAATCAGCAAGCACATCAGCTTCAGTCTCTGCATCAGAATCAGCAAGTGCATCTGAGTCAGCATCTGCATCAGAATCAGTAAGCGCATCTGAATCTGCTTCAGTCTCTGCATCAGAATCAGCAAGTGCATCTGAGTCAGCTTCAGCATCTGCATCAGAATCAGCAAGCACATCAGCTTCAGTCTCTGCATCAGAATCAGCAAGTGCATCTGAGTCAGCTTCAGTCTCTGCATCAGAATCAGCAAGTGCATCTGAGTCAGCTTCAGCATCTGCATCAGAATCAGCAAGCGCATCAGTTTCTGCATCTGAGTCAGCGTCAGCGAGCGCATCAGTTTCTGTATCAGCGTCAGAATCATCAAGCGTATCTGCTTCAGTGTCAGCGTCAGCGAGTGCATCCGCTTCAGTCTCTGCGTCAGAATCAACAAGCACATCAGTTTCTGTATCTACGTCAGAATTAGTAAGCGCCTCTGAATCAGCTTCAGTGTCTGCCTCAGAATCAGCGAGCGCATCTGAGTCAGCATCTGCATCAGAATCAGCGTCAGCAAGCACATCAGTTTCTGTATCTGCATCAGAATCAGTAAGCGCCTCTGAATCTGCTTCAGCGTCAGCGAGCGCATCCGCTTCAGTCTCTGCATCAGAATCAGTAAGTGCATCTGAATCTGCTTCAGCCTCTGCGTCAGTGTCAGCGAGCGCATCTGAGTCAGCATCTGCATCAGAATCAGTAAGCGCATCTGAATCTGCTTCAGCCTCTGTGTCAGTCTCAGCAAGCGCATCTGAATCTGCTTCAGCGTCAGCGAGCGCATCCGCTTCAGTCTCTGCATCAGAATCAGCGAGCACATCAGTTTCTGTCTCAGAGTCGGCGTCAGCAAGCACATCAGTTTCTGTCTCTGCGTCAGAATCAGCAAGCACATCTGCGTCAGCGTCATCGAGCGCATCCGCTTCAGTATCAGAGTCAGCTTCTACATCAGCATTCTTGAGTGCCTCTGAAAGCACAAGTGCTTCAACATCATTGAGTACTTCAGCAAGTCTTTCAACCTCTGCCTCAACAAGCGCTTCAGTGTCTGCTTCATTGAGTGCCTCAGAATCAACTTCTGAAGTGAAAGATCCTAAGCACAAACGTGGTAGCCAAGCGCTTCCTAAGACTGGTGAGGAAAACTCATCATTGTCAATGGCATTTGGTGCTTTGGCAACTGCAACAGGTCTCGCCTTTCTTGCTAAACGTAAGAAAGATGAAGAAGAAAGTGAAGACTTCTAAGTCTTAGTAAGTTTAATCATTATCTTTTAGCAAGATAATCAAATATCCCCTATCGATTAGAGTGATTTCCTAATTGGTAGGGGATTTTTTTAGTCTGATATTCTAAAAATACAAATAGTTTTAATAAGTCTTAGGGTTACCATTATTATCGTATTTTTAGAGATATGAAAGAAAGGATTAATCGCTAGAAAGCAATCTCGAAATGAGATTTTTTGCTTAATTTTATGATAAAATTTAAAGGAGTGTTTTAATCAAAAATAAATGGAGTTTATATGTTTTTTAGAAGGAATGAAGGTCAATATCGTGAAACCGAACGTGTGACACGCTTTAAATTGGTTAAGTCAGGGAAGCACTGGCTTCGTGCGGCGACGTCGAATTTTGGTCTTTTCAAGGTGCTTAGAGGGGGTGTGGATACACCGTCTGTTGCTGGCCATCAGGTAGAGGTGGATGCACCTGCTTTTTCAGGTCAGACACTGCTTAAGGGAGTGCTTGCAACGGGGGCCTTGTTAGGTGGTTCTGTTGTGACTCAAGTAGCTCATGCGGATGAAATGACTGATCAGCCGATTTTGGAAAGTGAAGCAGGAGCTAAGACTGATTTCTTGGCTACATCTGATTCCGTTGTTCTTGGAAATATGGAGTCTGTGTCCAGTGTTCAAGAGAGTCAAGTAAATAGTCAAGAGTCATCAGAAACTGCGTCAAGTCAGACTTCGGAGGCTTCTTTGAGTGAGTCTTTATCACGCAGCCAATCGGTGTCTGCTTCTGAATTAGCTTCAAGATCGACATCCTTGTCATTGAGTGCCTCGCTTTCTGCTTCCTTGTCAGCTTCATTAGCTTCTAAGTCGGAATCAGTAAGTCAGACGGATTCTTCTTCACATAGTCTGTCAGAGAGCGCAGCTGAAAAATCATCAGAGCATAGTACAAGTACATCTGTTCAGTCAGTTAGCAAGAGTGATAGTGGTAGCGACTCTAAAGTAGGGATGTCCCTTGTCAGCTCAGAGTCAACCTTGTTAAACGCTTTCTTGACATCTGAAGTGCAAACGAATCGCCAATTATCTGATACGGCGACTGGGCTGCTAGCTGCCTCGGTTGTGGCTGATGCTGAGCGTTTAGAACAAGAAAAGCGTCTCAAAGATTTAGCCTTAGACATTTATACTTATAAAGCTCAAGCTGTTGATTTGCCAAATACGGATGCTGCTATTCTCAAGGGAGATAAAGCTTTGGATGCCATTCGTGTCAGTCTGGCTGATCGTGATAGTGATGTGGCTCCTACGATTAGTCAGGCCCGTCAGGTTAGAAATAGTCTTGCCAATGCGGTGCTTCGTGCGACATCTGGTCAGCGTGATCCTCGTAATGGTTCTCGCATTGATGCTAATAGCAACCTCCGTGCACCCCAGTATAATTTAGGTCTGGCTAACAATGCCTTGATTTCTGTTTATAACTCTGACTACATCAATCAGGCTTATAATGTTGTTGAAACCATTCCTACACGAAATAGTATTAAAAGCATTGGCTACGCTTCTGGTAGTGATCGTGTGAATGGGATCAACGTGCCTCAGACCTCTGCATTGAAAAATAGTGCAGTAGCCTTTAATATTTTTGGAACTGTTGGGCAGACAGAGGTCGTAACGCCTGGGAAAATTTATAATGTTTCTTTTGTAGTGACTAATACGGCTAGGCAGTCAGTGACACGTACGCTTCGTATTCAGGTTTTGCCACAAAATGATGGCATTCGAAACCCGATTACGGCGGTGACAACTGGGACTTATGTTAATGACACAAGTAATCTCGCTCAAGACGAAAAAGATAAGGTTTGGGAGGCCTTTAAGACTGCTAACCCAAATATTGCCACTTCAAAGGATTTTAAATCTTATTCGGTTTCATCATCTGGTGTGGTGACCATTACTTATAAAGATAACACCACAAACGATGTGACGGCTCCAGTGAAGCGACTTGCAGCACCAACGGTTGAAACGAGATTATTGGACAAGGCTTACACGCAGACACCTGTAACGGTGACAGGAGCTGAGCCAGGTTCTACGGTCGTTCTATACAATAATGACGACGAAGTGGGAACAGCAGTGGCAGATGCTTCGGGTCAAGCGATTGTGACGCCGACAGTTAAGTTACAAACAGGTGGTGTAACAGCCAAAGCTCGCATCATGTATGATGATTATGCGGTATACTCAGATGCCAGCAATTCCGTGGCTGTAACGGATGGGACGCGTCCTGAAGTGACGGCTAAGTTGACTGTCGATGGTGTGGAACCTAAGTCTACGCCTCTCGAAGGTGGTGGGAAAAACTATACCATCTATGCTGGCGATGATGCTGTTGTTACTTTCACGGCAACAGATGACAGTGGTAAGCTTAAAGAAATGAAAGTCGTTGCAAGAGCCGATTTGAATGATAATGCCTTGAATGGCAATTTCTTTGGTAGTAGCCAGTACGGAACAGGTAATATTGCACCGATTACGGGAGATATTACAGCAACGACTGATAATCCAGCAACCATCACAACGACCATTCATTTGAAGGATGACCTTTATCATTCTTTCCGAAACACATGGCAACGTAATGTTGCTGCTATTGACAATGCATCAAATATGAACCGTCCAAATGGCTTGGGTGAGATTCGTATTACTCAGGGTCGCTTGTCAGATCGTACACCGGGTGTGGCGCCGACAAGCACTATTCAGGTGACCAGCCTGACTGTCCTAACAGACGCAGATAAGAGTAAGATTATTGCGGCAGTGTCTGCCTTGAATCCAGAGGTCGCAAACCGTATTAAGTCTTATACGGTTAATAGTGATGGTACGGTAACGATTACTTATAAAGACAGTACGACCAATGTTGTGACGGTGAAATTGTCGGATAGTGATTACAGCGAGTCAGTGTCGCAAAGTGCCAGTCAGTCTAAGCAGGAATCGATTTCTCAAAGTCGAAGTGAGTCCGCTAAGCAGTCTGCATCGACCAGCCTTTCATTGAGCACAGTAGCCTCAAAAAGTGTCTCAAGTTCCTTGAGTGAATCTTTGAAGACCAGCGTTTCGCAAAGTCAATCAGCATCAACGAGCGCGTCTTTGAGTACCGTGAAATCTGAGAGCGTTTCAAGCTCCTTGAGCGAGTCCTTGAAGACGAGCGTCTCACAAAGTCGATCTGCTTCAACAAGTGCGTCTTTGAGTACCGTGAAGTCAGCGAGTGTCTCAAGTTCCTTGAGTGAGTCTTTGAAGACGAGCGTCTCACAAAGTCGATCTGCTTCAACAAGTGCGTCTTTGAGTGCTGAGAAATCGGCGAGCGTTTCAAGTTCATTAAGTGAGTCCTTGAAGACCAGCGTTTCACAAAGTGAATCCGCTTCAACAAGTGCGTCTTTGAGTACCGTGAAATCTGAGAGCGTTTCAAGTTCCTTGAGTGAGTCCTTGAAGACTAGCGTCTCACAAAGTGAGTCAGCCTCAACGAGTGCGTCTTTGAGTACTGTGAAGTCAGCGAGTGTCTCAAGTTCCTTGAGTGCGTCTTTGAAGACTAGCGTTTCTCAAAGTCAGTCAGCCTCAACGAGTGCTTCTTTGAGTACCGAGAAATCAGCGAGTGTTTCAAGTTCCTTGAGTGAGTCCTTGAAGACAAGTGTCTCACAAAGTGAGTCCGCTTCAACGAGTGTGTCTTTGAGTACCGTTAAGTCAGCGAGTGTTTCAAGTTCCTTGAGTGAGTCCGCTTCAACAAGCTCGTCTGTGTCAGAATCACAATCAGTGTCAAACTCAGAGTCAGCTTCAGAAAGTGCGTCAGTTTCTGAATCACAATCAGTCTCAAATTCAGAATCAGCTTCAGAAAGTGCGTCAGTATCTGAATCACAATCTGTATCTAATTCAGAATCAGCTTCAGAAAGTGCGTCAGTATCTGAATCACAATCTGTATCTAATTCAGAATCAGCTTCAGAAAGTGCGTCAGTTTCTGAATCACAATCTGCTTCAACTTCCGAGTCAGCTTTGGTAAGTGAGTCAACATCGGCATCGCAATCAGTTTCGAACTCAGAGTCAGCGTCAGAAAGTGCCTCAGTGTCAGAGTCACAATCCGCTTCGAACTCAGAGTCAGCCTCAGTAAGTGAATCAATCTCAGAATCACAGTCTGCTTCAAACTCAGAATCAGCGTCAGTAAGTGAATCAATTTCAGAATCACAATCAGTGTCTAATTCAGAATCAGCGTCAGAGAGTGCGTCAGTTTCAGAATCACAGTCTGAATCAAACTCAGAGTCAGCGTCAGAAAGTGCTTCTGTATCAGAATCACAATCAGTGTCTAATTCCGAGTCAGCGTCAGAAAGTGCTTCTGTATCAGAATCACAATCTGTTTCAAACTCCGAATCAGCTTCAGAAAGTGCGTCAGTTTCAGAATCACAATCAGTGTCTAACTCAGAATCAGCTTCAGAAAGTGCTTCAGTAAGCGAATCACAATCAGTTTCTAATTCTGGGTCAGCATCATTGAGTGCGTCAGTGTCTGAATCACAATCAGTGTCTAATTCAGAATCATCGTCAGTAAGTGAATCAATTTCAGCCTCACAATCTGCCTCAAATTCCGAGTCAGCCTCAGCAAGTGCATCAGTGTCTGAATCACAATCTGTCTCAAACTCAGAGTCCGCTTCAGAGAGTGCTTCAGTTTCAGAGTCACAGTCTGTCTCAAACTCAGAATCATCTTCAGAAAGTGCTTCAATCTCTGAATCACAATCTGTTTCTAATTCCGAGTCGGCCTCAGAGAGCGAGTCGACATCAGCGTCACAATCAGAGTCAAACTCAGAGTCAGCTTCAGAAAGTGCATCAACTTCGACATCACAATCAGTATCCAATTCTGAGTCAGCTTCAGAAAGTGCATCAACTTCGACATCACAATCAGTATCCAATTCTGAGTCATCCTCAGTAAGTGCGTCAGTATCAGAATCACAGTCAGTATCAACTTCCGAGTCAACTTCAGAGAGTGCATCTGTGTCAGAATCACAGTCTGTTTCAACTTCCGAGTCATCCTCAGTAAGTGCTTCAATTTCAGAGTCACAGTCTGTTTCAAATTCTGGGTCAGCATCATTGAGTGCGTCAGTGTCTGAATCACAATCAGAGTCTAATTCAGAATCATCGTCAGTAAGTGAATCAATTTCAGTCTCACAGTCTGTTTCCAACTCAGAGTCAGCATCAGAGAGCGAATCGATATCAGCGTCACAATCAGAGTCTAATTCAGAATCATCGTCAGTAAGTGAATCAATTTCAGTCTCACAGTCTGTTTCCAACTCAGAATCAGCCTCAGTAAGTGAATCAATTTCAGAATCACAATCTGTCTCAACTTCCGAATCCGCATCAGCAAGTGCATCAGTTTCAGAATCACAATCTGTTTCAAACTCAGAGTCCGCTTCAGAGAGTGCTTCAGTTTCCGAGTCACAGTCTGTCTCAAACTCAGAATCATCTTCAGAAAGTGCTTCAGTTTCCGAGTCACAGTCTGTCTCAAACTCAGAATCATCTTCAGAAAGTGCTTCAATCTCTGAATCACAATCTGTCTCAACTTCCGAGTCAGCCTCAGAGAGCGAGTCGACATCAGCGTCACAATCAGAGTCTAACTCAGTTTCAGCGTCATTAAGTGAATCTATCTCAGAATCACAGTCTGTCTCAAACTCAGAATCAGTCTCAATAAGTGAATCAATTTCAGAGTCACAATCTGTATCAAATTCCGAATCCACTTCGGAAAGTGCGTCAGTTTCTGAATCACAGTCTGTCTCAACTTCCGAATCCGCTTCAGAGAGTGCATCAGTGTTTGAGTCGCAATCAGTATCAAACTCAGAGTCAGTATCAGAGAGTGAATCAGTAAGCGAATCGCAATCAATTTCAAACTCAGCATCAGCGTCAGTAAGTGCGTCAATTTCAGAATCACAGTCTGCTTCAACTTCAGAGTCAGCGTCTGTAAGTGCTTCAATCTCAGAATCACAATCTGTCTCAACTTCCGAATCCGCATCAGCAAGTGCGTCAATTTCAGAGTCGCAGTCTGTCTCTAATTCAGAATCCGCATCAGCAAGTGCATCAGTAAGCGAATCACAATCAGTGTCTAATTCCGAGTCAGCGTCATTAAGTGAATCTATCTCAGAATCACAATCAGTGTCTAATTCTGAATCAGCATCAGAGAGTGCGTCAGTTTCTGAATCACAGTCTGTTTCAAACTCAGCTTCAGCATCAGAGAGCGAGTCGACATCGACATCACAATCCGAATCGAATTCAGTCTCAGCGTCAATCAGTGCGTCTGTTTCGGAATCGCAATCTGCCTCAACTTCAGAATCAGCGTCAGTAAGTGAATCTATCTCAGAATCACAATCTGCCTCAAATTCAGAATCAGCTTCAACAAGTGCTTCAGTTTCAGAATCACAATCCGTTTCAAACTCAGAGTCAGCTTCAGAAAGTGCATCAGTAAGCGAATCGCAATCATTGTCTAATTCCGAGTCTGCATCTGCAAGTGAGTCGATTTCAGAATCACAATCATTGTCTACTTCCGAATCCGCGTCTGTAAGCGAATCAATCTCTGAGTCACAATCAGAGTCGAATTCAACTTCAGCCTCAGTAAGTGCTTCAATTTCAGAGTCACAATCTGTTTCAACTTCCGAGTCAGCTTCAGCAAGTGAGTCAGTTTCGGAATCACAGTTTGTTTCAACTTCCGAGTCATCGTCAGTAAGTGAATCCATTTCAGAATCACAGTCTGTTTCAACTTCAGAATCCGCTTCAGAGAGTGAATCCATTTCAGAATCACAATCAGCCTCAACTTCCGAGTCAGAGTCAGAAAGTGCGTCAGTTTCAGAATCACAGTCTGCTTCAAACTCAGAGTCAGTGTCTGTAAGTGAATCCATTTCAGAATCACAATCTGTTTCAACTTCAGAATCAGCATCAGTAAGTGCATCAGTAAGCGAATCACAATCAGTCTCAAACTCAGAATCAGCCTCAGAAAGTGCTTCAATTTCAGCTAGTGAGTCAGCATCATTGAGTGAATCTCGAAGTACAAGTGCGTCAGTTTCAGCTTCTGAATCAGAATCATTGAGTACATCAAGCTCTTTGAGTGCTTCTGTATTTGAAAGTCAGTCTCAAGCCTTCAGTGCTTCAATTTCTGCAATCATTTCAACTGTTGAGTCTATTTCGAACTCCGCTTCAAGCTTTATTTCAGCTAGTGAATCGATTTCAACATCTAACTCAGCATCATTGAGTGAGTCGGCGTCATTGAGTGCATCTGTTTCAGGCTCACAATCAGTTTCTAATTCTGGGTCAGTGTCAGAGAGTGCATCAGTGTCTGAATTACAGTCAGTCTCAAACTCAGAGTCAACATCAGTAAGTGCTTCAATCTCAGAATCACAATTAGTCTCTAATTCCGAGTCTGTATCAGAATCACAGTCTGTTTCAAACTCAGTCTCTGTCTCAGAATCCGTTTCAAACTCAGAATCAACTTCTGTAAGTGAATCAGTCTCAGAATCACAGTCTGTGTCAACCTCAGTAAGTGCTTCGATTTCTACAAGTGAGTCTGTATCGTTGAGCGAATCGCAAAGTGCAAGTGCATCTGCATCAGAATCCGCTTCATCAAGCGTTTCAGTATCCGAGTCAGCATCTACATCAGTATTCTTGAGTGCCTCTGAAAGCACAAGCACTTCAGCAAGTATCTCAACTTCATTGAGTACATCAGCAAGTCTTTCAGCCTCAACAAGTGCATCAGAGTCAGCTTCAGCAAGTACATCCGCTTTAGTCTCAGCGTCAGAATCATCAAGCGTTTCAGCATTATTGAGTGAATCACAAAGTGCAAGTGAGTCTGTGTCAGAATCAGCAAGTACATCCGCTTCAGAATCAGAGTCGGCTTCTACATCAGCAAGTCTTTCAGCATCATCAAGTGTATCTGAGTCGTTGTCTGCATCAGCTTCAACTTCAGTAAGTGTGTCTGCCTCAGAATCTGCTTCAGCAAGTGAGTCAGTATCCTTGAGCGAATCACAAAGTGTAAGTGCATCAGAGTCTGTATCAGCAAGCACATCTGCTTCAGTCTCAGCGTTAGAATCAGCGAGCGTATCCGCTTCAGTATCTACGTCAGCCTCAGTAGGTGCGTCAGAATCAGCCAGCACGTCTGAGTCAGCATCAACAAGTACCTCTATCTCAGAATCACAGTCTGTTTCAAACTCAGTCTCTGCATCAGAATCAGCGAGCACATCAGTTTCTGTATCTGAGTCAGCGTCAGCGAGCGCATCCGCTTCAGAAAGTTCTTCGATTTCAGCTAGTGAGTCTGTATCGTTGAGTGAGTCGCAAAGTGAAAGTGCATCAGCCTCAAAATCAACATCATCGAGCGTTTCATCATCATTGAGTGACTCACAATCAGTCTCAGTAAGTGCTTCGATTTCTACAAGTGAGTCTGTATCCTTGAGCGAATCACAAAGTGTAAGTGCATCAGAGTCTGTATCAGCAAGTACATCTGCTTCAGTCTCAGCGTCAGCATCAACAAGCGTATCCGCTTCAGTATCTACGTCAGTCTCAGTAAGTGCTTCGATTTCAGCTAGTGAGTCAGTATCGTTGAGCGAATCACAAAGTGTAAGTACATCAGAGTCTGTATCAGCCAGCACGTCAGAGTCAGCATCAACAAGTGAGTCTTTATCGTTGAGCGAATTACAAAGTGCAAGTGTATCTGTCTCAGAATCAGCCAGCACGTCTGAGTCAGTCTCAACAAGTGCCACAGTCTCAGAATCCGCTTCATCAAGCGTTTCAGTATCAGAGTCAGCTTCTACATCAGCATTCTTGAGTGCCTCTGAAAGCACAAGTGCCTCAACAAGTATTTCAACTTCGTTGAGTACCTCAGCAAGTGCGTCAGCTTCAGCCTCAGCGTCAGAATCATCAAGCACATCCGCTTCAGTATCAGAGTCAGCCTCTACATCAGCATTCTTGAGTGCTTCATCAAGTGCATCCGAGTCAGCCTCAGCATCAACAAGTGTTTCAGAATCAACTTCTGAAGTGAGAAATCCTAAGCACAAACGTGGTAGCCAAGCGCTTCCGAAGACTGGTGAGGAAAACTCATCATTAGGTATGGCCTTGGGTGCTTTGGCAACTGCAACTGGTCTTGGATTTCTTGCCAAACGTAAGAAAAATGAAGAATAGGACGAAGATTATTCGTATTTCAGGATTGTAAAAGTCTTTACAATGCTCAGATAAGCACAATAAAAAACACCTTCATGTTAGATAACCATTCTAGCTAAGAGGTGTTTTTTGATTTGGAGATGTTGTGAAAGTTTCAAAATGGAACTGACCTTTTGAAATACAAATGACTACATAAAAATAAGAGACCACTTGAACATGGTCTCTTATTTGTTGTCTTGCTCATTATCTTGTTTATACATCACAGTTCCCACTATTACGAGAATAGTTAACATAATTGGTATATATCGAAAAGCCTCATTAGCCAAAAGGATTGAGACAATATAAAAACCAATACTTGTGCTTAAGAAGTTTTTATTACCTTTTTTACGCCCTTTCCATACTAAGATGGTTGCTATTATGTAACAAATCAAGCTAGGTGCTTGGAAAATCATCAAAAGTATTCCCCAAGGATTTAAACAAAACATGGCAAGATAAACAATAGCTGAATAAAATGCGGCTGCAAGGAGAACAGAAGCAAGACTGTTGTCAGGAGCATTCTTCTTAATGAGGTCTGACTTAGTGACCTCTTGACCAGTCGTTACCTTATCTTGTTTCGTGTTGAAGTTTGTATTTTGTTCTGACATCTTTCTCACCTTCCCCTCTATTTGTGTCTAAATAGATTATTTCTTTTCATCTTCATTATACTCCTTTTTCCTTCGTTTCAGCAGGATAGATAAGATTTTGAGCTATTTTTTTGAGACGATTTATCGCTCTGTGATTGGTTTTTGTGGCACTATAGTGACCGAACTTGAAACTCTTAAACCTCAGTAAGAAGGGAATAGCTTAGATAGTTAGAATTTAGATTTTGTATGAGAAGATAGTCTAAAAAAGACCCTATTTTAACAGACCTAATGGTTTGGTAAGGATGGTATTTTTTGTCGCTTTTAGAGAAGTGCCTTAAGGATTTTGTGAATTTTCATTAGATTTCCTTGTAATCCCATTAAAAGAAGTACCTTATCAATAATCATTCTAAATAGCCATAGAGTGTCAGTTTTCTGTTTCTCAATGACTAAAATGACCATTTTTATATTTTTAAACACTCATTTAAAGCTAATGTCATTAAAACAACAAAAGGACTTTTCTAAAAATTATGAAAATTTATCAAATCTTATTGAAAAAAAGCTTTCAATGATTTAGAATGAAGCTATAAATGGGAAAA
>OLFX01002180.1_pt1 | contig 17583 bp, 9 predicted proteins | sample 1605091 | NCBI WGS metagenome assembly OLFX01 (sample SAMEA3888906, study PRJEB22519) | human gut metagenome | biome: human gut; feature: human-associated habitat; material: faeces | place: Denmark | collected 2012 | reverse complement strand
ATTTTTTTATGTGTCCGTCTCCGGGACGTCGGCGCTGCAGCCGCAGTGCAGGAAATACAGCGTCCTCCGGCAGACGGGGCGGCCGGTGATGCGCGCCATTGCCCCGGCATAAGCGCGCAGCTGCGCGGCATAGTACGCCGTGCGCTCCGGCACGGCATCCGGGCGGATGCGGTCGGTCTTGTAGTCCACGATCACGAGACCGTCCTTTGTTTCGAACCACGCGTCCACCACGCCCTGCAGCAGCACCTGCTCCGCATCCGCGCCGGGGAAGAACGTCTCCGCCGGGCACAGGAGCGAGAAGCGAAACTCCCGCCGCAGCGTGCCCGCAGCCTCTGCCGCCGCAAGCGCCGCGCCGAGCGGCGTGCGCATCAGCCGCAGGAGCGAGGCCGTGTTTACGGCCTGCGCCTCGCGCGCCGTGAGCTGTCCGCGAGCAGCGAGCGCCTGCACCTGCGCGGCGATGCCCTCCGGCGTGCGCGCGTCGGCAAAGCGCAGATATTGCAGCGTGCGGTGCGTGGCCGTGCCGCGCTCGGCCGCAGTGAGCCTGCGCTCGCGCGCCGAAAAATCCGGCCGGCGAAAGACCTGCGTGCGCGGCGCGCCCTTGAGCAGCGGCGCACCGGCGTCCTCGGGCGGCGCGGTCTCCGGTTCGAGCCGCTTGAGCTCCGTCGCCGTCACCTTCGACGGCAGGTCGATGGCCTGCGCGTGCGCATAGCGGAACGTGAGTGTGCGCTCGAGCTGCGCCAGCAGGGCGGGGTCCGGCTCCGGCAGCGTGGGTTCGGCTTCCGCCTCCGCACTGCCGGCCGCGGTGTCCGTCGTCAGATAGACGTAGTTCTGGCGCAGATAGCGCTCGTCCCGGTCGAGCAGCGCGCTCTGCAGCAGCCAGTGCAGCGGGCTCTGCGCAGCGCGCAGCAGCTCCGGCGCGAGGGGCACGGTGGCCGTGGCGGTCAGGGTGCTGACGGTCTTGCCGATGTCGCGCACGGTGCCCGTGATGACGAGCCGCTCCTTTGCGCGCGTCATGGCCACGTACAGCAGGCGCATCTCCTCCGAGAGCATCTCGGTCAGCAGCTGCGCCGCGATCGCCTGCCGCGCGATGGTCGGGTATTCCACGCCGTGCTCGAGATCCGTGCACTTCGGCCCGAGACCGAGCACCGGGTGCACGAGCACGCTCTCGCGTGCGTCGGATTTGTTGAACAGGCGCGCCGTGTCGCACAAAAACACGAACGGGAACTCCAGCCCCTTGGATTTGTGGATGCTCAGGATGCGCACGCTGCGGCTCTCGCCGCCGGGGGCGGCGGGCTCCACACCCTCGGTCTCTTGCCGCTGCATCCAGAGCAGGAAGCGGTGCAGCCCGCGCGCGCCCGTCTGTTCAAACTGCTGCGCAAGATCGAGCAGGAGCAGCACATTGCGCCGCCGCAGTTCGCCGTCCGGCATCGCGCTCGTGAGCGCCATGACGGCGCGGTCGTCGATGATGTGCCACAGAAAATCCCCCAGCGGCAGCTCGATCGACAGCGCGCGGTAGCGCGCGAGCACGTCGAGAAAGTCCCGGCAGTCGTCGCGCGTCTCGGCGGCGAGCGTGACGGCGGTGTAAAAATCGTGCTCGCGGTCGCACGTGCGCACGGCGGCCAGATCGTCCGCCGTCAGGCCGAACAGCGGCGAGCGCAGCGCCGCAATGAGCGGCACGTCCTGGTGCGGATTGTCCACCACTGCCAGCAGCGAGCGCAGCACCGACACCTCCTCGGAGGTGTAGAACCCGCCGCTCGTCTCCGCCGACACGGGGATGCCATGCGCCTCGAGCGCGGCGCGGTACACGGGGCCGACGCTGTTGGCGCTGCGCAGCAGGATGACCACGTCGCCGTAGTGCGCGGGGCGCTTAGCGCCGTTTTCCCACACGGTCGCACCGCCGTCGATGAGCGCGCGGATGCGCCGCGCGGCGTAGTCCGCCTCCAGCGCGGCCTTTTCCGGCGTGGGTGCGTCGTCGTCCGCGTCCGGCAGCTCGAGCACGGCGAGCTCCGGCAGCACATCGTCGCCGGGGTAGCTTGCTCCGGCGCGCAGCCGCGCCGCGTCGTCATAGTCCAGCTCGCCGAGCGCGCGCGACATGATGTTGGAAAAGACGTGGTTGGCCGCGGCCAGCACCGCGCGGCGGGAGCGAAAATTCTCCCGCAGGAGGATGCGCCGCGGCTGACCGGGCAGGGCGTCGCGGTAGTCGGCAAAGCGCGCGTATTTGTCGAGGAAGATCGTGGGGTCGGCGAGACGGAAGCGGTAGATCGACTGCTTGACGTCGCCGACGAAAAAGAGGTTATTGCCCTCGCGCGATACGGCGCGGAAGATGAGATCCTGCACCTCCGACACGTCCTGATATTCGTCGACCATGATCTCGGTATACCGCCCCGAGAGCTGGCGCGCAAGCTCGGTCGGTGCGCCGTCCTCATCCGTGAGCAGCTGCGCCGTCATGTGCTCGAGATCGGAGAAGTCCACGAGGCTGCGCCGCCGCTTTTCGGCGGCGTAGGCCGCGCCGAAGTCGAGCGTCAGCGCCAGCAGCGCCTGCATGGCCGGGGCCGTCGTGTGCAGGTCGGCGAGCGCCTGCGCGGAGGGAATATTGATCTGTTTTTGCAGCGTCTGGATGGCCTTTTTCGCCGCGTCGCGCTGCGCCTTGACGCGGTCGCGCACGTCCGGGTCTGGCGGCTTGCGCGTGCTGCCGAGCCGTGGGAACGGCACGTCCTGCAGCGCCGTCACAGCAGCATCCCAGCTCCGGTTGCAGGCGTACGCGAGCGCGCGCAGGCCGTCGGCCGTGGCCGAAAAGCTGTCGCCGTAGATGTCCATAAGCCACTCCATGTCCTCGTCCGCCATGATGTCGAGCTGCGCCTCAAGCACGCCGCACCAGTGCTCCGCACTCTCCTGCATGCGTGCCAGCAGCGACCGGCCCCACGGCGTGGCGCCGGCGTCTGTCACGCCGTCGAGCGCGAGCAGGTCCACCTGCTGTGCGGCCCATTGCTCGGGCCGGGCATGGCACTGCATCTTGTCGTAGAGCGTGAGCACCAGCTCACCCAGACGTGCGTCGTCGCGCCCGCCGCCGACCGTGTCGGCCAGCAGCCGAAAGCCGGCGTCGGCATCCATGCGGGCGTAGGCGCGCTCGAGCGTGTGCTCCAGCGCCGTTGTGCGCAGGGCGATGCAGCGTTCGGTATCGGCGACCTGAAAGTCCGGCGCGAGCGCAAGCGCCGCGCAGTTGGCGCGCAGGAAGTCTGCACAGAAGCTGTGGATCGTGCCGATCTCGGCGTGGGCGCACAGCGCGACCTGCCGCCGCAGGCTGCGGTTTTCGGGGTCGGAGGCAATGCGCGCATAGATCCCGTCGAGGATGCGGCTGCGCAGCTCGGCTGCGGCCGCGCGCGTGTAGGTGATGACGAGGAAGCGGTCGATGTCGACCGGTGTCTCCGCGTCCGTGAGGTAGGCCATGAGGCGTTCGGTGAGCACGCGGGTCTTGCCGCTGCCCGCTGCCGCGGACACGAGCACGGTGCTGCCGCGCGTGTCGATCGCAGCGCGCTGTTCGGGTGTGAAGTTCAGTTCAGCCATGCATCTCGCCTCCTTTCAGGCTGCTCCAGATCTTGTCGGCGGGGAGCTTTGTCAGCACGCGGTGGCAGTCGCCCTCCACGCCGGGCGTAAAGTGGCAGACGCTCAGATAGTCGCAGTGCGTGCAGGCGGTGTCCTGCCCGGAGCGGAAATAGGGGTCTGCCGTGATGCTGCCGTCGCGCAGCTCGTGCGCCAGGTCGAGCAGCGTCGTCTCGATGTGCCGCGCAAGCAGACCGAGCTGCTCTGCGCTGGCAAGGGCGTCCGCCTTGCGCCGGGACGAGAGCGGCAGGTACTGCGGCGTGTCGCTGTGCTCCATCGCGTGCAGCACGGCCTCGTCGTCGAGCAGCAGGCCGGAGCGGCGCACCGCGCCGGCGCGCTCTTTTGCCGCTTCCTCCGGCGAGAGCCGGCGGTCGGCCGGGATGAGCACATCGCGCGCCGGGACATAGAGCACGCCTGCCGGCACGATCTCGTGCCCGTAGCGCTCCGGACCAGAGCGCTCAAGTGCGAACAGGTACAGCAGCATCTGCAGCCCCATGCCATACCACACGTCCGAGAGCGAGAACGCCTTGCGCCCGGTCTTGTAGTCGACCACGCGCAGGTAGAGCTTGCCGTCGTGCAGCCAGCCGTCCACGCGGTCGGCCACGCCGCTCATGTTGAGCGTCACCGCACCGTCCGAGAGCGTGATCGGCGCGATCTGCTCGGGGTCTGCGAAGTTGAGCTCAAAATCCAGCGGCACGAAATCGCCCGCGCGCAGCTCGTGCGCCATGTCGGTCACCACCTGCCGCACCTGCCGGCACAGGCGGCGGAAGAGGTAGATGAAGCGTGCGGATTTTTCCTGAAAATCATTGAGCTCGTCGTGGATGTAGCGCTGCGTCCAGTGGTCGGTGAAGCGCCCGAGTTCCTCGTCGGTCACGACGGCGAAGCCGCCGGCGGCCGTCGCGTCCTGCGCCGTGTGCTGCAGGACGTAGTGGAAGAACGTGCCGATCTCCGGCGGGCTGAACGCCGCCGGGCGGCGGGGCTTGGCCTTGAGCCCGTATTGCAGAAAGTAAGCATAGCGGCAGGCGCTGAAGCGCTCGGCCTTCGATGCCGAGAGATACAGCCGCTGACCGTAGAGCGCGCGCACGCGCTCGGGCGAGAGACGGCCGCGGGCGGTGTGCGCCGCGCGTGTGAGTGCTGCGAGCGCGGCGGGGTCGTGCTGCCCGAACCATGCGCGCGCGGCGTTGGCGTTGGCGTCCGTCGCGCCGCGCAGCGTGCGCGCAGCCAGCTCCAGCGCCGGCGCGGGGGCAAGCAGCCGCTGCGCATCGGGGTCAACGGGCTGCGGCAGCGTGCCGAACAGCTGCTCGATGCGCGTGACGAGAAAGGCCGCGCGCGTGGGCGTGCCGCTGCCGTCAAAGAGCGGGTAGGTCACTGTGAGCGTCTCGGACGGGAGCGTCACGCACTGGTAGACAAGGTTGTATTCGCGCCAGAGCGCGTCGTCCGTGCCGCCGCCGATGTCGAGCTCCAGCTCCAGCAGCTCGCGCCGCTCCTCGGGCGAGAACACGCCGTCCGGCTCACCGGCGCGCGGCAGCCGGTCGTCTGACGCGCCGAGCACGATCAGATGCCGGATGCCGCGCCGGCGCATCCGGTCAAGGTCGCCGGCGGTCACGCGGTCGAGCGCGACGGGGATCGTGCCGATGTCGTAGCACGAGAGCATCCGCAGAAACAGCGTCGCAAACGTGTCGGCGTCCATCTGCGTGTTGCCGAGGATGGCGGCAAACTGCTCGAGCGCGCCGACCGTCAGCTCCCAGAGCTGCGCATATTCGGCCGCGAGCGCGCCGCGCCCCTCGCGGCGCAGATCCTCGGCGAGCGTGTCGAGCCGCTGCGCCAGGTGCAGCCGCTCGAGAAAATCTGCCAGCGCCATGGCCTGCGCCTCGGCGGTGGCGGCGGCGTGGCTCTCCGCTCCCAGCAGCCGCAGCGGGTCTGCGGCCCGCTGCCGCAGGTCGTTGATCTCGGCAAGGCGGGCGGCGGCCTCGTCCGTGTCCGGCGCGCCGTAGCCGTCGGGATGCTGGCGCCACGGCTCGGGACGCGTCCATGCGCCGCCGCGCAGCGACCAGAGCAGAACGTAGTTTTCGAGCGTGTCCGTCTCCTCGGGCGTGAGCCCGGCGAGCCCCGTGCGCAGGTAGGCCGAGACGTCCTCAGCGTCCCAGCCGCCGGTCACGATGTCGTAGGCCGCACGGATGAGCGCCACGAGCGGCTTTTGCAGCAGGTCGGTGCGGCGGGCAAAATAGAGCGGCACGCCGTAGTAGGCACACATACGCTCGAGCGCGGGCGCGTAGTCAGAAAAGCCACGCGCGGCGATGGCGATGTCGCGCCAGCGGCAGCCCGATTGCACGAGCTGCAGCGCGCGGGCAGCCGCCCAGGCGCACTCGGCCGTGAGATCGTCCGCCGTGCGCACGCTGATCGTGTGCGCGGGGTCGTCAAAGTGCGCGGAGGTGTAGGAAAACAGCTGCTGCTCGAGCACGCGCAGCGGCGTGTCGGCGGCGCGGGCGGGGCAGGCCTCGACGGTGGTCTGCACGCCGCAGTCGTCCGCTATGTCCAGCAGCACGCGCGCCGTATGCCGCGCCGTGCCGAAGATCTCGTTGCCGTCCGCGAGCGCGTCGAGCGTGAGGCAGACCGTCACATCCGCGCCCGCCGTCAGCAGTGCGCGCACGACGGCCAGCTCCTGCCGCGTGTAGTCGGTGAAGCCGTCGAGATAAAATTGCCCCGTGCGCCCGAGCGTGCTCTCGGGGATGCGCTCGGCCAGATGCGTCAGGCGGTCGGTGGGGTCTGCACGCCCCTGCGCGGTCACGGCATCATACGCCGCGAGCACAAGCGCGAGATCGCGCAGCTTGTCGCCCAGATAGCCGGGGCAGCGCGCGGCGGTCTGCTCGAGCGCGTCGGGCGTGACGCACGCGGTCTTGAGCTCGTCGACCGCGCCAAGCAGCGTCTGCTGCATCTGCGCCCGGCGGGCAGCCGCGCCGAACAGCCGCAGCCGCGGCGCGACCTGATCGAGCGCCAGCGCCATGCACAGCAGCCGTCCGCCCTGATCGAGCAGCGGCGCGTCACCCGCGCCGGTCTCCGCCGCGACGCGGCGCGCCAGTCCCGTGAAACTCAGCACCTCGGCGTACAGACTCAGACTGTCGCCGCAGGCGGCGCACAGCGCGCGCTCGGCCTCGTGGCTGTATTGCTCCGGCACGAGCAGCACCTGCCCCGGCGTGCGCGCCGCGACGGCTGCGCGGATGCGCCCCATGAGCAGATCGGTCTTGCCGCTGGCGGCAGGACCATAGAGCAGATGCAGCATAACATTGCCTCCTTGTGTGTTTTCTAAAGTGTAGCATATTTGGTGTCCCAATAAAAGGACAGTGCCCGGCGGTGCGGCTCACCACACCTGCCAGCGCAGGGCGAACGCGGCGAGATAGCCGAGCGCGGCGAGCGCGCTCAGAGCGGTGAGGGCGATGTTCGCGGTGCGCTTTTGCGCGCACTGTGCCAGCGCCAGCGGCACGGGCAGCAGCACGAGCAGGTAGCGCGGCGCGCTCAGCAGCCATGTCGCGCCGACGGCGATGATGTAATACGCGAGAAACCACGCCGTCTGGCTTGCGCGCAGCCGCGGCGCGGTCTTTGCCAGCAGAATGAGGGCGGAAAAGCACGCGATGAGGTTCGGCAGCCAGAGACCGAGCGCATCGCGCCAGTTGCCGCTGCGCAGACAGCGCAGCAGGTAGTCCGTCTGATATGCGGCGGTGCTGAAAAACAGTCCCGTGCGCTGGTTCCAGTGTTCGCGCTGGTAGATGAGAAACTGCAAAGGGTTGCCCGCCACGCGCCAGTTGATATAGCAATACGCCGCGAAGCCAAGCGGCACGAGCAGCAGCCCGGCGGCCTGCCGGATGCTGACACGGCGGCGCTGCACGGCGTCGTGCACCAGCTCCCACAGCAGCGGCACGAGCAGCAGCAGCCCGAGCGAGCGCGTGAACGCGGCGTATGCTCCGCACAGCCCGCCGAGCACGGGCCTGTGCGTGCGCGCGAGGTAGAGCGCCGCCGCCGTCAGCAGCAGAAACAGACTCTCGCTCATGGGTGCGGCGAAGAAAAAGCAGCCCGGCGCGAGCACGAGAAACCGCAGCGCGCGCAGCGCCTGCCGGTGCGGCAGGTCGAGCCGCAGCAGCCGGTAGACCACGCACCCCGCGCCCGCAAAGCACAGCGCCGATGTCAGCAGCCCCGCGCAGATGTCCGACGGGACGAGCAGCATCATCGCGCGCACCGCAAGCGGGTAGCCCGGCAGAAACACGAGCTGCACGACGCGGTCAGGGTCACCGGCGGCGATGTAGCCGTCGCGCGCGATGTCGAGATAGTGCCGGCTGTCGAGGCAGCGCCAGAATTCGAGCGCCTGCGCCAGCGTCTCCGGCTGTCCAGCGAGGGCGCGGACGCCCCATGTGAGCACGAGCAGCGCAAGATCGAGTGCGAGCAGCGCGGCGAAAATGCGCGCGGCCATGTGCTCCGGCTCCTGCGCCGGGACGGCGGGCGCGGCGTCCTCCCGCTGCCAGAAGCGCACCCACGCGGGCACAAACCGCAGCCCCACGGCGGCAAACAGCGCCGCGCTGCATCCGGCGGCGATGCCGCCCGGGACGGACAGGCCCGGCGTGCGCGCGCACCAGAGCACGAACAGCGCCGCGAGCGCGGCAAGGCCCAGCGCATCGAGTGCAATGACGGCGCGGGTTTTCGGCTGCATGGCGGCACCTCCTGTGTGGATCGGATGATGATAAATTGTAGCACGTGCGGCGGCTAAGGTACAACCGTTTGCGTCAATGAAAAGCAAAAAAGAGGACATCGTTTGCAGGCTCTGGAAGCATGCAGTCGGCACGCAACCATTCGAAAGGAGAGCGCAAACGATGTCCGGGATACTTGTACAGTGAAACGGGAAAACGATCTGAGATGCGTGCCCGCTGCGTGCTTCGCATCTCCCGCGTGATTCCATCATAGCGATTTTTCACCCGAAATACAGCCGACGCTCCGAACGATACGGAGCGTCGGCCGTTTTTCATTTGCGGGTCATGGCAGACGGCTGTCGCCGTCCATGCACGCTGCCAGCTCTTCGATCCGCTCGAGCGGGAAGGGCGGGGCGCACAGCGGCCTGAGCGCGATGCTCATGAGCTTCATAGGGTTGTCGTCGGCAGCCACGCGGTTGGCGCTGAGCGCACCGCAGCGGCGGCAGCGATGAATGAGCGCCCACTCGCCGTTTTTGCGCACCCAGACGGCCACAGGCTCCATGATGCCGCCGCAGTCGGCTGCGCGGTCACCGGGCGTGATGTCGACGTGCAGGCTGTACAGGCAGTTCGGGCAGTGGTTGCGGTGGCTGCTCCCGGCACCCTCCGGTGTTACGAGCCGTCCGCAGACTCTGCAGGGAAAGCTGTCGCGGCAGGGGTGGGTTTTGTAGTAGCCTGCTTGGTATTGCTGTCGTTTGTTTTCGTGCTTCATTGGTTCCTCCCAAAGGCATTCCTGCGCCGGGAGGCGTGGCGTGTGTGGATTTGCCGGCCTCCCGGTCAGCGCACACGCTCCGATGTTCTTGTCTGTTTCAAATAATGTCTCCTGAATATAAATATAGATAGAATTTGCGGTCATTCCCGCCGTCTCCAGCATACTGCGCATGCACGCCGCTGTCAAGTGCGCGCAAAAAAGCGGGGAATTCCGGTTGCCGCGGCGGAAAAAATTCGTTATACTGAATCAAAGCACCCTGCAAGGAGGTGTCCCCCGCATGAAACAGTATCCGCGCATGGCAGCCCTGCTGCTGGCGCTGCTGCTCGCGCTCGGCTGCACCGGCTGCGGCGAGAAGCAGGAGCCCGTGACCGTGACGATCTGGCACGTCTACGGCGGCGAGACCGAGTCCCCGCTCAACGACCTCATCGACACGTTCAACGAGACCGTCGGCCGCGCGCAGAACATCCGCGTGCAGGTCGGCAGCGTCACGAATACGAACACCATCCACGAGGCGGTGCTCGCCTCGGCTTACGGCGAGCCCGGCGCCACGGCGCTGCCGGACATGTTCGTGTCCTATCCCAAGACCGTGCTGGCACTGCCGGATGCGGATATCCTCGTCGACTACCGGGACTATTTCTCGGATGCGGAGCTGGATGATTTCATCCCCGCGTTTCTTGCCGAGGGCGAGATAGGCGGGCATCTGACCGTACTGCCGGTGGCCAAGAGCACGGAGATCCTGTTTGTGGACAAGACGCTCTTTGACCGCTTCGCCGCCGCGACGGGCGCGACGCTCGATGATCTGTCCACGTGGGAGGGACTCTACCGCACGGCGGAGGCCTACACCGCCTGGACGGACGCGCAGACGCCCGACACGCCGGACGACGGCAAGGTGTTTTTCGTGCACGACTACCATTTTAATTATTTTCAGGTCGGTGTCGAATCTCTCGGTGCGGATTTCTTTGACGGCGATCAGGTGGCGTTCGGCCCGGCGTTTCGCCGCGTGTGGGAGCCGTATGCCCGCGCAACGCTTGCCGGCAGCGTCTGGCTCAAGAGCGGCTACGCCACAGAGCCCCTGCGCACGGGCGACGCGGTCGCGTCCGTGGCATCGTCGGCGAGCGTGCTGTACTACGCCAACACCGTCACCTACCCGGACAACACCTCCGAGCCGGTGGAGATCATCTCCCTGCCGTGCCCGACGTTTGCGGGCGGGGAGAAGCTCGTCATGCAGCGCGGCGCCGGCATCTGCACGGTCAGGTCCACGCCCGAGCGTGAGCGCGCGTGCATGACGTTTCTCAAGTGGCTCACGGCGCCCAAGCGCAACGTCGATTTTGTGACGCAGCTGGGCTATATGCCCGTTACGCAGACGGCGTTTGCAAATGAGCTGCCCAACGCTGTGCGCACGCTCGATGACCCCATGTACGTCTCGCTCTATCAGGCGTTTCTCGACACGCAGAGCAGCTACACGTTCTATACTCCGCCGCAGCGCAGGGATTATCTCGAGCTCGAGACCCGCTTTGAAGAGCAGGTGCGCCTGCAGCTCACGGCCGGGCGCGTGCTCTGCGAACAGCAGGGCGGCGGTGCGCGCGAGGGGCTGATCTGGTCCACGCTCGACCAATTTGAAAAAACCTACGTCCGCTGAGGCGGCAGAAAGGCGGTGACAGCCATGCTCCGGTTACGGGAAATGCGCTCGGCGCTGGAAAAGGCAAAGACGCAGGGCGTGAGCATGCAGCGGCGGCTCGTGCTGTACTGGTTCAGCATGGCGTTGGCGATCCTGGCCGCCGTGCTGCTGGTCGTGAGCCTGACGGGGGTGTTTTCCAACACGGCGCAAAAGTTCGGCCAGTCGCTGACGATCCAGAAGCACAACACCACCTCGGCGCTTGCCGGGCAGATGGACCAGCTCACGGCGCAGAGCATCGCCCTGTCGGAGGAGCTCACGCGCGAGCTGGACAAGCAGCTGGCCGCCGGCGGGCGGACGTTCTCCGCGCTCAACGACGATCCCGGCGCGATCGCGGCCGTCGAGACGGCGCTCTATCCCGCGCTGAACACCTATTTGAAATCCAGCGCGTGCAGCGGCGCGGTCTTCTGTCTGGACGCGACGGCCAACACGGCGCTGCCGGGCGCGGCGACCTCGCGCGCGGGGCTGTACCTGCGCTATTCGGCGCTGCGCGCCATCGGTGCGACGGACCAGCACGTCACGTGCTTTCGCGGCACGGCGGAGACGGCGCGCAGCGCGCAGGTGCAGATGCACAACCGCTGGAATCCGGAGCTGAACGTGCAGGCCGTCCCCGGCTACACGCAGCTGCTGCGCGCATCGGACGGCCGCCTCGCCGAGCGCTGCCTGTGGACGGGGCGCATCGCCCTGCCCGACACGTGGGAGTCGGTGACGCTGCTGTGCGTGCCGCTGCTCGACAGCGCGGGCAATGTGCGCGGCATCTGCGGCGCGGAGCTCAGCGACCTGTATTTTCGCCTCACCTATCCCGCCGTGGACAGCGCCTACGGCAGCATGGTCACGGTGCTCGCCCCCATAGACGGCGACCGGCTGCTGCTCGGACAGGCCATGATCGGCAGCCCCGGCGGGTCGTATCTCACGGCCGACGGCACGCTCACGTGCAAGACCGGCCGGTATTATAATACGTATTCCGACGGCAGCCGCACCTATCTCGGCCTGCACGAACCGATCGGCGCGACCGACGCCGCAGGGCGGAAGCTCGCCGCCGTGGTGCTCGTGCCGGATGCCGGGCTGCGCACGCTCGAGGCGCGCAGCCGCATGGTGTGGATCGCGGGCTCGCTCGTGTTTCTCGCGGCGATGCTGCTGCTGTCGACATACCTGTCGCGCCGGTTCGTGACGCCGATCTCCCGCAGCCTGCAGGCCATCCGCGAGCAGACCCCCGGCGAGCACCCGTCCGGCATCTCGGAGATCGATGAGCTGCTGGCCTTCGTCCGCTCGCGCGCGGCCGAGCAGCTCACGGCCGGAGGCCTCCCGCCAAACATCGAGGAGCTGCTCTCGGGCTTCCGCGACCGGGTGCAGACGCTCACCCCCATGGAGCGCACCGTGCTGCAGTATTACATCGACGGCTGCTCGCTCGAGGAGGTCGCGGCGCGCGCGTATATCAGCGTGGCCACCGCCAAAAAGCACAACACGAACATCAACCGCAAGCTCGGCGTGACCTCACGCGAGGAGCTCATGCTGTATATCGACCTCTTCCGCCGCTGCGGCCGTCTCGATGAGATCGCCGCGCCGCGGGCAGAGGATACTGCAAGGTGCACAACCTGACCGTCGTCAGGCTGTGCACCTTGTCTACTACTCAGTCGTATTTTGCGGTTTCGGCGGGGTTTTTGCGCCGCAAACGTAGCATTCCCGGCCCCGATGCCTTATACTATCAGCATAGCTGAAAAATCATCAGAAACAGTTAGATATGATGAAAAACATCTGCGTAAAGGAGCAAGCTTATGGGACTTATCAAAGCGATCGCCGGAGCCGCCGGCGGTGTCATGGCCGACCAGTGGAAAGAATTTTTCACCTGCGAGGCGCTGCCGGCCGATGTGCTGGCGGTCAAGGGACAGAAGAAAACCACCCGCCGTTCGAGCAACACGCACGGCGATGAGAACATCATCACCAGTGGCTCGCGCATTGCGGTCGCCGACGGTCAGTGTATGCTCATCGTCGAGCAGGGCAAGGTCGTCGAGGTCTGTGCCGAGCCGGGCGAGTACACCTACGACGCGTCCACCGAGCCGACGATCTTCGCCGGAAACCTCGGCGAGAGCATCGGGCAGGTGTTTCAGAACATCGGCAAGCGCTTCACCTTCGGCGGCGAGGCACCGAAGGATCAGCGCATCTACTACTTCAACACCAAGGAGCTGACCGGTAACAAGTACGGCACGCCGAGCCCGGTGCCGTTCCGCGTGGTCGATCAGCGCGCCGGCATCGACATCGACATCGCCATCCGCTGCTTCGGCGAGTACAGCTACCGCATCACGAACCCGCTGCTGTTTTACACCAACGTCTGCGGCAACGTCACCGAGGCCTACACCCGCGACACGATCGACGGTCAGCTCAAGAGCGAACTGCTCACGGCGCTGCAGCCGGCGTTCGCGCGCATCAGCGACATGGGCATCCGCTACTCGTCGCTGCCCGGTCACACGCGCGAGATCGCCGAGGCGCTCAACGAGGAGCTCTCGGCGCAGTGGCGCGACCGCCGCGGTCTGGAGATCGTGGCTTTCGGCGTCTCGTCCGTGAAGGCGAACGAGGAAGACGAGCAGATGATCAAGGAGATGCAGCGCGAGGCCGCCTACATGGATCCGACGCGCGCCGCCGCGATGCTCTCGCGCTCGCAGGGCGAGGCGATGAAGGCCGCCGCGTCCAACACGGCCACGGGCCCGGCCATGGCGTTCATGGGCATGGGCATGGCCGGTCAGATGGGCGGCATCAACGCCCAGAATCTCTACGCCATGGGTCAGCAGCAGGCAGCCCAGCAGGCGGCGCAGCAGCCCGTTGCCCCGCCGCAGCCTGCACCGCAGCCCGCACCGCAGCCCGCGCCGCAGCCCGCCGCCCCGGCGGCAGCACCGGCGGCCGATGGCTGGACGTGCGCCTGCGGCCATACCGGCAACACCGGCAAGTTCTGCGGCAACTGCGGCCAGCCCAAGCCCGCGGACGAGAGCTGGACGTGCGCGTGCGGCGCGGTGAACAAGGGCAAATTCTGCGCCGAGTGCGGCAAACCGCGCCCGGCCGCCGTGCGGAGATTCAAATGCGACAAGTGCGGCTGGGAGCCGGAAGACCCGACCAACCCGCCGAAGTTCTGCCCCGAGTGCGGCGACCCGTTCAACGACGGGGACACCGTTTCCTGACCCACAACGAAAGGAGGCGCGCACATGCCCACCCAGGTAACCAACTATCAGTGTCCGGCCTGTACCGGCCCCCTGCATTTTTCGGCCGAGACCGGCAAGCTCACCTGTGACTACTGCGGCTCTGCGTATGACGTCGCGGAGATCGAGGCGCTCTATGCGCAAAAGGAGGCCGAGGCCGCCGCTGCCAAGGAGGCGGCCGACGCAAAGGCGGAGGCGGCGAAGGCGGACGCCGCCGACGACGGCGGCTGGGACACCTCCGGCCTCAGCAGCGACTGGGGCGCGGACGCCGACGGTCTGCGGGTCTACGGCTGCCCGTCGTGCGGCGCGGAGCTGATCTGCGACGAGACCACCGCCGCCACCTCCTGCCCCTACTGCGGCAACCCGACGGTCGTGCCGGGGCAGTTTTCCGGCGCGCTCAAGCCGGAGTTTGTGCTCCCGTTCAAGATGACGAAGGACGACGCGGTGCGTGCGCTGCGCGCACACTACCGGGGCAAGCCCTTCCTGCCGCGCTCGTTCACGGCCGGCAACCACATCGAGGAGATCCAGGGCGTGTATGTCCCGTTCTGGCTGTTTGACGGCGGCGCGGAGGGCGAGGTCGACTACAAGGCCGCCAACTCCCGCACCTATAGGGACGACGACTACGAGGTCACTGAGACCGACCATTACGACGTGCACCGCGGCGGCTCGATCGCGTTTGAGAAGATCCCGGTGGACGCCTCGAGCAAGATGCCCGACGACCACATGGACTCCATCGAGCCGTTTGACTACACGCAGATGCAGCCGTTTTCCACGGCGTACCTGCCCGGCTATCTGGCCGACAAGTACGATGTCACCGTGGACGACAGCCGCGCCCGCGCCGACTGCCGCAGCAGAGAGACGCTCGAAAACGCCCTGCGCGAGACCGTGACCGGCTACGGCACGTGCGTGACCGACCGCACGGACATCCGCCTGCACCGCGGCAAGGTGCACTACGCCCTGCTGCCGGTGTGGATGCTGAGCACGAAGTGGAACGGCGAAAGCTTCCTCTTCGCCATGAACGGACAGACCGGCAAGCTCGTCGGCGACCTGCCGACCGACCGCGGCCGCTATTGGGGCACGTTCGGTGCGATCGCAGGCGTGGTCACGGTCGCGCTGACGGTCATCCTGCAGTTTATGTAAGGAGGCGGACACCATGAAACAAAAACTGACCGCGCTGCTGCTCGTGCTGCTGCTGGCAGTCACGCTCGTGCTGCCCGTCATGGCGGCAGCGCCCTATGTCGACGATGAAGCCGCGCTCCTCACGCTCTCGGAGGTCGAAACGCTCGAGGCGCGCGCCGCCGAGATCTCGGAGCACTACGGCGTCGGCGTGTACATCTGCATAGTCGATGACTTCGGCGACTATGGCTATCCCGACGCCGCGACCGCGTCCTATTCGATCTACCATGCGCAGTCGCTCGGCTATGGCAGCGGGCGCGACGGCATCCTCCTGCTGCTGAGTATGTCGAACCGCAAGTACGCCACCTTTGTCTACGGCGACAAGGCAGAGCCTATCTTCCCGGACGCCAAGCTCATCAAGCTCGAGAACGCCTTTCTCGACGACTTCGCGGACGATGACTGGTACGACGGTTTCTCGGACTATCTTGAGGGCTGCGCCGGGATCCTCAGCGTTGACTCCGGCGAATTCACGTGGCCGCAGTTTCTGCGCCGCCTCGGCATCTCGTTCGGCATCGGGCTCTTGCTCGCGCTGATCGTGTGCCAGCTGCTGAAGATGAAGATGCGCTCCGTCTACCGCCAGGCCGAGGCCTCGGCCTACGTCACGGCGGAGGGACTGAACCTGACGACGCGCGAGGACGTCTTCACCCACACGACCACGGCGCGCCGCAAGATCGAGCGCAAGAGCGAGTCAAGCAGCTCAAGCGATTCGAGCAGCTTTTCCGGCGGCGGCGGCCACGGACGCAGCGGCTCGTTCTGATACAAAAACCCGGTACCCCCCACATATTCCAAACCAAGGAGGCGGAAACAGATGAAAAAGCGCATTCTCAGCATCTTCCTGTGTCTGGTCATGGTGTTCAGCCTGCTGCCGTTCACAGCAAGCGCGGCAAGCGCCATACCGATCAACGAAGAGACCTTCCCCGACCCGGTGTTCCGGGAATACGTGCTCAAGATCGTCGGCAGCTCGGTCCTGACTGAGGAGAAGGCCCAGCAGATCGAAGTGCTCGACGTCAGCAAGGATAACATCAAAAAGGTGCTCGGCGACCGCGCCCCCATCACGAGTCTCATGGGCATCCGATACCTGAGATATGTGAAGGATCTCAATTGCAGCGGCCAGGAACTGAAGAAAACACTCAATCTGGAGCAGAACTCGAGAGTGGAAAAGCTCAACTGCTCCGGAAACCAGCTCACCGATCTGTGGTTTCACAAGGGCAGCTTGCTCCGGTATCTGGACTGCAGCGTAAACCAGTTCACCGCACTCAACCTGAGCAAGAACCTAGAGCTCACCGAGCTGTCCTGCAGCAGCAATAAGCTCACCTCGCTCGACCTGAGCGCCAACACAAAGCTCCAGCAAATCAACGCGAGCAGCAACAAGCTGACAGCCCTCGACGTCCGGCAATTGCCGGAGCTGACGCATCTCTATCTTTGGGCCAATCATGACCTCAAATCCATTGATGTCAGCAAAAACACCAAGCTGGAGTTTCTGAGTGTCTCCCATTGCAAGCTGACCTCGCTCAATGTGAAAAACAACCGGATGCTGGTTGAGCTCTATGTCTATAATAACCAGCTCACCGCGCTCGATGTGCGCAGCAACTACATGCTCAAGAGGCTGGGCTGCTATGAAAACCAGCTCACCGCGCTCGACCTGAGCAGCAACGTCTCCCTCGAGTATCTTGGTGTTAACGACAATCCGATCACCGAGCTCAATCTTCACCCGCTGAGCAATCTGCAGGATCTTTCATGCAGCAAAATGCAGCTCAAGAAGCTGGATGTGGACCGCTGCCCCAAGCTCCGGCGGCTGTACTGCAACGACAACCAGATCGAGACGCTCGACCTGCGCAGCAACAAAAAGCTCGAAACGCTCTACTGCCAGAATAACCGTCTCTCGTGGCTGGACCTGAGCAGCAACACGGCGCTCGATCCGCGCTATGTGGATTGCTCGGGCAACGTCTACGACATCAAGGTCGACCGGAACCTCCAGTATAGGGTCTATCCCGACCTGCCGTGCTACGGCGCGACGGAGGGCACATACTTCACGGCCGCCCGCGCGAGCGACTGGACCGGCGGCACGGTCAGCAAGGTCGACGGTTGGGACGTCCTGACGCTCGATAACGCCAGAGTCAAGGAGGTCACCTACAAGTACGACACCGGAAACGCCAAGATCGGCAAGGTGGCGTTTACGCTCAAGACCGAGGTGCCCGCAAAGTATATCACCATCGCCTTCGACCCCAACGGCGGCACCGGCACAATGAAGCCCATGAGGGTCAAAGCAGGTGAGAATTACACACTCCCCGAATGTACCTTCACGCCGCCGGAGGGCAGGGAGTTTGCCGGCTGGCTCGCAGTAAACGGCAATGTGTACCCCGCCGGTCACGACGTATTCTCCACCTACGACCAGAGCCTCAAGGCGACATGGAAGGACAAGGAAGTGACAGAAGTCACCATCTCCTTTGACCCCAACGGCGGCACGGGCACGATGCAGCCCATGAAGGTCAAGTCGGG
>OLFX01002172.1_pt1 | contig 17691 bp, 20 predicted proteins | sample 1605091 | NCBI WGS metagenome assembly OLFX01 (sample SAMEA3888906, study PRJEB22519) | human gut metagenome | biome: human gut; feature: human-associated habitat; material: faeces | place: Denmark | collected 2012 | reverse complement strand
CTGCCTGCCGGATGTACGCCTCTTCCTGCCACCAGATCTGCGCCCCGGCTCATCCTCTTCCCCCAGACGCAGACGGTCTTCTCTTCCGTTCTCCATATTTATCACTCCCCATGAGCACCGTTCACTCCGAACCCGCTCTCTGAGATGAACCAACGGACGCGTCATAGACGCCTCCCCGATATGTTAAGCAAAAAAACTGTTGTAAAATCTCGACGTTTCCTCCGGATCTTACAACAGTTTCTCTGCTTGCTACTGTTCATGCGCTGCATAACCAGCAAAGGAAAATGCCTGCCACAAACAGTAATCTCTGTTTCCAGTCAGAAACCTGTCAGTGACACGACTGCCTCCCCACAAGGGTACAAACGGTATCGTGAAGACCTTTCTGACGTATATGTTATAACTTAGACTCTGGACAGATATTCACCAGTACGTGTATCGATCTTGATCTTATCACCCTGGTTTACGAATAACGGTACATATACAGTAGCGCCAGTCTCTACAACTGCCGGTTTGGTAGCGCCTGTAGCGGTATCGCCCTTGAAGCCCGGCTCTGTATCTGTGATCTCAAGCTCTACGAACAGCGGCGGTTCTACGGAGAATACCTTGCCGTTGTAAGAACAGATCTTGCACATCTCGTTCTCTTTTACGAACTTGAGTGCGTCGCCGATTGTCTCCTGGTTTAAAGCTACCTGCTCATATGTGTTTACATCCATGAAGTTGTATAAGTCGCCATCGGAATACAGATACTGCATATCAACTCTGTCGATTCTGGCAGACGGGAACTTCTCGGTCGGACGGAAGGTTTTCTCTACAACGCCGCCATTCATTACGTTCTTAATTTTAGTACGAACGAACGCAGCTCCCTTTCCCGGTTTTACGTGCTGAAATTCCATGATCTGGTATACGTTGCCATCAATCTCCAGTGTGATGCCGTTTCTAAAATCGCCCGCTGATATCATAAATGATGCTCCTCCTTGAAAATACTCGCTTTATCTTTTTTATTTTATACTATAAAATCCTCTTTTTCAACTACTTTTTTGAAAACACAGGGCACATCATGTCGATTCCGCCCCTTATTTTTCTAAAATTGCCGATATTTTTTCTGAAAACAACTGATTTTCCACCGTTTCCGGCCCTCCTGTCCGCATCCGGTTCTTCCGCTTGGCAAGCTCTTTCAAACCGTTCAAAAACACCCGGCTGCAAACTTCCACTATTTTTTTTCCTGTCTTCTCACATAGAACCACAGGACAATTTTCTCCAGATACCGCTTTAACACAATCTGGATCTCTTCCTTCGGATTGATCGGCTTTACAAGAATCGAATAGATGCCTGTCCGCCTCGCCCCGTACACATCCGTAAAGAGCTGATCCCCGACAAACATCGTCGAGCGCTCGCCCGTTCCCATCCGGCGCATCGCCTGCCTGTATCCGCTGCGCTTCGGTTTTCTGCCCTTGTAAATATAATCCGAACCTACCTGTCCGGCAAACGGGGCGACCCGCGCCTCCTTATTATTCGAGAGCAGACAGGTGTGGAACCCTATCGCCCGCAAACGTTCAAACAGCTGTACTGCCCGCTCGTCCGCCGGGGCACCGTGCGGCACCAGCGTATTGTCAATATCAAATATGATACCCCGCATTCCCTTCTGGTAAAACTGCTCATACGGGATATCATACGCAGAATCCAGCCATTCATCCGGATAAAACGCATTTCCCATCATCTGGTCTCTTCCCCGTTCTTTCCAGGCTCATACGACGGCACATTCCGCTGCTGTATCTTCTGCAGTTCCTCCATAAATGTATCGACGTCTTTAAACTCCCGGTATACCGATGCAAACCGCACATAGGTAACCACATCCAGATCCTTTAACCGCTCCATCACAAGTTCCCCGATCACCGCGGTCGAGATCTCCCGTTCTTCCCGGTTAAATAAATTGTTTTCCACATCGTCGATCAACGCCGAAATCTGTCCCTGAGAGACTGGGCGCTTGTGGCAGGAATGCAGGATTCCTGCCTCTATCTTCGCCCGGTCGTACATCTCCCGGGTATTATCCTTTTTGACAACCATCAGAGGGATCGTCTCAAGTTTTTCATATGTGGTAAAACGCTTTCCACAAGTCTCGCACTGTCTCCGGCGTCTGATAGAACTGTTGTCATCCGCAGGCCGTGAATCGATTACTTTCGTGTCAGCCGCGTTGCAAAATGGACACTTCAATCGCTCTTCCCCTTTTCTGGTTTTATTGATATGCCCCCGCCAAGTTTTCATAACATATCATACTTATTATAATATCGCAGGAAGTGCGCTTCTGCAAGCAGAAGTTTTCCGCTATTCCTTCTTTTCTCTCTCTTCTTTCAGCCTCACCAGAATAATGTCATCCCCTATCTGGCAGATGTCGCAGAATGGAATTATGTACTCTTTTTCCCGCCCCAGAAAGCCCCAGACACAGCCCGGTCCCGGCACGATGATCGCAAGCATTTTTCCCGTGCTGATGTCAAAATCGACGTCGCCCACAAAACCAAGGCGCTTGCAATCTTTTACATTTATAACTTCCCGCTGTTTGAGTTCACAGATACGCATAGACATAAACCTCCCGGATCCTTCTGTAATCAAAATATGTACAAAAGGACCGGGAGGTTCTTCCTGGACAGGTATTTCTATCTACTTTTATTTCGTAACTTCTGATAACGTCACGCTGTCAAAATGCAGTGTATAATCAATCAGATGCGGCTGGCTCATCGCCACCGTCAAGGCACTGACCGCCACATCCTCATCCAGCGTTACCGGAATCTGGAACTCGGAATTGCCCTCGGTCTGGATCGGATCATACTGCACGTCATCCACCAGCATATACTCATAGTTCGGGCTGCTCCAGACAATATCGGCAGTCACCTTTCCATCCTTGACGATAATGGTCGCCGGGCTGTCCACCGATGCTCTGCCGGAACCTCCCTGCAGGGTTACCTCACAGGTATAAGTGCCGTCTGCCACATCTGCAGTCTGCCCTGCCGGTTTCTGGGCATCTGCCGCATCATCGCTATTCTCCGTCTCGGATGATGCCGCTTCCGCGTCCTCTGCCTCTCCGGAAACCGGATTTTCTACCCTTACTTTGTGGTCGTACCAGGTGCCCTTCTTACCAATCAGAGCCAGGTCAAATTCTTCTCCGAGCGCCGGAACCGGCACATCGAAGCCGTTGACCTCCTCGCTCAGGCCGTCGCTGTAAGTAACCGTGTCTACGGTTGGCTGCAGCCAACCGGCTTCATCTTCCTTTGCCTCGTCCGCAGTACCCAGATACAGGTTCACGATGTTTTTCGAGGTCAGGCTGATATGAAGTGTCGCCTCGCCATCCTTGACCGTCAGGACACCTTTTCCATTTTTCGATTCATTGACCTTGAACATACTGCTGTCCGTCTTAAAATCGACGGTGTAGACGCCGTCTGCAAGGTCAATACTGCTTTTCTGTTCGGCATTCTCGGTTTCTGCGCTCTCTGTCTGCGCCACGGTGTCGGCTGCGTCCTGTTTCTGTCCTCCGCACGCTCCGAGAAGAGCGGCAGCAAGCAGAAGCGCCGCTAAATTTAATTTCTTTTTCATATACATTATTCCGAAATAGACTCAATGGCTGTCCGTGTATGAGCAACATAGAATGATTCTACCGCTTTAATTCTGCCCAGACCGGAAATCTGAGTATCTACCTTGTCAAACGCACCTGATGCCTCAAACTGGCTCTTCCAGGAATCATCATCATCGCCTGCCATATCGTTGTTTGCGTGATCACCTGCAACTACCATCAGCGGACGAAGAACGACGTTCTTATAACCAGCTGCCTTCACTGCCTCGATAACAGACTCACAGGAAGTCTCTTCCGGCTCGCCCTCTACGGTACCGATAAATACGTTGCTATATCCAAGATTCTGCATCTGGGTCTGCATCTGGCTGTAGGTGACCTTGGCGACGTGCGCGGTACCATGGCCCATGAAGACGAAGGCGGTACCGGCGTCCTTGGCAGCCTCGAGGCTCTCAAAGCCGGCCTCGGAGACGGCAGCGGCGGTGATGGCCTTGGCGACAGCTTCCTTGTCGGCGTTGATGACGGTGGCGTCGGAGCCGACCTCGCCGAGCATCGGCTCTGCGATGGAGACGGATTCAAACTGATCCTTGTATGCCTCGATGGCTTCGCACATCTCGTCATACTCCGCACCGTGCATCAGGTGCGTCGGCTGGACGACAAGGTTCTTGACGCCGTTGGCGACCGCACGGTCGAGCGCCTGGGTCATGTTGTCGATCTTCTCGCCGTCACGGGCCTGGATGTGGTTGATGATGATCTGCGCGGTGAAGGCGCGGCGGACGGACCAGTCGGGGTACGCGGCCTGCAGGGCGTCTTCGATGCCCTTGATGTCGGCCACGCGGCTGTCGTTGAAGGACGTGCCGAAGGAGACGACCAGCAGCTCATTTTCGCCGATCTCGTCCTGGTTGCGGGCGTCATCCAGCGAGGCGTCGCCGGTGTCGCGGCCGAAGTACTCGGGGCTGGCTTCCTCGCCCTCGACGAGTTCCTTCTGCGCGTCGGTCAGCGCGTCCCACGCGGCCTTGGCCGCTTCGCACTGCGCGTCGGTGTCATCGGTGCGCTCCTGCACGTAGATGGCGTCGATGAGCGCGGCGACGTTGTCGGCGGCTTCCTGATCGAGCTCTTCCTGCGAGGGCTGCTCCTCGGCGGGCTGCTCGGGTTCTTCGGCGGGGGTCTCTTCCTGTGCGGGTGCTTCGGTGGTCTGCTCTTCCTGGGCAGGCTCCTCTGCGGGGGCTTCGGTCTTGCTGCAGGCAGCAAGCAGGCTCAGCAGCATCACGGCTGCGAGCAGGAGGGCGATGGTCTTTTTCATGGGGATCTACCTCTTTTCAAAAATGTTCTGAAAGAAATATAGCGTCAGTTGGCAAGAGCACACATGCCCGCCGGACGTTCCGGCCCGCCTTTCGTTACGTTATCGTCCTTAACTTGCATCAGCAAGATTGCATTCCCTGCCTTACAAAAAACGCGCCGGAGCGCCCGGCGGGTCTTCGAGTTTTCCCGGAGCATGGACGGCAGATGGCAAGGCAGACGAGGCAGATGGGCTGACGCCCATCAACGAGGATAACGACGCCAGCTGCTGTTCAGGCCCGGGAAAACCATGTGGGCTCTTGTCGGCTGACGCTAAAAAACGGCTGCGTCTCCGCAGCCGTTCTCCCTAACCGTATCGTATGTCCGCGCTCCGCCCCGGAAAAAGGGCGAAAATGCTTACAAACTTGCAGGAAGGTCAATCCGTAGACAGCGGAATTGAAATTCCACGTCTGGGCAGGTCTCCTGACTTTGATCATCGCTGCCCTGCCCTTCCCGGTCTCTCAGTGGTTTTTACAGGCCAGCTCCCGTACACAGTGACTGCATCGCTCCGGATTCACACCGGATTCCCTTTTCACCCGCCTCTCGGCGGACACCCAGACGCTACAATTTTATATTTTTTCAGACGGCCACATTATAACACGGGCAGAAAAATTGTCAATACGTCGAATCGCCGGTTTTCCGGTGTCTCTTTGCGGAAAAACCGGCAATTTTTCCGTCCGTCGCGGATTGTTTCAAAACAGTTTTAACTTTCGGCCCGGGATATGCTATACTGGTCGCAGCAAATGGCCGGAGGTGCGTTTTTATGACGATCCGCAGGCGCCTTGCGCGCTCGAATCTTGTGATGATCCTGATCCCTGTCGCGATCGCGGCGGTCTTGCTGCTGCTCGGCGGCGGGCTTGCGCTTTTGCTTCTCGAGCGGGTGTGGCTGCCCCGGCTGGGGCTGTCGTTCGCGGCCCTGCATGAGACCGGCGAGCAGCTGGAGACGGCGTTCGCCGGGGCGAAGGCCCTCGCCGCCATCTACGCCGGGACGGTGATCCTGGCGCTGCTGGCCGCGGTCGCGTTTACGAACTTCTACCTGACGCGCAGCCTGTTCCGGCACATCTCCGCGCCGCTGCAGACGCTGGTGGCCGGCGTCGAACGCATCCGCGGCGGCGATCTGGAAAGCCCCATCGGCTATACGGCCGAGGATGAATTCAAGCCCGCGTGCGACGCGGTGGACGCCATGGCCGCGCGGCTCAAAGCCTCGCTCGACGCGCAGAGCCGCCAGCAGCAGCAGCGGCAGGAGCTGATCGCAGGCATGTCGCACGACCTCAAAAGCCCGCTGACCTCCATCCGCGCCTACACGGAGGGGCTGCTCGACGGCGTGGAGCTCCCGCTCAAGAACCGGGAATACGAGCTTTTGCTGTTTCTCATGCGCCACCCGGGGCAGGTGTTCAGCCGGGAGGACCTGTATGAGATGATCTGGGGTCTCGAGTCAATGGGCGACAACATCACCGTCGCCGTCCACATCGGCCGCATCCGCGAAAAGCTCGAGGACGACCCGGCCAGCCCGAAGCTCCTGCAGACCGTCTGGGGCGTCGGCTACCGGCTGCGCACGGACGCAGTTTAAACTCTGTTTGAAAATCCTTTATCTGTTTTTTAAATGTGTGGTCTATCCTTGATCCATAAGATCGATCACACGGCGGCAAGGCCGCCGGGAAGGAGCAGCCTTTATGGGTCTGACAGCATTTCATGGGTTCTGTATGGCGCTGGCCGACAGCGTCCCCGGCGTATCCGGCGGAACGATCGCATTTATTCTGGGCTTTTACGACCGGTTTCTTGACGCGCTGCATCAGCTGTTCGGGACGGACAAGGACGCGCGCAGAGCCGCCGTCCGCTATCTTCTGCAGCTCGGCCTCGGCTGGGTCGTGGGGATGGTCGCGAGCGTGGCCGCGCTCGCGGAGCTGTTTGCGTCGCAGGTCTATTTTATGAGCAGCCTGTTTCTGGGGCTGACGCTGGCCTCGTTCCCGTTCGTCATCCGGGCGGAGCGGCGCGTGCTGCAGGGGCAGGCCCGCAACTGCCCCTTCGCCCTGTTCGGCCTGCTGCTCGTCGTGCTTCTGACGCTGCTGCGGACGAACGCCGCGGGCGTCGCCATCCGCTTTGCCGGCGCGCCGGTCTGGATGCTGGGCTACATTTTCGTCTCCGGCGCCATCGCCATCACCGCGATGGTGCTGCCGGGCATCTCCGGCTCGACGCTCCTGCTCATCGCGGGCGTGTACCTGCCCGCCATCGGGGCGATCAAGGCGTTTCTGGGGCTGGACCTCTCGGTCATGCCCGGGCTGATCGCGCTGGGGCTCGGCGTGATCGCCGGGATCGGACTTTCCATCCACGCCATCCGCGCCGCGCTCAGAAAATACCGCAGCCAGATGGACTGGCTGATCCTGGGGCTGATGGCGGGCTCGCTCTACGCCATCGTCATGGGCCCGGCCGGGCTGGACGCCCCGCAGCCGCCCGTCAGCCTGCAGAGCTTTGACTGGCTCGGCTTCATCCTCGGCATCTGCCTGCTCCTCGGCCTCGAAGCCCTCCGCCGCGCCCAAACCCCCGGCCCGGCAGCGCCAAAAGAGAGCTGAGGGCAGAGATAGCATCTCTGTGGCATGGGCTTACCGTAAGGCTGATACGCTGCAGCAAATCAGCGACTGCGGCACAGCATTTTCTTTTGCTTCTCCAAAAGAAAACGCTGGCAAAAGAAAAAGAGCCTGAGGGGATTTCGATTTCCCCTCAGACTCCCTTGAACCGACCAGAAAAACCGCTTCGGTTTTTCTGGACTTTTCCCGCGATAGTTTAAAGTCCAATGCGAATCCGTACTGCCCTATGGACTTTTTTAGCAGGACGTTTTGCCGCAGCTATTCAAAGGCAACTGCTCACAAATCCGGTGCACCGTATCAGGCGGCGCGTAGTAAAAAACTCGTAAGGTGACCGCCGAGTGGAACGCCAAACCGAAACATTGGTGCTTACCTGAATTCAGACGCAGAAAGCACCCAACCGTAACCCAGCGCCCCTTTTCTCCCCCTTCTTTTCCGGCAAGACGGAAAAGAAGGGGCCGTCGGAGACACGTCAGAAATGACCACGACGGAACGAATCCTTGCAGGCAAGGCTTCTTATCCTCTGTGCTCATTTCTTCCTTTCCAAACCGCAAGCCAAACTTGCGGTTTGGGTTTTATCGCAAATTTGTGACAACCTCTCAGTCTCGGCTGCGCCGAGCCAGCTCCTCTGGAAGGGGAGCCAAGGAATGCGCACCTCCGGAAGTACTCAAAAGCAGGCGACGACCTCTCAGTCAGCCTGCGGCTGCCAGCTCCCCTGGGAGGGGAGCCTTATGGTGAAAAATCGCCCCCGCGCGGCGCGCGGGGGCTTCTTTTTACTGTTTCAGTTTGGTTTTATCCGCAAAATACTCTTTCGTGAGCTTCGCCACGACGCCGGAGAGGGCGAAGAGGGCGATGAAGTTCGGGATGGCCATGAGGCCGTTGAAGGTATCGGCGATGTCCCACACCACGTCGAGCGAGGCGACCGCGCCGACGACAACGATGATGATGAACAGGACCTGATAGCCCTTCGCGACCTTGAGGCCGAACAGATACTGCACGCAGCGGCTGCCGTAGAGCGACCAGCCGAGGACCGTGGTGAATGCGAAGAGCGTCAGCGCCAGCGCGACGAACACAGAGGCGAACTTGACGCCGAACATGGTGGCGAACGCGCTCGTGATGAGCTCGGAGCCGACCTTCTGGCCGAAAGTGATGTCGACGCCGCTGCAGATGATGGTCATGGCCGTCAGCGTGCAGATGACGATGGTGTCGGCAAAGACCTCAAAGATGCCGTACAGGCCCTGCTGGACGGGGCCCTTGGTATCGGCCGCCGCGTGCGCGATGGCCGCTGAGCCGAGGCCCGCCTCATTGGAGAAGGCGCTTCTGCGCAGGCCCCAGACGATGGTCTGCTTGAGCGCAATGCCGCTGGCTGCGCCGCCGAGGGCCTTGGGCGTGAAGGCTGTGCGGAAGATCTTGGCGAAGGCCGGGCCGATGTTGCCGGCGTGGCCGAAGATGACGACGAAGGCGAAGATGATATAGAGAATGCTCATGACCGGGACAAGCTTCTCGGCCACCGCGCCGATGCGCTTGATGCCGCCGAAGAGGATCACGCCGATCAGGCCCGCGATCACAAGGCCGAAGATGAAGTTCAGCAGCTTCCGCTCCCCTTCTGCCGCAGGGATGAAGGCGTCGATGGCGTCGTTGAGCGAGCCGACGATGGAGTTGACCTGCGACATGTTGCCGATGCCGAAGGAGGCGATGGCCGCGAACACGCAGAACAGCACGCCGACCCACTGCCAGTGCTTGCCGAGGCCATTCTTGACGTAGTACATCGGGCCGCCGACCCAGTCGCCCTTAGCGTCACGTTCCCGGTACTTGATGGAGAGTGTGACCTCGGAATACTTGATGATCATGCCGAGCAGCGCCGCGAGCCACAGCCAGAACACTGCGCCGTAGCCGCCGAGGGCGATGGCCTGCGAGGTGCCGACGATGTTGCCGGTGCCGACCGTCGCGGCCAGCGCCGTGGTAACGGCCTGCAGCGGGGTGACGGCGCCCGCGCCGGCCTCCTGCTTCTGGAACATCTTGCCGACCGTGTTCTTCATCGCGTAGCCAAAGCGTGTGAACTGGATCCCACGGTTGCGGATCGTCAGGTACAAACCGCCGACGATCGTACATGGCAGGAAAATATACAGCCAGGCGACGGTATTCAATGTACCGGTAAAGAAATTGATGATAGCTTCCATATGTTCTCCTTTCCGGACGCCCCGCGTCCATCCTTTTCTTTCTCCTGAAGAAAAAACTTCCCGATTATGATACCATAAACTTACTTTCAATTCAATTTAAATCGCTACATCGAAATATAGAATTTTCCCGCGGACATTTGTGCATATTATAGAGACATTTACAAAAACCGGCTCCCCCGCGAAAAAAAGATTGACGCGGCCGGGAAAACGTGCTATATTATTTAGGCAATCGGGATGCTAGTGTGGCTCAGTCGGTAGAGCAGCTGATTCGTAATCAGCAGGTCGCCGGTTCAAGTCCGGCCACTAGCTCCATAAACCGGTGAAAATCGTAAGATTTTCGCCGGTTTTCTCTTTTTTTGTTTGGATTTTCGGGCGGCGAATTTGCCTGACCCACACCGTGACCCACACGGCGAAATGTCCAAAGAGCGGCGGAGAGGATGTTTGTCTCATCCTCTCCGCCGCTCTCAGTTTTTTTAGGTAAACTTCTTCCTGCTACAAGCGGTTGCTGTTTGCCGGAATGTACGCTATATTTGACATATCCAAAAAAATTTTGAAACAATGTGCTGTTTTGACCTCCTGAATTGTTATATCTATGAGGCCTCAAAGAAATGGAGAAACAGACAGATGAAACGAGAACAGGTGCTGGCGCTCTATGACGCATACGCCGACAGTGTCTATCGTGTGGCGCTCGGGTATCTGCGTTCGCCGCATGACGCGGAGGATGCAGTGCAGGCGGTTTTCTGCAAGCTGATGGAGCAGAAACTGAGCGTCTATCCCGGTCGGGAGCGGGCATTTTTGACAAAGCTGACGGTAAACTACTGTAAAAACCAGCTTGCAGCAGCAAAAAGGTTTGTTCCCGATGCATTAGACGATCTGGTTTTGCCGGCAGAGCCGGAGGATCGCGCTCTCTACCGTGCCGTGATGGAGCTGCCGGAGAAATACCGACTCGTTGTGGTACTGCACTGCATGGAGGGGTATTCCTGTTCCGAGCTTGCAGGTTTTCTGCGCGTCTCTGTTTCCGCCGTTTCGATGCGCCTGCACAGGGCGCGAAAAATGTTGGACGAACAACTCGGGAGGGATTGACATGGAACAAAGCTTTAAGCGCATTGCAGATTCCGTTTGCCTGTCGGAAAGCAGCCGAACACGCATCCGCGCACAGATCGCCTTCCGGGCAGAAGAACAGGAGGCTTCTATGCAAAACAATTCCAAAAAACATCTACCGCGGCTGGCGGTGGCCGCGATCATCATTGCGGCGGCGCTGACGTTGACAGCGGCGGCTGCGGCGGTTGTCCACCGGTTCCGGAACGATATCATTGTCACCAGCGTCAACGAACTTCCGGAACCGACAGAGGATACACCGATGGCCGTGGCTGTTGTGACCGACAGTCAGAGTGCGGCACAGACACTGGAAGATGTTCTGGCGGAAGGCCCATATATCACTGCCGAAGAGTGGAAGTCCGGAGAGAAAATCGGCGGCACAACATCCGTCCAGTATGGCGGCTGGGACACCGCTGAGCTCATCAGCAGTGACCCGGCACTTTCTGTCCGCCGGATCACCCGCGAAGCAGACGGCGCAGAGAAAATGCAGTACATGGCGGAGAACCCTGCCAATCTTCTGCCGATGCTGTCCGGCATGGTTCGCTTCGATCTGGCATGGCTGGCGGAACACTACAGCGTCGTCATTCCGGACGATCAGGCCTATATCATCCGGGATGAGGACGGCGCGTTCGTCAGCGAATACTTTAGTGCTGCCTACGGCGCAAATGACGGGAAGGGATGGGTCAGCCTTGACATGGACTACGACACGACGCGCAAGGGACTGGGGCCGAGCTATATCGTAAACGGTACCCTTGACCAAGCATATTATTACACCACACAAGATGGGTATGAATTTCTCATCACAGCTAGTCACGACGAGGTCTGGGCGAGTTGCTATACTGTTCACGCGACCGTCAGCCTGTACAGCGCGTATCTGACAACCGCCGAGGTCGAGCAGATCGTAGAGCATCTGGCCCTTTCAATCACGGAATAAAGGTACAATGCGCCGGAGGGAGACTTGGAGCATTCCTCCGGCGCACCTGTGCTTTTACATCACTTGCGCCATGAAACTGCCCATCTTTTCGGCGGCGCTTTCCTGCATCTGGCGTGTGACGTGGGTGTAGGTGCGGAGCGTAAAGCCTGCATCGAAATGTCCGAGCATACTCGATACGGTTTTCACGTCCACGCCGTTTTGCAGCGCCAAGGTTGCGAATGTGTGTCTCAAGTCGTGAAATCTCAGGTGTTCCAGCCCCGCATCCTTCAGGATTTTCTTATGGATGTTGACCACCGAGTCCGGGTGGTACATCTCGCCGGTTTTGGGTGATGGGAACATCCACGGGCTGCTGGGATGTTTCTGGTGTTCTGCGACCAGCAGATCAACGGCATCCTGTGGGATGGAGATTTTTCTGATCGAGTTTTCCGTCTTTGGACGAGTGATGTCGAGTTCTCCGGCGTTGTTTCGCCCTGCCTGTTTACTGATGGAAATCGTCTTGTTTTCAATATCCAAGTCCGACCATTGGAGCGCCACCAACTCGCCCTTGCGCAGTCCGCTGATGAGTTCCAGATAGAACATCGGCAGGACACCGCGCTGGTTGGCTGCCGTCAAATAGGATTTGATCTGCTCCGGCGGCAGGATCTTCATTTCGTGCTTCGGGATTTTCGGCGGGATGCAGTCATCTGCTGGATTGCGCACAATCAGGCGTTCCTTGACCGCGCGGTCGAGCGCGTTGTGCAGCATCGTGTGAATGCCGCGGATCGTCGAATCGCTTAGCCCCGGCTGCCTGCCCTTCTGCGCTTCTCTTAGTCGACCATGCTCCTGTAAATCCTTGTACAGCCATTGCAGGTCGCGTCCCGTGAGTTTCTTAAGTGGAATGTCACCAATGCGCGGGACAATGTGTAACTCGATTCCGCGCCGGTAGTATTCGGCAGTCGAGAACCGCAGGTGCGGCTTGGCGTAGAGTTCATACCACGTTTGCAGCCATGTGCCGAGGGTGTACTCGTCCGCGCGTCGCACATCGACGGTTTCTGTTTCTGCTTCTGCAACTGCTTTCGCCAGCTTTTCTTTTACCTCCGCCTGCGTCTTGCCGAGGACGTTCTTGATCAGCCGCTTTCCGGTTTTCTCGTCATACCCGGCAGTATACCGACCCTCCCAGCGTCCATCCTTGCGCTTTCGGATGTTTCCCTCACCGTTTGCCCGTTTCTTTGCCATGTCTGTGCCTCCTTCGTTTTGGTAGCACAAACAACTACCACAGAACTGGAACAAAGTCTACTGATTTTTTTGGAAGATCGGAATATTTTTTATCCGCGTTCACGCGCTCCGAAAAGCCCTATTCTTTGTTTACTGCGGCGCAGTTTTTGCGCTCCGGTGTTAAAATATAAAAACGCTCAAATATTGCAGTTGGAAACACACGCAAGGACCTGTTATAATTTTTATTGAATATCTTTTGTATCTTTCATCCCTTTGGGTAGCCTGGAAGTAGTAGGTCGAGAAGATATTGAACGGCAGCAGCAGGAACGACAGGGCGTAAGTGCGCACGATGGCGGGCGCCATGGCGAGAATTTCCGGCGTGGGCGCCATGAAAATGCGGATCATGCTGAGCACCGTCCAGAAGACGTCGAAGAACGCCGTCGTCCACAGTGCCAGCCGGAGCGTCTCGCGGATGCGGTCGCCCCTGCCAGCGCCGAAGTTTGTGGAGATGATGGGCTGCGCCGCCTGCCCGACGCTGTAGGCGCAGCACTGGACAAAGGTGCTGACCTGAATGATGGGACCATAGATCGCCAGCGCGTCCGCGCCGAGGTATTTCATGATCTGCCGGTTGAAGAGCACGGTCAGAATGCCCATGGCGACGTCGATGAAAAAAGGTTGAAAAGCCGGTGACGGAGATTTTGCGCAGCTTTTTGAAGAGCCGTTCCGGCCGGACCAGCCGGAGAGTATTTTTGCGGTGCAGAAAATGCGTCAGCATGACGAGGAACGAAATGCCGGAGCCGATAGCGGTCGCGAATCCCGCGCAGAAAATGCCCATGTCACAGGAGAAGACGAAGAAATAATCACCGAAGATATTGAAAATACCGCCAGCCAGGACGCCGAGCGTCGCAAGCCCCGGATCGCCGTCGTTCCGCAGGAAGGCCGCGAGCATCTGGTTGAACAGGAACAGCGGGAAAACGAATCTGATTGGCCGCACGTATTCCTTTGCCAGCGCAAGCAGCGCTTCGTCCGCACCGAAGAACGTCAGGATCGGGCGCTCAAAGAGCAGAAGTCCGACCCACGCCAGAACAGCGCAACCGAGCCGATCACGGAGGCGGTAAAATACTCGTTCTCATTTCCGCCGCTCTTTGCGCTGCCGCGCTTCGTGCTGAAAATAACGCTGCCGCCGATGCCCATGAGAAGACCGAGACTATATATAATGTTCCAGACCGGCGCGACGACGGCCAGCGCCGCCGTGCCCTGCGGGCCGTAGTACTACCCGACCATCGCAGTATCGACAATCGAATAGACCGAGGTGATCATGGCGCTGCCGAACGCGGCAGAGAGGTATTTGAGATACATCGGCCGGATCTTACTGCTCAGAAAATCCATGGTAACTTCCTCCTTTTGCATGAAAAAAGCCGGACAGGAAACAGACGTCTCAGTCTGTCTCTTGTCCGGCTGCTGTTTCTTCGGAACAGCCCGCCCTCCGAGCGAACCTGGGGTATTGTAGCACACGGCTGCGGCAAAGTCAACCGCGGGCTTTTCCGCGTTCCCGACGCGCGCCCGATTCGATGATCATCTTTTCCAGCTCTCTGGCGGCGACGCTGAGAGGCTGGTCTTTTCGCTTGACAAGGCAGACGCTGCGCAGCGGGAGCGAGTCGGCAAGGTCGATCACGCGCACATTGTCGGACGGGCGGATAAAATCCTGCGGGACGATGCCGACGCCGAGGCCGGATTCGACCATCGGCAGGATCTGGTCGGCAGTGAAGGCCTCGATATCCGGCCGGAACGGCAGGCTGTGGGCGGCAAAGAAGCCGCTGTAGAGCGCATAGGACTGCGTATCCGCGCCGAGGGTGATGAGCGGATGGCTCCGCAGCTCGTCCAGCGTGACTTTGCGCCCCAGAAGATCGCCAAACGACGGCGCGCAGACGGCGACCTCCTGAATGTAGCGGATATTGGTCTTCGTATAGGCGGCCGCGCGCAGCACCGGCGTCGTGACGACGGCAAAATCAGCGGTCGTCTCGCGCAGGGCGGCAATGGCCTGCGGGGTCGAATGATTGCTGATGCGCAGGCGCACGCCCGGATAGCGGGCGCGGAAGCTCTCGAGCACCGGCAGGAGCACGCACCGCAGCGCGCCCTCGCTCGCGGCAAGGAACACCGTGCCGGTCTGCAGAGACCGGCTCTGCGCCAGCTCGGCCTCCCCGGCCTCGAGCTGCTCGACGGCGATTTTGACATGCCGGTAGAGCTGCTCGCCCTCCGGCGTCAGCTTCACGCCGCGGTTCGTCCGGGAAAAGAGCGTGCAGCCCAGCTCCGCCTCGAGATTTTTGATCGAGCGCGTCAGGTTCGGCTGGTTGTTGACCAGCTCTCTTGCCGCCTGCGAGAGATTGCCGCATTTCGCAACATAATAAAAGATCCGGTAATAGTCATAATTTACGTTCATACATGTTTCCTCTGATATGTCATATTCATATGAAGACCATATTTATTTCGGATTTTACACATATCTGCATGCGCATTATAATATGGGCGCTTCGGGAAGTCAAGACAGCGTTCAACTGCTTTCCGAAAGAAAGGGAAACCAAAATGGCACTTACAATAGAGGCGCTGGCCGCAGCCGTCATCGATCTTGTCCTGCTTCGCGTCATGCTCCGTCTGGAAAATGAACCGGGCGCAGATCACCCGAAGGAGCGGCGCTGGATGCTGGCCGCGGGCGTTTTACTTCTCGTGGGCTGCATCGCGGAGATCGCACTGCGCGGCGCGCATATTATGCAGATCCTGCTTGGGATCGGCTTCAATCTCGCGTTTGTCGCCTACTTTTTCAGCTTCCGCGCCGCTGAGCAGGAAGCCTGAGCGGCGGCAGGCCTGATCAAAGGAGGATGCATATGAGCAAGAAGCGTAAGATCATTTCGCTTGCGGTCCTCGGCGTTCTGCTGCTTGCCTCGCTGGCGCTCAGCCTGCTGCTGGGCAAGGGCGGCGCGAAGGAATCCCTGCAGACGATCATGCGGGACGCGGTTCTGCATGAGGACAATAAAATCAGTCTGTTCGGGCTGATGGACGTGAATCCGGCGGTCGTTTCCGGGTTTATCGTCACGGGCGTACTGCTGGTGCTGGCGGCGCTGGCGCGGATCTTTGTGATCCCGCGATTCAAATATAAGCCCGGAAAGCTTCAGCTGCTGCTGGAAGAGCTTGTGACATTCTTCCAGAACCTCGCGCAGACGAACAGCCCGCACCGCAATGGCTTTCTTGGCGCGTATCTGTTCGGTGCGGGCGTCTATGTGCTCTTCGGCACGCTCTTTGAGCTGTTCGGCCTGCAGGCCGTGACGACGGCCGGCGGCTCCATTTCCCTTCCCGCGCCGCTGTCGGATATCAACGCGGCCATCAGCGTGGGCTGCATGTCCTATCTCGTGATCCTTGGCGGCGGCATCGCGGCAAACAAGCTCCGCGGCGCTGCCAACACGCTCAAGGATTTCTCGCTTCCCATCTCCATGAGCTTCCGTCTGTTCGGCGCGCTGCTGAGTGGTCTGCTGGTCACGGAGCTTGTTTATTATTCGCTCAGCCTGAGCTTTGTGCTGCCGGTATTCGTGGGCGTCATGTTCACGCTCCTGCACGCGCTCATTCAGACGTATGTCCTGACGACACTCGTGTCGATCTTCTATGGTGAGGTCACAGAGCCGCATAACAAAAAAGTCAAGCAGGCCGCTTGACGAATGGAGGAACAGAAAAATGAAACTGACTGCAAAACGAATGGTATCCCTGATGCTTGTCATGCTGCTTGTCTGCGCGCTGCTCGCCGTGTCGGCCAGCGCTGCGGATACCGCTAACGCCGCGCCTGCCGCGGAAGCCGCGGCCGCGGCTGAAAACTCGACCGGCGCAAAGGCGATCGCCGCGGCCGTTGTCGTGGGTCTTGTCGCGACGGCCGGTGCGCTCGGCATGGCCATCGCCATCGGCAAGAGCGCCGAGGGCATGTCCCGCCAGCCGGAAGCCTCCGGCAGCATCCGGTCCTCGATGATGCTGGGTCTGGTCTTTATTGAGACCGCCATCATTTATGCCCTGATCGTCGCCATTCTGATCATCTTCGTGCTGTAAAGGAGAAATAGTATGGGAGTACCGCTGAATATCGACTGGCAGCAGATCCTGCTGCACGTGTTTAATCTGATCATCCTGACGGGCGGATTGTATTTCCTTCTGTATCAGCCCGTCACCGCATTCATGAAAAAACGGCAGGAGTATTATGCCGGACTGGAAGCCGACGCGCAGGCAAAGCTGCAGGAGGCCGAACAGAAGGTCCGCGAAGCCGATGAAACGCTCTCCGGCATGCAGGCGGAAGCCGAGCAGCTGCGCGCGGACGCCATGAAGCAGGCCGACGCGGAAGCGGCAGCCCGTCTTGCAGGCGCAGACGCAGAAAAGCAGAAAATTCTTGCTGCCGCAAAGGCGCAGGCCGCGCGGGAAAAGGACGCCATGCTGCGTGAGGCCAACGAGCAGATCGGTGCGCTGGTCTCCAACGCGGTCGACAAGCTGGTCTCCGACGCGGACGATCCGTATGCGGATTTTCTGCACGCAGTCAAGCGGGGAGCATAACGCATGAGTGAGCAGAAGCTGCAGGCCAGCGTATACAGCCGCACCGCTCCGACCGAGGAGCAGCTTGCGCAGCTGCGCGACTTCCTGCATCAGAAATACCAGCGTCCGGTCAACCTGCACTGGGAGCGGGACGACCGGATGAAGGACGGCTTCCGGCTGGAGCTCGGCGAGGGCGAGAGCCGCGAGCTGGTCTATGACTGGAGCAGCTCCGGCAAAAGCCGTCAGCTG
>OLFX01002135.1_pt1 | contig 17946 bp, 14 predicted proteins | sample 1605091 | NCBI WGS metagenome assembly OLFX01 (sample SAMEA3888906, study PRJEB22519) | human gut metagenome | biome: human gut; feature: human-associated habitat; material: faeces | place: Denmark | collected 2012 | reverse complement strand
CGCCGCTTAAACGCAATTTGCAGATCATCGACTATGCCGATTTCGTTCTTGCGTTTTGGGACGGAAAATCAAGAGGGACAAAATATGTAATTGATAACTGCAAAAAGAGAAAAAAGAAAGTGCGGGTGTTTCTTGCAAAGTAATTCCAACCGATATGTTTGCAAAAGGACAAATCGCACAGGAGAAAGAACAGCCGAAATGGGGACGATTTTTGAATAAAAAAATCGTCAAGCGATATGTAGCTTGTGACGACGTGAGCAGAGCAACGCCGCTGAGGTGGGGGCAGGGATAAAAAAACGACATTCGGGTAAAACGGCGAAACGGCAACAGAAAGAAACCTCCATTCTATCTGTTGCCTCGTACATAGCTGTACATACCGTGCAGCTTTTTTCTCACAAAGGAGGTTAAGAAGATGAGAAAAACAGAATTGAAAGAGCTTTACAAGATGATGTTCCCGGACTATCCGGACATTGTTACGGTAGCTCAGCTTCAACAAATGCTCGGCGTAAGCCGACACTTGGCATACGACCTGATTAACAACGGATATATCTCCGGCGTTAAAATCGGAAACGCTTTTAAGATTCCGAAGGTCAATGTCATCAATTATGTTATGGAAGAAGGTGTGAAGAATGCAAGTTGAGAAGCTGAAAACAATCGATGCGGACACTCTGCTGTCAACGCCGATGAGAAAAACCTTATTTGTTGTTGACGGCTTGATACCGCAAGGACTCAGCGTGCTTTCGGGTTCAAGTAAAATCGGCAAGAGCTGGCTTATGCTTTGGCTCGGTATTCAAGTGGCGAGAGGACAGCCTGTGTGGGAATTTGAAACCCACAAGAGCGATGTGCTTTATCTCTGCTTGGAAGATACTTACGCAAGAATACAAAGCCGCCTGTATCAAATCACCGATGAAGCGCCGCCTGAACTTCGCATTGCCACAACGAGTTTTCAAATCGGCAACGGTTTGGAACAGCAAATCGAACAGTATCTTTCCGACTTTCCGAAAACAAAGCTTGTCATTATCGACACCTTTCAAAAGGTGCGAGATTCAAAAAGCACCGGCGGAAAAAGCGGAATGTATGCAGGCGACTATGACGATGTTTCGGCGCTGAAAAATATTTCGGACAAGTACGGCATTGCTGTTGTGGTTGTTCACCACGTTAGGAAACTGAAAGATGTCAGCGACCCATTCAACGAGGTTTCAGGCTCCACCGGTATCACAGGTGCGGCAGATACGAATTTTGTTTTGAAGCGCAGCCGTGCCAATGAAACAGGAACGCTGCTTGCCACCGGTCGAGATATTGCATATCAGGAGCTAACCTTGAAGTTTGACAACCGCAGTCACTTGTGGGAATTAGTCGAGCGAAAGGATATGGAGGATATTCATCGTGAAGAAATTCCAAAGTTTGTTTTCCGGCTGGTTGATTATATTTCGGAAGTAAAAGAATGGCGAGGCACTGCAACCCAACTTATAACGCAGGTGAACGAAACCGAGGTTACACCGAATGTCGTGACCAAAATGCTTGCCAGATTTTCTTCGGAAGTTTTTCAGCCGCAAGGCATCGAATACAAAACAAAACGCACCGGTAAGAACCGACTGATTTACTTAAAAAAGAATGACGGCAATGACGGCGATGACAATAAATCCGCTATATAGGAGAAAGCCGTCACAGCCGTCACTATCGTCACTTTTTGAGAAAGTGGATATAAGGCTATACAGGTAATGCCAATCCGTAAGGATAGCGAGCATAGGTTTTGTGTTGCCTTTTAAACCCACAAAACCGGCGGCAAATTGCCGAAAGGGACTTGCCGCCCCTGTAACCCCGATTTTTAGGAGAAAGGAATGAAAATATATGAGACAAAGGTCTACTGCAATCAATATCCGAGTGACAGAGGGAGAGAAAAGAAAGATGGAAACTGCCGCTAAAAAATGCGGACTTTCGCTCTCTGCTTATCTTAGAAAACTCGGATTGGGCAAGGAAGTTCATGCAACCTTGCCGCAGGAATTTTACGAAGCTTACCGAGGTTTGACCTCACTTCGTGACAATTGGAAGTCGCTTTCAGAAGCCAATGTAAATGCAAACTTCAACGATGTTGTGAGCAAATTTTTGAAGGCTTACCACTCAATCGGTGAGCCGGAAAGTGCAAGTGATTCACCGTGGCAGTAACAAAAATATGGGCTGTAACAGACAGCGTCAACCGTGTTTTAAGCTATGCTGCGAACCCGGACAAGACGATTTACAGCGATATTTGCAAGGCACTTCACTACGCAAGCGACGAGAGAAAAACTGTAATCGGTGAAGAAAAAGCAATGTATGTGACAGGCGTAAACTGCACCGCAGAAACAGCTTTTGCCGAGATGAAAGCGGTACAAGAACGCTTCGATAAGACGGTAGGCAATGTGGCGTATCACGCATATCAGAGCTTCAAAACAGGCGAAGTCACACCTCAGCTTGCACACAAACTCGGCGTAGAACTTGCCAAAAGAATGTGGGGCGATCAGTACCAAGTGCTGGTCGCTACGCACTTTAACACCGGCACATATCACAATCATTTGGTCATCAATTCGGTGAATATGTGGAACGGTAAGAAGTTTAACTGCAACGAGGGAGCATACTGGAAACTGCGCAGTATTTCCGATGAGCTTTGCAAAGAAAACGGTTTGACGGTTATTAAAAATCCTAAAGGAAAGACGCCACGCAAGCTGTACTTTGCGGAAAAGAACGATGAGCCGACCCGATACAATTTAATGCGTGAGGCGATAGATAAAGCTCTTACGATGAGTACAAATCCCAAAGCTTTTACCTATGTAGTGCTAAGCTACTATAACAACAACGGAAAACGCCGTGTGAAATACTTTTCCACGGGACTGCCCGAAAAGGGCAACAAACGCAAAGCCGAAGCCGAACTTGCACGAATCAGAAGTGAATTTGTAGCGCCGCAGGAAGTCGGCGAGCTTGCTTCCGATATGCCGTTTGCAGACTATCTGCTCGAATGGCTGGACATCGTCAAGGTGCGTGTTAAGGCAACCACATTCAGCTCTTACGAGCAAATGGTGAAATCGGTGATTGAGCCGTATTTTCGTAAGAAAGCGGTAACGCTTCAGGGCTTGGAGGCAAGACACATTCAGCAATTCTATTCCGAAAAGCTGAAAACAGTCAAACCAAACTCGGTCATTCACTATCACGCTGTTATTCATCAGGCGCTGAAATACGCAATGAAAACCGACCTTGTTACGCAGAATGTGGCAATGAAAGTGGATCGTCCGAAAAAGAATGATTATCAGCCTGTATTCCTTGATGCAGAAGAACTGCAGCATTTATTTGAAGTAGTCAAAGGGACAAAGCTGGAACTTCCTGTTTTGGTCGCCGCTTTCTACGGCTTGCGTCGTGGCGAGGTCTGCGGACTGAAATGGGACGCCATTGACTTTGAGCGTGGCACAATAACTATTAGGCACACGGTCACATCGCTGCAAGTGGACGGAAAAACAAAAATGTACGCACAGGACTCTGCAAAAACAAAATCCAGTATGCGTACACTTCCGCTTGTCGGCAGCTTTGCGGAGTACTTCAAAGAAGTAAAAGCGGCACAAGAAGTCAATAAAAAGGTCTGCGGAAACTGCTACAACTACGAATATGACGGTTATGTCTTTGTGGACGAGCTGGGAGATTTAATGCGACCGGATTATCTGACAAGCTATTTTCCACAGTATATCCAAAAGCACGGCTGTAAAAGAATGCGTTTCCATGATTTAAGGCACAGTTGTGCAAGCCTGCTTCTTGCAAACGGCGTACCGCTGAAACAAATTCAGGAATGGCTGGGACACAGCGATTTTTCCACCACCGCTAACATCTATGCCCACCTTGACTACACTTCAAAACTGTCCTCGGCAAAGGCAATGGTCAGCGGAATGGCACTGCCCGAATCGGTGAATTTTAGTAGCAAATGGACCGAAATTTCAAACGATGGCGGAAAGAACTGATTTTTACGGTTCGAATACGCCAAAATGCCCGAAATCGCCTTGTTCTTTCCAAAAAACGGCATGTTCTTTCCATAGTTTTGAGCCGATTTTGAGCAAACGAGCAAAAAAGAAAAGTCCGGAAACCCCTTGATTTACCGGACTTTTTGGCGGAGAGTTAGGGATTCGAACCCTAGGTACATTTCTGTACACAGCATTTCGAGTGCTGCACCTTCGACCACTCGGACAACTCTCCGTGTATGTAATTCCGCATTTCTTCCAAAAACTTTTGGAAAGAACTGACGGAAAGAACAACAAAATATTCAATTTTCGAACCGGAGAAAACCCTGTATTTATGGGCTTTTTTAGCGGAGCAAACGGCCAACTCTTCAAAAAATTTCGAGTCAGTCCCGTTATGACCGCTTCGATACGTTTCCATATTCGGCTAAAGCATGGAAAAACACGCTTTGCGCATACTATTTTATCGGTTTTGAGAGAAAAAGTCAAGCGTTTTTTGGCAAAAAGGTTGACATATACAGGGCAAAGCGGTTACAATAACTGTGTATTATGATGTTTAGACCTTTTGTTTTCGCACGGCTAAAGCTGTGCGGATATGACCCGGAAAGTGAGGATGCCGCTTTTGCGGCGAATGCTTATGGATATGAAAAAATGGATGCGCTGCGCTGCGGCGGTCGTTTTGAGCGTTTTGGTGGCGTTCAGCGCGACGGCGTGCTCGCAGCCGGCGAATATTGAATCAGGCGCCGTTTCGCAGGAATACCCGGTGACCGTGAACGAAGTGACGTTAAACGCAAAACCCCAGAAGGTGGCGGTACTCTCCGGCAGTTTGGCGGATGTGGTGTTGGCGATGGGGTACGAGACGAGCTTATCGCTTGCAAGCGACGACTGCACGCAGCCCGATTTACAGGTGCTGCCGAAGGTTTCCGCAACGGATGCGCAGAGTGTGATCTCTGCAGGTGTGGATCTCGTTTTGGCGGAGACGATGGACGACAGCGAAAAGCAGACGCTTGAAAATGCGGGCATTACGGTGCTCCTTTTGACGCGTGCGAAAAACCGCGAGGATTTTGAACGCCTGTACGCGCAGGTGGGCACGGCTTTGAACGGCGGCTCTACGGGCTATAATGTAGGCGTGAAGGCAGCGCAGAAGATTTTCTCCTCGCTCGACGACCTTTCGCGCTTGGCACCGGAGAGCAACACCGTGGTGACGGCGTGCTATATTTCGGATGTGAACGGATCTGCGGTGACGGGCGATGAGCTTGGCAGCGTGATGATGTCGTATATCGGTCTGACGAACATTTTTAAGGGCCTTACGGGCGGCACGTTTACGTTTGACGATTTGAGATTGAGCGACCCGACGATGATTTTCTGCTCAGAAGATGTGCGCGGGCAGATCATGCAGGACGCGCAGTATGCGAATCTTTCGGCGGTAAAAAACGGCCGTGTTTACGCCGTCGACCCGAATTATATGAATTGGCAGGGCAAGACGGTGTACAACGCGTGCATCGACATGATGGGCCTTGCATACCCCGAATTGACGGAGGAAAACTCCGCTGCGCTGGAGCTGGATTCCGAGCTTTCGGAAGCGGAAGCGACGGCGAGCCCCTCGCCCGCGCCGGAATACACGGCGATCGAATCCGGCACGGAGGGCGACGATGTGTTCGCGATGCAGCAGCGCTTAGCGGAGCTTGGCTATCTGACGGTGGAATACACCGGCATGTATGGCGAAGTGACGATGGAGGCTGTAAAGGCGTTCCAGAAAGCGAACGGGCTTACGGCGACCGGCGAAGCAGATGCCGAGACGCTGACGGTGCTCTATTCCGCGGAGGCAAAAGCTGCAGACGGTGCGGAAGCCACGGCGACGCCGGAGCCGGAATCGGAAACGAGCACGGCGGAGGGCACCGTGACAACACACGAAGATGCGTAAAATTTGAGGGCTTGAAAGGGCGGCTTTGCCGCCCTTTTTTGTATTGACTTTTTCTCCGCTTTTTTTTATAATCAGAAGCAAGATGCGCTTTTGCGCGCTATTGTATTGAGTTTGGGGCGCAGGCTCCGGGGAGGAAACATGTTTTTCACAAGAGACAAGAGCTTTTACAAAACGCTCATCACGCTCGCGATACCGATCGCGCTGCAAAACGCCGTGACCTTTGCGGTCGGCCTTGCGGATAACGTGATGATCGGCACGCTCGGCGACAGTGCAATCTCCGGCGTGTATGTGGGCAGCCAGCTGCAGACGCTGCTGCAAATGTTCATCGGCGGCATTGAGGGTGCTATCCTCATTTTGGCTGCGCAGTATTGGGGTAAACGCGATACAAAAAGCATCCGCCGCATTGCGGCCATCGGTGTGCGGTTTGCTTTGCTCATCGGTTTGGTCATTACGGCGACGGCGTTTTTATTGCCGTCGCAGATCGTATCACTGTTCACGAGTGATGCTTCGGTCATTGAATCGGGCACGGTTTACGTGCGCGTGGTGAGCCTTTCGTACATTTTCTTCTGCATTTCGCAGGTGATGGTGGCGACGATGCGCGCGGTGGAGACGGCGAAGATCGGCCTGTACGTTTCATTTGTGACGCTCATCGTGAACGTTGTCTGCAACTATATTTTGATTTTTGGCAAGCTCGGCTTCCCGGCACTTGGCGTGACCGGCGCGGCGATCGCGACGCTGTTTTCGCGCGTTATTGAGGCGGTCGTCATGGTCGTTTACGTGCGCTGCATCGATAAAAAACTGAAGCTTCGCTTTGCCGACCTCTTAAAGCGCGGCGGCGAATTGACGCGCGATTTCCTGCGCTACGGTCTGCCTATCATGGGAGGGCAGGTCGTATGGTCGGTGAACATGCTGGGGCAGACGATGATCCTCGGCCGTTATGACGCGGGCGTCATTGCGGCGGTGAGTATCGCGAATATGTTGCACAACATGATGTACATTGCAATGAACGGCCTTTCGAGCGCGGTGGGCATTATCACCGGCAAGACGGTCGGCTCCGGACGTATGGACAAAATTCGCGAGTATTCCCGCACAACGCAGGTCATTTTCCTTGGCCTCGGCATTCTTTCCGGCATTGCGGTGCACTTCCTGCGCGACCCGTTCATCGGGCTGTACGGCGCGAGCGATGCGGCCGTGGCGTATGCGCGTGAGTTCATTAATGTCATTTCCGTTACGATTATCGGCACGTGCTATCAGGCGGCGTGCCTGTTCGGCCTTGTTAAATCCGGCGGCGACATTTCGTTTGTCTTCCGCAACGACACGATCTTCGTGTTCCTTGTGGTGCTGCCGTCTGCCATTATCGCGTCTTACCTCGGTGCGCCGCCTTGGGTGGTGTTTGCGTGCCTCAAATGCGACCAGATCTTAAAATGCTTCGTTGCCGTGGTGAAGATCAACCGGTATAACTGGATGAAGAACCTGACGCGCGAGACGAACGAAGTGTAAAACTACGACTTGAAGGAAATTTTCATGAAGCAATTTCGCGGAGCCTTGCTCCTGACGATCACCGCCCTTATTTGGGGCACGGCGTTTGTAGCGCAGAGCCTCGGCATGGACCATTTGGGCCCGTTTGCGTTTAACGGCGTACGCAATTTCATTGCCGCGCTGGCGCTTTTGCCCGTGCTGCTGTTTATGCAGCGCAAAGCGCCGAAAAAAACGCAGACGGACGAAGAGAGAAAGCAGAGCCGCAAGACCCTGTGGGTGGGCGGCGTGCTGTGCGGCTCGGCGCTTGCCGTGGCCTCTAATTTGCAGCAGTTCGGCATCAGCTTTACGACAGTGGGCAAGGCCGGGTTTTTGACGGCGCTTTACATCGTGATTGTGCCGATACTCGGTTTGTTCCTCAAAAAACGCGTGCCCGCAACGGTTTGGGTGAGCGTTGTTATTGCGGCGGCGGGCACGTATTTGTTGAGCGTGCAGGAGGGCTTCACCATCGCGCCGGGCGACCTGCTTGTCATTTTGTGTGCGCTGGGCTTTTCCGTACATATCCTCATCATCGACCACTTCTCGCCGATGGTGAACGGCGTGGCGCTTTCGTGCGTGCAGTTTTTTGTCTGCGGCATTCTTTGTACGGCAGCGGCGCTGTTTACGGAGACGTTCACGCTTGCGGACATTTTAAAAAGTGCAGGGCCGCTGCTTTTCACGGGCCTGATGTCGAGCGGCGTGGGGTACACGCTGCAAATCTTGGGGCAGAAGGATACCCCGCCTGCGGTGGCGTCCCTTATCATGAGCCTTGAATCTGTGTTTGCGGCGCTTTCCGGCTGGCTGGTCCTCGGCCAAAGCATGAACGGACGCGAGCTTTTGGGCTGCGTTTTGGTGTTTGCGGCGGTCATTTTGGCGCAGATCCCGCTTGAGGCGCTGAAAAAGGAAAAAGCGGTGAAAAATACGGCATAAAGTAAATTGGGGCATTTCCGGGACCGTTTCGCGGTTTTTTGCGGGAATGCCTTTACTTTTGCAAATTTTATGGTATAGTTGTAGGTAGAAACTCTTTGGGTAAAAACGCGCGCGGCATAAGGCCGGCGCTTTATTGTATTGAAAGGATGAATGTTCAAATGCGTATTATCAAAACGAAAACCTATGAAGAGATGAGCGCCATTGCAGCCGGCATCATCGGCGGCCAGGTGCTTTTGAAGCCGAACTGCGTGCTGGGTCTTGCAACAGGCTCTTCGCCGATTGGCGCCTACAAAGATCTTGTAAAGAGCTATGAGGACGGTATACTGGACTTTTCCGAAGTGCGCACCGTAAACCTCGACGAATACTGCGGTCTGGACGGTACGAACCCGAACAGCTACCGCTATTTCATGAACGACAACCTCTTTGACCACGTGAATATCGACAAGGCGAACACACATGTGCCGAACGGCCACGCAGATGACCTTGAAGAGGAGGCTGTGCGTTATGAGAGCTTTATTCAGTCTCTCGGCGGCATCGATCTGCAGCTGCTCGGCATCGGCCACAATGGGCATATCGGCTTTAACGAGCCGACGGACAACTTCCCGGCGACCGTGCACACCGTACAGCTGACGGAGAGCACCATCAACGCGAACTCCCGTTTGTTCGAGCGCCGCGAGGATGTGCCGACGCAGGCCATCACCATGGGCATCGGCACCATTATGAAGGCGAAGAAGATTCTTCTCATCGCAGGCCCGGATAAGGCGGAGATCGTCGAAAAGGCTTGCTTCGGCAAGGTTACGCCGGAGGTGCCGGCTTCCGTTTTGCAGCTGCACCCGGACGTTACGGTTATCCTTAGCGCGGAAAAGTAATTTCGTTTCGGCAAAATTGAAATTTGGTAGTTGACTTTAAGATTAACTTATGCTATGATGTAGACAGCAAAGCCGCAGGAAGCGGTAACGGTCAAAAGACCGCGCGGCGAAACGCCGTTTGAAAGTATTTTAAAGCCACTTTAAAAAATAGACCACGAAGGTCTTTTCGCTCGGTATGGGCGGAATGCTTCGTGGTCTTTTTGTATCAGGGAGGGTATTTCAATGAACCGTACAAACAGCAAATTTTCCGTTAAAAACCTTGTGCTCGGTGCACTTTTTCTGGCGCTTGCGTTAGTACTGCCGTTCTTCATCGGGCATATCCCGCAGATCGGCGCAATGCTGTGTCCGATGCACCTGCCGATTTTGCTTGCAGGCTTCGTATGCGGCGGCCCGGTGGGCGCGGTTGTGGGCTTTATCGCCCCGCTGCTGCGCATGGTGATGTTCGGCATGCCGCCGTTCTACACCGCCATCGCTATGGCGTTTGAGCTGCTGACATACGGACTTGTAAGCGGCATCATGTACCGCAAGGTGTTCAAAAAGCAGACCGTCGGCACGCTGTACGGCAGCCTTTTGACCGCTATGGTCGCGGGCAGAATTGTCTGGGGTATCGTGAAGGTGATCCTCAGCGGCATCGCGGCGGACGCGGGCGCGTTCACATTTGCGGCGTTCATCTCCGGCGCACTCTTAAACGCAATCCCGGGCATCGTGGTGCAGCTTATTCTGGTCCCGGCCGTCGTCGTCGCCTTGCAGAAAGCAAAGCTGATAGAAGCACCGAGCGCGGAAAAAGCGTAAGCACTATGGGTTCCCTGAAAGGGCGGCATTGCCGCCTTTTTTCATGCACAAAGCTTGCACTCACCTCGCCATCGTGCTATGATAATCCCAAAGAGACGAAAAGCAGGATGGGGGAAAGACTATGTTTACGGATGCGTTCGGCAAAATTTGGTATAAGGGCAATCTGCACACCCATACGACGAACTCGGACGGCGCGTATACGCCGGAAGAAACGATTGCATTATACAAATCAAAAGACTATGATTTTCTTGCGCTGACCGACCACTGGTTCCACGGTGAGGGGCGGCAGGAGGAAAATTTTCTCCTCTTAAACGGCACGGAGTTCGACGTGGGCAGTACCGTGCAGGAGGGCATTTACCACATCGTCGGCATCGGCATGGAGAAAGCGCCTGCGCTTACAAAACGCGCGCCGGGGCTTTCCGCGCAGAAGATCATCGATGAAATCCATAACGTGAACGGCATTGCAATCTTGGCACATCCCGCATGGTCGCTGGATCGCGCTTCGGAGGTCGCAAAGCTGTACGGCATTGACGGGTGCGAGATGTACAACACTACTTCGGGCCTGCCGTGGAACTGCCGTCCGTATTCCGGTGTGTTTTTCGACGAAATGGCGCTTTTGGGGCACTATTTGCCGTGCATGGCGGCAGACGATGCACACCACTACACGGGTGACGAGACGCGTTCGTACATCATGGTGCAGGCGGATGAATTGACGCGCGAGGGTGTTTTGGCGGCTATCCGTGCAAACCGCTTCTACGCAACGCAGGGGCCGAATTTCCGCGTTGAAATTGAAAATGGCACGGTCACGGTGCATACCTCGCCGGTGCAGGAGGTCGTGTTCTTCACCGATACCGTTTGGGCGGGCGACCGCGCGACGGTAGGCAAAAATGTGACCGAAGCGACGTATAAAGTGCAGCCTACGGACACGTTCGTGCGCGTGGAGCTGAAAGACAAAGACGGCAACTGCGGCTGGTCGGGTATTTATCCCGTCAACAAAAAGTAAAAGGAAAAGGTCTGCTCACCAAAACGGAGCAGACCTTTTTGCGTATGAATTTAAAGCGTGATTTGCATGCCGTCGTTCACGAATTTGACGGGCAGCGGAGCGAGCGTTTCCGCAAGCTGCATGACGTTCGGGATATTCCACGGCGCGTAGTGATTGACGAGCACCTGCTTTGTGGGACAGGCGGCCAAAACGGGCGCGTAATCGGTCGCCGGGAAGTGTGCGGCCTCGCAGATGACAAATTCGGTCGGCTTTTCCTTGGCGATTTTCGGAAAATCGACGTTGGGATGCTTTAAGTCGCCCGTGAACAACACGGCTTTGCCCTCGGCTTCCACGAAAAAAGCATGGGAATCCGGACAATGCTGCGTGGGAATGGCGGTGACTTTTAAATATCCATCGTCGAAGATCGTACCGTCCGTGACCTTTTTAAAGCGCAGGTCGCGCATTTCGCAGTGATTCGCTTTGAGCCATGCACGGATGGCCTCAACGCCCTCCAAGTTCGGCAGGCAGATTTCGGGGTCGGCGGTTTTAAAATACCAGCTGATAAGGTCGACGAATGAGATGAGCCCGTTTATATGGTCGCCGTGCATATGCGTGATGAAGATGCCCTTGACGTCCTCCACCTCGATGCCGCGTGTGCGCAGGGCATCGATGGCGTTGACGCCCATATCGATGAAATAATATCGGCCGTTCGTTTCGATCAAGGTGCAGGAGCAGCGGCGATTCGCCTCCGGCACGCCGTGGCTTGCACCGAGAAATGTGATCTGCATAGAGTTTAAATTCCTTTCTTTTCAATACTTTAAGTGCCTTCTGAGATTTTCAAGAATTTGCACTGCAAATTCTTTGGAAGACCCCCTAATTGGGTCTCCCACACTTTAACAGTCCGCTGGACTGTTAAAGCTCCCATCCTGATTTTTAGGCAGGCAAAAGAGTTTCGAACTCTGCGGAGTTCGACCAAAAGCGTTGCCTTTGGATTTCACGACCGAACCATGGGTTCGGTTTGACCTTCATTTGAAAAAAGGTCGATCAAAAACTTTTGCGGCGCTTTGCTGTGTTCAGTTTAGCACGTTTATGTATCGACTGCAATGTGCCGAATTCACAGATTTTCGCTTTCGTTTTTGTCTATCACAGCTTTAGGGTTTCCAGCAGACGGTTCGTTTCTCGCTCTACATGGTCGTAGTCGACGAACGGGCGGTAGATGGTTTCAATCGCGTCATGTGTGCGCTTGCAGAGCCTGAGCTCCTCCACGGCCTGCGCAGTCAAGGTCTCGGCCTCCTGCATGGCGAACGGGATGAAGTCCGAAAGCGGGCTCAAAAGGAACTCGTTTAATGTGCTGCGGGTATCGTCCGCGGCACACAGCATGGTGTCGCCGATGCGCACGCACTGCGGTGCTTCCGGCGTGAGCGGATGCAGGAAAATTTCAGTTTGCGTATTCTGCACGAGCTTCATGGCTTCATTTAAGAATACCGCGCCCAAAACGCTGGGCAGGTACACGGTGTTTTCGGCATCCTGTGCTTCCCGGAAATCCGCAACGCCGGCGGGCGTGGGGCTCGTTAAAAATAGTGTGCGCGGTGTGCCTTCCTTCGGCAGTGTGAAACCCTCTTTTAAAAATGTGCGGATCATGGTAAGGTCGGCAGACCTTGCGGCTTCGCTTACGGCGGCACGGCGCAGGCTGCCTGCGGCGGAAAGGCACGCGAACGCGTTTTTGTAGTGCGCGCGGTTTTCTTCTGCAAGGACAAAAAGCTCTTCGCGGCGGCGTTTGAAGACCTCTTTGTGCAAAAACCGTCCGAGATCCAGCGTTTCGCCGTCGATCCCCGGCATGGCGGGATCTATGGTGTGCGGCGCGGTGCCGTCCAGTAAGACGAGCCGCCGCTGCGGGATACGCACGGCGTCAAAGCTTTCGGGGTCGCTTGCGCAGCGAAATTCTTCGACGGTAAACCCGTTTGCCCGTGCGATGGCGGCGCATTTTTTCATCAATGTGCTTTTTCCTACCCCGGGGCCGCCCTTTAAAACGTAGGTGTAGTGCGGCTCACTCCACGGCGGCACGATGCCCTCAAAATGCCCGATGAATCCGCGCCCGGTATTGGCGCCCGGAAAATACCTTCTTTTGCCGTTTGACATAGGAAACCCTCCTCATTTCTCATCGGTGAGTTATATGCGAAAAGCCGTTAAAATAGTCGCCGCGGACAAAACAAAAAGTGGAAAACCCGTGCGGAAAATGGCTTTCCCACACAAGAAAAACCGCGCTATGTCACGAATTTTTTACAATCTCGCCGCGGTGATGCGTATTGAATTGCGCGCGCGCCTGTGGTATCATTAAAAGTATATTTGGGTAATTTTGCGGATATGTAAGAGCTGCCGAAACAGGCGGCATTTATGCGGTACCGGTATACGATGCGGAAAGGGTACCGCAGAAAGGATGAATCAACATGATGAGAATCGGTTTGGACGTTGGTTCCACGACCTTAAAGTGCGTTGTTCTGAACGAGCAGAACGAGGTGCTTTTCAAAAAATATGAGCGTCATCTTTCGCGCATCGTGGAGAAATCCGTTGAGATGCTGCGTGAAGTGGCAGAGCAGTTTCCGAAAGAAAAGGTGCTTTTGAGCATTTCCGGCTCGGCCGGTATGGGTCTTGCAGAGCGCAGTGACATTCAGTTCGTGCAGGAGGTATACGCGACGCGCATTGCGGTGAACCGCCTTGTGCCGGGTACGGATGCGGTCATCGAGCTTGGCGGCGAGGACGCGAAGATTTTGTTCCTTACGGACGGCAATAACGCCTCCGGCCTTGAGGTGCGTATGAACGGATCCTGCGCGGGCGGCACCGGCGCGTTCATCGACCAGATGGCGACGCTTTTGAACATCACCCCGGATGCGCTCAACACACTTTCGAAAGAGCATGAGAAGATCTACACCATTGCTTCCCGCTGCGGCGTGTTCGCAAAGAGCGATATTCAGCCGCTTTTAAATCAGGGCGCGCAGAAAAAAGACGTGGCGGCAAGCATTCTCTACGCTGTTGTGAACCAGACCGTTGCGGGTCTTGCGCAGGGCAGAGAAATCGCGGGCAAGGTCGTATACCTCGGCGGCCCGATGACGTTTTTAAGCGAGCTGCGCGTGGCGTTTGATAAGACGCTCGGCATTACGGGCATCTGCCCGGAAAATTCGCTGTATTTCGTCGCGTTGGGTGCGGCGTTTGCGGCGGACGGCAAAGAGACAACGCTTGCGGAGATCATCAACCGCATTGCGCATTACACGGCAAAGGAAGAATACCGCGCCTGCCCGCCGCTTTTTAAGGACAAGGCGGATTACGAAGCATTCACAAAGCGCCACCTTAACGCCGGCGTTAAGGTGCGCGACACACTGGAGGACGGCGAGCCGGTTTATATCGGCATCGATGCGGGCTCCACGACCGTTAAAGCCGTTGTGACGGATAAGGACGGCAATATTGTTTGTTCGCGCTATATGTCGAACAGCGGCAACCCTGTCCCGCTGATGCGCGAATTCCTGCTTGAAGTTTACACGCGTTTCCCGCAGGCGAAGATCTGCGCCTGCGCGGCGACCGGCTACGGCGAAGACATCATCAAAAATGCGTTTTCCGTCGATTACGGCATCGTAGAGACGATGGCGCATTTCTACGCGGCGCGCGCGTTCAACCCGAAAGTCGATTTCATCATCGACATCGGCGGTCAGGACATCAAGTGCTTCAAGGTCGAAAACGGCGTTATCGACGATATTTTCCTCAACGAGGCTTGTTCCTCCGGCTGCGGCTCGTTCCTCCAGACGTTTGCGGGTGCGCTGGGTTACTCCATTGAAGATTTTGCAAAACTCGGTCTGTTTGCGGATCGTCCGGTCGACCTCGGCTCCCGCTGCACGGTGTTCATGAACTCCTCCGTGAAGCAGGCGCAGAAGGACGGCGCAACGGTGGAGAACATCTCCGCGGGTCTTTCCATCAGCGTTGTCAAGAACGCGCTGTATAAAGTTATCCGTGCGGTCGATTCCAAAGCAATCGGCCGGGAGATCGTCGTGCAGGGCGGTACGTTCCTGAACGACGCCGTGCTGCGCGCGTTTGAGCAGGAGATCGGCCACGATGTCATCCGTCCGACCATTGCGGGCCTGATGGGCGCATACGGTGCTGCACTGTATGCACGCGAAAAAGCACAGGCTGCGGGTAAGGCGACGGAGCTTTCGACGCTTTTGAGCAAGGAAGCGCTCGAAGAATTCACCCACAGCGTAAAGGCCATCACCTGCCGCGGCTGCTCCAACAGCTGCAAGTTGACGGTGAACACTTTTTCCGGCGGACGCAAGTTCATCAGCGGCAACCGCTGTGAAAAGCCGGTGACGGGCGTGAAATCCACCGAAGCGCAGTACAACATGTTTGAAGAAAAGCGCAAGCTGCTCGCGCGCTATACATACAAAGACACGGGCAAGCCGGTCATCGGCATTCCGATGGGCCTCAACATGTACGAGCTTTTGCCGTTCTGGTATAAGTTCTTCACAACGCTCGGCTACGATGTGAAAACGTCACCGGCGTCGAACCGCCAGCTTTATTTAAAGGGTCAGCACACCATTCCGTCCGATACGGCGTGCTTCCCGGCAAAGCTGATGCACGGCCACGTGGAAGCGCTGCTTGACGAGGGCGTGGACGCGGTGTTCTACCCCTGCATGACGTATAACTTTGACGAAAACCTCGGTGACAACCACTATAATTGCCCGGTCGTCGCCTATTACCCGGAGGTCATCTCCTCCAATATCCAGAAATTAAAGGACACCGTCTTCATCGGCGATTACGTTGGCCTGCACCGCAGACACGACTTCCCCGGCAAGATGTACGAGATTTTACGCCGCCACTTCCCGAACGGTACGTTCACGAAAAAAGACGTGAAGAAAGCATCCGACGCGGCGTATGCGGAGTATGACCTCTACATGCGCGCCGTGCGTGCCATCGGCGACAAATTCCTTGCGCTCGCCGAGGAACAGCATAAGCCCGTTATCGTGCTGGCCGGTCGTCCGTATCATGTGGACCCGGAGATCAACCACGGCATTGACGGCCTCATCTGCGACTGCGGCGCGGTCGTTGTGACGGAAGACGCCGTTGCGTGCAAGGAGAAGAAATTCCCGACGAAGGTCCTCAACCAGTGGACGTATCACTCCCGTCTGTACGCGGCTGCAAAGTACGTTGTAGACCGTGCGGATAAGCGCGTGAACCTCATTCAGCTTGTCTCGTTCGGCTGCGGCGTGGACGCCATCACGACCGACGAGGTGCGCGGCATTCTGCATGACGGCAGCAAAATTTACACCCAGCTCAAGATCGATGAGATCACAAACCTCGGCGCGGTGCGCATTCGTCTCCGCAGCCTGTTTGCGGCGCTGGATTTACAGTAAGGGAGGCGCACGAATATGGCTGTTACCAATCGCGTTGAATTTACAAAGGAAATGAAGAAAGAGGGCTACACGATCCTTGCGCCGAACATGGCGCCCATCCATTTCCGTTTATTTGAAAACCTGTTCGCTTCTTACGGCTACAACGTGGAGATTCTCCAGACGCGCGGCCGTCAGATCGTGGATGAGGGCCTGAAATATGTCCACAACGATACCTGCTACCCGGCGCTGCTCACCATCGGCCAGATGATGGACGCGCTGCACAGCGGCAAATATGATCTGCATAAAACGGCGCTCATCATCACCCAGACGGGCGGCGGCTGCCGTGCTTCGAACTACATTCACCTTTTGAGAAAGGCGCTGGAAAAAGACGGCCTTTCGTATATTCCGGTCATTTCGCTCAACATGTCCGGACTCGAGAAAAACAGCGGCTTCAAGCTGACGCTGCCGATGATCCGCAAGGCGCTGGGCGTGCTTGCGTACGGCGACCTTTTGATGCTGCTGCACAACCAGACGAGACCGTATGAGAAAGAGGCGGGCGCGAGCCGGAAGCTTGTGGACGATTGGACGAAAAAGCTGACCGATATGTTCGCAAAGGAAAAGGGCTACTCCGCAAAGGAGATGGAGACGATCCTGCCGCAGATTGCGGAGGATTTTGCGAACGTGCCTGTGACCGGCGAAAAGAAAGTGCGCGTCGGCGTTGTCGGCGAAATTTACGTCAAGTATTCGCCCATCGGCAACAACGATCTGGAAGAGTTCCTGTTCAGCCAGAACTGCGAAACGATGGTGCCGGGTCTGCTTGGCTTCATGCTGTTTAAAGTCGATAACCGCATGGAAGATATTAAGCTTTTCGGCGGCAGCAAGGCGAAGTTTGAGGTTGTGAAGATCCTCTTTGACTACCTCGTCGGCATCGAAAGCCACGTTATCCGCGCCGTGGAGCACGCGAACACCGTTTCGAACCGCTTCACTGTGCCGTCCTCGTATGCGCACCTCAAAAAGCTCATCACAGGCGTCATCGGCTACGGCTGCAAGATGGGCGAGGGCTGGCTCTTAACCGCGGAAATGATGGAGCTTATTGAAAGCGGCTACCCGAATATCATCTGTGCACAGCCGTTCGGCTGCCTGCCGAACCACATCGTCGGCAAGGGCATGATCCGCAGCCTGAAAAACCTGTACCCGAAATCGAATATTGTGCCGATTGATTACGATCCGGGCGCGACGAAGGTCAACCAGGAGAACCGTATCAAGCTGATGCTGGCGGTTGCAAAGGAAAACATGGAGCAGGCCGAAAAAGAGAACGCTCCGAAAGCGGAAGAATAAGATAAGCTGAAAAACGCCTGTCCTTTTTGCGAGGATAGGCGTTTTTTGATAGGTAGCGTGGAACGGAACGAATAAAGTTTTCGTCGACCTTTTTCAAAAGGTCGTGGCTTCCAAAGGCAAAGCCTTTGGTCGAGCTCCGCAGAGCTCGAAATTCTTTTGCCTAACAGAAATCAGGACTGGGAGAAACCAATGCTTCGCATTGCTACAAACAGTCCGGTGGACTGTTCCCTCGTGGGAGACCCAATTA
>OLFX01002132.1_pt1 | contig 17977 bp, 19 predicted proteins | sample 1605091 | NCBI WGS metagenome assembly OLFX01 (sample SAMEA3888906, study PRJEB22519) | human gut metagenome | biome: human gut; feature: human-associated habitat; material: faeces | place: Denmark | collected 2012 | reverse complement strand
CGCTGCCGAGCAGCGCGGCGGTGCGCTCGGCCCGCAGGCGTTTAGCGGCCTCATACGAAGCAGCGTCCTCCGCCGCGCGGCTGCATGCCGCGCGCCAGACGCGCAGCGCCTCGCGCGTATCGGCGGCCAGAACGGCAAATTCGTCCCGGCTGCGGTTGCCGTAGAGCGTCAGCAGCGCCTGCGCCTGATCCAGCTCCTGCTCGCGCCTGCGGTTGTGCCGCGCGTGCAGCAGGGCAAGCCCGACGCAGCCGAGCGCGATCAGCGCGCCCACAGCACAGATCAAAATCTCGTGCAGCCCAAACCAGCCGACCGCGGCCAGCGCGAGCCCGGCTATCGCGAAGATCCAGCACAGCGCGGACGAGCGGTATTTCTTCGCCGTCAGGCGGTCAAATTCCCGCATGTCGTGCTGCGCCTTTTCCATGAGTCGGTCCTCGTCCACCCCGGCGAAGGCCGGCGGGCAGGCGGGCTTTTCAGGCGCGGGCGCCGGTTTTTCCGGCTCCGGGGATCGCAGCAGGGCCGCAGCCTCCTGCGAGAGGGTCTGAAGCGTTCCCTCCTGCGGGAGCCGGGCGCACTGCGCAGCGGCGGCGTTTTCGCGGTTCGACGCCTGCAGGGCGGCGAGCTTCGCGTCGTAGAGGCGCTTGCGCTTCTGCTGCGTCTCGGCGGCCTCCAGCGCCCGCAGCTGCGCCTCGCAGCGTTCCTTCTGCAGCTGCAGCTGCTGCAGCTGCGCGTGCAGCTCCAGATTTTTCTGATGCTCGCCCGCGAGCGTCTGCAGATTCTCCTCCACGGCGGCAATCGCCCGCTCGGCGTCCGGGATGAGGCCGGTCTTGTTATGCTTGACGCGGTTCTGCCACGCCTGCAGCCGCTTGTCCGCGGCGGCGTAGCTGACGGTCTCGTCGCCCGTCGTGACAAGGGCGGATAATCTCGATTCCAGACTCTCATCCGGCGTCAGCCCGAGCCCCGCCTGCCGGACGAAGGCGCTGCGCTGGTACACGCTTTTCGGCACGCCCAGCAGCCGTTCACCGCAGTTGGCCCCGGTCAGGCCCTCGACCGGCAGGCCGGAGTCGGTATAGACGGCGGAAAACACGCTCATCGGCGCGCGGGCGGCGGAGGTGCGCGTCAAGGTGATGCGGCGGCCGTCCTGCTCGAGCTCGATCGTGCCCTCCATCGCTTTGCCGTTCCAGGGCTGGTATTTGGTCTTGACGGGCAGCACGCCCGTCTTTTCCCGCTCGGAGGTATCGACGCCGTAGAACATGGCGAGCAGGAATTCCGCCCATGTGGACTTGCCCGCCTCGTTCGGCAGCTGCAGCAGGTTCAGACCGTCCGTCAGCGTCAGCGTCTCGTGGTCGAGCCTGCCGAAAGTCGCGGTCATGCGCAGAAGCTTCATGCGTCCATCTCCCTTCCGTCCATGGCGGCCGTGCCGAGCCGCGCGGCGAGCGCGATGGTGCGGCGCGCCGCGTCGTCCGGCGCGGCGTCATACTGTGCCTTGAGCGCCTGCAGGAACAAGCCGCGCAGCGTATCGTCCGCCGCATCCTGCCACAGGTCCTTCCGCGGCCGCGTCTCGTCGCGCACGGCGACGGCGTAGAAGCGCGGGGCCAGCGCCGCTTGCAGCGCGGGCAGGTCGACCGGCGCGGCCTCGCCGGTGAGGATCACGCGGTAGATATCGTCCTGCGTCCGCTCCGGCAGGGCGGCTTTGACAGCGGCCAGCGCGTCATCGCCCGCGTCCACGCGGAGGATCTCGTATTTTCTCCCGGGCAGCGGCAAAAAGTCCAGCTGTACGCCCGCATCGGTGATCCGGCCGAGATACGCGCCCTTCTGCCCCAGCTCGTCAAAGCCGCGGCCCATGGCGCAGCCCGGCCAGGCATACGCCGTCCCGCCGGCCGTCAAAAGGCCGCTCGCCTGGTGGATATGCCCGAGGGCGAGATAGGAAAGGCCGGACTGCGCGATCTGCGCGGGCAAGATCGGGTTATACGGAGACGACGGCTGCGTCGGGTTCCCGTGGACGACCATGAGGTTCGTCCGGCCGTCATCCTTTGTCGCAAAGCCCTCCAGCAGCGCCGGGCAAAACCGCGCGGGAAAGCCCGCGCCGTAGACGCGCAGATTCTTTTCCGGCAGCTCCACGGCCTCGATGGTATCGGTCCTGAAAATATGGACGTTTTCCGGCCAGCTTTCCGTCAGGTAGGCCGAGCCCGGCAGCAGGCAGTCATGGTTGCCGGGGCTGATGAAGACCGGCGCGTGGATCGACGCCAGCGCCCGCCGGAGCGCCAGCAGCGTCTGCTCCGACGCGCTGCTGCTGTCAAACAGATCGCCGGCCAGCAGCACGACGTCGCAGTCCTGCGCGTTGGCAGCCTCGGCCAGGTCGGTCAGCAGCGCCCGCTGCTCCTGCCGCCGCGCGGCGGCCTGCTCCGGCGAGAGCGCGGAAAACGGCGCGTCCAGATGCAGATCGGCCGCATGCAGAAATTTAATCAAGGATCCTCACCCTTTCTGCGCCCGTGCAGCGCTTTGCCGCGGCGTCGTAGGTAAATACCGCGCCCGTGAGCATGCACGGGCCGGGCGCGACCTCATACCGGGAGGTCAGCTCGCCGCGGAAGTTGGCGATGGACTGCTCCGGCCTCACGCCGATGACGGAGCGGACCGGGCCCGTCATGCCAAGATCAGTCAGATAGCCCGTGCCGTTCGGCAGGATCTGCTCGTCGGCGGTCTGCACATGCGTGTGCGTGCCCCACTGGGCAGCGATCTTCCCGTCCAGCTGATAGGCCAGGGCGAGCTTTTCGCTCGTTGCCTCGGCGTGGAAGTCCAGAAAGACCGGCACCTCCCCCAACTCCTGCAGGATCTTGTCCGCGATAAGGAAGGGGTTATCCGGCCGGAAGTCCAGATTGCACCGGCCGAGCAGGTTCATCACGCCGACCGGCCCGATCTTCGTCTCAAATACGCCCCAGCCGCGGCCGGGCAGACTCGGCCGCAGATTGCCGGGCCGCAGGATATACGGGCAGTCGTCAAGATACGTGCAGATCTCCCGGCGGTCGAAGGAGTGGTTGCCGAGGGTGATGACGTCCGCCCCGGCGTCCAGCATCCGGTCCGCCTGCCGGGGCGTCAGGCCGGTCCCGCTGGCGTTTTCGCCGTTGACCACGCAGAAGTCCGCGCGGTAGAGTTTTTTCAGGCTCCGCAGATGCTTTTCCAGACACTGCAGCCCGCCGTCGCCGACCACGTCGCCGACGGCCAGAACACGAAGCTCCATGGGAAGCCTCCTTTTACGATTTTTTTCAGTATAGCATTTTCAAAAAACTTTGGCAATGCTATACTAGACAGGAAACCCCCCGCAGCTTTTTTGCGTCTTATATAGACAGACAGAGAAAGGAGTTTTTTATGGAGGATTCGGCGATCATCGACCTTTACTGGGCGCGGGAGGAACGCGCGCTCAGCGAAACGGATACAAAATACGGCGGCTACTGCCGCTCCATTGCCCATAACATCCTGCGAAACCGCGAGGATACCGAGGAATGCGTCAGCGACACCTGGCTGCACGCATGGAACGCCATGCCGCCGCAGCGGCCGTCGATCCTGTCGTCGTTTCTCGGCAGGATCACGCGCAACCTGTCGTTTGACCGCTGCCGCAGGCAGAATGCGGAAAAGCGCGGCGGCGGCGCGCTGCCGTTGGCGCTCGACGAGCTGTCGGAATGTGTCCCGGCCCCGGGCCGGGTCGAGCACGCGCTGGAGGAGCGCGAGCTGGCGGAGGCCATCGACCGCTTTCTGCGGACGCTGCCGGAGCGCGAGTGCAGCATGTTCCTGCGGCGGTACTGGTATGTCGACTCCGTGCAGTCGATCGCCGCGCGGTACGCGATCAAGGAAAACACGGCAAAATCGATCCTCTTCCGCACGCGGGAGAAGCTGCGCCGGTATCTGGCCGGGGAGGGTATCATCGTATGAAAGAACAGACGGAAAAGATCTTCCGCGCCATCGGCGATGTCGGAGACGATCTCGTTGAGCGCGCGGACCAGCCGGTCAGAAAACACGCGCAGGTATGGGTCAAATGGGCCGCGCTCGCGGCCTGCTGCGCGCTGGTGATCGGTGCGGCGGCGTTTATCGTGCCGATGTTCCACGCGGGCTCGTCCGCCCCGGAGACGGCTTCCCTCTCCGTGGACGCCGCGCCCGCGGAGACTAAGCTGGCCGCGCAGGAGATGGAAGCGGCGGAAGCCGCGCCCGAAGAGGCCATGGAGGAACCCGCAGCCGCGGAGGCGCCGGAGGCCAGCGAAAAGAGCGCCCAGACGCTTCCGGGCGCAGACTGCTTCGCGGTCGTGCCGGAGAGCGTCACACGCATGTCGGCGGACTTCCAGCTGACGTGCGAAGAAGACGCCCCGCTGGCGCTGCGCAGTGAATGCTGGCTGGAGACGCAGACAGACGGCGAATGGCAGCCGTTGGATGCGGCGCTGCTCAAGACGCAGGAGCAGACGGACGAGGCTGCGCCGGAAACGGCGGTCTGCACGCTGCACTACGACTGGCAGACGCTCTACGGCGAACTCGATGCCGGTGAATACCGTCTGGCCCAGCCCGTGATCCTGCCCGACGGCTCAGACTATACACTGTACGCGGAGTTCACCGTTGAATAACGCCCTCCAAAAGGCTCCTCTGGAAGGGGAGCCTTTTCCGCTGCGGCGGGGCATAAAAATTTCCCCGCCGCGGGGTTTTTCCTGCGGCGGGGTGTTTCTTTACCCGATAAAGCCGACTGCGCTGCGGCAGACGAAGTAGAACAGGTGGTCCTCGCTGTTGCCGAGGATCACGACATCGCCGATCTCGCCGAGGACGCTCGCGTTGCCGACGACCAGCGGCCCGGCCGTGACGGACACGGTCCCGCGGCCGGCCAGGTCATCCGACGAACGGTCGCACGGCGTGGGCTTGGCGGGCGGCGTCGGCGCAGGGCCGCAGCCGGCGTGCGTCGCCTGATAGAAGAGCTTCGCAAGCTCGTTGTAGGCAGCCTCCGCGCTGGGGAAATCCGTCGTTTCCGCCACGCCAAAGGCGACGGCGGTCAGGCTGCACAGCCGGACCGAGTCCGCGTCAAAATACGGACCCTCCGCGCAGCAGGGCGCCTCCGTTCCGCCGGTACAGAGGGGATTGGGGTAATAGATCTGGCCGGAAACCTCTAAATTCTCACACGAATTCGGCGTGATCTTGACAAATTCCCCATCCAGCGGCCCCGTCAGGTTGTCGTATGGAGTCGTGACGCTTGCCGGGCAGTTCAAAGACGAGCCGAGCACAAAGTCCCGCGTCACGAAGGCGAACTGCTTATAATCCGTCAGCGCGGCAAAGCGCGGGCGGCACAGCAGCTGCAGCGCCGCGACGAGCCCCGGCGCGCACGAACAGCCGCAGCCGCAGCTGATATCCGCCTCCGTCGCCGGGGCGACCGGCCGCTCACCGGGCGGGAACGGCGGGAAGGGAGGCGGATACGGGGGATAGGGCGGATAGGGCGCGGGTCCGGGGCACGGAGGCGGCGGGCACGGCTGCTGGCAGGTCTGGCAGGCCTGGCTTTCCTGCGCGTCCTGCACGCCGCCGGTCGTCGTATAATTGCAGGGTTGATTCATAAAACCCCTCCTTCAACCTTAAAGAATTGTTTCTGTCTTCCCTACCATATGCCGCGGCGCTTCATTTGGTGCACGGTTGCAAAAACCATCCAGATGCGCTATGATGCTTTCTGTCACGGGCCGTCAGGAACCGACGTCCGTTATCTGAGAAAAGAGAGGCTTGCATCTATGCGTAAATTCCGTACCGCCGCCGCGCTGGCGCTCTGCGCGGTCTGCCTGCTGCAGACGGCCGCGCCCGTCCTTGCCGCGGAAGACTACCCGGCCCCCGATGTTTCCGGCAAGACCGTCGAGGAGCTGATCGACGCGTTCCGCGCCGATCATGGCCTGACCGAGGACAATTTTGAGCTCAGCTACTACAACACCGTCACCGGCGAGAGCTATGATTTCAACGAGACGAAGATGCTCTACGGCGCGAGCACGTACAAGCTGCCGCTGAACCTCTATTATTATGATATGCAGCTGGCCGGCGAGATCACCGGCGACACGATGATCACGAAGGGCTCGACGCTCGACGAGGCGCATTACCAGTCGCTCGTCTATTCCAACAATGAGCTGTCCTACTCCCTCTGGCGGCGCATCGGCGACTGGCCGGAATACAAGCAGGCCATGCGGAAATATTTCACCATGACGGATGAGGAGATCCCGCAGAATTACTACTACGACCATCTCTTCTGCACCCGGATGATGATGGACACGCTGAAGGTCGTGTGGGACGGGCAGGAGAACTACACTGAGCTCATCGACGATCTGAAGATCGCCTGCCCGGGCGCGTATTTCAAGACGTACATCGATGTGGACGAGACGCCCATCGCTCACAAATACGGCAGCTACAACGGCGCGGAGAACGACGTCGGCATCATCTGGGCCGCGCAGCCGTTTTTGCTGGCGGTCTATACCTCCGGCCTGTCCTACGGCGTGGGCGGGAATGTGGATAACGCGTATGCCGACGGGCAGAGCGCGGGGTCGGTGATCTGCGGGCAGCTGGCAGTTCTGTTCAAGACCTATGTGGAAGAACAGGCGCGGCTGGCACAGGAGCAGGCGGAAAAGGAAGCGGAGGCCGCCCGCCTCGCCGAGGAACAGGCAAAGGCCGAGGCGGAAGAACAGGCGCAGCTCGCCGAAGAGCAGAAGGCCGCGGAGGAAGCGGCCCGGCAGGCCGAGCTCCAGCGGCAGGCGGAGGAGCAGCAGCGGCTGGCCGAAGAGCAGAAGGCCGCGGAAGAAGCCGCCGCGGAACAGGCCCGGCAGACCGCGCACCGGAAGCTCCTGCTGCGCATCGGCGGGGTCGGGATATTCTCCATCCTCGTCATCGCCCTGGCCGTCGTGCTGATCCGGAAGCTGCATAAAGCGGGGAAATGCTGAAAACCTTCAGGAGCACTTTAAGGCTCCCCTGGAAGGGGCGCCTGAAACAAGCGGTGCAGGCCAGCAAAGCTGGTCTGCACCGTTTCTGGTTTGAGGGTTATTCTTCCTCTACCGGGATGCGGGTGACAACGGGCTTGCCGTCGGCGCCGAGCAGCGGAGTCAGGCCGCCGCCGTTGCCGGAGACGATCCAGAGATAGTTGACGCCGGTCGTTTTGTCGACCCAAATCTCACGGTTCGTGGTCCAGGTACTGCCCTCGTTCAGCACCTTGATAAAGCGCTCGTCCTTCTTCGCCATATTACTTCGTCTCCTTTACCGACTCGGCAATGCCGGAGGCCAGGCCCGCGAAGCCCTGCAGCTCGGAGGGGATGATGATCTTGGTGGCCTTGCCGTCGGCGATCTTCTGCATGGCCTCGAGCGCCTTGAGCTTGATGACCTGATCGTTCGGGGCCTTTTCGTTCAGCAGCGCCAGAGAATCGGCCATGGCCTTCTGCACGGCCATGATGGCCTGCGCTTCGCCGTCAGCCTTGAGGATAGCGGCCTGCTTTTCGGCCTCGGCCTTCAGAATGGCGGCCTGCTTTTCGGCGTCCGCCTTCAGAATGGCGGCTTCCTTTTCGCCCTCGGCGACGAGGATCTGGCTGCGCTTCGTGCCCTCGGCCTGCAGGATGGCCTGGCGGCGGTCACGCTCGGCCTTCATCTGCTTTTCCATGGAGTTCTGAATGTCCTGCGGGGGCAGGATGTTTTTGAGCTCGACGCGGTTGACCTTGATGCCCCAGGGGTCGGTCGCCTCGTCGAGGATGGCGCGCATCTTGGTGTTGATGACGTCGCGGGAGGTAAGGGTCTGGTCGAGCTCGAGATCGCCGATGATGTTGCGGAGCGTTGTGGCCGTGAGCGTCTCCATGGCCATCATGGGCCGCTCGACGCCGTAGGTGTAGAGCTTGGGATCGGTGATCTGGTAGTAGACGACGGTATCGATCTGCATGGTGACGTTATCCTTGGTGATGACGGGCTGCGGCGGATAGTCGAGCACCTGCTCCTTGAGGCTGACCTTTTTGGCCACGCGCTCAATGAACGGGACCTTGACGTGGATGCCGACCTGCCAGACCTTCGAGAACGCACCGAGACGTTCGATGACGTACGCGCGGGACTGCTGGACGATGTGGATGTTGCTGATGATGATGAGCAGCACGATGACTGCAAGGGCAGCGATCGCGATCAATCCGATGGGCATAATGGTTCCTCCTTCAGTTTTTCAGGTTTCTGTTCTTCTGTTTGTGGTTTATGCTTTCTCACAGGGCATTTCTGCCGGTTTTACGTAGAGCTTCGCGCCCTCGACGCGCTCGATGGTCACGTGGCGGCCTTTTTCGATGCGTTCGCCGGTCGCACATTTGGCCGTCCAGAGGACGCCGCTGACACGGACCGCACCGGTATCGGCGCAGGCGTCGATGGTCTCGGTCACAGTCGCGGTCTGACCGGCCAGGCGGTCGGCGTTCATGCGCTCGGGCTTTTTCGTCCATTTCTTCCGGGCGATCGGGCAGACGAACGCCAGAAGCACTGCCGACACTGCCAGAAAGACCGCCAGCTGCACAGCCAGCCCCGCGCCTAAAATCGCCGCGGCGAGCGCGCAGACCGCGCCGCCGATGAACCAGACCGAGACCAGCGCGACCGTCGCCGCCTCCGCGGCGATGAAGACCACGATGGCGATCAGCCATCCGATCACTTCATAAGACATGCTCCACTCCCCCTTTCCTGTCTGGATCCAGTATAACGGATTCCTTCCGGCTTGTCACTGCAAATAAATATAAAGTTTTTCCTCATATTTTACAAAAACGTAACAGATACCGTTTGCTATTTGCGCGCGGATTCCTTATACTTAGAGCAATACCGATATTACTATAGATTTTGGAGATCGAACATGGAAACTATGACTTTCTGCGTACCGTGTCTGTTCGGGCTGGAGGGGCTGGTCGGCGACGAGCTGCGGCGGTTGGAGCTTTCGAACGTCCGGGTCGAGGACCGGCGCGTTTTTTTTGAGGGCGATTTCGCCGCCATGGCGAAGGCGAACCTCTGCTGCCGCATGGGCGAGCGCGTGATGATCCTGCTGTCGGAGTTCGACGCGCACAGCTTTGAGGACCTGTTTCAGGGCGTCAAGGCCACGCCGCTCGAGCGGTTCATCCCGAAGGACGGGGCCTTCCCCGTCAAGGGCTACAGCCTGAACAGCCAGCTGCACTCCGTGCCGGACTGCCAGGCCATCGTCAAAAAGGCCGCCGTGACCCGGCTGGGCGAGAAATACGGCCTCGGCTGGATGCCGGAGACCGGCGAAACGTACCAGCTGCGCTTTTCCATCATGAAGGATCATGTGGAGCTGTTTCTCGATACCTCCGGCGTGAGCCTGCACAAGCGCGGCTACCGCCGCGAGGCCAATCTCGCGCCGCTGCACGAGACGATGGCGGCCGCCATGGTGAATCTGGCCCGATACCGCGGGCGGGATTTCTTCTGGGATCCGTTCTGCGGCTCGGGGACCATCTGCATCGAGGCAGCAATGATCGCGCTGAACCGCGCGCCGGGGCTGAACCGGTCGTTCATGGCCCAGAAATGGTCCTGCGTGCCCGAGACCGTCTGGCAGCAGGCCCGGACCGAGGCGCTCGACCGCGAATACCGCGGGGAATACCACATCCTCGGCTCCGACATCGACCCGGCTTCACTCGAGATCGCGCAGCAGAACGCGCGCAAGGCGGGCGTCGGCAAGCTCATCGAGTTCCGCGAGGCGGACGCCACGAAGATGAGCCTGCCCACGGACAAGGGCCTTCTCGTCTGCAACCCGCCCTATGGTGAGCGGATGCTCGAGCAGCGCAGCGCGCAGCGGCTGTACGGCGCGTTCGGCCGGCATCTCAAATATGCCGACGGCTGGAAAAAATACATCATCTCCTCCGAACCGGAGTTCGAGCATTACTTCGGCAGGCAGGCCGTCAAGAAACGCAAGCTCTACAACGGCCGTCTGCAGTGCAACGTGTACATGTACTACTGATCGTCCGGATACTGATAAGACGAAAGAGAAAGGGGAATGTTCCGCGCTATGAAGCACGTTTTTATTGTGAATCCCGCCGCAGGAAAATCTGACCGCACCGAAATCTACCGCAAGCTGATCGACGCCGCGTTTGTGCCCCGCGGCCTGCAGTATGAGCTGCTCGTCTCCCAGGCGCCCGGCGACTGCCGGAAGCTCGCGCAGCAGGCTGCCGCCTCCGGCGAGGAGGTCCGCCTCTACGCCTGCGGCGGCGACGGCACGCTCAACGAGGTCGTCAACGGCGTGATCGGCTGTCCGAACGCGGCGGTGACGCATTACCCGGGCGGCTCCGGCAACGACGCGATCAAGATCTTTGACGATCCGGCCGCCTTCACCTCCATCGAGCGGCTGCTGAGCGCCGAGGAAGCGCCGTTCGATCTCATCCGCTGCAACGATTCGTATGCGCTGAACGTGCTCTCCATCGGCTTTGACGCGCGGGTCGGCACCGACATCGCCCGCTTCAAGCGTCTGCCGCTCGTGACCGGCAAGGGCGCGTACGTGCTCTCGATCCTTTCCAATATGGTGCACGGGCTGTCGGCGGACTATACCGTCACGCTGGATTCCGGCGAGGTGCTCTCCGGACAGAAGACCATGATCTGCATCTGCAACGGCCGGTGGTATGGCGGCGGCTTCAACCCCGTGCCGGAGGCGGAGCCGGACGACGGGCTGCTCGACGTGCTGGTGGTCGAAAAGGTCAGCCTGCTGCAGGTCGCCTCTGTGATCGGCCATTACCAGAAGGGCCGCTACGCCGAATACCCGGAGCTGATCCGCCACGCCCGGTGCCGGTCGCTGCGCATCGAGTGCGCGGAGCGGTCGGTCGTCAATGTCGACGGCGAGGCCGTCTACACGACGGACGCGAAAATCGAGGTCGTGCCGCACGCGATCCGCTTCTTCTACCCGAAGGGGCTGAGCTATCACGCGAAAAATTCACAGTCTGGTCACAAATTTGCCGAAATTACCCCTTGACTTTTTCCCGCGTCCGGCTATTATATAGGTGTTAGCAGTCAGAAGCATTGAGTGCTAAAAATCGTAAAACGCGCTGCTTCGTGCAGCGACTGGATACTGGAGGTAATTGTTATGAAGCTGACCCCGTTGGCAGACAATGTTCTGCTCAAGCACATGGAAGCTGAGGAAAAGACCGCATCCGGCATCATCCTCTCCACCGCCACCAAGGAAAAATCCGTGATCGCAGAAGTGATCGCCGCAGGCCCGGGCACCGACGACGTCAAGGTCACCGTCAAGAAGGGCGACAAGGTCGTGACCGGCAAATACGCAGGCCAGGAGCTCAAGCTCGACGGCGAGGATTACGTCATCGTCAAGATGGCCGACATTCTGGCAGTAGTAGAATAATTCGTGATTGATTGAAAGGAAGCAATTCTTATGGCAAAGCAGATTGTTTATGGCGAAGAGGCCCGCAAGGCCCTGCTGTCCGGTATCGACCAGCTCGCCAATACCGTAAAGGTCACCCTGGGCCCGAAGGGCCGCAACGTTGTTCTGGGCAAGAAGTTCGGCTCTCCGCTCATCACCAATGACGGCGTGACGATCGCCAAGGACGTCGAGCTCGAGGATGCGTTCGAGAACATGGGCGCGCAGCTCGTCCGCGAAGTCGCCACCAAGACCAACGACATCGCCGGCGACGGCACCACCACCGCTACCCTGCTGGCGCAGGCCATCGTCCACGAGGGTCTGAAGAACGTCTCCGCAGGCGCGAACCCCATGGTCATGCGCAAGGGCATGGAAAAGGCCGTTGAGACCGCCATCGAGACCATCAAGGCCAACTCCGAGACCATCAAGGGCTCCGACGATATCGCAAGAGTCGGCGCCGTCTCCTCCGGCGACGAGTCCGTCGGCAAGCTGATCGCGGAAGCCATGGATAAGGTCGGCGCGTCCGGCGTCATCACCATCGAAGAGTCCAAGACCGCCGAGACCGGTCTGGAAGTCGTCGAAGGCATGCAGTTCGACCGCGGCTACATCTCCCCCTACATGGTCACCGATACCGATAAGATGGAAGCCGTTATCGACGATCCGTATATCCTCATCACCGACAAGAAGATCTCCTCCATTCAGGAGATCCTGCCCCTGCTCGAGCAGATCGTCAAGACCGGCAAGAAGCTCGTCATCATCGCTGAGGACGTCGAGGGTGACGCGCTGGCTACCCTGCTCGTCAACCGTCTGCGCGGCAACTTCACCTGCGTGTGCGTCAAGGCCCCCGGCTTCGGCGACCGCCGCAAGGAAATGCTCAAGGATATCGCCATCCTGACGGGCGGCACCTATATCTCCTCCGAGCTCAACATGAACCTGCCCGACACGCAGATCACCGACCTCGGCACGGCCCGCCAGATCAAGGTCACCAAGGACAACACCGTCATCGTCGACGGCGCTGGTGACGCCAACGAGATCAAGGCCCGCATCGCTGAGATCAAGAACACCATCTCCGTCACCACCTCCGACTACGACAAGGAAAAGCTGCAGGAGCGTCTTGCCAAGCTGTCCGGCGGCGTCGCCGTCATCAAGGTCGGCGCACAGACCGAAGTGGCCATGAAGGAACAGAAGCTCCGCGTCGAGGACGCTCTGAACGCGACCCGTGCGGCTGTTGAGGAAGGCATCGTCGCCGGCGGCGGCACCGCTTACGTCAACGCGATCCCGGCTGTCGAGAAGCTGGTCGCCAAGCTCTCCGGCGATGAGAAGACCGGCGCGCAGATCATTGCCCGCGCCCTGCAGGCCCCGATCCGCCAGATCGCGGAGAACGCCGGCGTCGACGGCTCCATCGTCTACGACAAGATCCGCTCGAGCCGCAAGGTCGGCTATGGCTACAACGCCTATTCCGAGACCTACTGCGATATGATCCCGTCCGGCATCGTCGACCCGACCAAGGTCACGCGTACCGCGCTGGAGAATGCGGCGTCCATCGCCTCCTGCGTGCTGACGACCGAGTCTCTGGTCGCCGACAAGCCCGATCCCAAGGCTGACGCCGCAATGGCGGCCGCAGCAGCCCAGGGCGGCATGGGCGGCGGCATGTATTGATCCGCAGCTGAAAAAGCTCCAAAGCGGGGGACCTCACAGGTCCCCCGCTTTTTACGTGTCAAAAAACAGGATAGACAGATCGGGAACAGGGAATAAGGAATCATGAAGAAGTGTGGTGCTGGCTCCGACAGCGAATGGAAAACATGCCGCTTTGCGGCACACATCACTTATTCCCTATTCACGATTACTTCTTACCTCCTTTGTATGTGTCTGGAAGACAATGGTTTGCTTTTTGTCCGTATTTCTGGTATGCTGAATATTACCGCGGTCGACGCGGTATTTTTTACGGATAAATATCGCGTCAGTTGACGCTGCACAGAAGGGAAGGATGCTCCTTGGGCGGAAGTACGCTGGATATGACGAAAGGCAGTCCGTGGAAGCTGATCACGCAGTTTGCCGTGCCCGTGTTCCTCAGTCAGGTCTTTCAGCAGCTTTACAATACGGCGGACGCGCTGATCGTCGGTCGGTTTCTCGGCGATGAGGCGCTGGCGGCCGTCAGTGCGTCCGGGCCTCTCATCTTCCTGCTCATCAGCTTCTTTACGGGGCTTTCCATGGGCGCAGGCGTCACGATCTCGCGGTACTTCGGCGCGGGCGACTATGGCCGCGTATCCAAGGCCATTCATACCGACGTGATGCTGGGTCTGCTCAGCGGCACCGTGCTGACCGTCGTGGGCGTTTTGCTGACGCCGACGTTCCTGCGCTGGATGGGCACCGCGCCGGAGGTCCTGCCGGACGCGATCGCGTATTTCCAGTATTATTTCTTCGGCGTGCTGGCCGTCGTCATGTACAACATGTGCAAGAGCATCATGAACGCGCTTGGCGACAGCAAGCGGCCGCTCTATTACCTCATCATCTCGTCTTTGACCAATATCGTGCTCGATCTGCTGTTCATCGGCGGCTTCGGCTGGGGCGTGTGGGCCGCGGCCGTCGCCACGACGATCTCGCAGGCCGTGAGCATGGTGCTGTGCCTCATCCATCTGATGAAAAAGGGCACGATCTATCAGCTGAAGCCGAAGGAGCTGCGCATCGACGGCGAAATGCTCGGCCAGATCGTCCGCTACGGCCTGCCCTCCGGCGTGCAGAACTCTGTCATCGGCTTTGCCAACGTCATCGTGCAGTCCAACATCAACTCCTTCGGCAAGGTCGCCATGGCCGCCTACGGCGCGTATTCCAAGCTGGAGGGCTTCGCCTTCCTGCCCGTCACGAGCTTCACCATGGCGCTGACGACCTTTGTCGGCCAGAATCTCGGTGCCGGTCTGCATGACCGCGCCAAGCAGGGTTCGCGCTTCGGCATCATCGCCTCCGTCGTCATCGCGGAGCTGATCGGCGTGACGATGTATCTGCTTGCGCCGCAGCTCGTCGCCTTCTTCAGCCCCACGCCGGATGTCATCGCCCTCGGCACGCGGCAGATGCGCACGACCGCGCTGTTCTTCTGCCTGCTCGCCTACTCCCACGCCGTCGCGTCGATCTGCCGCGGCGCGGGCAAGGCCTTCGTGCCGATGGTCATCATGCTGCTGTTCTGGTGCGTGGTCCGGATCACGTATATCACCATCGTCATGCGCATCATCCACGAGATCCAGTATATCTACATGGCCTACCCCATCACCTGGTCGCTCAGCTCGATCGTCTACTTCCTCTACTACCACTTCTCCGACTGGGTCCACGGCTTCGACAAAAAGCCAAAAAAGATTTAAGGCAGCAGACGCAATTACGCGGTACTGCCCCGACAGCAAGACCCGCGGGCACGCCCGCGGGTCATTCGTCTTTTTCGGGCCGCAGGACCTCAAACAGCCGCGCCTGCTGCGGCCTGTCGCCGCCGGCGGCCAGCCAGCCCGCCAGAAAGGCCGCCCGGACCAGCGCAAACTGCGCCTGCTGTGCCTCGTCGTACTCCCGCCGCTCCAGAAACGCGTCAAACGCGGCTTCAAATGCATTGCTCATCATCGCGCCCACCTCATATGAATATATATTTGTATTATATAGTTGCCTATATAATTTTAATATATTATTTCATCTTCTGTCAAGGTAAACTAAGCACAATGAGGTGAGCATATGGCAGAAGAAATCAGGATCACAAAAAAGCTTCCACGCAAGGGAGACGATGGTTACCGGATCGTATCTGTGCGCATGAAAGAAACGCTGCTTGAGCGGCTGGACGCGCTGTCCGCAAAGTCGAATCGCTCCCGCAACGAGCTGATCAATCTGCTGCTGGAATCCGCGGTGGATATCGTAAAAATTGATGAATGAAGCATATAAAACACAGCCACAGCCCCTGTCGGGGGCTGCGGCTGCTTTTTATTCGCGGGCTTCCACGGGGATGTACGGGACCTTCATGAGCATGGCGCGGTAGGCCGGGCGCATGATGCGGTTGCCGGTGGCCAGCTCCTCGAGCCGGTGGGCGCACCAGCCGGCGATGCGGGCCGTGGCGAACAGCGGCGTGTACATATCCTCCGGGATATCCAGCATGCTGTAGATGAGGCCGGAATACAGGTCGACGTTCGCGCACATGGGGATCGACTGGTGCTTGCGCGTCATGATCTTCCGGATGCCGAGCTCCTCAACGCGCTCCATGAGCTCGAGATCGTCGGCCCGGCCCTTGTCGCGGGCAAGCGCGGCGGCGTATTTCTTGATGACCACCGCGCGCGGGTCGGACATGGTATAGACCGCGTGGCCCAGACCGTAGATCTTGCCGGAGCGGTCGCCCGCTTCGCCGTCGAGGATCTGATCGAGATAAGCGCCGAGGGCGTCGTCAGTCGGCGCGGTGCCGACATGGGCGCGGATATCGCGGAACATCTGCATGACCTTGGCATTCGCGCCGCCGTGCAGCGGGCCCTTCAAAGAGCCGACGGCGCCGGCGATGGCGCTGTAGGTATCGGTGCCGGAGGAGGACATGGCGCGGCAGACAAAGGTGGAGTTGTTGCTGGAATGCTCGGCGTGGAGGATGAGCATGAGGTCCAGCAGGTGCGATTCTTCCGGGGTGTAGGCCTTGTCCGGGCGGATCATGCGCAGGATATTCTCCGCCACGCTGAGCTCCGGCTCCGGATTGTGCAGGATGAGGGATTTGCCGTCAAAGTAATGCCGCTTGGCGGCGAAGGCGTTCGCCGCGATCAGCGGGAAGCGGGCGATGAGGCCGATGGACTGCCGCAGGACGTTTTCGAGCGAGGTATCGTCCGCGCTCTCGTCGTAGGAATACAGGGCCAGCACGCTGCGGGCCAGCTGGTTCATGATGTTGCGGCTGGGGGCCTTGAGGATCATGTCCTCGGTGAAGGCGGCGGGCATCCGCCGGGCCTGGGCCATGACGTCATTGAAGCGCTGCAGCTGCGCGCGGGTCGGGAGCTTGCCGAGCAGGAGCAGGTAGGCGACCTCTTCATAGCCGAAGGTGCCGTTCTGCTGGTGCGCGGTGACGATATCCTCGACGCTGATGCCGCGGTAGTAGAGCTTGCCGGGCATCGGCACGCGCTCGCCGTCCATCATATAGTAGCCCTGGACGCTGCCGACCTTGCTGACGCCGATGAGCACGCCGGTGCCGTCCGCGTTCCGAAGACCGCGCTTGATGCTCTGGTCCTCAAAATAATGCGCGTCGATCGCGTACTGCTCCGCGATATTCTCGCTCAGCCGCGCAATGTCGTTTTCAAGAAGCGTCGTCTGTTCCGTCATGGATCAACACCCTCCTGCATACCGTTTCCCGCATTGTACACGATATCCGCGTGAAATGCAAGTATAATTTTTGAATTATGCAATCTTTTTTCTGTATCCTGCAGAATTTCTGCGATATGCAGTCGAAATTGCAAGCTGAAATTTTAGTAAATTCATATCGGTTGCAAATTTCTGCAAAAAGCGCCCGTCCTCCGCGTTCCGTGCGTAAAGGACGGGCGTGGCTTTCAGGGGATGATCCGGCTGGGCTTCTGATAGCGCTCCTGCTCGGAAAAGATGCAGCCGCAGTATTTCTGCATGTAGAAGCCGAACTCCCGCGCGCGCTGCTGGCCGTCGCGGAACATGGGGCGGAAGTCCTGATAGTAGAACTGGACGCCGTATTCCTCCGCCGCGCGGTAGCCGACGTCGCGCATCAGCTCATGCTTCTGATAGGGGCTGATGAACAGCGAGGAGGTAAACGCGTCAAAGCCGCCCTCCTTCGCCGCGCGGGCCGCCTCAAACAGGCGCATCTCGTAGCACTTGACGCACCGGCCCGCGATATCCTCCGCGACCTCACGCACGAACGGCCGCAGGCCGTAATCGTCGCGCACGAGCAGCGGCAGATCGATCGTCTTCGCGTATTCCTGCAGACAGTTGCGCCGGGCGCGGTATTCGGTGAACGGATGGATGTTCGGGTTGTACCAATACCCCGTCAGCTCCACCCCCTCCGCACGCAGCGCATCGATCGGCATATTCGCACACGGCGCACAACAGATGTGCATCAACAGTTTCATAACACTCGCCTCCCGTTCGGATAGCATATCACATTTCCCGGCTCCTGTACAGATTGCCGAAAAAAACAGCGACATTCCGTGGAAAATGAACATGGACAAGCGCCGGCAGCGGTGCTATAATTCCATCTAATATCAGATACAAGCAAAACTGAACGCAGAAAGGAAGCTGTCATATGTCTGTTCCAACTGAAAGCTATGCGGGCAAGATCCAGCGGAAGCTGATCAAGAAGCAGCGCGTGATCGAGGCTGCCTCCGGCCGCCAGAAGGCCGATCTGGTCCTCAAGAACGCGACCTACGTCAACGTGTTCTCCAACGAGCTGCTGACGTGCGATATCGCCGTGGCCAACGGCCTGATCGTGGGTCTCGGCAGCTATGAGGGCGAAGTCGAATACGATATGACGGGCAAGATCGTCTGCCCGGGCTTCGTCGACGCGCACATCCATCTGGAATCCAGCCTGGTCACGCCGAAGGAGTTCGTCCGCGCGACGCTGCCGCACGGCACGACCACGGTCATCACCGACCCCCATGAGATCACGAA
>OLFX01002126.1_pt1 | contig 18012 bp, 12 predicted proteins | sample 1605091 | NCBI WGS metagenome assembly OLFX01 (sample SAMEA3888906, study PRJEB22519) | human gut metagenome | biome: human gut; feature: human-associated habitat; material: faeces | place: Denmark | collected 2012 | reverse complement strand
CCTTCTGCTTTAAGCTTTGATAAAACTTCTCCTGAAGACATGGAAATGAATTCTACCTTCGGTCCTACTTCTTCTGTAAACTTGTCAAATAAAGGCTGATAAGCATCCCCTGTTGTAACAACCTTCAGAGTTCCTTCCAGTTTCTTTGTCTCTTTGTCGTCTTTCTTGGTTTCTTCTTTTTTTGTAGTCTCTTCCTTTTTATCTGAGCTTCCACAGGCTACCATACCTGCTGCCATTGATACTGCAAGGAGAAGAGCTGCAAATTTTTTCATTTTTTTCATAATGTTCCTCCCTTTAACATATCTCTGATATTATTCCGACATGCTTTTTACATTCTAGCACCAGATATTTTAATTTTCAAATTGTTTTTCTCTATAGATAATCATTCCTATAGTTTCTATCTATTTTTTTATTTTTATTTTCTATAAAAGAAATGCATGTGGGATACTGTACTGTCTTTACCGTTTTATTCAGTAAAAGCATTTATATCCTACACGCACTTCGTTTTACTCTCTTTTATAATTATCCCGCCAGATGAAGCACTCCGATCAACAGAATACCACACAGTCCATAGTAAGCTACAACCGCAACAAGGTCGTTGATGGTCGTAATAAGTGGTCCGGATGCTACCGCCGGGTCGATATTGATCTTCTTGAAGAACAGAGGAATCAGTGTACCCACCGCACCGGAAATTACCATTGCCACCATCAGAGACAGACCGATACAGCCGGATACCGCATACGCGAATGTCCAGGTCTTTCCTTTGAAAAGTGCAATATAAAGTCCTAATACGAGGAATGACAAAATTCCAAGAATCGCACCATTTGAAAATGCGATCCGCATCTCTTTGAATACCAGTTCTACTTTCTGCTTTCCTGTCAGTGATTCATCCATCAGAACACGAATCGTTACCGCCAGTGACTGGGTACCGACGTTACCTGCCATGTCCAGGATCAGTGACTGGAAACACATAATGATCGTCAGCTGGCTTACTACCTGCTCAAATACACCTACAACAGAAGATACAACTGTTCCCAGTGCCAGCAGAACAAGCAGCCAAGGGAGACGTTTTTTCATGCTCTCTTTGAGTGGCTCTTTCAAATCTTCTTCTGCAGTCAGACCAGCGAACATCGCATAATCTTCACCCATCTCATCATCGACCAAATCTACAATGCTCTGGGATGTGATAACACCGAGAAGTTTATTATCGTTATCTAGGATCGGAATAGAATTTTCCGAATAATCTTTCAATTTTTCGATACAGTCATCGATCAGCTCGTGACCGTATACATATGGATATGATGTCACGATCAGATCCTCAAGACGTGTATCCTGTCTTGCCGTGATCAGATCCTTCAGATCCATCGCACCGTAGAAGGTGTGATCCGCTGTCACCATAAAAATTGTAGAAATATTGTCATTTTTTGCTGCCTGACTGACAAGTTCGGTCATTGCCTGCTTTACAGTAAGATTTTCTCTGATCTCAATGTAATTCGTGGTCATTCTTGAACCGATCTCTTCATCATCGAATGCAGCAATAACTGCCATATCCTTTCTGGCTTCATCATCCATCAGCTCTAGCAAAAGAGCTCTCTTTTCTTTTGGAATCATCCGCAGTACATCTACAACCGCATCTGTTTCCATTCTGGAAAGAATTGCTGCTGCTTTCCGCACATCCATCTCATCCAGATATTCAGCAGCCTGCTTTTCATCGATATACTCGAAGATATCCGCAAGCATGTCCAGATTCAGAATCCGGCACAATTTCCGCCGCTCTGCAACGGAGAGATCCGGGAATACATCTGCAAGGTCATTCTCATGGTAGTCTTCCAGTTTGTTTCTCATAATTCCCGGAGAGGCATTGCTTCTTACAATGCCCAGGATCTCAGCTCTGTAGTCCTGGTAGTCCTGATAATCCTGTGTATTTTCCATAACTTTCGCCCTCCTTATCCTTTTCCAGCACAAAAACATGCAGAATCAAAGTCTAAAATTCTCCACATTTCTGTCTTTCATCCAATATTCAATTATGAATGTCAATACGGGAAAACAGGATAAGAAATGCTATACGAACAAACAGAATGAACTGCTGCCATTTTCCCATCCTGCGTATATACTTCGCCCATGACTATCACAACTGTCCATTCTGTTCACCTGCCTTTTGTTTGAATTTGATTAAGAAGTTTTCAACTTCCTACGCTATTATAATACCTTAGTCTACAAAATTCAAACCTTTCTGTTTATAAAATTATTTTTTTATCAACTTTTTTCTTATTTTTAACATGAAATAAAAATCAACTGTTTTTTCGCTCCTCTTTACTCCTCTGCTTCCACTCATACATCTGTAAATCCGCTTTTTTTACACAGCTTTCACAATCATTCTTATCCGGATCAAATCTGCTGTAGCCGACAGATACATACGGAATCCTTCCCTCATAGCTCTGTCTGTTCATAAGTCCTATTATTACATCTGTCTTCACGATAATACTGCTATAATAAATATAACCATCGCCAGGCAAATATAATCCGTCCGTACCTTACTGCTTATCATCCCAAACATAACACCAGAGATTAAGAAAAGAGTATCGTTCCCAATACAATACGATTACTGTTCTGATATCTCCCTCCGAACTTCCATGCCTGAACAACAAAATATAAACTACAGCCGAGATAAAAAGCAATATATGCCCAATAAAATCTTTCATGATGATAATGCTCTGCGCATCAATATAATAAATCTATCCGAAATATACGGATAAAATTTCAATCAGTGCATGTCCACCTACCAGAAACGCAAAAATTCTCTTTTCTTCTGTCTTTCAATCAGGTCATTTCTTTCAATCATAACGCTCATGACCAACATCACTAATATAACCAAATAAATCTGGACCGTATACTGTTCCATCTTTTTACAACTATCCTTCCGCTTTATTATCATTACATTATATGCGATTTTGAAGAAAACATGAATATTATTTATTATTTTCTATCAAAAAAGGCAGAGATTTCATTCTGTTAAAATCTCTGCCTTTTCATGTTGCTCTTTATTTTCTAAAAACAATTTCAACAATATCACATTTCGGATATATCACTGTTCCGCGTTCTGTGTTTTTCCATTCTGCTCCGCAAACCTCTTTTACATCATGAACATTTACCAAAAGATATGTAATTTCTTCATTTTCCCCTGAACTGCACAGAACAATTTTTTCATCCTTATATCTGGCAGTAATATCCAGAACCTCATTTCCTTTTTCATCTGGAACAATACATTCCGCAATCTTGTCTTCTTCTAGTGGATATACCAGAATCTGTAACTGTTCCGGGTAATGATATGTTGCCGTTTTTTCATTATTACCAATTGGAAGAAGCGTGTTCTCACGGACAAACAACGGCAGAGAATCAAATCCATACACTTCTGTATACCAGCGTCCACCTTCTTTTTCTTCTCCGCTGAGCAAATGTGTCCATCTTCCCTTCGGAAGGTAATACTCACCAATACCCTCTTCATTGAAAATCGGTGCAACCAAAATCTGCTCCCCAAGCATATACTGTTGATCCAGATATCGCACTGCAGGGTCTTTTTCAAATTCCATGATCATTGGTCTCATAACAGGTATTCCAAGTTTATTTGACCGTACAGCCGCTTCGTAGATATACGGCATCAGACGAAGTTTTAATTTTGTAAACTTCCGACACACCTCAACTGCCTCTTCATCGAACGTCCACGGAACCCGGTAACTCTTGGAACCATGCAGTCTGCTGTGAGTAGATAAAATTCCAAACTGCAGCCATCTTTTATATACCGTAAGATTGGCAGCTTCTTCAAATCCCCCAATATCGTGACTCCAATAAGAAAATCCCGAAAGAGTAAGAGAAAGGCCTCCTCTTAAAGATTCTGCCATTGACTCAAATGTACCTGTGCAGTCACCACCCCAGTGAACCGGGAATTGCTGTCCGCCTGCTGTCGCACTTCTCGCAAACACAACTGCATCTTTCTCGCCACGTTCTCTTTTTAAAAGCTCAAATACTGCCCGATTATACAAAAATGTATAATAATTATGCATTCCCCATGGATTGCTTTCATCATGATACTCTACGTCTATCGGAATTCGTTCTCCAAAATCTGTTTTAAAGCAGTCTACTCCCATATCAAGTAATATTTTTAATTTACTTTGATACCATTTTACAGCTTCCGGATTCGTAAAATCCACGATTGCCATTCCCGGCTGCCAGTTGTCTACCTGCTTGATTCCGAACCCATCTTTTCTTAAAAGAAAATATCCTTTTTCTTTTCCCTCTGTAAATAATGTAGAATTCTGAGCAATATACGGATTGATCCATACACAGATTTTCAATCCTCTTTCTTTATATCGTTTCAGCATTTCTTCCGGTTCCGGAAAAATTTTATTGTTCCATTCAAAATCGCACCAGTGTAATGCTTTCATCCAGAAACAGTCAAAATGAAACACTTCCAGCGGAAGATCTCTTTTTTCCATTCCTTCAATAAACTCTGTTGCTGTCTTTTCATCATAGTCTGTTGTAAATGAAGTACTCAGCCACAAACCGAAAGACCACGTTGGAAGAAGTGCCGGTTTTCCTGTCATATCCGTATAATTCCGAATAATTTCTTTCATATCATCCCCGCCGATTACATAATAGCGAAGTTCTTCTCCTTTTACCGAAAACCCTACATATTCTACTTTCTCACTAGCAACTTCAAATGAAACATTGGAAGTATGATCAACAAAAACGCCATAACCTCTGTTGGTGATATAAAATGGAATATTTTTATAGCTGATCTGCGAAGCTGTTCCTCCATCTTCATTCCAGCAGTCAATCTGCTGTCCGTTCTTAACAAATGCTGTAAAACGTTCTCCCAATCCATATACGTTCGTTCCTGCTGTTAGAAGCAACTCATTTAACATATACGGTTCCCCGGTTTCTGCCATATACTCTTCTTCTGGATATTTTGTTGCATACCCTCTGTTGTAGCGCATATAACCGACATTTTTAAAAGCTGCACCGGTAAGAAGTTTCCCGTTTCTCTCAAATCGGATATAAAATTCTTTCAGTCCTACCCGAACCGTCATTTTTCCACTTTTTAATACAGCTTCCTCCTCAGAAATTATAACTTCCGCTTCCTGATGTTCCAGAAAAAGTTCAAATCGTGGCTCTCTGTTTTCATACCCTAGAAAATGTGTGTATGTCACCTGAATCCGATCTTTTCCGACTGCAGTAAATTCCATTACCATTGTACCGACATCCAGTTCATCCGCTCTTCCCAGGATTGGTTTAAACGCTGCAATCACACGCATACCAGCCGCTATTTTTTCTGCATAACCGGCCTGCACAGCATACAAAGCATTGGCTTTTTCATTTTTTTCCCAATATCCTTCTGTAAATTTCATACTCACAGCCTTTCTTAACAAACAACTGCTTTTGCATAAAATCCCCGTGTTTTCCCATCAATATAATCATCTTCTGAAATGCTGACTATATCAGAAAGTCGAATATCTTCGCAAGAAGCTCCTACCAGAAGTTCAATTTCACCCTTTTCTACTTTCCACTTCATTTCTTCGTCAAGGAAGGCGAATTGTGACACCTTTATTTCAAATACAACTTTCTTCTTTTCCCCTTTTTTCAGGAATATTCTTACAAAGCCTGCCAGTTCCTTTGTTGGTCTTACCATTGATGCAACCTTGTCTGAAAAATATAATTGTGCAACTTCCGCGCCATCATATTCTCCTGTGTTTTTCACTGTAAAAGTAACTTTCACTGTATCATCCGGATTTATGTTTTTCTTATCCGTCTGCAAATCTGAATAGGTAAATTCTGTATAACTTAGACCGTGTCCAAAATAATACAGCGGTTCTGCCGTATCATTGATATAACCATTTTTATTGCGAATCATCCCTGTATGTCCGGCTGATACATATCCGCTTCCTCTTGGAAGACCATAGTATACTGGAAGCTGTCCTACATTTCTTGCTACTGTAACCGGAAGGTGTCCTGATGGTGACTGTTCACCAAACAATACCTTGCACAGTGCCTGACTGCCATATTCTCCCGGCTGCCATACTTCCATAATCGCATCAAAATGTGATGCCACAAATTCATTTGAAAGCGGTCTGCCATCATAATGAAGAACCACTGTCTTTTTATGCAGATTATAAACCCTTCTTGCAAATTCTTCCTGTCGTCCCGGCAGATCAATATCCGTAGAATCTATACCTTCTCCAACCGTTGAAGTTACGCCCCATCCATTTTTTCCACCAATAGTCAAAAGAATCACATCTGCCCCTGCTGCCACCTGTAGTGCTTCTTCCATGCCACCTGTATTGTCTCCAGAGCAGTTAATTCCCTGTGCATAAACCACTTCCGCTTCTGGAAGATATTCCTTCAATGCTGCACATAATGTTCTCGAGTTTGGAAATTCCTTTTGAATCTTACGATTTACCCGTGGTGATACTTCTCGAATCTCACCTTTATATTTCTGTTCAACATCATAAATAATCAGTCCTGGCTCTTCAAATTCCTGCCCATCTTCTTCTCTCGACATGGTCATATCAAGTACAGCCGGATAAGAAAATGTACCAAAAAGACTTCGAATATTATCCGCATGAGGCCCTATTACCGCGATTTTCTTAATTTTCTTAGAAAGTGGAAGTGTTTTATTTTCATTTTTAAGCAGTGTAAAACTTTCTGCTGCAATTTTTTCATTCAGTTCATCTGTTGATTTAAGATGAAGATATTTTTTCAGCTTTTCAAGATCCGGATAAGGATTCTCAAATAAACCAAGTTCAAATTTCTGTGTCAAAACACGCCGTACTGCCTGATCTATTATATCCATAGAGAGTCTGCCGCTTTCAATCGACTCTTTCATTTTATAGCTGAATCCTTTTGATCTTGGATACTCTACATCTAATCCAGCCTGGATTGCACGAATTCCGGCCTCTTCAAAATTCTCAGCGACAGCAAACGGATCCACCAGGCGGTCAAGTGACAAATAATCAGAAACCACAAAACCCTGAAATCCCATTTCTCCACGCAGAATATCTGTCAACATCTTCTTTGATCCTACAACCGGTTCTCCATTCACTGAGCAATAGGAATTCATTACACTTTTCAGTCCTGCTTCCGTGATCGCGCATTGAAACGGCTTACAATGTATCTCCCGCATATCTCTTTCTGAAACAATATTACGCCCCATATTAAGACCGCCCTCTGTGATACCGTGACCTGCAAAATGTTTTGCAGTCGCCAAAACCCCTTCTTTCAGCTCATCTCCCTGAATTCCTTTTACAAAGGCAGATGCCATGGCTGATGTAAGTGCTGCATCTTCCCCGTATGTCTCAGTAATACGTCCCCATCTCGGATCTCTTGTAATATCTACTACCGGTGAAAGTGCCTGTCTGAACCCAACATAATACATTTGTTTGCGAATAATATCTGTCATTTCGCCAACCACTTCCGTATCAAACGTTGACGCCTGCGCTATTGCACTCGGAAATACATCCGCCTCCGTAAACTGTGCCCCAGCACTCGCCTCACAGTGAATCAGTGCCGGTATTCCAAGACGTGTATGATTTACCAGATATTTCTGCAACTTATCCGCATATTCCACAATTGGCTCTACCGTATCTGCTACTGTAAATGCACCTACATTTCCAATGCCATTCGGTATATAATTTTCAAACTCCGGAATATCATCAGCAATAGTTACCAGACATGTAATCTGGTCAATTTTCTCTTCAAAAGTCATTCTGTCCAGCAGATCCTCCACTCTCTCTTCTACGGGAAGATCTTTATTCCTGTATTTTTCCATAGTAGTCCCCTTTACAGCACTCCCCTTGCCTTTTGTGCCATCACATCTAACAAGGGGAGAATTTCATTCTTTATTATTTACTTAAATAATCTGCTACATTATCTTTTGTTACAATTTTAAATGGAATATTGACATCTTCGATATCTGCCGGATCTGTTCCTTTTTTCAGTTTTTCAAAAATATCTGCTCCTGCTTCTGCCTGTGCCTTTGCATCCTGAAGTGCAGTCATTGTCATTTCTCCATCCTGAATTGACTGCAGAGCATCATCACTTCCGTCAATTCCAAGTACCTGAATACTGTCAAGTTTTCCTGCTGATTTAAGCGCCTCTACAACACCAAGTGCTCCATCATCGTTTTGGCATACAATTGCATCAATCTTGTCATAAGAAAGAAGACTGTCTTCTGCAGTACTCATACCAAGGTCTTTTGAATTTTCTACGTTATATTCATCAAGGATTTTGATATTTGGATTTTTCTTAAGTGCTTCTTCCAGTCCTTTTTTACGATCGACATACTGCTGATCATTTGGTGCACCGGTAAAATACAAGATTGAAGCTCCATCCGGGAATGCATCACACAGATACTCACCCTGTGCTTTTCCTGCATCTTCATTTGGCGAACCCACATAAATATATCCGTCATAGTCGTCTCCACCAGATACAGAAGTAAGGAATGATACATACGGAAGTCCTGCATCTTTTGCTGCCTCAAGTGCCGGAATTGAACCGTCAAGGTCATTACTGATTGCAGATACAACATTTGCATTCTGCACAATAAAATCATCGATCTGTCCGTTCTGAACATTTGTATCACCACCTGCATCTGTTACTGTGATTGAAATTCCTTTTGCTTCTGTGGCATCTTTCAGATAAGATCTGAACTTTGCACAATAGTTATATGTATCACTGTTATTTGCAAATCCTACCAGATAATCGCTTTTCCCTTTTGAAGAACTACTGCTGTCCTTTGTATCATCTGCTGTTCCACAGCCGACCACCATTGTTGCACACATTGCTGTTACCATTAAAATTGAAAGTAATCTCTTTTTCATTTTCCTTCTCCTTTTACTTATTTACTCTTTTTGTTTTCTTTTGTCTTAATATCGATAATAACTGCGATTGCAATTAAAAGACCTTTTACAATTAACTGATACTGTGTTGATACATGAAGCAGGTTCAGAATGTTGTTGATAAGACCTACAATAATTGAACCGATCAGCGCTCCTGTAACCGTTCCGATTCCACCAAGGAAACTGGTTCCACCAACAATAACTGCAGTGATCGCATCAAATTCATATCCCTCACCAACAGACGGCATACCTGCCATCAGTCTTGCCATCAGTACTACACCCGCAAGTCCTGTAAGTGCACCACTAAGTGTAAAGATCAGACGTTTCGTTCTGTTTGTATTGATTCCGGATGCAATTGTTGCCTGCTCATTTCCACCGATCGCATAAATATAAGTTCCAAACTTTGTTGATTTCATCAGAACAGCGATCACAATTACAGAAAGGAGCATAATGAGAACCGGAACCGGAATCCCCAAAATAGAGCCATGTCCTAAAAATCTCGCTTTGTTCACACCCCCAATTGTCTGACCGTTGGTGTATATCTGAACAATACCCTTTAATACATAAGTCATTGCCAGTGTTGCAATAAATGGCTGAAGCTTATAATAGGTGATCAGAAAACCATTAATCCATCCACATACGCATCCAATTACAATTCCTACTAGAAGAGCCAGTGATAAATGTCCTGTTGATGCAAGAACTCCGGCCGATACACAGGCTGATGTCGTACACAAGAAACCTGCTGACAAATCAATCATTCCTGATACGATCAGCATTTCTTCACCACATGCTATAATTGTTACAACTGAAATCTGTTTTAAAATATTGAGCAGGTTCTGAGGTTTCAGAAAGTTGTGATTGATCACTGCCGATGCAACAAACAGAATGATCATAATAATTACGATTCCGTACTTTCTGTAAAGCTCACCTGAAGATAATGCTTTTTTCTTATTCATCGCCTTTTGCCTCCACTATCATCTTCATAATCTTATTTTGTGAAATTTCATTCCGATCCAGAATTCCAAGCATTTTTCCTCCGCCGACAACACCAACTCTGTGACTCATTGACAGTACTTCCGGCATATCAGATGAAATCAGGATGATTGCCAGTCCCTGTTCTGCAAATTCTGTTATCAGAGAATATATTTCCTGCTTTGCACCTACATCAATTCCTCTGGTAGGTTCATCCAGGATCAGAAGTTTGATATTTCTTACCAGCCATTTTGCAAGTACTACTTTCTGCTGGTTTCCACCACTTAAATTTCCAACCAATGTATTTGCATCTGGTGCTTTTACAGATAATCTTTTACAGATTTTTGCAACTTTCTGCTGTACTTTTTTCTTATCCCAAATGCCACCTTTTGCAAATAAATCTCCATTTGGAAGAATGATATTATCACTGATTGATCTGACACCGACAAATCCATAAGTTCTTCTGTCCTCTGTTACCATTGCGATTCCATTTTGGATTGCATCTTTTACAGATCGAATTTTTATCGGCTTTCCATCCAGGATGATTTCCCCTTCATTTGCCCTTGCAAGCCCAAAAAGAGTTTCAACAATCTCGCTTCGTCCTGCACCTACCATTCCTGCCAAACCAAAGATTTCTCCTTTATGAACCTGAAAAGATACTTTCTGAAACACATCCTTTCTTCCTAAATTCTTTACTTCAAGGCGAATGTCTTTTCCGATTTGCGGTATCGGAGGGTAAATATCCTTGATATCACGTCCCACCATCATTGCAATCAGTTTATCTGTATCTACATCTTTGATATCTCCAGATGCAATCCATTTTCCATCTCTTAATACAGTATAGCTGTCACACAGTTCAAAGACCTCTTCCAGTCGGTGTGATATGAAAATAAACGCAATTCCTTTTTGCTTTAATTCATTTACCTTACTAAAAAGAATCTCTGACTCTTTTGAGGTAAGTGCAGATGTAGGTTCATCCATGATGATCACTCTGCTGTCCCGCGATAAAGATTTCAGGATTTCTATCATCTGACGCTGTGCCACATTTAGATTTCCCATCTTTTCCCTCGGATTATAATCAAGTCCCATTTCATCAAGTAATCTCTGGGTTTCCTTTAGTCGTTCTGCTTTATTCACAAAGACTTTTCCTTTTTTCGGCTCACGTCCCAGAAACAGATTTTCTGCAATGCTTAATTCTGAAACATAGTTCAATTCCTGCGCTACAATAGAAATTCCATATTTAAATGCATCCTTTTCACATTTCATATGAATCTCTTCACCTTTGCAGATTACGGATCCACCGTAGTTTGAATAAGTACCGGACAGTATCTTCATTAAGGTCGATTTTCCAGCTCCATTTTCTCCTACAAGTGCATGAACTTCAGAAGCCCGTATCTTCATATTTACATTATCCAGAGCACTACACCAGGAAACTCTTTCCGAATATTCTTGAGTTCGATAATTGTTTCCTTCTCCACTTTTCCTCCTCCTTTGTGTTAAATCGTTTAACTTGTTTTTATTCTTGCCTATCGTTTTCGACATGGTTATCATACCATTTTCACAAACAAATATCAATATTCCATTGCTATTTTATGCATTTTCGTTGTTAATGCACAAATCAAAACGCTTCAACAAAATGTTGAAGCGTTTTGATTTAGATAGTTTTATATGGTTTAGATTTTTAAATAACGGTAACCGGCGGAATCGACTTTGTACTTCCTCTTACCAACAGCCTTGGTGTATACAAAATTTCTTCTCTTTCTTTCAGTTTTTCTTTATTATCAATCAGCTCAACTACTTTTTCGCCCAGTTTTTTCCCCATTTCAATAACAGGAACCCCTATTGTTGTCAGCGGAACCTGCATCACATCCGCAAACGGAACATTATCAAATCCAATAATTGAAATATCTTCCGGAATTGAAACACCATACAGTCTTGCAGCTCGATAAATTCCAAATGCCATTTCATCATTCATCGAAAAAATCGCTGTTACTTTCTGTCCCAGTATATACGAAAACGCCTCATAACCGCTTTCCATCGTGTAATCTCCAAAGTACACTAAGTCCGGATCATATGAAATTCCACTTTCCTCCAGTGCCTTTTTATATCCATTCAGGCGCTGCATCGTAACATGAAAACTTTGTTTTCCAGCCACGCATCCAATTCTTCTGTGTCCGCATTCTATCAGATGTCTGGTTGCCATATAACCGCCCTTTTCATAATCGAATAAAATATCTACCCCTGGACAGTCAAACCCATATTTTTCCATTGTAATGACCGGAATACTAAGATTTCTCATCGCATTTTTCAAAAAATCAGGTTTTTCCATATCATTCATTTCCATTGATTTTGACCAGATTAGTGCTCCGATATTATCCGCAGCAATATCACGGATAATATCTGTATCGATAGTCTGACCGTCTTCTATAATGTGACATACCAGAGAATATCCGTTTTTTTCAAGCACTCCGTTAATCGCCATGAAAAGCGAAGAAATATGCGTATTTCTCAAATCATTGAAAACAATGCCTATCAGACGGCTTTTCTTATTTGCAAGACTGACCGCTGCATTATTCGGACGATAATTATGTTTTTTGGCGATTTCCCGCACTTTCTTTTTTGTATTTTCCGAAACCCGTGACGGCTTATCTGACAATGCCATGGATACCGTTGCCACCGATACACCGCACTCTTTTGCAATATCTTTAATTGTAATTCCCATATTTTCTATTCCGTTCCAGTTATTTTTCTGCCCTCTTCTTTTCCCACTCGTATTTTATTTATGCATCCGATCTCGCATAAGAATTCTTCATCTGATTGCTCAGTTCGTACAAAACCTTAGACAGTGTATCCGAAGTTTCCTTCTTCACCATCTTCGCAATCTCCCGGTTCGCTTCCCGTTTGATCTGCATACGCTTTGCTATATCACTTTCTTTCGTAAGATTGTCATCATACCGGTTTATAATCTGATGTGCCTTTGCCATCACATGTTCCTGGTAACGCTCAATATGGAAAATAGACTTTTTATAAGAAGCATCTGCCATCGCAGCGATCATTCTGCTTGACCAGTAGAAGTTCTCTGTTGAAACTTCCCCTGTCGTATTTGCAAAATATTCCGGTGTTTCATCAATATCTGCATAGAATGGAGCCATTACATTAAATGCATTCGATGCAAATGCCACCCATTCAATTGCACGGGAATCTTCCGGCTGATCCGGTCTCATCTGGATCAAAGACATAAAATCATTTCGATTGATACCAATGGAACGATAAGCACCATTCATTGATTTGTCCCCGTAAGCTCCATACGGATCATAAGGTGTTCCCTGATAATGCGAAGACAGAACATATTTTACATCTTCTACTGTAACCTTCTTTTCCGGAACCATACACCACGGAATATCATCGGATACTGGTGTATAATCTGCATCCGGTCCGTCCCAGCTGTATGAATTTGGATTCAGGTAACGTTCCATAAACCAGGCTCTCGGTGTATTGTATACATGATCCGAGTCATCATGGCTTCCAAAAGCATCTCTTGGATTTAAGCTTCCATCCATGGACGGGTTCAGATGATATTTCTCAATGAATTCCTTCATATCCGGAGAACACATATAATTTTTCTGCTCACCAAGTGCATCTTCCAGATCAAATTCATCCATTCCAAGCTGGTTCGGCATCACCACATAAACCTCATCCGGCACTTTTCTGGCAATCCAGTGATGTCCGCCGATTGTTTCCAGCCACCAGATCTCATTTACATCCTCGAATGCAATTCCATTCATCTCATAAGTACCGTATTTCTCGAGAATACTTCCAAGTCTCTGCACGCCTTCTCTTGCGCTGTGGATATAAGGAAGCACGATATATACAATGTCCTCTTCCCCGATTCCACCTGCAATTTCTTCCTGGTCGTCTGACTTCGGCTGATATGTAACCAGCGGATCCGCTCCAAGCACACGTGGATTGGATGTGATCGTTTCGGTTGCCGTCATTCCTACCTGCGCTTCATTTACCCCGCTTGCCGCCCAGATTCCTTCCCCCTTGACTGCATTCGGCATGGCGGTATAACGCATCGGATTCTCCGGTAATTCTATTTTCACATGCGAAATCACTGATTCATATACCTTCGGCTGATCTTCCGGATGAATCACCACAAATTTTTTCGGCATATAAGCGCCTGACGGTGAATCATCATTCCTTGCGATCATCGTAGAACCGTCATACGATGCCTTTTTTCCAACCAGTATTGTTGTACAAGCCATTTCATTTTCCTCCTGTTATCTCCTGACAAAATCTTTTTCGTCTAATTGAAATTATAGAATTATTCCTTCTTTTTTTCAACCACCAGACAATTTGTTTGTATTTTAAATTTTTCGTGGACGAATTCGCAAAAACAAGGTAAAGTAATTTTATAAACTTTACACTTTACTTGAGAGGGACTTCCTTATGAATAATGACAAGGATAATGCAACTTTATATGCTGAGCTGAAAGCCGAACGTTTTATGACAGATCAGATTTCCCTGCTTCATGAAGCAGAGGATCTGGCTGACGGTATCAATTTTATGCTCAAATCGATCGGAGAATTTACAGACGCCGACCGTGCTTATGTATTTGAAACCAGTGAAAATCATACTTCTACCAATACTTATGAGTGGTGCGCCGCAGGAGTCACCCCGCAGATCCGGAATCTGCATGATATTCCTTTTGAAAGCATGCCAAAATGGATCAAGGTTTTTCTTCATGGTGAAAATATTCTGATCGAAGATCTGGAGGCTTACCGTGAATCTATGCCTCTGGAATATGAACTGTTAAAAGTTCAGAACGTTTCTACCCTGATCGCCTTTCCTATTTCTGTACACGAAAAGCTGATTGGTTTCGTTGGCGTAGATAATCCGGATATGGAGAAATCCAGCCTGATCCACCGCCTACTGTCCCTTCTTGGAAAATATGTCGGAACCATGATCAAAGATCATAAGAATGAGCAGATGCGCCTGGAGGTTGTTGCCTCCAAATCCCGTCTGGATTATCAGCTGGAGATGGACGAAATTCTTCGTGGCGCACAGATTGGTATCTGGACGCTTGAGATGGATGGCGTTAAAGCTCCCCGGCTGCACCCAAATCCTACAATGTGTACTCTTCTTGGTGTGTCACAAGAGATGTCTCCTGAAGAAGTTTATCAGTTCTGGTATCACCGGATTCCTCCCAAATACGTAACCCCGGTGCTTGATTATATACAGAAGGTCATTCACGAAAGTTATTCAGAAATCACATACCCATGGAATCATCCGTTACTTGGACAGATCTGGATACGATGTGGCGGTATCCTCTATCCGGATTATCAGGGAAATGGAATATGCATCCGTGGATACCATCAGGATGTCACCCGTAATATCGAAAATGAACGTAAATATCAGAACCTGACCGCTGCAACCAGTCAGATTTATCATGCAATTTACCATATCGATCTGATTCAAGACCGGATTGAAAAGCTTGCCGGTGCCAACCAGAACTATACACCGACCGGAGTTGTCACTTCCGCCACTGCGCAGTTAAATGATATCCTTGAGAAAATGGTTGCACCGTCACATCACGAGATCATGCAGTATTTCTTTGATCTGACAACGGTAAATGACCGGCTGCACGGAAAGCTTTTTATAAGCCGGGAGTATCCATCTCCACAGGGGATCTGGCGCCGTGCCACCTTTATCGTCCAGAACCGCGACACTGATGACGATGTTACAGAAATTCTTTATGTAACCCAGATCATCGATGATTACAAGCAGAAAGAACTGGCTTACCAGCAGGAGCTGGTTAAGGCGGTCGAATCCGCAAATCAGGCAAATACAGCCAAGACCGACTTCCTCAGCCGGATGTCACATGATATCCGCACCCCTCTTAACGGAATTCTTGGAATGCTTGATATTGCACAGAAAAATGAAACAAATCCCAAAGCACTGCTGGAGTGTCATGAGAAAATGCGTACTGCTGCTTTTCACTTAAAAGCTCTTGTCAACGATGTCCTGGATATGCAGCGGATGGAAACAGACCGATTCTTCCTTGAACAGATACCATTCGACATCCGCGAGATCCTTGACAATTGCTGGAGTATGCTGGAGGCACAGGCTTCCCGGCTTGATATCACTCTGGAAAAAATAAAACCGGGCAGTTTAAAATATCCTTATCTGATCGGAAGTCCATTACATATCCGTCAGATTTTCATGAATCTTTTAAGCAATGCAATTAAATACAATAAGCCCGGTGGTTCGATCTCTATACACGCAAAGATCATCAGGCAGGTACATCAGAATGTTATTTACAAATTTATAATTTCTGATACCGGTATCGGTATCAGTCCGGAATTTCAGAAGCATATTTTTGAACCTTTTGCACAGGAAGATACCGGTGCCCGGACGATTTACAAAGGGACCGGGCTCGGTATGGCGATCGTTCACAGACTGGTACAGGAAATGGGCGGTACGATCCAGTTGAAAAGTGAAAAAAATGTCGGCTCAACTTTTACTCTGATCCTGCCATTTACCATTGACGAGCATCAACCTTCCGCCTCTGCGGAAACTGCCACTGATACTCCGGCAGATCTTACGGATCTTCATATTCTTGTTGTAGAGGATAATGAACTGAACCTTGAGATTGCTGTTTTCTCTCTGGAAGCCGCAGGACTTAATGTATCCACAGCCATCAACGGACTGGAAGCCGTCCGGCTTTTTGAAAAATCAAAGCCATATGAATACGACATCATTCTTATGGATATTATGATGCCGGTTATGAATGGTCTGGATGCCGCAAAGGCGATCCACGGACTTTCCCGCCCTGATGCCCCAACGGTTCCAATCATTGCCCTCAGCGCCAATGCTTTTGCGGAAGATATCCAGAAGTCAAAGAATGCCGGAATCAATGAGCATCTCGCAAAGCCACTGGAAATGGATAAGGTGTTGAAAGTGATTGCATCATATTGCAAGTAGCAGAAAGAAACAGATACTCTCTATGTATTGCATATTTTTTCAGAGTTTCTGTTTTATAAAAAATCGGATTATCAGGCGATCTGTCATTTCTCCGATAATCCGATTTTTATTTTACTTACATCTCAAATGCTTTCTTTATACTGTCATAATGCAGAAACTTTCCTTCTGCCGCAAATGCCTTAATCTCATCTAATGTTGCAAACATATAACCATCTGTCTCTGCCTCCTGAAGATGGAGATCTTTTTCATCAATATCCATCACAAAACGATACACATCTACGAAATAATTATCTCCTTCCCCCGGATTCTCTCTTTTGTAAGTGAAAAGATAACCTCCGTCTGCCCGGCTTACATCCAGTCCTGTTTCTTCTCTGACTTCTCTTAATACAGCATCGTAAGACGCTTCTCCCGCCTGCGCAGCACCGCCGGATACCTCCCACCAGCCCGGTGCCCAGGCTTTCGTCATTACCCTTTTAGTGATCAGAAATTCCCCGTCCGGTCTTGCTACAACGCCAAGAACAGTAAGGTGATACTCCCCGTTCTTCAGACACCAGTCATTGCGCTTCATCGTTCTTCCTGTTGGTTTCTTATCTGCATCATAAATATCCCATAATTCCATTGTCTGCATCTCCTGTTCTTCTTGTCTGTAGTTTCTTATGTCATTATAATATGTCTTTCAGAACTTCACAATCCTTTATCGTCAGTTTCTCTCTGCCTTCCAGTTTTTCCTTACACTCCTTCTCTCTGTAAATCCTACAATATCTTTCAGCAGTATAATCAGTTCAAATCCGCTCCGGTACGGATAATCTCTTCCCCAGATATGCACTATCCCCTGAAAAGATGCGAACTCCCGTCCCATTACTTTTAACCAGAAAACAGCTGCATGCTCCGATTTTTTTACCAGCTCCAGTTCCTTTCCCGCTTCAAGATACCGTCTTCTTTTCTGATTTCTTCTGACCTGTGCTTTCCGCAGTAATACACCATTCTGCTCGCAAGTTTCATCCAGATACAGCAAAAGCCCGTCAAATCCTGTGAAATTGATCTGTGCATCCTCTCTTTTGGCATCCTTCCAGTACAGAATATTTCCAGACGGAATCCTCCCTTTTTCCCAGTACATCCGGATAAAGAAAAGCTCCCCGATATGTCTGTTATCATCCAGCGACCG
>OLFX01002121.1_pt1 | contig 18060 bp, 19 predicted proteins | sample 1605091 | NCBI WGS metagenome assembly OLFX01 (sample SAMEA3888906, study PRJEB22519) | human gut metagenome | biome: human gut; feature: human-associated habitat; material: faeces | place: Denmark | collected 2012 | reverse complement strand
GTTCTGGATGCTGTTCATCCTGCGCACCCATTCCATTTGGTCGCGTGCTTTGAGTTCTTCGTCAACCCCTTCCTGCCGCATCATCTGCGGCAGGAGGGTTTCAAGGCGTTCCCGGCATTCGGCATCCGTGCTGACGAGATGCGCCGTCAGTTTGCCGGAAAGCAGCAGGGTATTGTACACAATGGGCTTATGCGCCTTTAGATATGTTTTGCGCATCCTGCCATACTTTCCAAGCGTTACAGATTCATCCGGAATGGTCAGGGCGGGAAGCAGATAGTCGCCGCAGCGATGATAGGTCAGTTTCATACAAATCTCCTTTCAAACACAAAAAAGCAGTTGTGGAATTGAAGATTTTTTCTTCTTCCATAACTGCTTTTTGTATTCGGTTTTCGCGGAACGACATGCAGTTTAAGGAAGATGGTTAAAACCTTCCTTTACATAATACATGCTGCACATGGCACCGATCAGCGTGGGTGGCTACAACATAGGCATGTTGCCCGTGCGTAAATCGTTTTGCCAGTTCGCAGCCAATTCGATTCGCATCCTCCGGCGTAATCTCACCCGGCTTAAAGGACTGTCTTAAATGATAGGCAAGCACATCGTCTTTGCCGCGCCTTCGCCCTGTAATGGTCAGATACTCCCGCCGCATCAGCATAAACTCCGCTTCCGCCGTCTGCGGTGTGCAACCATAGCTTGTCACCAATATGCCATTTTCAGTTTTCATCGGGTCTTTGACGTAACCGAGCGCGCGTTTAATCGCGTCCCCGGCAGTCTGTCCCTTGCCGATATGTAAAGGCATCAATCGTGTTGTTGCCAATCGTTCCTCCTCTTCAGATCAAAAAAGAAGCCATTCGTTTTTTCAAACGAAACGACCTCTTCCCGTACAAGTTTTCCGCTCTTTCCATCCCGATTATTCTCTGATCCGCCCCTTCACCGCGCAGCACAAATCATCCAACCCAAACACCACACGATCCGCCACCCACGGCAGACCAATCGGGCTAATCAGCCATGCAAACGCCAGCAGCATCAACCCGTTTCGGACAGACAGCAGCATCGCCACAAACGCCATCGGGATGAGAATCCGCAAAAGAATCCCCAGCACCGTCGAAGAAAGCACCATCACCAACTTGAGGACAAATACGACAACCTCCAGAACCAGCCAGATCGGAAAAAGCAAAACCTTGAACATCTTCTTCATATCATCCGCACTCCTTTATGTGTTATATATACCTCATCCTCATTTGTTTGGCAAGGATGCCGCCCTACGAAAAAAACGCGGGAGAAGCTGCCGGTGTTTCGGCGCTCCTCCCGCGTTTCAATTCAGTCCGCTCAGCTTTTCCAAAAGCCGCGCCATCTGTTCGAGCATCCGCTCCTGTCTTTTGCTCACGCCGCGAATGTCCATCTCGTCGATTACGCCGACCTCGTTCGCTCTTTTGGCAATCTGGTTGACATTGTTGCCCATGTAGCGAAGCTGGGAAAGTATCTCTTTTAACTCCGGCAGATCGAGCCGCAGAATGTAGCCGTCCAGCGCCATCTTCCGCAGGTATGCGCCCATGTTCGTCGTGCCCGCTTCCCGCATCTTCCGTTCCAGCAGCGCCCGTTCGTCTGCCGTCACGCGGAATTTGATTTGAATATCCCTCTTTTGCCGCTCGATGCTTCATCGCTCCATTTCATTTTTCGTCGAAGGTACAGGCGCGTTTTTCGCTGCTGCCTTCAGCTTCTCCAGCACCGAAACCTTTTCCGATTCGTAAGCCTTCGCCTGATCGCAGAACAGATTGAGCAATCCCGGATGCGTCTGCCGCACAACCAGCGTCAAATTTCGGTTGCCGCCCCAACTGTCGATGTCCGGCTCAATCGGAAACGCTTGCGCCCATGCTTTATTGGCGGACGAGAATCGTCCGTCATAGAGCTTGTCCCGAATCGTAATCGCCAGCACCGTCATCACGCGCTCTTTGCCAAACTCGTCGATGACCTCTCTGGCTCCCGCTTTGTTCAGACAGTTATCTCTGTAATGCTTCGCAACGGCTTTTTCTATCGCATCCCGACAGGCAACGCCTGCCACCCGGGACATCTTGTATGCTTCCAGCTCGCCATGCTCCACCGCATAGGCGGCGCTATGCCTGTACACGGGAATATTCTTCATCGGTTCCATTCGTTTGTTCCTCCTTTTTCTCCCTGTCTCTGAGCGTCTGCCCGCTCCTGATACGCTTTCAACACATCCTTCATCGGTCGCTTCTCCATCGGCTCCTTCCTTTTTTCGTCAATGTTCAGCGCGGCGTTCAATTCGGCAAGGCGCGCAGCTTTGGCTTCCAGCTCCTTCTCCTGCGCAAACGGTTTGCCCAGCTCCGCCTTGGCCTGTTTCATCTGCCGTTCCAGTTCGGCAATCCGTTCTTCCGCCTTTTCGAGTTTTTGCGGCATATTCGCCAGCGCATTCTCGATGCGCGTCAGATTGCCGTACACATCCGTTCCCATGGTCACGGTATGCGACATCTCACCGCGCAGAACGAGCTTGACCTCCTGCCGATAGCTGTCATAATCCACCGTCATTTTCATGCCGCGGTATTCGCCCAGCTCCATATCATGCGGCGAAAGCCGGCAGGCTTCCAGAAGCATTTTGCCCGCCTCCTCTTTATCGGCAATCCGCTTTTCCTTGATCGCCATGCCGACAAAACCATCCTTGGGCAGCGGATGCGCTTCCAACAGCGCCATATCCGCCCGATAGCCCTTCGCGCGTTCCTGTGCCTGACGGATTTCTTCCGGATACTGCTTCAAAATCTGATCTTCCAGTTTGAACTGGTTGCTCTGGTAATCCGCTTTCATCAAGCGCAGCTTTGCGACCTCGATGTCCAAATCCATCTTTTCCTTGATACGCGGATCGCCTGCGCACAGCGCCTTGATTTCCGCATAAGAGAGTGCGGTTTCGTCTACATCATCGCAGGCGCGGACGGGCGATTTGCTGGACATGATCTGGCTGATAAAGCGCTGCTTGTTCTCGATGGTCTGCCAGAGGTACGAATCGAATGATTTTTCCGTGACATATCGGTATATATGCACGTCCGGATTCATGTTGCCTTGTCGCACAATGCGCCCCGCTCGCTGCTCCAAATCGCCCGGCCGCCATGGCGCATCCAGATCATGCAGAGCGATCAATCTGTCCTGAACATTGGTGCCTGCGCCAAGTTTTTGTGTGCTGCCAAACAAAATCCGCACCTGTCCGCTCCTGACTCTGGCAAACAGCTCCTTCTTTTTGATTTCCGTATCCGCGTCATGGATGAACTGAATCTCCTCTTTCGGAATCCCGCTTGCAACCAGTTTGTCCCGGATATCGTCATAGACGTTAAACGAACCGTCCCCATGCGGCGTGGACAGGTCGCAGAACACGAGCTGCGTCAGCTTTTGCGCATCCCCTTCTTTGTAGATACGCAGGATGTTTTCCATGCAGGCGTTGACTTTACTGCCCGGTTCGTCGGGCAGCAGCGGGTTCATCAGCCGCTGATCCAACCCCAGCTTTCGTCCATCCGACGTAATCCGGAGCATGTTGTCCTCCTTCGGGTCAACCGCGCCCGAATGAACCTTCGAAGCACGCTCGGACAGCGCCTCCACCATCTCCTCCTGATCTACGACTTGGAAGGCATCTGTCTTACGATTCAGGGTGCTATCGTGACTGTGTAGGACATCGAATAAAAAGAAGGCCACCCCGGCGAGGGAGTGACCTTCCATTGCTGTTAAAGTGCGTCTTCGAGTTCTTCTTCGGAATAGCCGAACATGTAATCTTCGTCCTTGCCGTGGGAGACCCAGATGAGTGCAGCATCGTAGACGCTGATGGACTCATTCTCATCATCGTTATCGTTATCGTCATCAAGACCGTAATGACAGTTCTCACAGTACATTCCGCTAAATACATACTTCTTTGTTAGAGGAGTACCACATCTTGGACACGGTGGAGTCTCACCTGTATAGGCATTGCGTTCTTCCCAACTCGGTTCCTCATTGTTTTTCTTACCACCAAACCAATCGAACAGCCCCATATGTCACCTCATACAACCGTCGTTATTTCTTGATACGATGGCCAAGAACACGCTCCAATAGGCTCAGATTCTGAAGTGCGTAGTTGACTCCCTGCTGAAAACCTTCCTGCCGACCAGCCCTACGGCTGTCAATGGTCATCTTTTTCAAGCCTTCAAGCATACCCTTATTGCCGCCATACTCATTGATGCTAGAGGTGATTGCTGCTGCGCCCTTAGGTACCTTTCCCATATAGTTCCTCCTCAATCTTTATCATGTCCAAGGATAGCAATGACAGCTGCGCTTAAGACAACGCCACAGCCGATGAGAAGCGATGGCCATACCTTTGAAACGAACTGCCTTTTTTCAGGCTGCTTCATTATCGAAGGGGCCATGAGTTCTGCTTCTCCCAGAATAGCATTCACATCTTCGCTTGTATACTGATCTGGATGGTCGACCAATACCTCAAGCATCGTACCGAGGATGTGCTGCTTTTTCTTGGCTCCTTCCGCAGGCAGATCCTTGGCAATCTCATCATCAAGCAGTTTCCTTATCGCCAGATATTGCACACGCGATAGCTTGACGCCTTTCTTGCTGTCTTTTCCATCGTAGTTTTCCCATGCACTCACTGTCTGCCGGGAAACTTCAAGGAGTTCAGCAAAGTTCTTTGCCGTCCAGCCTGCGCAGGCACGAAACAGTGGAAGATGCCTTTGCAGGCGAGTTGCTTCATCCATGGTACCACCTCCATATGTATATCATACCACATTATGACACCAGCGTCAAGTTTCTTTACATCATATTTTTACTAATTGAACAGGAGGACAGTATAAAAACCATTTTCCGGCCTATTCCGGACACGGGATAAGCCCCGTGATGCAGTTAGCTCCGCGCCATCGTTCTACTTCGGCACCAACTCCTCTGGTAAGTCTGTCACGCCATCCTCGGCTGTGCAGGCCTCTGCTGTGTATGCCTGCGTCCGCGTGATTGCCGGTACCATCGCCAGTCTGCCGGTGCATGTGTACGAGGTTACCGATAATGGCAGCCGAAAGGCCACAGAGCACCCGCCGTACCGTCTGCTGCATGACGAGCCCAACGAGGAGATGGCCTCCTTCGTCTGGCGCGAGACCATGCTGTCGCACCTGCTGCTGCGGGGCAACATTACCCGTACGAAACCCCATTTTTTCAATCGTGTCACACATAGCGCAAATAACCGTTGACGATGTGTAATGCGCGTTGAGCGTCGAGCTGCGTGCCGCCGCATATTCCTCGTCCGTCAAAAGGCTTTTGAGCTGCTGATATTCCTTTTGCCAACTCGCATTTTCGGCATCAAACGCCTGCGGCAGACCGCCCCAGCCGACATATTTGGAGAGCGTTTCCTGTTCCTGCGGCGTTGCCTGTCTGCCCTCGGCTTCAATCTGCCTGAGTGTTTGGATGGCGGCAATGTTGAACGCATACTTCGTCTTTGCGCCGCCTTCGCCCAGATGGTCATCCGTGATATGAAAGTTCTGCACTTTGTATGAATGATTTTCTTCCAACGGCGGTTGCCGCGGTTCTTCTGTGTCCAATTCAGATACAGCGGTTTCAAAGGACGGCATTTCTTCCCGCTCATAGAACAACGCATCGTTCCGTGTGTCCTCGGCAAGCATCTGCTCAAACACATCCCGCCGCTCCACCCTTGAAATCGGATAAAGCAGCGTCGGGTCGCGCAAATTTACGTGCGTATCTGTAATTTCTTCGATGAGGAACGCCGTATTGCCCAGATAGACCGTATCGCCTACCTGATAGGACGGCTCATCCCGCCTGCCGTCCAGCTCCTTGACGACTTCATATCCGCCTTGTTCGGCAGGCTCGGCAAAATAGATGCCGTGTCCGTTTTCAGTCAACGCTTTTGCCGCAACGCTCCACCGTCCGAAGGGCATCCCCGTAACCGATATCGTCCCCATGCCGGGGATATCCCGCTCAAACAGCCTTGTGTCCATCAGCGGTGCGGCAGTTTGAGCATCTTCCCCATAAAAGAGAAGGGTGTCATCCACTCTTACGCCGACCAGCCGCCGGGGATGTTCATCCTTCAGCCTTTTATACGCTTCCACATCCGGCGTAAAGCTGATTTCCGGCTCTATTCGGTCTGGCGCGTCGGATTTCAAATAATGCCCATCGTGAATAAGCCTGTCAATCCGTTCGGCAACCTGATTCCATTTCAGCAGCACATCGGGACAGCTGCTTTTCCTGAGCTGCATCCCCTTTGCGTCGTGGCTTTCCGAACTCCCATGTTCACCCGATACGCCGGGCATTTTTCCGCCTATCCCGTACTCGTTTTTCAGAAATTCCAGCTTTTCATTGGTGCTGTGAGGTGCTGAAAAGAACTGGTAAATTCGACTGCCCGCGCCCGCAATCGGAGCGCTTTGGGTCAGCACCGCGTCGATTTCATCCTGCGTCATAAAGCCGCGAACATCGGGCAGCAGCATCTCGCCTTCGGGCAGCTCCTTCCGCGCCAATGCCAAATCCCTGAGACGAGGGAGAATGTCCTTCGGCAGAAGAAAACGAAAGCGCATCAGATCGGGCTGTATCGCGACCGCATCCGCAAAGACCTCCATCTGCCGGATCAACCCGTGCAGGAATTCAGGCTGCTCCATCTTCTCGGAAAGATGATTGACGCAATCCGGGAAAATCAGCGGCGTATCTGTCATCAGGGAGAGATACCCGTTTTCTCTTGCGGCGCTGTCGCGGTACATATAGATCAGTCGCTCGGCGGTTTTTCGGCGAATGGTTCCGGGGGCTTCCACGTTTTCGAGCTGTGTGCCGAATTGCCCGGCTTCAATCAGCTCGCCGACGCGCTTTGCGGCATCCGTCCACAATATGACCTGCGCATTGTTGGCATACCGCGCACGATCTCCGGCGGCTATTTGGATTCCGCTTGGGTCGAACCAGACCGAAAAGTGCCGCCCGTCCAATTCAAAGCCGCTGCCGTCGTGGTAAAGGGTCTTCATTCGCAGCGCGATTTCCTCATTCGTTTTGCCGATCATCGCGTCAAACGCCAGCTCCATGCGGGTATCCTCGCCATTGCCGCCGAACCGAAGTGCCGTATCAAGTGCTTTGGGTATAAAAGAAGGAGCGGAAACCGCTTGGTCATCCGCTCCCTCATTGTATTCGGTTATCGTTTCAAAAAGGCTCGTCTGCCCCGGATTTAAGCGTACACCAGCTCGCTCAGTACGATTTCCTCTGCCTGCGCTTTCAGGCTGTTCATCGCGCCGACCCACGCCATCGGGTCGCGTTCCTTCAGCGCTTCGTTCACGCCCTGCGCCGCCGCCATCTCGCTGACCATGCGTTTCACCCGCTCGCCCGCCGTCCGGTCGATTTCCGTCAGATGCGCCGTCAGTTCGCCCGTCAGCAGCAGGCTGTTGAACGTCATCTTTCTGTACTCCTTCAGATACGCCTTGCGCATCCTGCCGTACCTGCCCAGTGTCACTTGTTCGTCCGGGATTTTCAGGTCGGGAATCTGATAACCGTTCACCGTTTTGTAATTCAGCATATGGCCTGCTCCTTTCAACGCTCCGCGCTTCCCGCTCGATGCTTCTCAATACTTCCTCGGAGATTTCGCTGACCGCCGTGCCCAGCGCGCTGAGCGCTCTCGGCGTGTTCCATTCAAGGATGGTCGTGAAATCTTCCGGCTCGAACCGATGTTCTTCCGCCAATCCGCAGCGGCTGAAGAGCATATACTGAACGCCCGTCGTCGCCGTATTTTGGAAAGCCAGTTCGAGGTTGAGTTCATCATACTCCATGAGGAGTGAACCGTCAACGATGTCGCGCAGCTCATCCTGATGCTCCTGCCAATAATCCATCGCTTTCTGCATGGCGATTTCTTCGAGCTGTCCCGCAAGCCCGCGATTGGCAGAAACCTCATATTCCTTTTCCAGCATAGCGGCGATGGACATGCTGTTTTCTTCGCGAATCGTCCATGTAAAAGGCGTTCGGGCGTTTTGCCGGGTACCGGTATCCGATATGTCAAAAACGTAGCGGTAGCGGGGCACGTCGCCGGTCATATCCAGCAGCGCGATGCCTTTTGCGCCGCGTCGGACATACCGCCGCATGGTATTCGTCCACAGCTCAAACGACGCGCAGGCGGTCGCGTCCGGGCGCTGGGCGTAGATCATCATCTGGTCGTAAAAACCATATTTGTACAGGGTGGAAGCCGTTTGCAGAAACGAGCGCCACGTTTCCCCGTCGGCGGAGATCTCGCGTGCGGTCTGCGCGGCAAGCTGTACATAATCATTGATTCTGGGCATTTCATCGCTTCTGTATGTCTTTCCGTTTCGTCGCTGTCATCGTATCTCGTTCATGTTTGGCTTTGAGCCTGTCCGCAATCCGCAGACGCTCTGAATGGAAATACGGATTTCTCCATAAGTGCAGCGGAATATCCGTCGGTTTCATCAGGTTACCGTGATTCTGCGGAAAGACCCGCACCGCGTCTACGCCGATTTCCTTCACGATCTTTTCGATCATCGCCAGCGCGACGCAGTTCGTATTCGCAAAGCTGCTTCGCATGAAATCATCGCACAGCACGTTTTTTCCGTGCCGCACATGCAGCACGTCCAGATCAAACCCGCCGACCCAGCCGACGCCCATCGTCAGATGCGGCTTGTCGGTGATGTCGTCGTTTTCCTGCCGGCCTCGCAGTTCGCAAAAGCGCTGCTTCGCCTGATCGAACCGGTCAAAGCGTTCCAGCGGGCTGGGATTTTCCGAACCTCGAATCCACGAAGATAAATCCTCGATGACGTAATAATTCCACTTGCCCGGATCGCGGCGCTGCGTCACATAGTCCACGCACTCGCCGCGCCGAAAGCTCTCAAAAACCACCTGATCTGCGCCGAAACGTTCGCTGTCCGATACAACCGCAAACCTTCCAGCACCCAATTCCCGGATTCGGAAGTTATACTCCCTATCCGGATTTCGTTCCGCCGTCCATTCCAAAGACATCCCTCCTTTTCTTTTTTGGGAAAACCGTTTTTCGCCAGTTATCCCCAATCCGTCAACAGGTTTTGCCGGGTTTTCAACATGGATGTCCACAGCTTATCCACATTTTTCCCAACAAAAAAACAGCCTGTTTCCAGACTGCTTTCCCTTGATTCCGACATCATTCATCTTCGACACGCTGAATCAAGCCCAAATCCAACAGCGCAATCGCCATCAGGCTGAGCAGACCATAGCCGTCCTTCTGCCTTCTCTGTTCCTCCTGCCAATCATACACCTTTCGATTATTGTCTGCAAACCGATCCAAACTGTTCAGCAATTCATCCGCTTGCGTATTTACGCCCACCGTATTCAGCGCTGTAATCAACGCTTCTACGCTTTTAATCAGCGTTTCCTGCGTAATCTTATTCGCCAACGCTCCATCCTGATTCAACGCCTGCTTGAGCTGATGTCCATTCTGCACGCCTTTATTCCAGCAATATGCCAAGCTGTTGTCAAGCAAATTCATGCCTATAAAGCTCTCGATGCAGGGATACGACAGCAAGAGCATCCCCTGCCGCATCATATCGGGATTCACATCTCTGGCGCTCCCCAGCTTGCCCAGCATTTCTTCAATGAAGGCACTATCCGTATTGGAATCCGGGTCTCGATCAAACAGATAATAAATCGCGGCATTATCCACATCAAAGCCATAGTCTTCAATCAGCAATCGGAACATCTCGTTGAGAAAATCGTTGTCCTTTCGGATAAAGCCGATATTGGATTCTTCTGTGTTAATGACCGTCACCCTTGAAAGCGGATCATCTGTTTTCCTGAACACACGGTACGTCTTATCGCGGTAAATTCGCTCCATCTGATACCCGAAAATCCCGCTGAATACGCGATAAATCAGGTTTGGCTCCGTCTTTTCTCCTTCAACAATAAACAGAACCTGACCGATTCGCTTTCCCTTTTTCAGCTCAAACATCCTTGTACTGCGGGATTCCACTGAACACACCACCCAAATACATCTTCTCGTAGTTCTGCGCCGTCCTCGGCTGTTCCGAAGAGAATCGGACGATATTGCTTCCCTCCTGATCGAAGTTGACCGCATAGAGCTGATCCGGTCTGAACAGGCTCGAACTGAGCAGATTGGTCGAATGGGACACGATAAAAATCTGCGCCTGCCCTGCATGTTTCATAAAATACCGAATCAAAAGCTCTTCCAAATCATTATGCAGTCCGCTGCTGAATTCATCACAGATCAGCATACCGCCATGACGGATAACGCTCAAATACATCGGCAAAAACTGCACCAGAATCTTATTGCCCAAGGATTCAATATCCATCGGAATTTCCGGCATGATTCCATCCCGTTTCACCGTCAGATTGCCAAAGCCTGTTTCACCCGCATTTCTCTCGGGATGATGAATCAGATGAAAAGAAAACCCGCATTCATCAAGGAATTGATTGATTTCGTTAATTCCATGTTCTTCGATGTACTTCTCAATTCTGAGCGACTGATCCTCTCCGAAGGACATCATCAGCCCCGTTTCCATATTGACATATTGGGATGCACGCAAAAAATCAAACCACTTCTGCAAAACCTCATGTCCGCGGAAACGAGTATTAAACCACAAATCACGCAGGAAAAGCCCTTCGTTCGGAATCCCGTTAAAGACTTCCTTTTCTGTGATTTTTGATTTGGCTGTCGCGCCCGTCCGCTCCATCATCACCTTGCCATCCAGCGCCAGCCGTTCAACCAGCAGCTTATCCGTGTTCTGATATCGAACCGTATATTCAATTTCAGCGCCGTCAATCCAAAAACGGTATGTGTTTTCAAACATATCCGCATCGGAAAACAGGCACAAAAAATTCTTCCACTTCATCTCGCGAACGGCAAAAAGCGCCATCAGCAAAAAGCGGAGCGGTTCAATCAGGTTTGTTTTGCCAGAAGCATTGGCTCCTACAAACATACACCCCTTCAAGATTCCATTGCAGACGTTTGTTTTCTCCAATGTCTGATATTGGGTTTTCTTCAAATCCACTTCTGTCGCATTTTTGATTGACTTGAAGCCCTGAATACAATAGCTTTGCAGCATAACGGCACCTCCCCGATCTCTTTAAGCTATTATACCACAGGCATCCCCTTACTGTGCATCATTTTTTCATTTTCACTCGTCTAAATCGTAATTTTTTTACGCGATCATTTTTTCCTCTTTTCGATTAAAACGCAAGAAGGCGGACGCTCGCGCATCCGCCCCTCGGCACATCTCCGTTTCTTCCTTTCGTTGTCCTCATATTCCCGCCATGCCGCATCCGCCGCCTTGCTCTGTCCGCACGGCTTTTCCATCATCAGCCGCTCGAACGGGCTGTTCGTGAAGTATCTCACTCCTCCTCGTTGTCCTCCCCGATTTCCTCCTCGTCGTCGTCATCGTCCAGTTCCGTATAGCGCGGCTGCGCGTCTCTCTTCTTCCCCAGCACGACGAACGCCGCAGCGCCGCCCGCAATCAACATCACCAGCAGCACGAGCGCCATCATCGCCGTCGAATCGGTCGCTTTCTCCGTCTCCGGCTTGGGTTCGGCGGTCGGCTTCGGCGTAGGCGTTGCCGTGGGTTCGGGCGTGGGCTGTTCATCCTTGCTCACCACACCGAAAAGGTCGCGGTCATCCACAAGGTTGAGGAAATAGGTTTCGTACTGCTCGCCGTCCTTGTCCAGCGGCTTGTCGTAGTCGATCACGAGGTAATACGTTTCGCCCTTGCGCGTCTGCACCGTGATGAACTGCTTGTTCGTCGCCTTGGAATACAGCAAATCTACCGTTTTCATGTTGCCGCCCATCGAAAAGGGCTTTCCCTCGGTCGGCTCGCCCGTTTCCGCACCGCCCGCAAGCTGTGCCAGCAGCACATAGAGCGCGTCGATATCCGGGGCTGCTGTCGTCTGCGGCTGCATGGTCGCCTGCGGCACGTCCGTGGGCATCGGCGTTGCGGTCGGCTTCGGCGTGGTCTTTGTGCCGCCGGAGGACGGTTTCTTTGTCGCAGAAGGCCTGCTGTCATTGCCGCTCGAACCACTGTCGTCCCTGCCGTAGAAGGGATTTTTCACATACACCTTCTGCGACACGTTGCCCGCCAGATCGACGGCGTAAATGGCAATCTGCTGCCTGCCGTCCGCGTATTCACGGATGTTCGCGTCCAGCGTCGTTCCGCTATATTTGAGCTTATGCCCGTTGACGTACACCGCCGCCACGCCGGAGATAGAATCGGTCGCTTCGATGCAGATCACCTCGCCGCTCACGCCCGCCTTGACGGTCGGCGGCGTGCTGTCAAAGCAGGAAATCGCTTCGCTTTTCGCCTGCACATTGCCCGCACGGTCGGTAATGGACACATGGATCGTCGCGTTTTCCCGCAGCTCCACCGCATAGCCCGCGCTCTGATCGTCGCCGTCCACGACGGTCTGCCAGCCGTTTTCCGTCGCCACGACGATTCGGATGTTCGCCCAGCCCGTGCCGTTCACATCCACGATGTTGATTTTCGCCGTCGCCTTGTCCTTCTGCCACTTTGCCGGGGACACAACCGTGATTTTATACGCACCCTCCGGCATCGGCTCGGCGGTCGGTTCGGTCGCAGGCTGCTGCGTAGGCTCGGTCGTAGGCTCAGCCGTCGGTTCGTCCGTGGGCTGCGCCGTGGGTTCAGTCGTCGGCTGTTCCGTGGGCTTGGTCGTCGGCTGTTCCGTCGGCTCGGCAGTCGGTTCGTCTGTCGGCTCTGTCGTAGGCTCGTTCGAGGGTTCAGCCGTCGGTTCGTCTGTGGGCTGCGCCGTGGATTCTTCCGTCGCTTCTCCCGTTTCCGTCCGCCCATCGGGTTCTTCTGCTTCCTGCGCAGGATGATCAGCATCCCTGCTTTCGCTCATGTTTTCGTCCTGCACAGCTTCCTGTACAACCGTTTCGCCCGCCACACTTTCCGCTTTGACCGCCAGCACCGATCCGCCCAGCACTGCGCAGAGCGCCAGCGTCAAAACGCGCATCCCCATTTTATTCTTCAAAAGATTCATCGTCCCGCTGTTCCTCCTGTTCTTCATGTTCCTCTTTGTCCTGCGGCGGCTTGCCCGCCAGAAAATCTTCCAGTTCCTCCGGGGTCAGCCGCATACTGCGCACGACGTAGAGGATGCCCATGTTCTCCGCTTCCTCCTGCCGCTGTGCCAGCTTCTTCGCCTTTTCCTCGGCGCGCTTGGCGGCGTTGTCCGCCTTTTCTCGGTTGTTGCGAATCTTCTGCAAATCCGCACGCCAGTTCATCTTCTTTGCCATGCTTTATTCGTACATCCTCCCGAATCCATAAAAATGCTCCTGCCAATAGGCGCGGCTCAAATCCGCATACGAAATCGGATTGCCGCAGTTCAAAATGTACCCGTCGCCCACATACAGCGCGACGTGCGTAATGCCGTCGTTGCCCGCCACGCCGTCGCCCAGCGTGCCCTGAAAGAAAATCAGGTCGCCCGGACGCGCTTCTTCCGGCTCAATCGGTGTACACACGCCGTACAAGCTCGTCGCGCCCAGCCTGCCGACGTCCCGCACGCCCGACTCTTTGAATATCCACGAAATGAAGCCCGAACAGTCAAACGATGTTTCCGGGCTGTCGCCGCCCCAGACGTAGGGATAGCCGATATACCGTTCGCCTGCCTCGATGAGCTTGGCAAACTTGGGGTCAGCCTGCTTGTATGCCTCCGGGACTTCGTATTCCATCGGCTCTTTGAGCTGCGATGCGTGCGGCTTGCCCGCGAACAAATCCGGATAATTGCCCAGCGTCGCCATATACAGCGCATACATGCCAACCTTTTCCCTGCTCAGCACGATAAACGGCAGGTGAGAGAGAATCTTGTTGACCAGCTTCACCTTGCAGATCGTATAGGTGTATGCCACTTCGATTTGTACCCAGTTCTCCCGCCATTTCATCTCGCCCGTTTTGGGGTCTTCCATCTGCTTATATTCCTTCTTCCATTCCGTGCGGTATCGCGTTTCCTTTTCGACCGCGGTTGTCAGCTTATACTGCTGCTCAAACAGCAGCTCCAACGTCGGCATCGCCGTGTCCACCGTCCACTCCCCGCCAATACGCGCGCTGATCAGCGCCAGCAGCACATACGGGTCGTGCCAGATTTCCATCTGCTCCACCTGCACCTCGTCGTAGCCGGGATGAATTTCTCCGTACCTGTCCAGCTCGTCTTGCAGCGCATCCTCCATCTCGCAATACGCCCGTTCGGCGGCAATCAGGTCATCTTCCTCAGCGGGATACGTGCCGATGACCAGCGATTCAAGCAGCGACTGCGCAATCGGCATACACCCGGACAGGCTGCTGAGCATATACGTCATCATCACCGCAAAGAGCAGGATAACCAGCTTTCCCCGATTTTTCCGAATGAACATCTCGACTTTCCGCTCCGTCCTTTGAACGGGCGTGAACACGGCTTCGCCAGCGCCCTGCACGACAATCCCTTCCACCTGCCGCCCGGTCTGCGCCGCCGCGTACTGCCGCTGAATCTGCTTTTTCTGCCGCTGCTTGGACATCCGCCGCACGCTGGATTCTGCGCCCTGCCTGCCCGTCCGCACCGCCTGCACCCCGACGTTTTCTTCTTCTTCCGTTTCGTCCGCAGGAAGCACCGCGTCGGCCAGCAGGTCGGAAAGCGCGTCCGCCGCGCTTTCCGTGTGCCGCAGCATAGAGGGCGGCCTGGGCTTTTCCGCCTCGAAGCGCAGGCGGTGCGCCTTACTGCCCGCGAGCCTTTCGTGCTTTCTCATCGCAAAACACCCGCCAGTCATGCTGTGCCATCGCGTCCGCCCGCGCCGCCGCCCTGCACAGGGACAGCATCACCAGCGCCACAAAGCCCACGCCCAGCACCGTCGCCAGAAGTTCCATCATCCGTTTTCCTCCTCCTGACCCGCCGTTTCGCTCAGGCGGGTCGTCATCAGTCGGTAAAGCTCCGTATCCTGCGGGAAGCGATCCACAAACGGCAGAATCGTGTCGCCGTAAAGCAGCAGCCCTTCGCCCGCGTCGGACTGCTTGACATAAGAGAGCTGCCGCGCGGAAATGCCCAGCTTTCTGGACAGAATCTCGCGGTCGCCCGGCGCCTGATTGAGCATCAGGATAAAGTCGCTGTTTTCAAAGATGTTCTCGATCTCCGCGCTCGCCAGCAAGTCCTTCACATTCTGCGTAATCGCAGTCGGGATGCCACCCCACTTACGGAAGCGCTTCCAAATCTCCACGGAGTACGCCGCCGTCTGCGGCTCTTTCAGCAGCAAATGAAACTCATCCATGTAATACCGGGTCGATTTCTTCTGCGCCCGGTTGACCGTCACCCTGTTCCAGACCTGATCCTGCACGATAAGCATCCCCAGCTTTTTAAGCTGCTTGCCCAGTCCCTTGATGTCGTAGCAGACCAGTCGGTTCTTCAGGTTCACGTTCGTGCGATGGTTGAACAGGTTCAGGCTGCCATGCACATAGATTTCAAGCGCCGTCGCAATCCTCTGAGCTTCGGGTTCGGGCTGAATCTTCAGCTCGACGTACAGATCCCCCAGAATCGGCATGGTTTCCGGCTTCGGGTCGGCGAAATACGCCTGATACACCGAACGGACGCACCGGTCGATGACCGTCTTTTCAATGGGCTGCAAGCCCTCCTTGCCACCGACGATCAGCTCGCACATCGACAGCACAAAGTCGGATTTCAGCGTCACGGGGTCTTCCTCATCCGCGTAATTCATGTTGATATCCAGCGGATTGATGTAGTCGCTGCCGACGGGCGAAATGCGGATGATCTGCCCGTGCAGCCGCCTGACCAGCGGCGCATACTCCGCTTCCGGGTCGCAGATGATGATGTCGTCGTCCGTCACCAGAAACACGTTGACCATTTCCCGCTTCGCCGCAAACGACTTGCCGCTGCCCGGCGTACCCAGAATCAGCCCGTTCGGGTTGCTCAGCAGCTTGCGATCCACCAGAATCATGTTGTGGGACAGCGAATTCACGCCGTAATACAGCGCGCCTTCGCTTTTTTGAAACAGCTCCTGCGTCGTAAACGGAATGAAAATGCCCAGCGCGCTGGTCGTCAGCCCGCGCTCGATGCGAATCGGGTTCACGCCCAACGGAAGCGCCGCCTGCATCGCCCGCTCCTGCTGGAAATCCAGCGTCACCAGCGAACAGTTCATCGTCTGCGCGATGCTCCGGCACTGCTGCACATCCGCCTTGAGCTTGCGCTTCGTGTCCGCCGCGTTGACCAGAATAAACGTCAGCATCAGCATGCGTTCGTTGTGGTTTTGCAGGCTTTTGAGCATGTCCTTTGCGCCCGCGTCCAGCGTCGTCAGGTCGCTGGGCAGGATATCCATGTCGTAGCCGGAACGCACGGCGCGCTTTTGCTCCTCGATCTTCGTCCTGTCCAGCTCGGTGATCTTGCGCTTGACCATCTTCACGGCTTCCGTCTGGTCGATGGCGCGGATGTGCATGGACACGATCAGGCTGCTGTCCACCGCCAGAAACGCTTCCAGCGCCCGGTCGGACAGGTCGGCGGCGGTAATCTGCAAGAACGACGCGCTGCAAAATTTCTCCCCGATTCTGAACGTGCGCCCGTCCGGGAACTCGAACGAGGCGGGCGCGATAAAGTCCCGCGTAGACAGCCCGGATGGCGCGAGCCAGTCCCAGTCAAACGCGAACGGCTCTTTCGTGTCCATATGGAAGATGCCGTGCAGCAGCGCCAGCCGCGCTTTGCCGTCCAGCGCCTGCGCGTGAACGCCCATCCGCTTGAAATTGCCCAGCAGCTCCGCTTCGATGCGTTCCAGCCGCGGCTTTGCGTTGCGCACACTGTCCGCCTCGATGGTGAACGTCAGGTATTTCGTCTTGCGCAGACCGTTATTGCCCCGCGCGAGCTGGTTTTGGAGCATCTGCGCATATTCCTCGCGGATGCCGTCAAAATCGTCCTGCCGCGCGGTCATCTCAATGCGGTCGTCTCCTCCGCTCTGTCCGTTTTCCAGATTGAGAAACGAAAACTCGAAGGAAACCGAGCTGTCAAAGTAGTTGATGAACTCGCACCAGCTCCCAAAGATCGCGTCCTTGTCCTCGTTTTCGGAGAGCTGATAATTGATGTCCTGAAACTGGATCGTCTTGTTGTAGCGGTTCACGTCCACCCGGCAGACGCCGTCCGGGTACATCCGCTGATAGGGGATCGTCTGCTGCGCGCTGACGCGGTTTCCGTGCCCGCTCCGCGCGCGGCGGATGACCGCCTTAATCTGCCGCTTTTCGCTTCCTGTGAGCTTTCTTTTTGTTGCCTTGAGCAATGGCTTTCACCTCGTTTTCAAGCTGCGCCTGCTTTTCCAGCAGCGCATAAATGTTCTGGGTCTGATAGATTCTGCGTCTTGGGCGCAGATAGCGGCTCTCGATGATGTGCCGCAGCACGGCTTCCAGCGGTTCGCTGTTCTTTTCATACAGGCCAAGCGCGAAAAACGGCATCATGGCAAAGATCATAAGAAACGTCGCCATGCTGCCGGGCAGCGCGTTTTTCGTCAAAAAGAAAAGCGGTACGCCGATGAGCGCCCCGCCGGAAAAACAGATGACCTGCCGCTTTGTCAGGTTCAGAATCAGCTTCTGCCTGACTTTCGTCAGGTCTTTCGGAATGGGAACGTATGCCAAATCGCACCTCCTTGCAGCTTTCGCCGCTCATACCTTCAATAGAGAAATTCATTTTCCAAAACGGGAAGTCCAGAAACCTCAGGTTTCTGGTAGGGCATGGGGCAAAGCCCCATACGTTCTCCCCATCAGTGCGCATGAAATATGCTTCGCGCTAAGCTGCTTGTCTTAAACAGCGTAAAGCACAGCAGCACCGTGTACCCCATGCATGTCCAAATCGCCGTGGATACGTCGCTCTCCACCGCAATCCCGCGCACCAGTATGGCATAAATCGCCACGCAGATGATGATGAGAAACGCCTGAAACCCCAGCGCAAAAAGACTTCGCAGATAGTTCTGCCCCATCTGTCCCCATTCGCGGTTCGCCATCGTCGCCATCGGGATGGGCGCAACCGAGGTTACAAGTAGGGTAAGAACCCGGCGCCTTACCATATCACTATGGCAGGTTTCCGAGAACT
>OLFX01002087.1_pt1 | contig 18311 bp, 13 predicted proteins | sample 1605091 | NCBI WGS metagenome assembly OLFX01 (sample SAMEA3888906, study PRJEB22519) | human gut metagenome | biome: human gut; feature: human-associated habitat; material: faeces | place: Denmark | collected 2012 | reverse complement strand
AAGACGCGAATGGTAAGCTCGTAGCTATCTACGCAAAAACACCTGAAGAACTATAAAAGCTGCCTGTAAAGGTGCAAAATTTTGCTGTGAAGGACAAATCCAGTTTGATTCCAGCGGCGGAAGCCAAATGGTTACTGACGAAAAAGAAGTGCAACATTGGTTGCAACAAATCAAGAAAAAGGTTGAAATCATATGAGTGACATTTTGAAAAAACGGATTCTGCCTTTGTTTCTGGCAGGCATCCTGACACTTTCCCTCGCTGCCTGCGGAAACACAGATTCCACAAGCGGAACACAGGACGTTTCTTCGGACGTTCCCAAAACATCCGAGCAAGACAATGAAATTCCGTCAAATATTTCTGAGCCGGAAGAGAGTGGCAGCACCGAATCGGATGGCAATAACATCCTGATTGCTTATTCAAACATAAAAAATGGAACTTTAATTTCTAAGGATATGGGAATAGATAAGATTCTTGCCGAATGCCCTCATTTTCGGGAATGGATAGAACAAATTAGCTATTTAGGTGCCTAATAAAAATCAGCCGAATAGTATATAAACTATCCGGCTAATTTATGTGATTCGCTTGTTTCAAAAATTGAGGTGACTCGAAGAACAGCAACCAAGATTCTCTCCTTACTGTTGTCCTGCGTTGCCCTGGGCAGCGATACGCAAGGCACACATAAGGAGCAAAACCTGCTTTTCGTGCGTCATGCACGTGGATAAAAATTAGAATCTAATGTGTAGAAAAACCGCAGTATTAAGCCAAAAACCAGGCTGAAAGCGAAGAAATGACCAGATGTTTGGCAAGGTCAGCACAGGGCTCTTGAAGTTCTCCAAGAGATAATCATCCGCAAGGATTTTTCTCGAGGGACGCAAAAGCGAATCTTTCAAACATTTCCCCGCAGACAAAGCATACGCTCGTATGCCTCGCCTGCGGGTTTTTGTTTTAAAACAAGCATCACCCCCGCTTCGCACAAAACGGAACGGGGGTGATGCTATTTATAATTCTATTTTACTCCGCAATTTCTGCGCTCAGCAGGTCTAAAATCGCGTCTTCCGCGTTCCAGAAGTACGCGCTTTCACCGAGAAGCACCGTGATGCCCGTGCGGTCAAAATAGGTGCGCACGCCGTCTGCCATGCCGCAGCAGGCGACCGTTTTGCCTTGCTTTTGCAGGCTTTCACACAGCTCCAAAACGGCCTGCGCGCCGGAAACGTCAATGTTCGGCATGCCGCGCAGGGAGAAGATCACATGGTCGTAGGCGGGCATTTCCGCCATGCGGCGGTTGAATTCATCCACCGCGCCGAAGAACAGCGAGCCTGTCACGTACACAACGCCGGTCGTCTCCAGCACCGGCGGCTTGCCTTCCACCGTGCGCAGCTTATTCGCGTCAATGTCGGAGAAGCTTACGCCAATCTGGCTGGATTTTGCAATGTACAAAATCGCAGAGTACGCAACACCGAGCAAAATCGCGACCGTCAGGTCAAAGATCACCGTCGCGAGCATCGTGATGAGGAACTGGCTGATGCCGGATTTTAGCTTGTGGCTGAAAATGTAGCGGATGCCGCCCCAGTCGTTCATGCGCCACGCCGTTACCATCAAAACGCCGGCAAGTGCCGCAAGCGGCAGGCGCGCCATCACGCCGCCGAGCAGAAACATGGAGGCGAGCAGGAAAACGGAGTGGAACACGCTCGCAAGGCGCGTCTGCTGGCCGGATTTCACCGCTACGCTCGTGCGCGCAATGGCCGCCGTAGCCGGCACACCGCCGAAAAGCGGCAGCAGCATGTTGCCTACGCCCTGCGCGATGAGCTCTTGATCGGCGTTGAACGGCTCGTTTTTCATGCGGGAAGCCGAAGCACCGCACAAAAGGCTTTCAATCATGCCGAGCGCTGCAATCGTCACAATGGGCGAGATGAGGTTTTTCAGCATGTCAAGGTTCAGGCTGCCGAGGTCAAGGCGGTCAGCGAGCATCAGCGTGCGCGGAATGTCGCCCACTGTCGCAATGGAATCCATACGGAACAGGGCGGAAACGACCGTTGCCAAAATGATGCCCACAAGCGAGCCCGGTACGCGTGCGCCCCACTTTTTCGGCCAGACAATCATCACGACAACGACAAGCAGACCAATCAGCACCGCTTGGAGGTTTGGATGAAAGCCGAGGCGCGCGTAAGACGCGATTTTTGCCAAATTCGAGCTGCCCTCGGACGCAGTGCCGAAGAAATTATCGATTTGCCCCATCGCGATAATAATCGCAATGCCGGACGTAAAGCCCATGATGACGGGCATCGGGATGAAGCTGATGAGCCGCCCAAGCTTAAAAATACCGGCTAAAAGCAGCAGTGCGCCCGCCGCAAAGCACGCGAAAAACACGCCCTGCAAGCCGTAAGATGCCACAATGCCCACCAAAACGGCGCTCATCGCGCCTGTGGGGCCGGAAATTTGGAACGAAGCGCCGCCGAGTACTGCAATGACAACGCCCGCAATAATCGCCGTAACAAGACCCGCAGCTGCCGTAGCGCCGGAAGATACGCCGAACGCCAGCGCAAGGGGCAGCGCCACCGCGCAAACAGTCAGGCCCGCCATGATGTCTTTCATCAGCTTGGCGGTGTTGTAGCCCGAAAACTCCTGTTTCAGGCTCGTTAAATAGTTTTTTATCATGTTTCCCTCCAATAAATTGATTTTTCCGCATAATTTGCCGCTTTTTTTACCGCAGCCTATTAACTATACCATTAGAAGCCGCTTTAATGCAAGGAAAAAGATACGCCGTTTTCTCGCGCTTTTCTGTGCATACAGCCCGCGTGACACACCTTATAAAAATCTTTACTTTTTATAGGAAATATGCTATACTTTGTACAAAAGCAAATGCGAAAATTCCTTGTTTTAATCCAAACAAAGAGGTGTGAAAATGAACGTGAAAAAAATGGAAAAAGACGGCATTGTCCGCGCCTATCCCGAAAACGGCAAGCCGCTCGCGTGGTCTGCGTCGTCCGGCGTAGAGCTCATCGAAAAAGACGGCCTGTATTTTAAAGACTTGGAGAAGACCGGCGAGCTTCTCCCGTATGAAGATTGGCGTTTGCCCGTTGAGGAGCGCGCCGCAGACCTTGCTTCCCGCCTGACAACAGAGGAGATTGCGGGCCTTATGCTCTATTCGCCGCACCAAGCGGTGCCGCCCATGGCGTTCGGCCCGTTCGGCGGTACATATAACGGCCAAAAGTACGCGGAAGCCAATGTCCCTGCGTATACGCTTACCGACCAGCAGAAGGAATTCATGAACAAAGAGCACATTCGCCACGTCCTCATGATTACGGTAGAAGATGCGAAGACTGCCGCAAAGTGGAACAATGAGCTGCAAAAGCTTGCCGAAAGCATGCCGCACGGCATCCCGGTGAACATTTCCTCCGACCCGCGCAACGGTGCGCGCGGCAGCGGCAGCGTAGAGTTTAAAACCGCCGGCAGTGACGTCAGCAAGTGGCCGGAGGGTGTCGGTTTTGCTGCGTGCTTTGACCCCGAGATTGTCCGCCGGTTCGCGGAGGATGCGTCGAAAGAATACCGTGCGCTCGGCATCACCACGGCGCTCGGCCCGCAGATTGACCTTTGCACCGAGCCGCGCTGGATGCGCTTTGTCGATACGCTCGGTGAAAATCTTGAAATGACAAAGAAAATGGTCAAGGCGTACTGCGACGGTATGCAGACCACCAAGAATTCCGAAAACGGCTGGGGATATGACAGCGTAAACACCATGGTCAAGCACTGGCCGGGCGGCGGCACGGGTGAGGCCGGCCGCGATGCACACTATGCCTACGGCAAATACGCGGTTTACCCGGGCAATAATTCCGAAGAACACAGGAAACCGTTTACGGAAGCGGCGTTTAAATTAGACGGTCCCACCGAAAGCGCCTCTGCCGTCATGCCGTACTACACGGTTTCTTGGGGCCTCGATACCAAAAACGGCAAAAACGTCGGCAACTCGTACAGCGAGTATCTCATCAAAGATCTCCTGCGCGAAAAATACGGCTTTAAGGGTGTCGTTTGCACAGACTGGGGCATCACGCAGGATCCCGCACCCATTATGGATACGTTTGCAAGCCGCTGCTTTAATATGGAAAGCATGACCGAGGGCGAGCGCTGCTTCGTCGCCATCATGAACGGCGTAGACCAGTTCGGCGGCAACGCAGAGATTGCGCCCATCATGGAAGCGTATCAAATCGGCTGCGAAAAGGTCGGCGAAGAAGCCATGCGCGCCAGAATGGAGCGATCCGCCGCGCGTCTGCTCAAAAATATTTTCCGGTGCGGCCTGTTCGAGAACCCGTATCTCGATCCCGAAGAGTCCGCCAAGATTGTCGGCAACGCGGAATTCTGCGCCCACGGCTATGACGCACAACGCAAATCTGTCGTCTTATTAAAGAATCGCAATCACTGTCTGCCGCTCCAAAAGGGTATCAAAATCTACGTGCCGCAGCGCAAGCTCCGCACCATGAAGGGCTTCATGCGCAACGATATCCCCGCCCACACGGAAGACCCCGTGACGGACGAGGTGATTTCGAAATACGGCGTGCGCGTCCGTACGCCCGAGGAAGCGGACGTGGCGCTTGTCTTTGTGGAAAGCCCTGCGTGCAACGCGTATTCTACGGAAGACGTCGCAAACGGCGGCAACGGCTACCTGCCCATCACACTCCAGTACCGCCCCTATACGGCGGTGAACGCGCGCGAAGTGAGTATTGCGGGCGGCGATTTCCGTGAGGATTTCACGAACCGCAGCTACCGCGGCAAAACGAACATTGCCTATAATGAATGCGACCTGGATAACATTCTAAACTGTCGCGAGGCGATGGGAGACAAGCCCGTCATTGTCTGCGCAGCGATCAACAACCCGATGGTCATGCACGAGTTTGAGCGTGAAGCGGACGGCATCGTCGTCGAGTTCGGTGTTTCCCGCGCCGCGGTGCTCGACGTCGTCTTCGGCGATTACGATCCCACCGGCCGTCTGCCCGTGCAGATGCCGAAGGACATGGACACCGTGGAAAAGCATTGCGAAGACGTTCCGTTTGACCTTGAAGTGCACGTGGATGAATTCGGTCACGCCTACGACTACGGCTTCGGCATGAATTATGAAGGTGTCATCGAGAAATAAGGAGTGACATCTAATGAATACAGTAGAAAAATGGGGGCTTTTTGAAGTTTCCCTCAAGGGTCCGTCTGCGGGCAACCCGTTTACGGAGCAGTCCGTTTCCGCCACGTTCCGCAGCAAAAACGAAATCGTCACGGTAGACGGCTTCTATGACGGCGACGGCGTTTATAAAGTGCGCTTCATGCCCTCTTTTACGGGCGATTACGTCTATGAAACGGTCGGCAGCTTCCCGGAAGCGGAGTCTGCCGGCGATTTCACCGTAACAGAGCCGACCGGCAATAACCACGGCCCGGTGCGTATTGCGAACACGTACCATTTCGCCTATGAAGACACCACGCCATACTATTCCGTCGGCACTACGTGCTACGCGTGGGCGCACCAGCCGGAAGAAGTGCACAGGCAAACGCTCGAGGAGCTCGATAAGGGCTACTTCAACAAAATGCGTTTCTGCGTCTTTCCGAAGCACTACATCCACAATTTCCGCGACCCGGAGACCTTCCCGTATGAGGGCACTCCGGTCGATAATTCAAACCTCACCGAAGAAAACTTCTCATATTTCGTCGATTTTTCCGGCAACAACTGGGATTTTACGCGTTTTAACCCCGAGCATTTTCGCCGCATGGAACGCTGCATCGTAGAATTGCAGGAGCGCGGCATCGAGGCCGACATCATCGTTATGCACCCCTACGACCGCTGGGGCTTCTCCGCCATGAACCGCGAGCAGGACGACCTTTACTGGAACTACGTCATCGCGCGCTTTTCCGCCTACCGCAACGTGTGGTGGAGCCTTGCAAACGAATACGACCTCATGCGCGCCAAGAAGCTTGAGGACTGGGAGCACTACGCAGACCTGCTCTGCAAAAAAGATCCGTACAACCACATGCGTTCCATCCACAACTGCATACCGTTCTACGACCACACCCGTCCGTGGATTACGCATTGCAGCTTGCAGCGCCAGGATCTCTACCGTCACGTGGAATACACCACCGATTACCGCACGCGCTACCAAAAGCCTATCGTGTGGGATGAGATTGCCTACGAAGGCAATATCGATATGGGCTGGGGCAATATCTCCGGGCAGGAGCTTACCCGCCGCTTCTGGGAAGCTTCCATGCGCGGCGGCTACGCAGGCCACGGCGAGACCTTCATGAACCCCGAAGACATCTTGTGGTGGAGCCACGGCGGCAAGCTGCACGGCGAAAGCCCCGCGCGCATCCGCTTCCTGCATGAAATTCTCACACAGACGCCCGGTCTCGGCTTAAAGCAAGGCCCCGGCGCATTTGATGAGACCGTCGCCGTGCCGGACGAGATGATCCCCGTCACCGGCTACGAGATTCACTACTACGGCTTCGGCCGCCCGAGCTTCCGCGATTTCGTAAAGCCCGCGGGCGAAAACTGGCGCGTGGAGATCATCGATACGTGGAACATGACCATCACCGATGCCGGCGTGCACAGCGGCAAGTTCCGCATTGCGCTGCCGGGCCACGAGTACATGGCCGTGCGCCTCACGCGCGTGTAAACATTCATAAAGCGTATAAATTTAAATAAACCGTAAAAGAGGGCACCCGCAGCGCTGCGCGGTGTCCTCTTTACTTGACAGAATCTTTCCCGCGCCGTACAATAAACCCAAGGTAACAAAGAAATATTCCGAAAGGATGACTATATTTTGGCGAATAAAAGAAAACGCCCCGCTGCTATGCGCGAGGAAGAGCGACAGGCACAGCGCGCAGCCGCCCGTGCGGAGCAACGCACAAGGCGAGCCGCAGAGCAGGCCGCACAGAATGTCCCGCAGAAGGCGGAAGCCCCGAAAGCGCCGCGAAAAGCAGGCGTGCCTCATAAAAAGAAGAAGATCAACAAGTTCCGCGTGGCGGTTGTCTGCACCGCCGCCGTGCTCGTGGCGCTCGTTGCCCTCGGCGTGGCCAGTGCTGCCGGTGTGCGCACACCCATCAGCAGTATCGCCGCAGACGGCGAGCCGGAGTTCTTCTCCACCGTAAAACCGCAGGCTAGCGCTGCACCGGCAGAAAACACCGCTTCCGCCGCGCCTACGCCGTCTTCCGCTTTCGACGGCGCGCTTTTCATCGGCGACAGCATGACGACGTGCCTGAAAAACTACGTCACGGACGGCGCAGGCAGCACCACCGCTTTGAGCGATGCGGAATTCATGACCCGCAGCGATTATTCGTGGGGCGAACTAAACGGTGGTGAGGGCGGCCTGTGGCTCGACGATGACACCGCTCTCACCGTCACGGAAGCCATCGACCGTTTCTCCGCGACGAAGCTTTACATTCAGCTCGGCAAGGAAGACCTCACATATAACGACGTCTCCGACGTCACGTCCACTGCGCAGGCGGTTATTTCCGCGCTGCAAACGAAGTACCCGAACCTTGAAATTACCGTGCAGGCCGTTACGCCCATGCTGGAGTGGATTGACTATCAGGGGCTCAGCAGCGGCACCATCGCGCAGTATAACGAAGCGATGCAGACCTATTGCACGGGCAAAAAGAACCTGAAGTTCTTAAACATCGCCGCATTCTGTACAGAGGGCTACCTTCCCGCGGAGTATTGCGCTGACCCCGAGGGCTTGTGCATCCACTTAAATGACGAGGGCTGCGCCATTTGGGCAGATTATCTCCTCGGCAACAAAACGCCGGAGCCGTCGCCCACCCCTACGCCGACCCCCGATCCGAACGGCGACAGCACCGATAGCACCGATAACACCGACACAACGGACATTGCCGGCGACACCTACACGGACGATTCCGGCGATTATACGGACAACACAGGGGATTACACCGATGATACGGGCGACTATACGGATGACACCGGTGATTACACAGAAGAATAACCTACAAAATATGGTATGCAAAATGTTTGGTATACCATATTTTGCTTTTTTCAAAACTTATTGAAGTTTTTTTTAAAAAAAGGCTTGCAATTCAGAAAGAGATGTGGTATTATAACAGAGCCGTCAGATGAGACGGCAAACAGAATAGTTGGTGTTGATTACAACGAGGGTCCACCTGTTCCCATACCGAACACAGAAGTTAAGCTCGTTTGTGCTGAAAATACTCGGCTGGCAACGGCCCGGGACGATAGGTTGGCGCCAACACTTAGAAGAATCACAGAAATGTGGTTCTTTTTTTATTTTTCAAAAGCTATAAGCTCCCTCTGTCAGAGGGTTTTTTTCATTTACGCTTGATTTTAGCTGTCCGCGCAGAAAGCTTGGGCAAAACTTTATTCCTTCAACAGGTTTTACTTCACGACTTACCATATTCAGCAAAACAACGGGAAAAACGCTTTTTTCCGCGGAAACATAGCGCTAAGGAACATTGACATATTCGTGAATTTGTTGTAAAATTTTTTGGAATCCTGCTTTTTCCCAATCACGGGAAAAACGATAGATAAATGGAGGGGCGGAGACCGGCACTTTCCTGTGTGGCCGCACGCGTACCTCGAAGAAAGGTAAGTGTTCAAAAAGTGGAAAAAACCCTGATTTGTCTGGCCATAGCTCTGGTCGTCGGTCTGCTGATGTCCCGCTTGGCAAAGCTCGTACATCTGCCTGCGGTCACGGCGTACCTCGTCGGCGGTCTGCTCATCGGTCCGTTCTGTCTCGGCGCGCTGAACATTCCGCACATCGGCTTCAATTCTCTGGAGCAGGTGGAGGGCCTCAGCGTCATCACGCAGACGGCGCTCGGCTTCATCGCGTTTGCCATCGGCAACGAGTTCCGCGTCTCGCAGCTCAAAACGATGGGTAAGCAGGCCATCACCGTCGGCATTCTGCAGGCGGTCATCACGACTATTGTGGTCGATATCGCCCTCATTGTCCTGCATCTCATCAATCCCGCCCTCCTTTCGCTGCCCTCTGCCATCACCCTCGGCGCCATCGCCGCGGCTACGGCCCCGGCGGCTACGCTCATGGTCGTGCGCCAGTATAAGGCAGACGGCCCGCTCACAAAGCTCCTGCTCATGGTCGTCGCCATCGATGACGCTGTGGGCCTCGTGCTGTTCTCCGTGTCCTTCGGTATCGCCGGCGCGCTCGAAATGGGCAGCATCAGTGTTGTCAGCGTCATTTTAGAGCCCATCATCGAGATCGTGATTTCCCTCGTGCTCGGCGCACTTTCCGGCCTTGCGCTCAACTGGTTAGAGACCTATTTCCACTCTCGCAGTAAGCGTTTGTCCCTCATGGTCGCCTTCGTACTTCTCATGGTTGGTATCTCCTCCATGGAATTTGAGCTCGGCGGCGTGAAGATCGGTTTCTCTCTGCTGCTCGTCTGCATGATGACCGGTACGGTCTTCTGCAATGTGTGCAGCGCTTCCGAAGAGTTGATGAGCCGTCTGGATCGCTGGACAGGCCCCATCAACATTTTGTTCTTCGTGCTTTCCGGCGCGGAGCTCGATTTGAATATTTTAAGCAACCCGCTCGTGCTGCTCATCGGCATCATTTACATCGTCTTCCGTTCGCTCGGTAAGATCTCCGGCTCTTACATCAGCTGCGCCATGACAAAGTGTAGTGACCACATCAAAAAGCATCTCGGCATCACGCTTCTGCCGCAGGCCGGCGTGGCGCTCGGCATGGCGCTCACCGCTATGTCCCTTGCAGACGGCAGCATCGTGCGCAACGTCGTGCTGTTCTCCGTGCTGGTGTATGAGCTCATCGGCCCGTCTCTCACAAAGCGTTCCCTGCTTGCCGCAGGCGAGATCAAGCCCGAGGGCAAGACCAGCGCCCGCGAGGAGAACAAACCTGTAAAGCCCATTACCCTCAAGTAATTTCATAGAATACAAAACGCAGGAAGGCAAAGTGCTTTCCTGCGTTTTTTTCATGCCCGATTTCATCTTGAAAACAGGGAACAAATGTGCTATTATGGTGAAAAGAAATTCTTAGGGGGCGTTTTGAGTGCGCGTTGTGATTGCGATGGATTCGTTTAAAGGCAGTTTGTCTTCCATAGAGGCAGGCAAGGCCGTGGCAGAGGGCGTACGCCGCGCAGACGGCACAATCGAGTGCGCGGTGTGCCCTGTGGCGGACGGCGGCGAAGGCACGTCTGCAGCGCTCACAGAGGGCCTGCACGGCGAAACGGTGCGCGTGCGGGTCACGGGCCCGCTCGGCGAGAAGGTCACGGCGGAATACGGCGTCAAAGGCGACCTCGCCATATTGGAAATGGCACAGGCAGCGGGCCTGCCGCTCGTACCCCAAGATAAGCGGAACCCCATGAAAACCACCACCTACGGCGTGGGCGAAATGCTGCGCGATGCAATAAATCGCGGCTGCAAGCGGTTTATCCTCGGCATCGGCGGCAGCGCAACGAATGACGGCGGCGCAGGCATGCTGCAAGCCCTCGGGTTCGATCTTTTGGATAAGGACGGCAACCCCATCCCGTTCGGCGCAGAGGGGCTGCGCGTGCTCGCGAAAATCGAGAACAAAAATGCCCTGCCTGCGCTCAAAAACTGCGTCATCCGCGCGGCGTGCGACGTCACAAACCCGCTGTGCGGCGAAAACGGGTGCAGTGTCGTCTTTGGTCCGCAAAAGGGTGCTACGCCCGAAATGATTCGCGAAATGGACGGCTATATGCGAAATTACGCCGCACTCGCAAAAACGCTGTACCCCGAAAGCGACCTTAACACCCCCGGCGCAGGCGCGGCGGGCGGCCTCGGCTTCGCGCTCGGCGTGTTCCTGCACGCAGAGCTCATGCCCGGCATTGAGATCGTCATGGAGGAAACGCGCTTAGAGGAAAAAATCAAAAATGCCGATTTCGTCGTGACGGGTGAGGGCAGATTGGACGTCCAAACCGCCATGGGCAAAGCGCCCGTAGGCGTGGCGAAGCTTGCTAAGAAGTATCACAAGCCCGTCATCGCGTTTGCGGGCGGTATTGAAAAGGGCGCGGAAGTGTGCAACAAAGCCGGCATCACGGCGTTTTTCCCCGCCGTGCGCGGCGTGACGACATTAGACGAAGCCATGCGCCCCGAAACCGCGGCGGAAAACCTCGCCGAAAGCGCAGAGCAGGTCTTTCGGCTTCTTACCCTGCGATAAGGAGGTACGGTATGCACGATATTTGGAATCCGTGGCACGGGTGCGTGAAGTGCAGCGAGGGCTGCGCACACTGCTATATGTATTTTCTAGACAGTCAGCGCGGGCATAACGGCGCGGAAATTTACCGCACAAAAACGGGCTTTCACTATCCTTTGAGCCGCGACCGCGCAGGCAACTACAAAGTAAAAAGCGGCGAGCAGCTGCGCGTGTGCATGACGTCCGATTTCTTTTTGGAGCAGGCCGACCCGTGGCGGCGTGAAGCGTGGGAGATCATGGATCAGCGGCGGGACATTTCGTTTTTTCTGCTCACAAAGCGCCCGGAGCGCGTCGAAAAATGTCTGCCGTATAATTGGGGCGATGGGTGGGAGCACATCTTTTTCAACGTCACGTGCGAAAACCAGCGCCGCGCGGACGAGCGCATCCCCATTCTGCACAGCCTGCCGTTTAAGCACAAGGGCATCATGACAGCGCCCTTGCTCGGCCCCATAGAGATTGAAAAATACCTCGCGAGGGGGCAGATTGAGCAGGTTATCTGCGGCGGCGAAAACTACGACGGCGCGCGCCCATGCGATTATGACTGGGTGCGCTCGCTGCACAGGCAGTGCGCAAACCAAAACGTCACGTTCTGCTTTATCGAAACGGGCACAAATTTCATCAAGGACGGCCGGCGGTACTTTCTGCCGAATAAGCGCGTGCAAAGCGAAATGGCGTATAAATCCGGCATATCGTATCAGGGCAAGCCGATGAAATTCAAGCTCGAAGACGATTGCGGCCTGTTCGACGCCGGGCGAAAATACGAAAAATACTTCGGCCCCCAGTGCGAAAAATGCGGCAGCCGCATGATCTGCAACGGCTGCGCAAGGTGCGGTAAATGCACCGTGCTGGAAGGAAAATGAAAATAGACCGCTGTATGTGCGTAATGCAAATCATACAGCGGTCTTTTAATTTTCTAAAAAGCTATCGCTTTTTCGGGGCCCCCCTTAATAGGGTTCCCCGATTTCAAATGTCCACCGGACATTTGAAACTCCTCTCCTGATTTTTGGTAGGCAAAAGAGTTTCGTCGTCTGCGGACGACGACCAAAGGTTTCACTTTTGGAAACGGACAAGCTTTTGAAAAAGTTTGAGCAAAACTTTTAACCCACGTTGACGGTCACTTTGTTCTTTCCGTCTTCTTCCGTCCCGTAAAAATCGAAATGCCGAAGATGACGAAAAGCAGCAGCACCGCAAAGCACATCCAGCTCACAAACACCGCCGTGCTCTTGCCGCTGAACATATCGTAGTAGCCTTTCAGGTAAATGATGACCACAATCAGAGGCAGAATGTACTGCATGTAAAGGCGGATCCAGTGCGGGAACTTAATGCCCTCGCCTTTGTTCGCTTCCTTGAGGAAATTCTCAAAGCCCCAACCGTTTTTGCGCACGCAGAACAGTACGAATACAAGGCTGCCCAGCGGCAGCAGATTGGAAGAAACAAGGAAGTCTTCCATATCCATAATGTTGCTGCCCTCACCCAGCGGCTGAATGCCGGAAAGCACATTAAAGCCGAGAATCGCCGGCAGGGAAAGCACCGTGATCAGCACAAAGTTCACGCCCACAGCCTTTTTGCGGCTCCAACCGCCGATATCCATGAAGAATGCGAGAATCTCCTCAAACACCGCAATGATGGTCGAAAGCGCCGCAAACGACATGAAGATGAAGAACAGCGTGCCCCAAATTCTGCCGCCCGCCATGTTGTTGAAGAGCGTCGGCAGCGTGATGAACAGCAGCGACGGACCCGAGCCCGGCTCCACCCCGTAGGCAAAGCACACCGGGATAATGATGAAACCCGCCATCAGCGCAACAAACGTGTCCAGCAGCACAATGTTCACCGCTTCGCCCGTAATGCGCTTTTTGCGGTCCAGATAGCTGCCGAAGATTTCCATGGAGCCGATGCCGATGGAAAGCGTGAAGAACGCCTGCGACATCGCCGCAAACACCGCGTTGCCGAAGCCTTTCTTTGCCACTTCACCGAAGTCCGGCACAAGGTAGAACTTGATGCCTGCCGCGGCATTCGGCAAAAATGCGGAGTTCACAGCCAGCGCAATCATCAAAAGCAGCAGGGCAATCATCATGACCTTTGTCACTTTCTCAATGCCCTTTTGCAGGCCAAAGCCGCATGCACCGAACGAAATAACAATGGCGACAATCGCCCAGAACGTCAGCGTGCCCGGATTTGTCAGCATATCGCCGAACACGCCCTCTACCGCCTTGCCGTCCAAGCCGACAAACGTACCGGTTGCCTCCATAAATGCGTATTTCAGCATCCAGCCGCCCACCATGGTGTAGAACATCATCAGCAAAAAGCTGCCGAAAATGCTGATCCACTTCATGCAATGCCATTTCGTGCCCTTCGGTTCCAGTGTATCGAGCGCTTTGCCCATGCCCATGCGGCTGCCGCGGCCTACGGTGAATTCGCACACCATAATGGGCAGACCCAGCGCCACAAGGAACACAAGATACATCAGGATGAATGCCGCGCCGCCGTATATGCCGGTAATGTACGGGAATTTCCACACATTGCCGATGCCGATGGCGCACCCGGCCGAAACTAAAATAAATCCCAACCGAGAACCGAATTTTTCTCTTTCTTTCATACGTTTTCCTCCCAAATTTTTTCCCCTGTATATTTTAAAGAACGCATATTTGCGTTCTAATCGGGCGAGGTTATGTGCGGAAAGCGTTTCTTTGCCGCACAACTTCATAGAACATCACGGTCGCCGCACAGGCGACGTTAAAGGAGCTTGCGCTGCCGTTCGGATCCATCGGAATCGTGGCGAGCACATCGCTCTTTTCTTTATAGATACGGCGCAGACCCTCGGTCTCGTTGCCGATCATCACCATGGTCGGTAAGGTGAAGTCCACGTCTGCCAACGTCTTTTCGTGGTGCGCCGTGGTACCCACCAGCTGAAAGCCCGGGTACTGCGCGCGCAATTTCTCAATGAACGCGAAAACGGAGTCGTTGTCCGCCATGCGCACGGTTGGTACGCAGAAGAACGAGCCCATCGTAGAGGAGACCACATTCGGGTCATATAAATCCACCGCGTGACCCGTCAAGATCAGTCCGTCCACGCCAAGCGCATCGCAGGAGCGCAGGATTGTGCCGAGGTTGCCGTGGTTCGAGGGGCGGTCAAACAGCGCCAGAAACGGCACCTTGGAAAGCGGCAGGCTACTTACGTCGTCTTCGCGCATTTTGATGATTGCAAGCAGCTCCGAGGTATCCTCTTTGCCGCTCAGCTCGGCGATGAGCTCTGGTGTCAGCGCGTAATTTACCTTTGTATGTACCGTACCGAGCTTTTCCTTTGCCCAGCTCGAAAGCTCGCGCGTCTCATCATAAAGGAAAGAGATAATTTCCCAGCCGTTTAAAACGGCGTTATTGATGTTGCGCACGCCCTCCACAAAAAATTCGCCGTATTTATAGCGCTTGTTGCGGTTCGTTTTTAAGACTTCAAATTTCTGGAAAGTCGCGTTTTTAGAAGCAATACGTTCGGTTTTCATACAAATTCTCCCTTACTGCATGTTTTTCAGCATGGTTACCGCATCCCGCACGTATTCCGAGAGCGTCTTGTCCTGCACGCCCACTACACTTACGGAACAGCGGTTGACGGGAATCAGAATTTTCTTAGCAACGCATTCGGAAACGGCCGCCGCCATTTTCGGCGTGATCTCGCCCCAAAGCGCGTTTGCTAAAATAATGCCGATGGGTCCCACAATGACGTCTGCCCACGTGCAGTTTACCACAACGGGGTTTTCGCCCGTGGCGGCAGCGTCCGCACCGGCGCGCAGCATGGCGCTTGTGGCAAGGCTGTTCGTGCCCACGGCAACGACTTCCGCGTCCGGCATGTTCTTTTTGATCTGGTCGGTCAGTGCCGCACCCATTTTGCCGCCCTGGCCGTCAATCACGAGTATTTTCATCAAAATCAACCCTCCGTAGGTTCGTTTGTGTCGCCGTCCAAAACGGCGGAAACGGGAAGCTCGCCGTACATCAGCGACGTGCAGTTGATCTGCATATCGCCTACGGTGACGGGCTTGCCGTCCGAATACACCTCAAGCTTAGAAAGCGTCATGCCTGCAGCTTCATAAAATGCACGGAACGTCTTTGCAATGGCTTCCAGAGAAGACGTGGAGCTGGCGGAGTCTAAATATTCCTGCAAAGCGCCGGAAAACTGCAAACGCACCTCCAGCATTTCGCCGCTCTTCATCGTGGAGACAACCTCGCCGTCTTTAACGTAGTCGAGCGCGTCCAGCGTCACATCCTCCGGAAATGCGCCCTTTTCTGCCATTTTCTGCACGAGCACCGCACCGTCTGCGGGCAGGCTCTTGTAGCTGTACTGGTCAAGGCCGCTGTCGCTCGGCACAAAAATCGAAAGCGACATGTTCACGGCTTCGCGCGTGTCTTCGGAAGCGGTCGGCTCCGGAGTCAGCGTCACGTGGCTCACTTCGCTCTCTGCGGCGGACGAGACCGGCGTGTCGCTTTCTAAAATCACGTCCGGCGTGCGCACGTATTTCGTGCCGAACCACCCCGCGCGTACGGCGACAACGCACAATAAACAGATTACGATGACGCCTACGGCTGCAAACGGCATGGCGCGGTCTACATTGCGCTTCAGACGCTTTGCGCGGCTGTTCGCAGTAAAATGCGGGTCTTTCGATTCATTCAAAACAGAATAATACACGCGGTGCAGAAGATCGTCCGGCGTTTCCAGAGTTTCTACCCATTCGCGCAGGTCGTCCTCGCTCATGTTCGCGGCTTTTTTGACTTTTTCCAGCTGATTTTGCACGGCAGAAGCGGATTTTCCGGTCACGCGGCCGATAAAGCGCGTGTTGTCACCTGCACCGTAGTGCAGCGCTACTGCCGTCAGCAGCGTGTAATGCAGGCGTAAAATGTCGCAGAGCTCTTTCGGCGTTTCAAACGGCATGTCTTTTGAGCGCTGTGCGATCTGCTCGTCCGTCAGCTTTTTTCGAATTTTCTGTGCATAATAGTCCATGCAGGTCTTGTGCGTTGTGCGCAGCACCCAAAGGCGCTCCTCGCCTTCGCTTTTAAAGGTTTGCGTGTCTAAAAAGTACTGCATAAATACATCGGAAAGCAGCGTAAGCGTCTCTTTGCCGCTTTTTGTGTGCATATAACAGATGCGGAACGCGTCGTCGCCAAAGCGCATCACGGCGCTTTGCAGGGCGGTTTCACTTCTTGTCTGCGGTTTTGCCATTTGCATCGTTTCCTTTCTCTGAGATGAGTTTGCGGCGGCGACGTTCTGTTTTCAGGTCGGAAACATCGCGGTTGATGCCGCTGTGCTGCAGCCACATGGCGATCTCGCCGCCGATGAGCAAAATAAACATGCAGGCGTACAGCCATACCATTAAAATGACCAAAGCGGCAAGGCTGCCGTAGATGGTGGCGTAGTTTGCAAAGTTCTCCACGAAAACGGAGAAGAAAAACGAGAATAAGACCCACCCGGCAGAAGCCAGCGCTGCGCCGAAAAACGCGTTGCGCAGGGATACCTGCTTGCGCGGAATGGCAATGAACATCAACCAGAAGAAGAACAGCAGCAGGACATAGGACATGATGGGCTTAAAACGGTTGATGAGCGTCGGGAACGCCGGCGGCATCACCGTGATGAGCCATTCATACAGCATGTCGCCGAAGACCATCAGGCCCATGCTGACAAGCAGCGTCATGACGAACACGACCGTGTATAAAATGGCTAAAATACGCATAAAAATATAGTTGTGGTTTTTGGAAACGTCAAAAACGGAGTAAAGCCCCTTGATCAGCGCCACCATAGCCGTGGAAGCGGACCAAACGCAGGTGATAGCCGTCATGGAAATGAGCGTCTGCGGCGCGTGCACCTCTTGAAATAAGTAACTGACAACTTCTTCCACCGGCGGCGGGAGCATTTGAACGAATGCCACGAGAAGCGAGGTGTCTTCAAACCGAATGACCTGCAAAAGGGTTAAAATCAGCATGAGGAACGGAATGAACGAAATGAGAATCCAGAACGAAACCTGCGCCGCGTAGGAATCGATGGCGTCGTTTTTCAGTTTTTCATAAAACCAGCCGAAGTGCTTTTTCAGCAGAATTTTCACGGCGCTTTCTCCCTTCTCACGCTTTCCTTACGTCTTATTGCGCAATTTGAGAACAGTATAACACAGAAATATAGAATTTTCCAGTGAAAAAGCACTTGACAAAAGAAAAAATGTGTATTATAATAAACCACGCTACATTATAGAGCAGATATGGCGGCATAGCTCAGTTGGCTAGAGCATTCGGTTCATACCCGAAGTGTCGATGGTTCGAATCCATTTGCCGCTACCATCTGGCCCGGTGGTCAAGCGGTTAAGACACCGCCCTTTCACGGCGGTAACACGAGTTCGATTCTCGTCCGGGTCACCAAAAAGGACTTTGCATTTTTGCAGAGTCCTTTTTTCTATAAAATCAGCCTTTTTGAAGGTGCAAAAAGCGGGACAAGGATTCGGACGACAAGACGGTAAAATTCATATTTCTTGGAACAGGCATGACCGAAATCATGCCTGTTCCGCTTTTATCTGCTCATCTTTTTTGACCATCGACCGTTTTGTAAGCTTATTATGCCGTTCGGGCATAAAGGTTGTGTTAAGCAAGAGGATTTTGGGGCGATTGAAACAGCAAAAGACTGGCTTTTACAACGCGGTTGACAAAATGGATCATTTCTTCTTTGCTGTACTTGTCATAGCCCTCCACAACGACATGCATCAAACCGTTTGACAGATGGGTATACATCATCTCAAGCTCTGTTTCGTCGGCATGGGGCAGCTCTTTCCGCCAGTAAGCAATGCTTTCCTCCTTGGCCAAAGCAATTATCCGCGCCTGGTGAAGGATACTTTGCGGGACATGACAGCCTGGCTTTTGGAGCAGAGGAGAAAGGACGAAGTGTGACCTCACCTAAAAGCACCTTGGGCAGACTGCGCATGCTATTGGCATGATCTGCGGTTCCGGTTGCTATCCGTACGTATCCCGTGATATAATTTGACCAAGAGAACGCGGAAAAGCCGTCCGACCCGCGCTTTCAGGAACAGCACCGAAATTCCGGCAGGGCAAGCGCCTGGCGAATACCCCTCTGCATTTGGAGCACCCGCAAAAAGGAAGTG
>OLFX01002084.1_pt1 | contig 18351 bp, 14 predicted proteins | sample 1605091 | NCBI WGS metagenome assembly OLFX01 (sample SAMEA3888906, study PRJEB22519) | human gut metagenome | biome: human gut; feature: human-associated habitat; material: faeces | place: Denmark | collected 2012 | reverse complement strand
ACATCAAGGTACGCGACAGCGAGGGCATACAGCTCGCCAACGCCAAGATTGACGAGATACGAAACGGGTTCTCCGAATGGCTGGAAGAGCAGTCGCCGCAGTTCAAGGAACGGCTTACAACGATGTACAACCGCAAGTTCAACTGCTACCCAGAGGCAGAAAATCCAATCGGCTGCTCATCGCCGAATATTCGCTCCATAGTTTTGTGGCGCTTGCTTTCGCTTCCTCGTACCGGAGTTCAAGCGGTTTGAGGTGTTCCCTGAAAAGGGTTTCAAAGTCCGCCACCTGCAACGGTGTCCTGTCGAGTGAGAGGAATTTGTTCGTTTCCGAAAGAAGGGAAGAGGAAAAGTCCAGAAGTTGTCCAGGGTTCTCCTTTACCAGACAGGCAGCCTCCTTGACAAGAAGGTTCGTGTCGTTGAAATCCTGATAGAACAGGGACGGCGGCAAGACCTGTTCAAAAGACAAGACACCTTGTCCGTAAGTGGCAAGAAGTGTGTTCACTTCGTGCAACCGTTGGGAGATATTCGATAGCATACCGTCCATAATCATAGAAACATTGTCATATATACGGGAAGATACAAGACATCGCCGTCCTTGCGCATATCTTTCGTGTAAACCAGATATTTGTTCCTTATCCGGGAAGAGAACTTGCCGCAAAAGGCATCCAGCGATGTATGCGCCTTATAACCGGATGACTTGACTTCGACGGGGCTTACCTTGTCACCATCCGCAATCAGAAAGTCCACCTCATAGTTATGCTTGCCGCTGCCGGTGGGAAAAGTATAATAGTACAATTCGTGCCCGGAAGCCTTCAGCATCTGTGCGACAACATTCTCATAGACATACCCGAGGTCTGTGCTCAACTTGTCAGCAAGCAGCTTATGGTATATTGTGTTGTCGGTAAACTTGCTGTCCCAGAATGCGAGAGTGACGAACAGCCCCGTATCGCCTGCAAACATCTTGTATTTGTTGGGGTCTTGGTGCAATGCCATTCCCACACTCGGGTCATTGGCATGGTAAGCCATGTTGACCACCATCGATTCCCTGACTTCGGAAAGTATCTCTGCCAGTGCGGAATTACGCGTGCCATCCGTTGCGCTCCATGCCAAATACCTGTTGGCATTGCCCGTTAACTGGGCCGGAATCTGGCGGAATATCTTGGAAGCGTTTCCCGTCGGGTCGATTTTGTTGAAGTCATCCTCATACAAGGTTATTATGGAACGCTTCACACTGTCTACTTTTTCCAGATTGTTGGTTTCAAGATAAACTACCACGGCCTGTGGCATGCCACCGACAAGCATATACAACCGGAAATCACGCATCAGTTTGCGGTTCGTAGCATCTCCCAAGGATGTTTTGTCGTGAAAACAGCCTTGGAGCAGTCTGATGGTGGTCGTATCTCCTAGTGCCCACCTGAACTCCTCATAATCCATGGGAAACATGTGGAGTTTGACCTCCTCGCTTGGGATCAGGATGTCCTTGACATTCTTGCGAATTGAAATCAACGAGCCGGTCTCTATGTAATCATACCTTCCGTCTTTCACAAGATACTTGATCGCCTGCCTCGCTTTGGGTGCAAGCTGGACTTCATCAAAGATGATGACAGACTTCCGTTCCTTCAACTCGACACCGTATTCCAGTTGCAGGCGCATGAAAATTCGGTTAAGGTCGGACACGTCATTGAACAAATCCCGGATTTCTGTCGAACATGCGGCAAAATCTACCAGTATATGAGTTTCGTATTCGTTAGTTGCAAACTCTTCAGCAATGGTGGATTTCCCGACACGTCTCGCACCCTGTATCAATACGGCAGTCCTGCCTTCATCCGTCCGCTTCCATTGCAGAAGCTCATTATATATTTTCCTTTTGAATATCATATATCTGCACAGTTATCAATATAGAACAAAGATAACGAAATCTGCATATATCTCAAAATGTTTTCTTTGTAAAATGACATAAATCTCAAAATCTTTGTATGATAAAAGTGAATCTCAATTTTAATATTTTTAAAAATAGCCTGATTCTCAAAATGCTTTACTAAGCAAACACCTTATCCACCAGATTGACGGCTTCCGTCTTCTTGCTGTCAACGATTTGTAGGTTCATCGTTTTGCCGGAGGATATGGAAACGAGTTGATCTGGGAACGGGTAAAGAGAAGAGCGTTTTTCAGGGTATTGGCTGTTATGATTGTGTTGTTGTTTTACAGATATAAAAAATGAAGGAATAAACAAAGGAATCGGCAAAAAAATTACAAAAATCATGAAAATTTGCAACCCATTCGCAACCTTCTTTTTTTGTTTTTTGGAGAAAACTATCATTTAGGTTCAAGTAATTGGCATTCAATAGCCTAATGAGTTATGAAATGCAGTAGGTAATGATTTGGCGACCTATCTTCTGCAATGATATACAACGCTTTGCATAACTCGAATAACCTGTTGCAAAGATAAGGGTATATCGTGAGAAAAAAGATTTTTCTCCAAATTATTTTCATAGAGCCGTCCGTTGGGGCGGCTTTTTGTTTTCCGTGTATTCTGTTTCTATGATAAATGCAGTCCCCGAAGACTACGTTTTTTGTTTTCGCCCCGCTTCTCCGTCTGCACATCCTCCACTTATGCCCGTGTATTATGTCGGGATCGGTTGTTCGTTGTCAGCGGCAAAGGTAGTTCCGGGCTTCCACGGACAAAAAAGGTCGGGGCGGCAAGCCGTTTAGACGACAATCTCCACACTTCCATTTCATTGCAGGTAGTATTCTCGCCATAAAACCTTGTTTGTCCTAAGCCCTACCTTTTTACGCCACTGAAACGAAAACGACCGACCCGACGGAAAGACGCATAAAAAAAATGTCGGATATGCGAGAAGCAGGGAAAAAGAAAATGGAAACTCAACTTCCTCACCTCTGGAATCCGCATAAAATCAAAAAAAAATCAGATAAGATGAAACTGAGATACAAAATATCAATTTGGGTGGTACTTGCACTCGCAGGCTCTCTCCTTTGGGGCGGAAGCGTCTGGCTTTGGCTGGCAGGGATATGTGCAGGGAAATTCCTCATTCGGCTACTCCTAACCATTGGATCGGCGGTTTACTGTTTTCTGTCATCGCCCTGGTATTCCTTATGCCGGTATTGATGTCGTATGGAAAGAAACCGGTGAGGGATAAGCTTAATCGGTGATAAAGTCTTTGGATTGATGGGTGTAACTGCCTTTGGAAGGAATGATCAGAATCAGTAAGGAACCTAAGATGATGATTCCTCCGTAAATATAATCCTGGGTGTCCAGCTGTGGACGCATGGCAGCATAATAGAGGGCTGTGATCACTTCCAGTAAATAAGTGAGCACAGGTTGAAAAGCACGTACAGCCATAAAGGTTTCTGAGGTGGAAAATTTTAAAGTTGCATAATAGAGGTAAGTAGTGGATGCATTGATGAATAAACCGGCCAGACAGGCGCTGATAATTGTTTCCGGATGGATCATTTCGGGCAGGTCGGGGAGGAGCGTTAGAAAACTCAAGAAAGGAGGGAGCCGATCCCCGAGAAAAAATTTCAGGAGAGCTATGGCAAAGAAAAAGACGATCAGAGACAGGCCTCCGTAAAACATCGTATATCCTGAAATACCGCATTTTTGCCGGACGCTGGTATCCGGATTCCAGATGGTGGTTTCCTCCACGACGATCGAGCGGATGCAACTGGCTGTCGCCGACAGCAACACCAGGATGGAGACAATCACACGCATGTGTACTGGAAGGGAAAAAATAAATAATATAAATCCGAGCAATATAATGAGAATGCCCAGGAAATCCCCTTTATAAGGTATTCTTCGAAAAATGGCATAGGCCAGAATGTAAGTGATTATAATCTCTATGTTGAACAGAAGACTGGTCTCTGTCGAAGTGATATAAAGGAAGGTAGAGATCATCGTGAAACTGCGGATGATCTGCATAATGGTGTACAGCCAGGAGTATTTTACTCCGCTTTTCCAGTTTTGGGGTATGACCTGTTTGCGGATGATCATTAAAGTGACACCGGTGGCGAAAATCATAAAAGAGGTGAATACCATAATATTGACATCGTATTGCAAAACACAAAACCGGTTGACTACATTTAGAATGGCCCAGACGATAACAGTGGATAATGCGAGAAGTACACCTTTCATAGATCTTGTTTTCTAAAGCAGTTCGAATGTCTGTTGTACGTAGAAATGTAAAGATAGTTTAAGCTTTGGCCAGAGCTTTGTTCGGTAGTGTTGGTATACCGTGGCCGGTGTGCTGCCTCTGACGGTTGCTGTGAGTCGGATAAGTACTGATAGGGGCCGTTCCTTTTCCAGGTATACAGAGATACATAGAAAAGGAACAGCGTGAACAGAGTTTAACGTTTGGGACGGAGAAGATCCAGGCCCAGTTCTTTTTCGGATATTTCCCGCATTTCTATTTTCCTGATTTTTCCGGTAACCGTCATCGGGAAAGCATCGACAAATTTCCAGTATCTGGGGATTTTGAAGGTTGCGATTCGGCCTTTACAATACGTATGAAGCGATTCGGCCGATACGTTGTAGCCCGGACGGGGTTTGATCCAGGCCATCACTTCTTCTCCGTATTTTTCACTGTATACACCGATAACCTGTACGTCGGAGACCCCTTCGTGGACGATCAGAAAATCTTCGATCTCTTTGGGAGAGATATTTTCTCCACCCCGGATGATCAGGTCTTTGATACGTCCGACTATACTCACATAGCCGTTTTCATCCATGACGGCGATATCACCGGAATGAAGCCAGCGGGTTTCGTCGATGATGGCTTTGGTGTCTTCGGGATTATCCCAGTAGCCTAACATCACCGAATATCCCCGGGTGCAGAGTTCCCCGGCTGTACCCCGGGGGACGATTGCGCCGCTTTCCGGATCTATGATTTTAATCTCTACGTGGGGGTGGACGGTACCTACCGTCGTTACCCTCAGTTCCAGCGGATCGTCCGTACAGCTTTCGGTAGAAACCGGAGAGGTCTCTGTCATGCCGTAACAAACACAAATTTCTGTCATATTCATCAGGGATTGTACCTTGCGCATGGTATCGATCGGACAAGGTGCACCTGCCATGATACCTGTTCGGAGAGATTTTAAATTGTATTTGGCGAAATCGGGCAGATCCAGTTCTGCAATAAACATGGTCGGGACACCGTATAAGGAGGTACACCTTTCATTTTCGACAGTCTGTAACACCTGTTCCGGATCGAAAAATTCTCCGGGAATAACGATACAGGCCCCGTGAGTGACGATAGCCATATTGCCCAATACCATACCGAAACAATGGTAAAAAGGAACCGGCAGACATACGATATCTTTTTCCGTGTATTTCAAGCGTTCCCCGATGAAAAATCCGTTATTCAGGATATTGTGATGGGAGAGAGTCGCTCCTTTGGGATAACCGGTTGTACCCGAAGTATACTGGATATTGACAGGATCGTCGAATTGCAGGGAGGCTTCCCGTTCGGCCAGTCGGGCATCGCTCACCTGAGAAGCGCTCGATAAAAAAGTTGCCCAGTCGCGGTCGATGATGACGGTTTGTTTGGGATAAAGACAATCCGGACGGAGCTCGTCCAGCATTTTGATATAATCGGTTTTCCGGAAGTGGGAGGAAGCGATCAAAAGATCGATCCGGCTTTGTTCCAGGGCATAACGCAACCCCGAAAGTTTGTATCCCGGATTGATGTTTACCATAATAGCCCCCATCAGGGCTGTGGCATATTGTACCAATACCCATTCGTAGCGGTTCGGTGACCAGATGCCTACCCGGTCACCCCGGCGAATCCCGTGGGCCATCAAGGCCTTGGCTACCTGTTCGACTTGTGCCAGAAATTCACTGTAATTGGCCCGGTATTGTTGATACTCGGAAATCAAAGCAGTCCGTTCCGGAAATTTTGCTGCTATTTGTCGCAGATTCTGACCGATTGTCTCTCCTTTCAACGGAATATCTGATATTCCGCAGGCATAGGATAATGTTGCTTGCATAGCTATTAATTTATTGTCGTGTTTTGTGTGCAACCACAAAATAACGACAATAAAATGAAACAACATAGCTTATTTATCAATAAATGAGATATTTACACAAATGACGTCAAGGTGTGCAAAAATTTTTGTCTTTATTTCACAAACCGGAAATAAGTGTGAAAAATAAATGGATGGTTTCTATGCCCTGGAATATCGATAAGCGACTTTTCAAACTTGAGCTGTCTTTTGAAAAAAGAAAGATTGGCGGAGCTTCATTTCCTGATCCCTGTTATCGATCAGAAACGAAGCTCCGCCAATCGGCAGAATGACCCTCAAAAGGAGGTTAACTACAACAAACCGTTGGATAGTTTCTTGTTATCAATGAGCCCACTCAGCGAAAAAATCGTTGCCTTTGTCATCGACGATGATGAAGGCCGGGAAGTTTTCTACGCGGATTTTGCGGACAGCTTCCATACCGAGTTCTTCGAAATCGACCACTTCGACCGATTTTATGCTGTTCTTAGCCAGAATGGCTGCCGGTCCACCGATCGATCCCAGATAGAATCCGCCATGCTTTTTGCAGGCATTAGTGACGTCGATCGAACGGTTGCCTTTGGCTACCATGATCATAGAACCACCTAAAGACTGGAACAGATCGACATAAGGGTCCATACGCCCGGCTGTCGTCGGTCCGAAACTACCTGATGCCATGCCTTTCGGAGTTTTGGCAGGACCGGCATAATAGACCGGATGTTTTTTGAAATATTCGGGCATCGGTTTGCCTTCGTCGATCATTTGTTTGATCCGGGCATGGGCGATGTCCCGGGCAACGATCAGGGTCCCTGATAGGTTCAAACGGGTTTTCACCGGATATTTGCTCAGTTCTTTCAATACGTTTTCCATCGGTTGATCGAGGTCGATATTGACCGCCGGAGTTAAAGCAGGACTTTCTGCCGGCAGAAAACGTGCCGGATTCTTCTCGAGTTGTTCGAGGAAAATCCCTTCTTCCGTGATTTTACCTTTGATATTCCGGTCGGCACTACAGCTGACTCCGATGCCGACAGGACAAGAAGCTGCATGACGCGGAAGACGGATCACACGTACATCGTGTACCCAATATTTACCTCCGAACTGGGCTCCGATACCTTTGTCCCGGCAAATCTTCAAGATCTTTTCTTCCCATTCCAGATCCCGGAAAGCACGGCCACCTTCATTACCCGAAGTGGGGAGATGATCGTAGTAGCCTGCCGAGGCTTTCTTGACTGTGGTCAGACAAGCTTCGGCCGAAGTGCCGCCGATGACTACCGCTAAATGGTAGGGAGGACAGGCCGAAGTACCCAGATCCAATACTTTTTGCTGGATAAATTTAGTCAGGGTTTCTTCGTTCAATAAAGCTTTTGTCTGCTGGTAAAGGAAAGTCTTATTGGCAGAGCCCCCTCCCTTGGTGATGAACAAAAATTCGTATTTATTGCCCTGTGTGGCATAAAGGTCGATCTGTGCCGGCAGATTGGTCCCGGTGTTTTTTTCTTCTGTCATGGTAAAAGGCACTACCTGGGAATAACGCAGATTGCGGTCCCGGTAAGTTTCGAATACCCCTTTGCTGATCGCTTCGGCATCATTGATCCCGGTCCATACGTTTTCTCCCTTTTTACCGATACAAATGGCCGTACCGGTATCCTGACAGGTCGGTAGTTCCCCTTCTGCCGAAACCACTTGGTTCATCAACATGGTGTGGGCAACGAATTTATCGTTGTCACTGGCCTCCGGATCTTTCAGGATGTCGGCTAATTTTTGCAAATGAGCGGCGCGCAGGTAAAAAGAGACGTCTGAATAAGCTTCGCGAGCCAATAACTCTAACCCTTCACGCTCTATTTTTAAAATCTTACGTCCTTCACATTCGATCGTTTTTACATAATCTTTTGTCAAAAGGCGATACACTGTGGTATCATTTTCAATAGGAAACGGTTCCTGATACTTAAATTCTGCCATACTTATCTGGATTGATTTATGAATTCATTATTTGCGCAACGAAATTAAAATTAATAAATGAAAATCCCGAGAGTTTTAAAGAAAAATTTCTGTAATTAGAAATGATCTGAATAAATCACGGAGGAATATATGGATTTTACTATTTTTGTAAAAATTAACGGCAGAATAGTTTTATCCGTTTATACTTTTTTATTTTGAATATGAATACTGAGGTTGTTTTTATTATTATCGTTGTTTTTTTAGTTGCTGATTTTATTGTAGAACGGATTTTGGAATGGGTGAATATGCGGGCTATGGCGCCTGTATTACCTGAAAATCTTAAGGGAATTTACGATGAAAAAGAATATGCACGTTTTCAGAATTATAAGCGCGAAACGAATCGTTTCGATCTGATCAGTTCCACTTTTTCTTTTATCGTGATGATGGTGTTTTTGTGTACAGGAGGTTTCGGTTGGTGGAATGCCTGGGTGGTGACCTGGACAGATCAGGCGGTTTTACAGACCTTACTTTTTATGTTGGGCTTGTCGCTGGTTTCCGGGCTACTCGGTTTGCCTTTCGATTGGTATGCTACTTTTCATATTGAAGAAAAATATGGTTTCAACAAAACGACAATGAAGACCTATGGATTGGATTTACTCAAAGGAATGTTGGTTTCCGGGGTGATCGGCGGACTGTTGCTGTCGGCTGTCGTCTGGTTTTATGAATGGGCTGGTTCTTTCTTTTGGTTGTATGCCTGGGGAATAGTTTCTGTATTCTCGGTTTTTATGGCTATGTTTTATTCCCAGTTGATTGTGCCTTTGTTCAATAAGCAGACTCCTTTGGAGGCCGGGGCTTTACGGGATAAAATCAATGCTTTTGCAGAGAAAGTGGGCTTTAAACTGGACAATATTTTTGTAATCGACGGATCGAAGCGTTCTACGAAGGCAAATGCTTATTTTACCGGTTTCGGTCCCCGCAAACGGATTGTCTTGTATGATACCCTGATAAAGGATTTGACCGAGGAAGAAATTGTTGCTGTCCTGGCCCATGAAGTCGGACACAATAAAAAACGGCATACCGTTCAATTTATGCTGGCATCTGTGATTCAGACCGGCGTGATCCTTTGGTTGTTTTCGCTTTTTGTCAACCAGCCGGCTTTGTCAATGGCTCTGGGAGGTGACCGGGCCTGTTTCCAATTGGGATTGATCGCTTTTACAATCCTCTATTCGCCGTTGAGTATGATATTGGGATTGGTGATGAATGCCTGGTCGCGGAAAAATGAATATCAGGCAGATGCTTTTGCTGCCCGGTATTACGATGGTGAATCGCTCATTTCCGGCTTGAAGAAGATCTCTGTGAAGTCTTTAAGCAATCTCACCCCCCATCCACTGTACGAATGGGTATACTATTCGCATCCCTCTTTGTTGAAAAGAATCAGGGCGATCGGACAGGTAGAAGCTGTGGATGCCGAGTAAATCCGGTTTACCTGAAATATAGGTATGTTTTTTCTTTCTATTCCGATTCCGGATTTTATACCGTCAGACCGGTCCGTTAAGACTTTCGTTGATTTTATCGGTTTTTCTCCTGTTCGGAAAAACAAAATCTTTTGTTTTTCTTTCGCTTATTCGAAGAACTCACTGAACGGCGGAACCCCTTACTGCGCAAAAAACTTTACGTTACGTTTCTGTCAGACACCATCGGTCGTTCGAAAAACCGAACCGGATACTCGTTCCCGCTCCAATGGTCTTCCGGCATTTTATAAACTCCAATTCATACTTCCCTCTCGAACTCAAGCGTATAAACGAAGCTATCGGCCCGGTAATAGCCGATATTCCATTCCAGAGGGCGTCCCCCCGGGTCATATACAAATCGTTTTCGGATGAGTATAGCGTCCCCGGGCTTGATTTCAAGCTTCTGAGCCAGAAATTTGTCGGCAAGCTGGGCACTGATTTCTTCTTTCGAAATTTTTGCAACAGAACTATAATCTTGTTCTAATATTTCGTATAGGGGACGGGAAAAATCTTCATTACCGGTCAGCCCTATCCGGGGATTGAAATAAGAGATGAAATAAACGAACGGAAATTCCGGATTACCCCGTAAACGCTCCAGTTTTAATATTTTCTTTTCATCGGTGATGGAGAAAAAACGACAGATCTCTTCTGAAGGAAGCGCCCAGCTGGTATGTAATTCATAGTTGGTCGGTTCGATTCCCTGCGCTTTCATTTCCTGGGTGAAACTCAACCAGTTTTTGGCTTTCGAGCTGACCGATTGGTTGACTACTATAGTACCGATCCCTTTTTTTCGGACTAATAACCCTTCAGTGACCAGGTTGTTGATCGCCTGGCGCAGCGTATTCCGGGAAATTCCCAATTGTTTCGACAAATCTACTTCGTTGGGTAACATCTTCCCTTTTTTATACTCCGGTTCCCGGATGATGTTCCTCAATTGATTTTCTATTTGTAGATATAAAGGTATCGCACTATTGTGATCGATCGATATTTTCATGATTGAAAAATTTAAGCAAAAGTAGGAAAATTGTATTTGCGAAAGTAAAATTTCATTCTTATAAATCAAAAAAAGTAATTGTTTTTTAGTAGTATGTTTGGATAATATGCTGATCGTTAGTTTGTTATTTGTTCGGCTTGTGTCGGTAAAACAATAAAAAGAGATAAACTTTGTAACAATAAAAAGAATGCACTATATTTGTCAATGTATAAATGTCTATACATATTAATGTGGTGAAATAATGGAATATTTATTAGGAATCGATATCGGGGGAACTCATGTAAAAGGTGGGATTGTCACAGGGACTACCGGGAAGATGGATCAGAGGACTATAGTTTATGAGAAAATAGATGCCGGAGGCTCTGCTACTTCGATTATAAAGGGGATACTTCGGGTGATTACAGCATTGAAGAAAGGGCGTTCTGAAAACGAATGGCGGGGTATAGGAATTGCTATACCCGGGCCTTTCGATTATACCCGGGGAATAGCTGCTATTCATGGGGTACGAAAATTCGATGCCTTATTCGGTTTGGATTTGAAAGAGGAAATAAAAAGGGTATGCAGTTTACCGGTTGTCTTCCTGAACGATGCTTCTGCTTATGCTTTGGGAGAATATTATGGGGGAGCGGCTCAGGGGAGTGAGAGGAGTATGGTCGTTACGGTCGGGACCGGACTGGGAAGTACGTTTATGGCCCGGGAAGAAATATTGGACGAAACGACACCCGCCGTTCCGGAACACGGATATTTGTATAATATTCCTTTTCGGGATAGTATTGCGGACGACTATTTTTCTACCCGCTGGTTTGTAACGAACTGGAATCACCGCTTTCCCGATAAAGCGGTGATGGATGTGAAGACATTGGCGGAATATGCTTATCGGGGAGAACAGGCTGCTAAAGTCCTGTTTGAAGAGTTTGCCGATCATTTTACCGGATTTATAGCTCCTTTTCTGAGACATTTCTGTCCGGACTGTTTGGTGCTCGGGGGAAATATCATGCGGGGTGCCGATTTATTTCTGGAACGGATAAAGTCTGAGTTGGAAACCCAGGGGGGCGGAGTGAGAATAGATACTTGCCGTTTATGGGAAGATGCTCCGCTGATCGGGGCGGCGATGTATGCGAATCAGGTCTTGGGCCGGAGTGGGATGGAAGAAGAGGCGGTAAAGAGAAATACAAAACAGTATCTGGCTCCTATGAAAGCACAGGCAACTCCCCGGGGAGTTTATGATTTGTATCCGGCTTTTCCGGTCGGGGAGAATAAGATCCGTTCGGGGATAGGGTGTTTGGCCGATTGGATAGAGCGACACGGGCAGGTGGTTATCGATGGTTATGGAGGAGTGTTTTGGGACGAACTGGTGAGTGAACTAGGAGATGAATTTCGTCGGAGAGGGAAGTGTGTACGTTGGTTCCGTACCGATGTCGCGATGCGGGATGCTCGGACGTTGGAGGAAATGCTCGCTCCCGATCTGGGAGGAGAAGATCCGTTGTTCGGCCGGATGACGGAGAGACAATTGAGGGATTGGTTTGATCCCGGGAAGTTGAACGCTTTTAGGCCGGACCAGGAGGCCGATATCAATGTGCTGATCGGTATAGGAGCTGCTTTGGCCGGATGGAAAGCACCTTTGATCTATGTCGATGTACCTAAAAATGAAATACAGTTTCGCATGCGGGCCGGGTGGGTGAAAAATCTGGGTATGAATAAACCGAAGAATAATCAGCAAACCTATAAACATTTTTTCTTTGTGGATTGGGTTGTGCTGAACCGGCATAAAGCGGAGTGTCTGCCACAGATAGAGCTGATTGTGGATGAACAACGCAGGGGACAGCAATTGCTGATGATGAGCGGGGAGGATTTGAGAGAGGGATTACACCGGATGGGAAGAAATTTCTTCCGGGTTCGCCCTTGGTTCGAACCCGGCGCATGGGGAGGGCAATGGATGAAACAACACATCCCGGGATTGAATGAAGAAGTGCCTAATTTAGCCTGGTCTTTCGAATTGATGGTTTTGGAAAATGGACTGATGTTCGAAAGTAACGGATATCGTTTGGAAGTTTCTTTCGATTTTCTGATGTATAACGATTACCGTCAAGTTCTGGGAGAATCGGCCGATGTGTTTAAAACCGATTTCCCGATTCGTTTTGATTTTCTGGATACTTTCGATGGAGGTAACCTGTCGGTACAGTGTCATCCCCGGACTACGTACATCCGGGAACAGTTTAATATGCCTTTTACACAGGATGAGACGTATTATATCTTGGATAGCCGGCAGAATCCCCAGGTTTATCTGGGATTTCAGGAAAATATCCGGCCTGAAGAGTTCGGCGAGGTATTGAAACAGAGCCAGGCAGAAGGTAAGACGATAGACATTGAAAAATATGTACAGAAATTTCCGGCACACAAACACGACCTTTTTCTGATACCCAACGGAACGGTTCATGCTTCCGGAAAGAATTGTATGGTGCTGGAAATCAGTAGTGCTCCGTATATTTTTACTTTTAAAATGTACGATTGGCTGCGATTGGATTTGAATGGGAAACCCCGTCCGCTGAATGTACAGCGGGGAATGGATAACCTCTATTTCGAACGGAAGGGAGAACGGGTGGCAAAAGAATTGGTTTGTCATCCCGAGGTATTGGAAAAAAACGAACATTATACACTCGAACATCTGCCGACCCATGAAAAGCATTTTTACGATGTCCATCGGTATACCGTCGAAGATGCGGTGGAAGTAGAAACCGAAGGGAGTTGCCAGGTTTGGATGGTGGTGGAAGGGAAAGCAGTAAGGGTGGAGACTCGCGAAGGAATGAGGCAACGCTTTAATTATGCCGAAACGTTTGTAATTCCTGCTGCTGCCGCTACTTACCGGATTATAAATGAAACACCGGGAGAAAAGGTGATACTGGTAAAAGCTTTTATCAAAAAAGGATATGGGTTTGAATAAAGTCGGAAAGAAGTAGGATACCGGCAAATTCAGAAAGGGATTTTGCGTACATCGGTTTTGCATCCTTGTAGAGGGAAAATATACTTGTAAATTTAATATATACAAACTTAAGAATTTTTCTTAAGTTTGTAAAAAATATTCTATAGACGGATGGTATGAAGAATAAGATGCAAATACTGGGACGTATATCGTTGGGATTACTGATCTGTATAATACTGGGACAGGGAATTTGGTTGTATCGGGTACGTGAAATGGAAAATCATGGATTCGAGCAGACGGTCGGCCGGGGCCTGAACGATATCTTGTGGGTGGAGGTGATTTTCCTGATCGGGTTTATCGTTTGTTTAGTTTGGCAAAGGGTTGTGGCGAAAAGGATTGAACGAAGGACACTGGTACAGATGATGGGGAAGACACCTTCGGAAGAGATACCTTTAACGGAGTGGATGGCAGTGATCGACGGTAAGCTGCAATGCGAGGGGATTGCTTTGTCTGTGGAGGAGGAATTGAAATTGAATACGATAAAAACGCACTTGGTGGAAATGGCTGAAACCATCGATATGCAGCAGAGTGCTTTAAAGACCTCGGTATGGAAAATCGACCGGGAAAATATCGATCTGAAATCGGAGATGGAAATGATCGTTGAGTTGTTTTCTCTGATCCGGCCACAGGCACTGGTGGGTTACCAAATCGACGAAGGAGCGGAATATCCTTGTTTGGATAAGGTATATTTTTATTATCTGATCCTTTGTTTGGTAGATAAAGCTATTGTATCTGCCGGAGTTCACCCCGTAGTGAGGATCGAATTTTATACCGACAAGAAACATTATATGTTGACAGTCGAAGATAATGGCAGGAAAATAGATCCGGGAGACAGGCAGCCGGAACAATCCACCGGGGCGGGACTGGCCTTCGTCGTACAGCAGGTGGTCGGTGGTTATGGAGGAAAAATCCGCTTTATAAGTAAACCGAACGGAAACAAGTGTGTGATCACTTTACCACAGAAACGGAATTAATTGAAGTACGAAACGGCGATTACCGCTCGCTCCTCTTTTCTTGAAGGAAGGGCATAAAAAATAGAGAGGAACTTGAGAAGAGAGTCTGGCAGACAATCTTACTTCAAGTTCGCTCTCCTCTATATGCAGTGGAGTATAGCGACAACACTAGAGATGGAGTGTTATAATCTCGGAATGATTGTTTTCCTGAGATAAGGCATAAATGGTATTTTCTTCGGCACTATAGCTGATCGAAGAACAAGCATTTTCCAGGCGGTAAGTACGCACGTGCGAACCGTTCCAGTCGAATACCAGTATGGTTTTGCCTTTGTCGACGTCCAGATTATGTTGTTTTAGCGTCCGTCCTGAATACAGGGCATAGATGTAATCATCCGATACAGCCAGATCACAGAACCCGAAAATGTTATATTTGGAATAACTGACCGGATGGACTAAACCACGGCCTTTGGGACGGTGACGGTTGAATTTTACCTTGGCAGGGGTCAGATGCACTTCATTGACACGGGTCAGTTCGTTACCGTTGATTTTGCAGATGTCCAGGCAACCGGTTTGCATATTGGCGCAGGCCAAGCGTTCGAGCGTCGGTTTTACTGCTAAGGTATTGCTGGCATAAAATGCACTTTTGAGCGTATCCGTCAGAGTGGGATCGGCACAGGCCGGATAACTTACACTATAGGTGTCGTCTCCGGATACTTGACTGATGCAATAACGGCCTTGGGTATAAACTCCGGTCGACAGCAGACGGTCACCGATCCGGATGGCTCCGATAGGGGTCTTGTTGTTGTCGGTGAGGGAAGTGAACGTAGGCTGGTAACCCGGAGTCGCATATTCGTTCAAGTTAATTTCCACGAACTTTTTAGTTCCGAAATCGAATGCCGAAACGATGTCTCCGTTTAGGTTCATACTGATAAAATACATGCCTTCTCCTTCGTTTCTGCCTGCCGGTACTAAACGGGTAACGGTTCCATTTTCGCTGTCATAAATGGCGAAACGGTAAGCGCTACTGGGAGTAAGAAAAGCATATAAGTTTCCTTTTTTTACAAATTTATAAGGAGAGATAATGTTCAATGCCTCCACATCGATTTTGTCTGTTTGGGCATATTGAAGCTCTGTTACCTTCGTCCGTACTAACGGAGAAGATTCGGTCTCTAAGGTCGGATCGGATTGACAACTGCCGAGCAGAAGAGCAGGGATGATGAAGTAATATAGTTTTTTCATATCAATTGTTCTTCTAATTAATGTTATTCTTGTATAGGACTTAATCCAAAATGATCGCCTACAATACCATTTTTATCGACTCCAAAACAAAAAGTTCCAACATATATACATGTTGGTTTGGGATCGGTTGACTCGTTTTCAGCTAAAGCATCTATATTATCAAAGGTGATATCAGTAATTGTAGATTCTTTAGAAAACATAAAATTAATAGACAATGCGGTCAGAATAATAATTCCTCCCATAAAAATTCTAGCTTTTTTTCTCATTTTTATATTTGTTGATTTTGACAACGCGAAGTTAGGAAAGATTCTTAATTTTGTAAAAAAAAAATTGTTCTATAATGTACCCCAAGCTAAGGTATGAAAAATAGTATGAAAACGATAGGACAATTGTCCGTCGTATTATTAATATGTGTATTATTGGGTCAAGGGATGTGGCTGTATCATGTACGTGAAATAAAGCTTAGAGAGTTTTGTGAAAGTGCTAATTACGTTTTATTGAATACTGCCTACAGATATTTATACGATGAAGGACTGAATTTTGCTAAAAATAATGAATTAACATATGGTTTAGCAAAAGATGATCATTTCTATTGGCATTATGATAATAAAGAGGGATATATTCCGATCAAATCTCCAGATATGGTAGATAAACTAGGAAAATTGATTACCTATGACTGTTTGTGTGAACATGGATTATTTGATGTTCTTAGGCTAAATAAATTATATATTGATTATTTAAAAGAAAAAGGTATTACTGAAAATCCCATATTAAAAGTTTTGAATATTGAGGGAGAAGAATTACAATCTACAGGAAATCTAAAGAAAAATTGTAATTCTATTATGACTCTTCCTATCGAGTTAGGGTATGAGAATAAACATCAATTATTAGCAACCTTCGAACTTCCCTTTGTTTTCCGTGCTTTAAGTGGTATTTTATGGGTTGAATTGATATTCATGATCGGTTTTATCTTCTGTTTGGTTTGGCAGTGGTGTTCGATACGGATGACAGTGCGTAGTGCGCGGATACAAACGATGGGAATGACGCATTTGGAACATGAATTGAAGAAGCCTTTGGCAACGATGATTTCGGTAGTAAATGGTATTCTGGAGGGGAAAGATTCTGTCTTATGTCCCCGGGATACGACAAAATTGACTATGGTAAAGGCGCGTTTGATGAAGATGGCGGATATCACCGATACGATGCTGACTTCTCTAAAGACTTCTGTATTGATGATAAACCGGGAAGTGATCGATCTGAAATTCGAGATGGAAATGACGACCGAAATGTTTTCATTGATCCGGCCTTACGCACGGGTGGGTTACCGGATTGCTGAAGGACTGGAGTATCCATGTTTAGATAAAATATATTTCAATTATGTCGTTGTTAATTTGGTAGATAATGCCATTAAATATGGCGGTACTCATCCCGTGGTGAAAGTTGACTTTTATACTATCGGTGACAATTATGTGCTGACCGTCGAAGATAACGGTATGGGAATCGCACCCAAAGATCAGAAGCAAATTTTCAAACAGTTCTACCGTGTAAAAAATCAACAAGTGACCAAAACTACCGGTTTCGGATTAGGCTTGACTTTTGTCCACAAAGTAGTTTGTGCATACGGAGGAAGTATCCGGTTGGAAAGTGAATTGGGAATCGGCAGCAAGTTCACCATCACCATACCTCAATAGCTCACGGGGACAGGGCAGTGAGCTATTGTTACGCTTTTTCAATTTTCTCAACCGGTAACCCTGTATATTTGGATATGGTGTCGTACGGTAAACCGTCTACTTTCATTTGGCGGGCTATAACGAGCTTCTCTTTTTCTATACCTTCCACAATTCCTTCTGCTCTTCCAACTTCTATGCCTTTTGTCATTCCTTCTTTAATTCCTTTTGCCATTCCTTTCCGGATAGCGCTGTTATATAGTGTTTTCTCGACACTGATGATATCCCAGAATTTTTCGTAACCCAAAAGCTGTGCTTCGGTGAAAGCAGATTCTTCTACGGCGTTCACGGCTTTTTTTACTTCCGGATTGGCCAACAGCTCAGGCGGCACTTCGCGGGTATGTTCATTGATTTCCGTCAGGAAACGAAGCCAGAGTACTTGCATTTTCTTCTCAGAATAGGTATGTGGGTTGAATTTGGGCAGTTCTACGAAAATCAAGTGTAGGCCTTCGATCACTTTTTCAGTGTGTTCCATGTGTACTAGCTGATAATAATGATAAAAGCCTTCGAGCTCAGGCTCGAATACTTCATTTACCAGATTCAGCGAATATACCGGCTGCAACAGTTCGTATTCCTAACCGGTGTCGATTTGCCGTACATAGGCCTTCGAAGCATTGAACAATACCCGTTGGCGAAACTCCGGAGACCAGATCATTTGCATCTCGACGATAAACTGACGTCCTTCTGCATCGCGGCAGCGGACGTCCACGATACTGTTCTTGCGTAAAGGATTTTCCGGTACGAGTTCGGCCGGAAGGTATTCTATCTCCCTGATCTCATGCCTGGGGTTTAAGGGCAACAGGGCGTTCAGCAAGCTGATCACCAGGTCGGGATGCTCGCCGAAAACATGTTTGAAAGTCAGATCGGCTTTAGGATCGAGATAACGCATAGATTTCCTTTTCTTTTTAATTTAAAGCAAATATAAGAAGAACTCGCAAAAAAACGGCAAAATTTGGATAAATAAAGTAAGTGTTTGGTATTGAGGAGAGTTAAGCCAAATT
>OLFX01002071.1_pt1 | contig 18473 bp, 17 predicted proteins | sample 1605091 | NCBI WGS metagenome assembly OLFX01 (sample SAMEA3888906, study PRJEB22519) | human gut metagenome | biome: human gut; feature: human-associated habitat; material: faeces | place: Denmark | collected 2012 | reverse complement strand
GAGCAAAAAAAGCAGGGCATGCGACAATTTATGCCGTTGCCCAAAATGGTGTAAATGCTAAAATTAAAGTCAGCGTAAAAGCTGCAAAATGATAAAGAAAAAAGTGCCGGAAATTCCACTGCGATGATCCGGCACTTTTTTTGTTTTCCGTAATTTTGTAGAAAGATTTTGTTTATATTTTACTCTGCCGCCAATACCTCATAAACTTCCTTAAAGGATTGTTTCGGCTGATACAATTCCGTAAACAGACCACAGTATGGTCCGTTCATTTTGTAGCTGTAATCTGCCGTTGACAGATATGGTGCGTCAAACAAGCCCCAAATGGAAAGGCTCGTAATCGGTCCAGTCTTTCCTGCTGCCTGTGCCGACTTGTTAATATCCACATATGTCTGCACAAGTTTCTTGTAAAAGGCTGCATGCTCCGGCTCTGCATCATTATCGTAATTGCGGACGGCAAGTTCTGTTACGTGAACTTCAACATTATTTTCTGCAAATTTCTCAATCGCATTTTTCACTAAGGTAATGTCATTGTCATTCATGCATCCACTCTGCTGTCCATAACCACCGATGTAACTCTGCATACCAATGCCATCACAGAGTTTTAAGTAGCCGCCATTTCCATCCGATGCAAAACTGTTAATGCTCTTTACCAGTTGAATAATGGCATCTCTCTTATTTGCGCCGTAGGTTGCAAATGTGTTGTAATCATTGTAGAACAGCTTAATGTTTGTCTTACTGTTTGCCGCCTGTAATTTTTCCCTTGTTTCATATGCATACCAGAACGCAAGCTCCACGTAATCACTGCCAATGTAATCGTAGAAAAGATTTGTCTTGCCACCGCGAACCTGCCGTACATGACGCACATCATCGTCCGCAAATTCACCTGCATTGTCGGCAACCGCTTCATTGACAACATCCCAGCAGTAAATCGCGCCCGGATATTTTTCTTCAAAATGCGTCATCACTTCATCAATGTACATCTTCAGACGGTTTTTCATGACATCTGCGCTGACATAAGCACCGTCCGTCTTGTAGCCCTCGCGGAAGAACCAGTCACACATATCGGCATCCCAGGTCAGCACATGACCGCGAATGGATAATCCATTTTCAACCGCATACGCAACCATCGAATCTGCTTTTGTAAAGTTCATAACTGCCGGCGAATTTTCATCGACATATGCATTTTGTGAAGCAGACTGGCTCAAAAGCGAATACGCCTTCATTTCATTGCTGAATGTGGTACTGTTGAAATGGTACTTAATGAGTTTGGTAAGCTCAGTATTTTTCAGCGCTGCCTCATTAATATTTGTTCCAAATTTGAAACCATATTTCTCACCGAGAGACGCAAGCGATTGATACGATTCAATTGCCTCCGTCGCATCTTTTTTCCCTTTGTTCTCCATAACAACAGATGTAATCTGAATGTATTTCACCGCCTCTGTAGAATTCTGAACAACCAAATAAAGTGCCGTCTGTCCGCTCGGGTAAGCATCTAACTGTAAGCCCTGCTCCTTACCGCTCTGCATACCATTGGCATCAACAAAACCAGCCCAGTCGCTGTTTTTAACTGACAACTTAATCGATGCGCCACCTGTATTTTCAATAATATTTTTGTTTGCATCCAAAAGGTTGATTGTAACATTTACCTGTGTAAAATCCGATACTTTGTGTCCGGATGCCGTAATCAGTGGAAGCAGGTTATAAACCGTTCCATTCCACACACTCGAATACGCAGAAGAATTAATAAACGTATTGTCAATTGCAAGCGTCACTTTCTCCGTCGCCGGATTCTGGGTCGGTGCAGCCGTTGGTGTCTGAGTCGGTACCGTTGTTGGTGCCGTAGTCGGGGTCGCAGTCGGCTTCTGCGTTGGCACCGCAGTTGGGGTCGCAGTCGGCTTCTGCGTTGGCACCGCAGTCGGGGTCGCAGTCGGCTTCTGCGTTGGTGCCGTAGTCGGAGTTGCCGTTGGGTTCTTTGTCGGCTCTGTAGTCGGAGTCGCAGTCGGCTTCTGCGTTGGCACCGCAGTTGGGGTCGCAGTCGGCTTCTGCGTTGGCACCGCAGTCGGGGTCGCCGTTGGACCTGCAGTTGCTGTCACTGCCGGCTTCCTTGTTGGCTCTTCTGTCGGCTCTTTCACAGGCTCCGCAGTTTTTACCACAGAGGAAGAATCCCCCGGATTTACTACCGCAGGTTCTTGTGTATTCACCGGTGGAACAACGGTAGTTCCTGTCTTTTTCTTAACCGTAACTTTGCACGAAAGTTTATACATTTTCCATCCTGCTTTTACCTTCGCTGTCACCGTAGCTTTCCCTGCTTTTTTGGCAACTAACTGAACTGACTTTTTCGTCTTTTTCTTCAGGATAACAACCGATTTTTTGCTACTTTTCCACACCACTTTTTTTACTGCTTTTGCATTTTTAATTGTTACTTTTTTCTTAGTCCCAGCCCACATGGTAATACGCTTCTTGCTTAACTTTGGTTTCGCTAATTTAGCACTTGCAGGCATTGTAAAAACACTCGAAATACTAAGTGCTGTTACCGTGAGAAGTGCCATCGCCTTTTGACTTTTTCTCTTCATAGAATGACTCCTTTCATTCCTCTCAAAACTCTCTAACTTCATTCTAATACTTTGTGGGAATTATACAACGAACATTCTATAAAATTACTATTAGTTTTTAGTATCTTTTGTGTGTTATTTTTTATGTGATTCCTTCTAATCAATGCGTATTGTCTGCATACCACTCAATATGATTGACAATTTGCAAAATCTTTTTAGCGCTCTCAATTGATTTTGTAATACGCTCTACATCATTTTTGTGAATCAAGCCCTTTTTCGCAGAGTCCGGCACAGACTCCGTCAATTCCTGCAGCGATTGATTTACGCGTTCCACCATCTGACTTACATCTTCAATCAACTTCTCTACCTGTTTTGGAAGTGAAACTCTCTGCGCTTCTCTCTGCATTCTATTACACAACTGATTCATGGAAATTTTCAAAAAATAAGTATCTGTCAGCTGGTCAGCAACAACCGAAAGAATCTCCTCAATAATTCCGGCGTCCACATTTCCCATCGAAATCATAACTTGAAAGCGTTCACAACACTCATCAATTTTCTCCTGACTATAACAAATTCGCTCAACAAGCCGAATCAGCAAATCTACTTCTTCCTCGTCATTAATTTTAAAATCCGCATCCTTTAACTGCACTCTTTCCTGTTCTGCCTGCGGTATCAATTGATAACAATCAATTTGCTTTTCTTTGCAAAGATTCCAGAGCACTCGCTTGCAAACAGCATCCGTTTTTCCACCAAAGGTAAGCGACTTCACACATGGAAATCCGGCATACGCAGACTGCAAATCATATTCCACACAAATACCATCAAATGTATTTTTTGCAGACGTTATCTGAAAAGGCAGGTTTCCCTGTCGAAGATTTTCAATTTGTTCAATCGCCATTTTTTCTTTTTGACATGGAAAATACTGATAAAGAGGCGCCCCTTTTTCCTGCCTCATTTTATACTTTTCAAGCCATGTTTTTTTCGAGAGGGCAAACACTGTCGTTTTTTCTTTTTCCGCATCCACAAATTCATCAACCCGTTGACATCCATACGCCTGTGCCGTCTGCATCGATGGGAGATTTGTGCTATTCATATAAGAATAAATCGTCTGAAACGGCGTATGTGTAAAAGCCCAGTCTCTTACGGCAATTGCTGCTTCTTTTGCATATCCTTTTCTCTGATATGTTTTTTGAATATGGTAACCAATTTCCGGCTTAATCGTATTTCCAATCGGTTGCAGTGTGAGCCCGCAGTCACCAATCATTTTTCCATTTTCTTTTAGGCACACAGCCCACAATCCAAAACCAAAAATCTGGTACCGTTCCTGATTTTTTTCAATCCATCCACGGACTCTTTTTTCATCAAAAGTATACGGATAATACTGCATAATATCCGAATCCGCAAGCACACAATATAAGTCATCAAAATCTTCTTCGTTCATCTCACGAAGAATTAAACGCTCCGTCTCAATTTGCATAATACACCCTCCATTATTTCAGCTCATATTTCCAGACACCATCTTCTCTGCGGTAATGAAATTCATTGATATCTTCTTCTAAAAATACGCGAAGCATATCATCCATTCCATTCGCAAGTTTTCCCTTTTTCATCTCTTCTAACGGCATCCACTTTACTTCCCCTTCATGTGAGGATTTGAGTTCACCGCTGAATTGATTTGTTTTATAAAAAACAACAAGATACCTTGAGCCGTCATCCCGCAGCCAGTCTTTTGTGCCACAGATTCTCGGCTTTTCTATCGTGAGTCCGGTCTCCTCATAAACTTCACGAATAACCGAATCTACAAACGATTCGCCCTTCTCAATATGTCCGCCCGGAAATGTAAGTCCTGACCACTTTTTATCCACTTTGTCCTGAACCAAAACATTCCCCGCATCATCGTAAACCATACACATATTCGTTAATATTACTGTCTCCGTCCTCATCACTTTCTTCCTCTCCTTTATTGTGCTAATCGTAAAATCCATTTCTATGGCAGACTTCATGAATTGTTTCCGCAAATATCGACCTAGATTTCTTGTTACTGTCCATATTATAATTCTTCTTATCCAGATATATCTCTCTAACTTCCTGCCATAATTGATTATCTTTACAAAATTCTATCTTTTCAGGGAGACAATAAAATCCTTTTGTTTGTTCTTCCCACGTATAATTTTTTCTTTTCTTATTGTAACGTATGTACTTCTGCTGATTGTTACCATAATCATTCACAATTGCAAAATCACAACTATGACGAATCCTAGAATTTTTTCTATCTTTCACTTTAATTGTAAAAACTCTCGTACTATCCTCGCAAAAATCATATCCGTACTTTCTAGCATACTTGTTGAATGCACACATAAGTTTGTTTTTAATTTTTTCTGCCTCGAAATCCTTGTCATCGTCATTTACCATGATATTTACATCAAAATCAAAACCGGCATTACTCTTTACATCCCACGTTACCATATTTCTTTGTACACTCCCAACAAATTTATACTGAAAGGTAAAACTATCTCGAACTTCATCCTGCACCTTGTGTATTAGTTCCATAAGCTGTTTTTTTGCCGGTTTAAGCTCTTTTTTTGCTACATACTGAAAATGATACATATTTTTCCTCCTTTTATCCCCATACCTTCCCATTTAACATCTTTGCTAAATCATTACAACATATCAGAAAGATTTATGTTTGTCAAGTCCTCTTTGTTTTATCTAGCTTTGAAAAGTATCTTATTTTACCGGTGCCGTATATCTGCATTTCGGATAATTACTGCATCCATAAAACTTGCCATATTTGCCATTGCGTAAGACTAACGCGCCCGCACATTTTGGGCACATTCCTGATTTCTCTTTCTGCTTCTTAACATATTTTGCTTCTTTTATTTCATTCACGTGTTTACGCGCATCCGTCCTGGTACTCATATAATTTGTAAGTATTGCTAGAATCTTATCCATATCCTCTCTCGAAAGAACCGATTGAACAGAAAGTTTTTTGACCGTCTTTGTAACTGCACCCCACTTCACAACCTGCGATTTTGTTGTCTTTATTTTTAGCACAGCATCTCCAGGAAAAGTCACAATTGAGAAAACCGGAATATTTTCATAACCATGACTTTGAAGCAAGGCATTTAACGCCTTTACATGCGCATAATTCTGATATATGGGATTCATAAATGAATATTTGTGACCGTAAATGTTCTGTGTCCACTTTGCCGAAGACTCCGAACCATAAATCTGTCCTTTATAATTCTTGGTTTCAATTGAAAATATACCGTAAATTGAAACAACCACATGATCAATCTGCGTTGTACGTGTATTTCCACCCTCTGCACTCAACAAAACATCATTAACTACCTGATACTTATTTTTGTCCAACTTTTTCAACAACATACTTACCGTTGCTTCACCCATTTTTCCTTTTATCCTCGGCTTAATAATGGTTACTAACGCAGAAAGCACCATTAATGCAATTATCCATATATATATTTTCTCCATATACTATTCCCCCTCACTTATATTTTCATTCCAATTTTTCACTCCACTCATTTTCCTTAAAACCAACAAGAATTGCTTCATCCCCAATAACCAGCGGACGTTTGACAAGCATTCCATTGGTTGCCAGCAATTGAAGCTGTTTATCTTCGCTCATTGTCGGAAGTTTATCCTTCAACTTCATCTCCTTGTACAACAATCCGCTTGTATTAAAGAATTTTTTTAGAGGAAGCCCACTTTTAGAAACCCATTCTTTTAATTCATCATACGATGGTTTTTCCTCTACAATATGACGCTCCGTGTAATTTAAATGATGCTCGTCTAACCACTTTTTTGCCTTTTTGCAGGTTGAGCATTTTGGATAACATATGAATAACATAGATTCACCTTCCTTGTATTATTTTGTCCGTACCCATAAATATCTAACACTTTAACAGTGCTTAGCCAACATTTTATCACAACACTGCAATAATCATATCACCAAAATATGGTTTTCGCAATATCCTGCGTCGAGCTTTGCACCAAAACCGTCTGCCCTTCTTTTCAATTTCAACGTACAAAAAATTTCCGGCACACACATATTCATGTACCGGAAATCTTTTTCATCGTCTGTTTTTAATTCTATTATTTACCTACATGAAATGCATCCATACCCGGGTACACTGCACTGGCACCTAACTCTTCTTCAATGCGGAGAAGCTGGTTGTATTTTGCTACACGCTCGGATCTCGAAGGAGCACCTGTCTTAATCTGGCATGTATTCAGTGCAACTGCAAGGTCTGCAATAGTTGTGTCCGCTGTCTCACCGGAGCGGTGGGAAGAAATGGCTGTATATCCTGCATTGTGTGCCATCTTAATAGCCTCCAATGTTTCTGACACCGAACCAATCTGGTTTAATTTGATCAAAATGGAGTTCCCTGCTCCCATTTTAATACCCTTGGAAAGTCTCTCAGTATTTGTAACAAAAAGGTCATCTCCTACAAGCTGAACCTTATGACCAATCTTCTCAGTCATCTTCTTCCAGCCTTCCCAATCTTCCTCATCCAAACCATCCTCAATAGAAATAATCGGATACTTGTCAATGAGAGATTCCCAATGTGCAATCAGCTCATCCGAAGTAAATTCTTTGCCGGATTTTGGCTGCTTATAGTAACCAATTCCTTTTTCCGATTTCCATTCAGAAGAAGCTGCATCCATAGCAATCATAAAATCTTTTCCCGGTTCAAATCCGGCAGCCTTAACAGCCTCCAGAATTTTCTCAATAGCTTCTTCATCGGAAGTAAGTTTGTTTGGCGCAAATCCACCTTCATCACCAACCGCTGTTACATCTCCCATATCTTTAATCAGAGATTTCAACTTATGGAAAACCTCTGCACACCAGCGAAGCGCTTCTTTAAACGATGGCGCGCCAACCGGCATAATCATAAATTCCTGCGTATCAACAGCTGAATCTGCGTGAGCACCACCATTTAAAATATTCATCATAGGTACCGGAAGACAGTTGCCTGAAATGCCACCCAAAAAGCGGTACAACGGAATGTCTAACGCAATAGATGCCGCTCTTGCTGTTGCAATTGACACAGCCAAAATCGCATTGGCACCAAGCTTTGATTTATCTTTCGTACCATCTGCATCAATCATCGCCTTGTCAATAGCATAAATATCAGACGCATCTAAACCAGTAAGGACCTCATTAATCACAGTATTGATGTTGTTGACAGCTTTTTCAACACCCTTGCCAAGATAACGGTCCTTGTCTCCGTCTCTCAGTTCCAGTGCCTCAAACTCACCTGTAGACGCACCACTTGGAGCAGTACCTCTTCCCACGGTTCCGTCTACCAAAGTCACCTCTGCCTCCACCGTCGGATTGCCTCTCGAATCCAAAATCTCACGTCCAACTACTTTTTCAATTTCCAAAAAATTCATCGTAACACTATCTCCTTTTCCACAAAATAATAGTACTCCCCGCAAGAATTTCATTCAATTCTGCATAGGATGCGTTCAGGATTCACAACCTAATACGAGGAGTCCACATGATTTATTCACTTTTTGGTTAGTCTTGTCTAACCTCTTTTATATTACTGAATTTTGGGGTAAAAATCAATAGGTAAAGGTGAGAGTTTTTATCAAGTTTGTGGGGGGTTATATTAAAAATAATCTCTTTAGAATCATGTTTCGCAGTATATTGGTGCGATTTATCGCATTAAAAAAAGAGCCACTTAGCGACATTAGAGACTCCTTTATAGCGATGCCGTTGTATCAAATCTACTTATTCTTTTCCTGCAATTTCAGCAGATATTCTTCTTCTGCCTGTTCCAGGCGTTTCTGAATAGCTTCCTCCGATGGCAGTTGAGACTTAATCTCATTCATCCGAATGTTATCATAAGTTGCAACTCCCATAGGTGTTTCTATTCCCTGAAACGCCCATTGTACCTCCGTCTGATCCTTATCCTTGCATATAAGCAATCCTATTGTCGGATTGTCATCATCCGTTTTCATTAACTGATTTACTGCATTCACATAAAAATTCAGTTTTCCGGCAAATTCCGGTTCAAACGATACCGCTTTTAACTCAACGACAACATAGCATCGAAGTTTTATATGATAAAAAAGCATATCAATCTTTCTGGTTTTTCCTGCTACAATAATCTCTTTCTGACGTCCAATAAAAGCAAAACCAGATCCAAGTTCCAACAAAAATCTTGTTATGTTCTGTTCCAATGCATCTTCTAATTCTTTTTCATCATATCCTGCCGGTAATGAAACAAATCCAAAGTCATAAGTATCCTTGACAATCTCCTGTGCCAGTTTTCCCTGTATTGTCGGAAGTTTTTCAGCAAAATTCGTCAAGACATTACCTGAAGATTGATATAAATGAGCCTTTATATTATCAATCAGGACACTTCTGCTCCAACTCTCCTCTATCGTTTTTCTGACATAGAACAAAGCCTCTTCTATCGTTTTGCACTTCGTAACTATTTCTACATGATGTCTCCACGGCACAAATCCAAAAACAGAAGGAAATTCCATTTCTGCACCAAGTTGGTGCAGTTTTTGCTTTTCGTCAATTTCCATGCCAACCTGCTGCAGTTTTAGGCTTTTCATATCGAGACTTTCCTCTATACGATGTGCAAGTTCTGAAAAGTTCTCATTTCCGGAATAGAATAGATACCATTTTTTCATATTCCAAAGATTTCTTGCTGAAAATCCTTTCGCTTTGGGGAATTCATTCTGCAGATCAAGACTAAGCTGCTCTGTATTTACTTTGACCGCTGATTTTATCTGTGCAGACACATAACGCTGCTTCACATCATGAACCCAACTCACATAATCGGAATCCAATCCGATGTCATGTGACTTCACAACATGCGGTTTTGATTCTTCAGACATATTGTTCCTCATTTCTTCAAAATATTTTCATGTTTTAATCGCTTTGATACATTTATACTTTAGTATAGCATAAATGGCACAATCCTACTACAAATATCACCTGCAATTCTTATGTGCTTAATACCCTCCGTTATCTATGCAAAAGGTAATTCACATATTCTTTAGTCAAACGCTCCATATATGCTTCATGCCATCCGCCAAGCTATGTTTCAACTTGCATATAATTTATTGACATAACAAAATTACGCACCTAAACGAACCAATATGGACCTTGACAAAAAATATCGCTACTTCTTCGCATTCTCTTCCAGTTCTAACATATACTTATCAAAGTCAGACACAAACAATCTGTCCTGAATAACACGGTATTTTTCAAATTCGGTCTCAGCTTTTGCCTTTGCAATCTCTGCTGTGATTTTGCCTGCATCCTGAAGAACTTCTCTGTCATCTGCCATCAGAAATAAATCCAGACGCTTTGACCAGTCCTCCATCGTCATTGGAATATGACGCTCTGCACGATCCTCTGCCAAATCCAGATAAGCAGATACAATACGCTCAAGCGAACGCATTTCCTGTTCTGAAAGATAATTTTTTGCAATATTTACATCACTTTTTACTACTTTACCTTCCGGTGCTGCTGCCCAAGTGGTTAATCCCATATGTGGCTTTTCTGCATCGGCTCGCTCGTAAATCAACTCCGCTGCTGTATGTCCGTGAACTGCATAATGCATCTTGTTTTGAACCTTTGCAAAGAACTGCTTTGTTGTTTTTGCTGTTCGGTCATAATCAAGAGCTGTAGCATATATATCGGTTATCTTCTGATAAAACCTACGCTCGGACAGACGGATTTCTCGAATCTGCTCAAGCAAACGGTCGAAGTATTCTACTGTAAGCACAGAACCACCATTTTCCAGACGCTCATCATCCATGACCCAGCCTTTAATTGTGTAGTCCTTCACGATACCATTGGCCCACTTGCGGAACTGTACCGCTCGCTCATTATTCACCTTAAAGCCGACTGCAATAATCATTTGAAGATTATAGTGCTTTGTATCACGAGTCACTTGACGAGAACCTTCAGTTTGAACTATCCGGAATTTCCGGATAGTTGAATTCTCCTCAAGCTCTAAGTCGGAATAAATCTTCTTAATATGCTCATTGATTGTACGAACATCCACATCATACAGTGTCGCCATCATCTTCTGTGTCAGCCATATATTCTCATCTTCATAGCGCATCTCAATGCTGTCCTGTTCGTTACCAACAGAGGCAACATAGGTTAAATATTCCGCTGCGCTAGAGCGGATTGTTACTTCATCTTTCTTCTTTTTCAAATTGAATTTCCTCTCTATTCTTTTTCATATCTTCGTGAAAAAACCTTAATTTTGTTGGCTCTGTTAAACAGTTGATGGGTTACTTTTATATGCTTTCTTTTGAATATTATTTTAATATAATATCATTTTCATGTCCACCAATTTATGCCACCAGCATCTATACTAGCAAAACTGTCACCTTTGGGGTAATGATTCATATCTCGCTTAGGTAAATAGCACTTATCCCACCATTTTAAAAGTCAATACCAGTATGCTTATTTTTCAGCTTGTAAAATACAATTATTACGCTAGTATAATATTGCATCATCCAATCGTACCATATTTCCTTGCTATAATCACTCTTTTGATCCGCACGATTATGGCGAACATTATAGCCGTTAACTATACCAAAAATCAACTTATCATGTTCATTTTTAGGAACTTCATACTCAGCATTTAAAATATCTTTTACTTCTTCACGTTCACTTTCCAAAATATCAGCAAGAATGTTAATAGCCTTCTTTTTTTGTTCCAAATTGGCATCAAAACGATAATACATTTCTGTAGCTGTTGCTAATTGCTCATATACCGAATCAGGCAAATCAGAACCATCATATTCTAACTGCTCACGCAATGCGCCGTTAGGCATTTGCATTATAAATCCATTTGTTGGCTCAAGATAATACCCCTCTTTATACGCACGTAAGATATTATTAATCTGTTCTGCAAATTCTGCCTTTTGTGCTGCATTTTCAAATTCAGCTGTTTCATAGTTATAAACACCAATATGGTCGTATAAAATCTCAATCACCGAAAATAATGTCTGTTCATCATATTCTTCGAGATATTGCCAAATTGGCCAAACCTCTTTGTTTTGTAAGCGCGTTGCAAAATACACTTCCGGCGAGGGCAACAGACTTGGCGGTAAAACCTGCTCCGAATTCTGCGTATATGGAATTTGTCTCCACACTCCTCTTGTAGCCACTTCAAAATACTCTTTATCATAAAAATATTTATGTACTTGTCTGAAATATTGTATTAACTCATCAAAGTCTATCTGTAGTTGCTGTGTAAGTAAACCATGTCTTTCTGCATAATATTTTTTCATATTTTTCTGTTCTCCTTATGTCAACTAAAAATTACCTTGTTCATCTTGAATACTATTTTCCATTAATCTAATCAAATCATCAATATCAAATAAATCTATCATTGTTTTCTGTTGTTCTACAAATCTCTGAGCATCTTCTGTAAAATAAGAAGACGTCACGATAATTGCCTTATTTGCCTTTTCTGCTGTTTGCACACCATATAAAGCTCGAACAATATCAACACCTATTTTATTCATCTCATTATACCTTTTACATTCAATCAAAAACATGACAGGTCTACCTAAAATGCTTTTTGTTACGATGATGTCTTTCCCTCCATCTCGTGTTTGAGGTGTTAAACGAGTTTGAAAACCTTGTCTTTTAAACACTTCTTCCACGACCTCTTCAAACTCCCCGGGAGTAAACTGATATACAAATCTCTTATCATTCAATATCCTATATATATTTTCCTCTACCTGTGGTCGCTTTTTAATTTCACCTTTAATGTTCCATTAACTTAATTATTTCAATTATCTCTTCTGCAATATCATCAACATAACCGTTATCTGTCTGAATCCATATTGCATCCGGATAACTATCTTTTAAAAATTGTATATTAGCCTCAAGTTCATCTAATGCCAGTTCTTTCATTCTGTCTTTATCCTGTTTAATTCGTTCTCGAAGAATTTTCTCATGAGCTGTCAAAATAAAATGCACTATATTCTTTCCTTCCATTCGCAACAAATCGAAAAGATTCTCTTTACACTCAATCTCTGTCAAAGCCATATCAACAATCAACCTTTTATTTTTAACTTCATATTTTTCTTCTATTATTTTCTTAAAATCTTTTAAAAACCTCATATTATTCTGTGGTATATTTCCACCAATATTTGGCGTTGTATGAGACGCTTTTGCTTCTTCAACAATCTTTTTTATTGTTTCGTTAATATATTCATCTGCCTCCAACAGTTCGGTCTCACTCCCCCATTTTTTCTTCAATTGCTTTGCTACTGTTGTTTTTCCTACACCATATGTTCCATCTATCCAAATAATCATATTTAATTCCTTATCTAATTTTTAAAAAAAGTATTCAAATCAATAACTTCATAATCTGATGAGAACTATACTGGATAACTTTTTCCAATATCTATTATCTCATTTGGCAATACAATCCTATATTCCTGTTCTTTCTTAAAAAATATATCCTTGCAAAATAACACTCTATACGCATAATCAGCATGCAAAACATATTTTGTTGCTCCGTCAACTTTTACTGGTTGCACATCCTGCATCAAATATTTCATGTATTCCATATCCATAGCTATTCTTCCATCTTTAGTTTCGAGCCCTTTATCAATATGAAAATAATTTACTTTCTCTGCCTTAATCTCAGTGCCGATACTTTTTCTTACATCTTCAATAAACACTTCTGGATTTGGTATGATGACAACTGCATCAGCTTTTGGAAAGTGCTCCTTAATCGTTTGCTTTTTATCCTCCGAAAGATTAATAATTACATTTTCATATTCGTTAACTTTACAGTCTTCCTCCAAAACAGCAAACATACAAAATACTGGTATCTTTTCTGCCGGCTCAATTCTAACTAGCCCACTTGCTTTTCCACATTTTGCAATCACTTCTTTAGTATCCGGATCCTGTATCATCATTTTTTGAGCAAACATTCTTGTTCCAGCTTCAAGAATATCACCTTGTCCTTTTATTTTTAGTTTATCCTCAATTCCCCAGAAAGTGATGGCATTAGAGCAATAGATACTGCCATTTACTAAACTCTCCAAATGTTCTCTCTTTCCAAACTTCAATAAAAATTTTATTTCAGCCATTCCCACTTCTCCTTCCATAACATCTAATTTATATCCTAACCATCTGCCCATTTTTACAGTGGCTATGTTTTTCTAAAAAAAATCAAGTTTTTCCGGAAAATTCTACTACACAAAACAGCTCGGAAACATGCCATTTTCTTGCACTTATTTATCTTTCCTTGACAGAAGGCAGACACTCTCCACATGAAAGGACTGCTGTCTATGAATTACCATCGTGAAAGGAAACATATCCATGAACCTTTTAACGATAGGTCGAGGCTATCGTTAAAAAGTGTCACCACTGAAAACACTTTTTTAACTGTTCTCTACTTTTGAATTGCTTCTATAATATATGTCTTTCCTTGGAAAGGAACCTCATCTCCAATCCAGCAGCCTAAAAGGCTTTTTGCCAATGGCGGAATCTTTGTGGAATTCGGAAGATAATTTACCAGTATTGTTTTTGGTTCATCGGTTTCCTTAATACGAACATTGACTTTTTGACCAATAACTATATACTCTTCTTCAACACTATCTTCAGAGTTTTCTTCTTCTGATATGTCATTGCCATCAACATCCATATCTTCATACTCTTCGGATTCCTCTTCAATCTCTACACCCTGCTCATCACCTTGTAAAATGCCATAGATGTTATCAATGAGCATATCAGCAATCTCATCCTCATCAAGGCAATCTAAAACAACTCCACCACCTACTGCATTTAAAAATTGCATTGATGGTCTTATATGCTCCTTGAGTAAAAGTTGTATGTTTTCCTCTTTGAAGTTTTTGAATGCTTTAACGATGCCATTCAAAATAACCGGATTTGCAGAGAAATTATTACTGTAAAAAATATCGGAAATTTTACTACTAATATCGTTGCTACCTATAATATCCAATTTTTCAAATGGATTTGCTACATTACTTGGATCATAGGTATTTCTTCCAACCCACCAACACTTGGCTATGGAATTTCTAAATAATCCAGCTCTTGTACCACCAGAAAAGAAAAATCTCGATTTTATATTTGATACAGCCTCTTTCTGTGTTTTAGGTGATTTTGTATCATAGTCCCATCTTTTTCTAAGGTAATCGTAATAAACCGAATTGCACAGACCCGCCCACAGTCTTTCATCACAAGCCTGTGACTCTGTCAAAAATGACAAGTGCTGATAAATAATCTTACAGTTTGCAAACTCAACTTCACCTTTTGACATATCAGAATCAATCGGTGCCAACTGGAAATCTTGTATCTCCTTAAATTCGACAAACGGATCTCCTCCACAGACCTTCCAAAGCCATTTATTATCCTTTTCCGTGAAATACATGTTGTAAACCATATCGAGGTTTGATTTAAGGATGTCCAGTGCTTCTTTTTTCATAAAATATAGTTTCATTTAGACATCCTCCTCTTCCTCACCAGTTTCAAACAAATCTGCAAATTTTCTCAATGCAGCATTCAATGGTAATTCCATTGCTTCCTGTGCTAATTGCACAGACGTCTTATCAGAATATAACATCTCATTTTCCAAGTCTACTCCACGTTTCTCATAGGCCTTTGATAAAGAAATATACCAATTTGTACCTGCATAATTTTCAATGCCATTCTCTTGCTTTAATTCTTCAAAAACATATACTAAGGCAGGGAAAACCATCATGGAGTTCAATATTGGTTGAAATTCTTCTTTGTCACAGAAACGAGAGTAAATCTCATACTCTTCTAATCCCAAACCGATACCAATTTGTGCAGTTGACAATTCCACCTCCATTGGCTTTGGTTCTGTTGTTAACCGCTTATACACCTTAAAAATTGAACTTGCGCTGTTAAATTCTTCGTAATTCTTTACAATATCAATAGCTGGTATATTTTTATACGCAAGAATACTTCCTTTCGACAGTTCGAATGACAGCCCTTGATAATCATCGTCCCAATTAGAATTCACAAAATGATTAACATCTTTTTTTGTCACTATTAAAACGATAATTTCTATTCTTCCGTTAATTCTTCCAATCGGAATTTCTTTGCTTACGTGATTGGAAATATCATGAATCGTAGTTCTATATGATGTGTTTGCGCATTCAATATGAATCACATATTCAGCATCACCTTCCAGGATCATTTTCTTAAGTTCTTTGTTATCCATTTCTATATCGAAATCAAACAACAGATTATTAACACCATTCATTTTATACTGCACATCTGCATCAAAGACAGAATCAGTGTAATCATCTCTTTCTTCGCTTAGAACTGGATATGTATATAATCTTTTAGTTATGTTCATATACATTTACCTCCATCGCATAATCCCGGTTATCAAGCAAAGCGATTTCAAACTGGACTTTTTCGTTTCCCTTCATACTAGAAAAACCTACACCTTCCGAACTCTTCTTCATTCCTGTGCACCCCATCAACTCTGATGCAGAATGAATGGCCAGTCGATTTGATTTACCATTTTCACCAATTGTAACAATCTCAACATGCCCTGCACAAATATCCCGTGGCAAAATAAAGGAAACTCTATAAGTGTTTCTCGATGTCTTTATAACTCTAACATTCTTAAGTTCTTGGTTTATATCTCCACCATATCTTTTATGTACGGTATCATGTCCACCTTGTTCCGCTCTTCCTTTATGAGAATCCTTTTTACTCCTATGTCTAGTACCACCTAAATTCCGAGTTGTTGGATCACCTCCATCAGAACCGATGGTTCCTTCCGTATCCGTGTTTTTCGACTTTCCATTTCCATCACTGCCGTAAAATAAACCCTTTGGCTTTGTTTTTGATGTTCGAGGCTGAATTGTAATGGAACCAATCGTATCTTGAAGACTTTCTTTATTGCTGTCATCTCCACGCTGATTAGTCTTATTCGATTCCTTCTGAAGAACACCAGCCAAACCTGCAACTTCAATTTCATCGTCACTGGAATGTTCGCCCAACGTTTGAATACAGCCTCTTATCCAATTCTTTAGCTCATTGTTATATTCTTTTGCAAGCGGCACATTTGTTGAGTGTCTGCTTGGCAACCACTTATCATGTGCTGGCGTTTCCATTTCTCTAAAGAATTCATTAAGCTCTTTACCTTCCATTTCAAGCACACCAGAAAATGAAATAATTCTCGACATATTACCCAATGCAAATAATTTCATTCCGGAAGATCTAGTGATGAGAATTTTTCTATTCAATTTCTCCGAAGGATCGACCAGAACGCTAAGTTTTAGAGTTCCCATCCCGTGAAAGTCCTTTTTGAACACTTTTGTTTCAGGTCGAACAAGCACTTGGTAGTACCAATATGCATTTTTTATTTTTGAGTTATACGTGCTGAGATAACTTGCAAGCGTAGAATTATTGATGACTTTATTGTCAACTGTAACACTTAATAAATTCTTGTGAATAGACATCAAGAAATTTTCTAGAACCTCGTTAATTACATCGCTATTCCATTCATGTCCCGCATTAAATCCGTACACAAAAACATCTGTACCAATCTCAGTTCTCTGATATAGTTTTTCCAACTCACTGATAGAATCAACAGGTAAGTTACCTTCCGGATTTCCGTAATAACCAATTCCAGTTGTCATCGTATTCATACTATTGCTTAAATCTTCTGGAAAAGATATAAAACGTGACATTCCCTGTGCAGCAGTCTCTTGATCTTCATTTAGAGTTCTATAAAAGACTAATCTATAATCCGAATTTGTAAATGGTGCGTTCTTTCCTATTCCAAATGCTCCGGCTTTATCACCCGTTTTTGTCGCACCACCATCGAGTTTTGTCAATGCATTCCAGCCTTCGTCACTATCCTCATATGGATGGCTAAGTCCAGTTGTGTTGAAATCGCTAATTCGCAAAACAACTGCATTAGGCTTCTTAATTGCATTTAATGCCTTTGTCAGTACCTTAATGGTCTTTTCACTATTCTTTTTCGACCAATAATCATAAGCCTTCTGAATTTTAGAAGCGTACTGCTCATATCCAGGAATATCAGAAGAAGGAATTCTATACTGTTCAAAATCAACTTTGATGGTCGCATTACTGCCTTCCACCGCTGCATCTAATGAGTTTTGACAAATTTCTCTTGCAAGCGACTGTATCTCTGTTCCTGTAAAGGTTTCAATGCCTGCGTCCGATACTCCACGCACTTGTCCAAATCCATTATGCGGAAATTTCCATTCAATAGTCATCTAAATCACCTCAACGTAAATTTGCTTTCTTTATTGCTATTATCCTGATACTTGCTTTTACAAGTTTTTAATTCTGATTCTAGTACAGAGAAAATCTTTTTTACGTCTTCATCAGTGTATTCATATGTTGCGGTATTACAGCAGTTACTTAAAAGTCGAATCATATCAATAATTTTATTTGTTCTAGCTTCAGCAACTCTTATAAATTTATCATGCTTCGATTCAGCCATAATTTTTCTCCTTATTGTACATTTTTATTTTATCATACACATTTTTACTATATTTGTCAATATATCGCAATTTTGAGATAGGGTAAATTTACTGTCGGAAAGTAATAGGCAGACTACACCTGACCTGTTTCGGATTTGATAACTGTCTTTACTATATCCGATTTTTCCTTCTCTTACAATCCCCATATATGATTTTTTAGTGCCGCTATCTTTTTTATCTGTGGATAAGGAATACTGTATACCGGCATATCTGCCAGTTTTCCAAGCCTGTTTCTGTTGCGTCTTTCCGCTGACAGCATCTGCGTTGATGAATATATCACCTCTTCTGTACCTGCAGCCAGTGGCAGTTCTTTTTTCTGGTATCGAACCAGTTCCAGTATATCCCTCTTATTCTGGCGGTATATACGCAGTC
>OLFX01002054.1_pt1 | contig 18648 bp, 16 predicted proteins | sample 1605091 | NCBI WGS metagenome assembly OLFX01 (sample SAMEA3888906, study PRJEB22519) | human gut metagenome | biome: human gut; feature: human-associated habitat; material: faeces | place: Denmark | collected 2012 | reverse complement strand
CCCCCAAAGCCTTCCCCTCGGGGGGAAGGTGCCCCAGTGCGCACACTGGGGCGGATGAGGGGGCGACCGGGTTGCCCAACGGGGCAGGAGAAGAAAGGCGTCGGGGCGACAGGTCCCTCCTTCTACAAGGAAAGGTTGGGTACAGAATCGCCCCCTCATCCGTCACCCTCGGTGACAGCTTCCCCCCAAGGGGAAGCCTTCGTAGGTGCTACACCCCCGCAACGCAATTCATTCTTGCGCGACCCCTGCTCCCGCAAAATGCGAATCCAAATCAGGGCACGTACATGGGTACCGTAATAGCCCCTCTACCAGAACAATGTGCCACAACCGCCAAAACGAGCGAGTGGCAACGAGCGGGCCCTAAAAAAGGGGGGCGGGGGCCCTCCCCCGCGACTCTTTGCGTCCGGGCTTTCTCTAGAGAAAGCCTGGATCCCCGCCCGGGACCGGGCGGGAACCCACGTCGCAGGTCTGGACCTGCGACGGTCCCAGAAGGGACCACCTGCCGCCCCCGGCAGAGGCCCCCCGCCCCACCTGCGTCCCCCCTGGACGCCGGTCCAGAAAGCCCCCTCACCAACGTCAGTTGAATTTGGCCATGGCCTGATCGATGCCATGCTCCAACAGGCAGGCCACCGCGTCGGCGGCCTTGGCGATGGCCTGCTCCATGGCGGCCTTGTCCTGGCCGGTGAACTTGCCCAGGACCCAGTCGGCCATGTCGCTGTCGGGGTAGGGTTTGCCCCCCACCCCCACCTTCAGCCGGGGGAACTGGTCGGTGCCCAGGTGGGCGATGATGTTCTTCAGCCCGTTGTGCCCCCCCGCCGAGCCGCTGCGGCGGATGCGCAGCTTTCCCTGGGGCAGGGCCACGTCGTCGGAGATCACCAGCACCCGCTCCGGGGGGATCTTGTAGAACCGGGCCGCCTGGCCCACCGACTCCCCGGACAGGTTCATGTAGGTGGTGGGCTTCATCAGCAGCACCGACTGCCCCCCGATCACCGTGGTGTTGGTGAGGGCCTTGTACTTAAGCTTCTGGACGGGGATGCTGGCCCGCTCGGCCAGCTCATCCACCACCAGAAACCCCACGTTGTGCCGGGTCCACTCATACTTGGGGCCGGGGTTGCCCAGCCCCACCACCAGCCATTCCACCGGACCGGCCTTCTTGAAAGAAAACATATGCCAACGATACCTCGCTTATCACAATACACAAAAGAATTCCGCCGTCTTCCGGCGGCGGAATCCATGGACCTGCCCGGGATCCCCCAGCCAGGCCTCGCAGCGTTTCCCCGCCCGCAGGCGGGGAAAGAAAATTCCATGCATTTTTCCGCCGGCTCCGCCGGTGGAAAAATACTTCTCACCCCGAGAGTGCCGGCTTTGCCGGCGCGGGTCGGGGTGCTGCCCCTCAATTTGGGAACCCAGCGAAGCGGTTCCCAAATTCCTCACACGAAGAGTCGGGAAACCGAATCCTCGTGGTAGATAAAGCTGATGGCGTCAGCCAGCATGGGGGCGGAGGAGAGGTACTTGATCTTGTCGCACTTGACCCCCTCCTTGGCGGGGATGGTGTCCAGGAAGAGGACTTCCTTGATGACGCTGTCCTCCAGCCGCTGAATGGCCGGGCCGGAGAGGACGCCGTGGGAGGCGCAGGCGTACACCTCGGTGGCGCCGCCGATCTCCACCAGGGCCTTGGCCGCCCCGCAGAGGGAGCCGGCGGTGTCCACCATGTCGTCCAGGAGGATCACCCGCTTGCCCCGGACGTCGCCGATGATGGAGGAGACCTCGGAGGAGTTGGGCTTGGGCCGGCGCTTGTCCACGATGGCCATGCTCATGCCCAGCTTCTGGGCGAAGGAGCGGGCCCGGGCCACAGAGCCCACGTCGGGGGAGACCACCATGGTGTGCTCCGTATCGTCCCCAAAGCGGGACTTGAAGTAGTCCACGAAGAGAGGGCTGCCCAGGAGGTTGTCCACCGGGATGTCGAAGAAGCCCTGGATCTGGGCGGCGTGGAGGTCCATGGTGAGCACCCGGTCGGCCCCGGCGGTGGTGAGCATGTTGGCCACCAGCTTGGCGGAGATGGGGTCACGGGGTTTGGCCTTCCGGTCCTGCCGGGCATAGCCAAAGTAGGGGATCACCGCGGTGATGCGCCCGGCGGAGGCCCGCTTGAAGGCGTCAATCATCACCAGCAGTTCCATCAGGTTGTCGTTGACCGGGGAGCAGGTGGATTGGATCACGAACACGTCGGACCCACGGACGGTTTCATAGATGGAGACGAAGCACTCGCCGTCGGAAAAGCTGCCGCACTCCATGTCCCCCAGGGGCAGGCGGAGCTCCTTGCAAATGGCCTCGGCCAGGGCGCGGTTGGAATTGCCGCTGAAGATTTTCAGATCCTTGCCATGTGAGATCATCGTTACATCCCTCTCGATTCGTAAATTTTTCGCAGTTCACGGATTCTTTCCCTTGCTCGCTCTGCCGGGGGGCGGCAGAGCCTCTTCCTGGCCTCATTATAGCAAATAGACGGAGGAATTGCATCCGTTTTCCCGGAAAATTTTCAGAAAAAGTGGTGCCCTGCCGCCGGAGAGCAGGGAAATCCGGGAAAACAGTTGTCAGACGCCCCCTGCCATGGTACAATATGGGGCAATGGTTACCCGGCGTCCCCCCTGCGGGAGGCCGCCGGCACGGGACCCACGCCCCGGCCAAACCCACCCAAAGGAGATCGAAATAGCATGAAGAATTGGATTCGCCGCGCCCTGGGGGCGGCCATGGCCCTCACCTTGACGGCCGGGCTGCTCAGCGGCTGCGGCAGCGCGGAAGACCCCGTCCAGGAAGTGATGGGCTACCCCGGTTCCACCGTGATGTTTACCGTCAACGGCAGCGATGTCACCGCCGAGGAGTACCTCTTCTGGCTGGCCCAGTACACCGACCAGGCCAGCGCCTACCTCACCTCTATGGGCAACGTGGAGGGGGACCAGAGCATCTGGGACATGGACTTCTACAACGGCACCACCGCCGGGGAGAGCGTGAAGCAAACCGCCCAGCAGTACGCCATCCTGTACAACGTGGTCACCGCCCACGGGGAAGAGGGGGGCTACACCTACACCGACGAGGACAAGGCCGACTTCCAGGAGAGCCTTTCTGCCCAGGTGGAGCAGATGGGCGGCGACGAGGTCTTCGAGACCTGGCTGAAGAGCATGTGCCTGACCCGGGAAGGGTTTGAGAACATGAGCTCCGTCACCTACATCAACCAGCACATGGCCGACGGCATGTACCGGGAGGGCACCGACCTGGCCCCCACCCCGGAGGACCTGCGGACCTACGCCGACGAGAACGACTACCTGGCCGCCAAGCACATCCTCCTGCTCACCGTGGACCAGACCACCCAGGAGGCCCTGCCCCAGGAGGAGATCGACCAGAAGCGGGCCACCGCCGAGGACCTGCTGGCCCAGCTCCAGGCCATCACCGACCCGGCAGAGCTGGAGACCAAGTTCGATGAACTCATGAACCAGTACAGCGAGGACACCGGCCTGGAAGCCAACCCCGACGGCTACGTCTTTACCAGCGGCCAGATGGTGGAGCCCTTCGAGGAGGGCACCCGGGCCCTGGACTACGGCCAGATCAGCGACATCGTGGAGAGTGACTACGGCTTCCACATCATCCTCCGGCTGGATCCGGCGGAAGTGGCGGCCATCCGCAGCGACTGGGCCCTGAACCAGCTCAGCCAGCAGTCCACCCAGTGGGTGGAGGAGGCGGAGATCGTCACCACCGAGACCTACGACAACCTGAACGTGGGGGACTTCTACGAAAAGCTCACCACCTATCGGGATGCCCTCAACGGCACCGAGGAGAGCGACAGCACCAGTGACACCCAGGACACCTCCGGCAGCGACACCCAGACCCAGGGGGAGACCTCCGACACCCAGGCGGACGCCAACACCCAGGAGGGGGACGCCGCCACCGGGACCACCGACGGGGAGGCTGACGCCGCCGGCACCGGGGAGGACGCCTCCGGCGACAATGCCGACAGCGCCGACACCGGCGACACCACCACCGAATAAGCTACCACCTGCCCCTTACCGCCGCCGGGCCCTGGCACAGGGCCCGGCGGCGTTCTGTCTACCGGCAGGAAATTTTTTCCGGTTCCTGGCAGGAAGTGACAGAATCGTGCCCCGGGCCTTCGCTATCCTAGAGGCATACACCAAAGGACAAGCCGAAAGGAAGCGCAAACGCCTATGGAGCGAACATTCTACAGTGACACCCCCCGCCAAGTGCTGGACACCCTGGACACCGACCCCGACCAGGGCCTCACCCAGGGCGAGGGGGCCCGGCGGCTGGCCGGGTACGGGGAGAACAAGCTGGAAAAGGCCAAGCCCCCGGGGCTCTTCCGCCAGGTGCTGGCCCAGCTCCGGGACCCCATGATCCTGGTGCTGCTGGCGGCAGCGGCCCTCTCCTTCTTCGCCGGGGGTGGGCAGGACTGGCTGGACACGGCCATCATCCTGCTCATCGTGGTGTTCAACACGGTGATCTCCGTGTCCCAGGAGGACAACGCCCGGAAGGCCCTGGAGGCCTTGGAGAAGCTGGCCGCCCCCCGGGCCCGGGTCCTCCGGGAGGGGGTGGAGCGCCGGCTGGAGAGCACCCACCTGGTCCCCGGGGACATCCTCCTGCTGGAGGCGGGGGACTATGTCCCCGCCGACGGGCGGATCCTGTGGGCCGCGGGGCTGCAGACCGACGAGTCGGCCATGACCGGGGAGTCCCTCCCCGTCCACAAGCGGGCGGGGGACGGCCTGCCCCCGGACACCCCCCTGGCCGAGCGGAAGAACATGGTCATCGGCGGCACGGTGGTCACCGGCGGCCGGGCCAAGGTGGTGGTCACCGCCACGGGGATGCAGACGGAGATGGGGAAGATCGCCGGCCTCCTCCTCCGCCAGGGCCAGGGGGAGACCCCCCTCCAGCGGAAGATGAAGGAGGTCTCCCGGGTGCTCTCCCTGGTGTGCGTGGGGGTGTGCGCCGTGATGTTCGGGGTGGGCATGCTCCAGCACCGGGACATTCTGGACATGTTCCTCACCGCCGTGGCCCTGGCGGTGGCGGCCATCCCCGAGGGGCTGCCGGCCATCGTTACCATCGTGCTGGCGGTGGGGGTGGGCCGGATGGCCCGGCGCAACGCCATCATCAAGCGCCTGCCGGCGGTGGAGACCCTGGGCTGCGCCTCGGTGATCTGCTCGGACAAGACGGGGACCCTCACCAAGAACCAGATGACCGTCCTGGAGGTGTGGACCCCCGACCCTGCCCTCCGGGACCGGGCCCTCACCCTGGGGACCCTCTGCGGGGACGCCCAGGAGGGGCCGGGGGGCTACATCGGCGACCCCACCGAGACCGCCATCGCCCAGGCCGCCGCCCAGGCGGGCCTGGAGAAGGCTACCCTGGAGCGGGACATGCCCCGCCGGGGGGAGGCCCCCTTTGACTCGGTCCGCAAACGGATGGCCACCTGCCACGCCCTGCCCAATGGGGAGGCCCTGGTGGCGGTGAAGGGGGCCCCGGAGGCGGTGCTGGCCCGGTGCACCCACCTGCTGGGGGCCCAGGGCCCCCGCCCCCTCACCGACGGGGACCGGCGGCGGATCGCCCAGGTGGGGGGCGACCTGGCCGGCCAGGCCCTGCGGGTGCTGGCGGTGGCCCAGCGGCTGCAGCCCGCCCTGCCCAAGTCCATGGCGGCGGAGGGTTTGGAGGCCGAGCTCACCTTTGTGGGCCTCATCGGCATGATGGACCCGCCCCGGCCGGAGGTCCGGCAGGCGGTGGACCGGTGCGCCGGGGCGGGCATCCGCCCGGTGATGATCACCGGGGACCACAAGGACACCGCCGTGGCCATCGCCAAGCAGCTGAACATCTACCGGCCGGGGGACAAGGCCATCGACGGGGCGGGGCTGGACTTCCTCCCCCAGGAGACCTTGGAGGAGGAGATCGAGGCCTTCTCCGTCTACGCCCGGGTGACCCCGGAGCACAAGATGCGCATCGTCCAGGCCTGGCAGCGGCGGGGCCATGTGGTGGCCATGACCGGGGACGGGGTCAACGACGCCCCCGCCCTGAAGGCCGCCGACATCGGCTGCGCCATGGGAAAAACCGGCACCGACGTGGCCAAGGGGGCGGCGGACATGATCCTCACCGACGACAACTTCGCCACGGTGGTGGCGGCGGTGGAGCAGGGGCGGGGGATCTATGCCAACATCCGCAAGGCCATCCACTACCTCCTCTCCTGCAACATCGGGGAGATTTTGACCATCTTCCTGGCCACCCTCCTGCCGGTTTCTCAGGCGCCCCTGAGCCCGGTGCAGCTGCTGTGGCTGAACCTGGTCACCGATTCCCTCCCCGCCCTGGCCCTGGGGATGGAACCGGTGGAGAAAACCGCCATGACCCAGCCCCCTCGGGGGAAGGAGGAACCCTTGTTCTCCCGGGCCTTCTCCCGCCGGCTGGCCTGGCAGGGGGCCCTGGTGGGGGGGATCACCCTGCTGGCCTACGGCCTGGGGTTCCACCTCACCGGGACATTTGCCGTGGCCAACACCATGGCCTTTGCCACCCTCACCTTCAGCCAGCTCTTCCACGCCTTTGACGTGCGCAGCGAGACCACCCCCCTGTTCCGGCTGGGGGTTCTGTCCAACAAGGCCATGAACAAGGCCTTTCTGGCCGGGGCGGCCCTCCAGGCGGCGGTGCTGCTGGCCCCGCCCCTCCAGGGGGCCTTCTCGGTGGTCCCCCTGGCCCTGGAGCAGTGGGGGATGGTCCTGGCCCTGGCCCTGACCCCCCTGGTGGTGTGCGAGATCGAAAAGGCCCTCCGCCGGGCCAGGGCCGGGAGAAGGGCCGCCCGGGAGGAGAAGAGCCCTGTTTACCGATGACCTGAATAGGAAAGCCCCCAGCCGCGCACTGCGGCTGGGGGCTTTTTGTCTGGGTGGGGGCTTACGACACGGGGATGGTCAGGTCGCCGATGGTGAGGCTTTCCACGGTGTCCAGGGGGAGGATCTTTTGGAAGGAGACGAACAAAGTGAATTGGCCCGGTTTTGTGCCGTCTCCGCTCAGCCCGCCCAACTGCTGGAGGGTATGCTTGGTGCCGTCGGTAAGGGTGAGGTAAGAGGGGGTGTCCATAAACGTGTTGGTCAGGGCCAGGCAGACCCATTCTTCCAGGGAAAGCTGGCTGGCTGGGGCATAGGACGCAGTGGCCTCGGCCACTGCCGCCTCGTCGGCAGTGTAGGTGTATTCCATGGTCAGGAAGAAGGGAGACAGGCGCAGGCTCTGCAGGGTCCCGACGGTGGTGTGGGCAGGATCGGTACCCGGGTGGAAGGTTTGGCCGTCGGCCAGTTCGATGCTGGCGCTCTGGGTTTCCTCGGGGAAGGAGAAGGAGAACTCCCACTCCCCTTCCACCAGCAGGGTCGTCTGAATCTCTGGCTCTGCCGCTTCCCCTTGGGGACCATTGGGGAAGGAATAGGTGGTATCGGACAGGTCTTTCAGCTGGAGGGTGATCTCACCCACGGGGAATCGACCGTCGTTCCACAAGAAGTCAAAGAAGAAGTAGAGGCTGCCGCCATCGGAAGAAGCAGTCAGGAACTCTGTACCAGCCCCCAACTGGGCGGAGAAGCCGATGGGGGCGGCATCGCTGCTGCCAAGGGTCCCCTGAAAGCTGGCCGTTTCAAACGAATAGCTCTGGTATCTATATGGGTTAGCGGAGGAGGTAGTCTCTTCCGGCAGCACCGGCTGATCATCTGTCCGCTCCATACGGCAGAGGAGGAAGGAGCGTTCGCTGTCTCCCAGCACGGCTTCAATGGTGACGGTCACCCCGTTGTCGGTGTCGCTGGCCAGCACCGGCTGGGTGAACTCCTGGATGAGCTCCACCTGCTCCGGCTCCGAGCCAAAGCGGGCAGACAGAGTGTCCACAGCTTCCTGCAGCACCCCCGTGGCGCAGGCGGCGCACAGGGCGGCGGCCGCCGCCGCGGCGGCGATCACCCGGCCCCACTTCCGGCGGGGGGTGCGGGACTGGCCGGCCTGGGCGGCCGCCAGCAGCCCGGCCTTCATGGCCCGCTTCTGTTCCTCAGAGAAGGCCAGGCGGTCCAGGGTGTCTCGATAGTTGTCTTTCATGCCAATCCCTCGCTTTCCAACAGGGTTTTCAGCCGCCGCCGCCCCCGGTGCAGGAGGGAGGCCACGGCGGACGGGGTCTTCCCCAGCATCCGGGCGATCTCCTGGGCGGAGTAGCCCTCGTAGTAGTGCAGATAGATCACCGCCCGGTACTGGGGGGGCAGCGGGTTCACCGCCGCCAGCAGGCTCCCCTCCTCCGGCTGGGGGGCGGGGACGGCGGCGGCCGCCTCCAGGGGGGCGGTGGTTTTCCGCCAGTGGCTTTTCAGCAGATCCTTGCAGGCGTTGGCGGTGGTGCGGATGATCCAGGCCCGTTCGTGGTCCGGGGAGACGAAGGCGGGGGCCTTCTCCCAAAGCTTGAGGAACACCGTCTGGCAGATGTCCTGGGCGTCCTGGGTGTGGTTGAGGTAGGTGTAGCTCAGGCGGAGGATGAGGTCGGAATAGGTCTCCACCAGGCGCTGGGCCTCCTGTTCCTCCAGGGCGGGCTTCATGGGATCACTTCCTTTCGTGTGGTCTGGAAAGCGCTTTCTACTGACAATACGATTGGACCGGGGGAAATTGTGCGCCATGGGGGAAAAGTTTGTCCCAAAAACAGGATACCCCGCCACAGGGGCGGGGGACAAGAGGAAAAACGCAGCGGCCCAAAGCCGCTGCGTCTGCGGAAAATTGCCCTCAGAGGAGGGTGAAGGAGGCCCGGATGGCAGATAGATCTGCCGGGGCCGGGCTGCCGGGGTCCAGCCACAGGTCATAGCACGCCCCGGCGGGGGAGAAGTAGAGGGTGTGGGTCCGGCCCCCGGCCTCCTGCAAGGTCACCGGCTGGCCCAGGGCGCTGCACTCCAGCAGGTAGGCGGAGAAGAGAGGGTCCGAGGCGGCCAGGGTGCCGGTGGGGAGGGGGAGGGTCCAGAGGCCCTGGGTCAGGGTCTCCCAGGGGAGGGCGGGATAGCAGTCGATGCCCCCCACCTGGGTTCCTTCCACCCAGAAGGTGCTGCGGTCCCCCTGGGTTTGGACCGAGACGGACCGGGGGCAGGCGAAGGCGTAGGCGCTGTTCTGGACGGGGACGGGGGTGCTCCGCCAGGCAAACCCCGCCGCCAGGGCCAGGGCAGCCAGGACGGCCGCCAGCAGCGCCAGCCGCCGGCGGGCAGGCAGAGGGTGGGACATGGGCATCGGCTCCTTTCCAAAGGCTCTGCTTCCAGCATACCCGGCGGGGGGTGAAAAATGCCACCCGGTTTGGGTGAAATGGGGGTAAAGTGGCCGGGCCGGCGGCAAAAAATGCCCCCGGCCCAGGGGGCCGGGGGGCAAAAGGGCAGGGGTTCACGCCTGCCGAAGCCGGCGGTGGGGGACGGCGCGGGGGCGGAACCGGAGGTGCCGCGCCACCCCCTGCCCCATCCAGCCGATGACCTTGCCCATGGTGAGGGCGGCGGCCACGGTGCCGATCCCCAGGCCCTCCACCTGGCCCAGGCAGCAGAGGGTGAGCACCACGGTGCCCGCCAGGCAGCTGGCGTCAAACCCGATTTTCACCCGGGCGTAGGGCAGGCCGGTGATGGCGGCCACCTCCCGGGGGAAGAGGTCGGTGGGGATGATGGGCAGGCCGCAGTGGTTGGACAGGGCGATGCCCAGGCAGATCAGCAGGTAACTCAGCAGGAAATACCCCACCCGCCAGGGCAGCCCCTCCGGCAGGGGGGAGAGCCACCCCGCCTGAAGGTCCAGCAGCTTGCCGAACAGGAACCCCACCACGAAGCTGAACAGATAGGCGGGGACAAACCGCCGGCGCAGCACCATGAGCCCGGCCACCAGCGCCCCCTGGAAGAGGTAGGTCCACGTCCCCAGGGAGAGGGCCGGCAGGGCCAGGGACAGGGCGTAAGGCAGGCTGGAAATGGCGGAGATTCCCCCGCCGGACCGCAGCATCAGCACCACCCCCAGGGAGTTGATGACCAGGGCAAGCCCCAGGGCCAGCTCCCCGGGAAGGGTGCGGGCGGGTTGGGATGGTTGCGGAAGTGCCATGGGATACCGTCTCCTTTCGTGCCCTCCTACCATAGCACCAACGGAAGGAAAAAACAAATGAATCCTTTTCATAAAAGGATAGATTTTTTCTATCCTTTGCGGTATCCTGAACACACAGTCCAACGAAAGGGGCGAGACCGTTGAATTTAGACCATCTGCGCTACTTTGCCTGCCTGGCCCAGGTGAAGCACTACACCCGGGCGGCCCAGCAGCTGTGCATCTCCCAGCCCAGCCTCAGCCACGCCATCCGGCAGCTGGAGGGCGAGCTGGGGGTGCCGCTGTTTGAAAAGACCGGCCGGAACACCACCCTGACCCCCTTTGGGGAGACCTTCCTCACCACGGTGCACCAGACCCTGGGCACCCTGGAGGAGGGGGTGGAGACCCTCCGCCGCAGCGCCCGGGGGGAGGGGCTTATCCGCCTGGGCTTTCTGCGGCGGTTGGGCAGCCGGTACATCCCCCAGCTGGCGGCGGAGTTCCTGGCGGCCCACCCGGCGCGGAACCTCTCCTTCACCTTCCACACCGACCGGACCCAGGGGCTGGTGGAGAGCCTGCTCCACCGGCAGTGCGACCTGGTCTTCTGCTCCCAGCCCGACCCGGCCCTGCCGCTGACGGCGGTGCCGGTGGTCCGCCAGGAGCTGGTGCTCATCACCCCCAAGGACCATCCCCTGGCGGGCCGGGGGGCGGTGGACCTGGCCCAGGCGCTGCCCTATCCCATGGTCTACTTCACCCGGGAGGCCGGCCTGCGCCGGGTGGTGGACGGGCTGTTCGCCGCGGCGGGGGGCGCCCCCCGCATCGCCTATGAGACCGAGGAGGACCAGGTGATCGCCGGCCTGGTGGCCCAGGGGTTCGGCATTGCGGTGGTGCCCCAGATGGAGCTGCTCCACAAGCTGGAGGTGGCGGTGCTGAAGATCACCGCCCCCGACTATCGGTGGGAGGTGTTTCTGACCACCTGCGACGGGTTGTTCCTGGCCCCGGCGGCCCGGGACTTCCGGGACTTTGCCCTCCGGCGGAGCCAAGAGGGCCGGTAAGACGACGCGCCCCAAGGCCAAAGGCGGCCTTGGGGCGCGTATGGGTTTCAGGGCTCAGGCGTCGGGGAGGGGGATGGTCAGGTCCCCGATGGTGATGCTGGCCACGGTGTCCAGGGGGAGGACTTCGTCGAAGAGCACCGTTACGCGGCACTGGTTGCCGTCGGTGAAGATATCTGCATTTTCGAAATAGAGAGGGACGGGGATCTGGGTATCGTCGGTGCAGGTGAGGTAGGGGGAGAAGGAGGCCTCTAGCAAGTGCATCTCCTGGCCGATCCAGGCTTCCAAAGGCAGCCCCGAGTCGGGATCATAGGTCTGGGCGATCTCTTCCCGAACCGAGGGGTCGATGGTGAAGTCGTAGACCAAGGAGAGGGACAGGGGGGAGAGATAGGCGCTCTGGAGGGTGCCAGTAAAAGGGTATCCGTGGATGCTCTCGGCATGGAAGGTCTGCCCCTGGGCCAACTGGACGCCGGTGCGGTTTTTGTCCAGGGAGATCGAGAGGGTCCAGCTGCCGTCGATCAGGGGGATCTGCCGGTCTACGGAGATGCTCCCGGTGTGGTAGACTTCATGGGAGGACAGGTCTTTCAACGTGATTTCTATGGGTTGCGGGAAGGTCATGTCGTGGGAGAGGGTGAGCTGGTGATAAAAATAGAGGACTGGGTCGGTGACCTCGAAATCCAGGAATTCCAGGTTGCTGTAAAGAGTGAAGTGATCGGGGATGGCCACATCCTCCCGGGCAAAGTACTGGGTGAAGCCGTCCTCCTCAAACATCAGCGTATTGTTCCCATCCGACACGTTCTTGGTCTCCTCGGTCTGGGGCAGCACGGGCTGGCCGTCGGCCCGCTCCATGCGGTAGAGGACCACCAGGCTGTTGCCGTCCCCCATCACCGCATCCACGGAGATGGTGACCCCGTTGTCGGTGGCGCTGGCGGCGGAGGGGCGGGTGAGGTCCCCGATGACCTCCTGCTGTTTCGGGTCGCTGCCGAACTGGCTGGCCAGGACGGACAGGGCCTCCTGCAGGGCCCCCGAGGCGCAGGCGGCGCACAGGGCGGCGGCCAGAATGGCGGCGGCTGCCACCCGCCCCCACTTCCGCCGGGGGGCGCGGACCTGGCCGGCCTGGGCGGCGGCCAGAAGGTCCTCGGCGATGGCCGCCTTTTGCTGGGGGGTAAAGCGGAGGGCGTCTAGGGTTTCGCGGTAGGTTTTCATCGGTATCCCTCCTGTTCCAGTAGGGTTTTCAGCTGGGCCCGCCCCCGGCGCAGCCGGGTGGAGATGGTGGCGGGGTTGGCGCCCAGCAGGCGGGCGATCTCCTTGGCGGAGTAGCCCTCGTAGTAGTAGAGGTAGATCACCACCCGGTAGGGGGGCGGCAGGCGGCCCACGGCCTCCAGCAGGCTCCCGGCTTCCGGCTGGGGGGCGGGGACGGCGGCGGCCGCGTCCAGGGTGACGGTGGTCTTGTGCCAGTGGCTTTTCAGCAGGTCCTTGCAGGCGTTGGCGGTGGTGCGGATGATCCAGGCCTTCTCATGGGCGGGGGAGGCGAAGGCCGGGGCCTTTTCCAGCAGCTTGAGGAAGACCGTCTGGCAGATGTCCTGGGCGTCCTGGGTGTGGTTGAGGTAGGTGTAGGCCAGGCGGAGGATGAGGTCGGCATAGGTCTCTGCCAGGCGCTCTGCCTCCTGGCGGTCCAGGGTAGGGGACATGGGCTCACTTCCTTTCCGGCGCCCTTGCAGCGGGCCTTTCTACTAGGAATACGATTGGAGGGGGGAAAATCCGTCAAAGATAGGAAAAAAGCTGCCGCAGGGATGCGGCAGCTTTTTGTAGGTAGAGAGAAAACCTCGTAGAGTTCGCGGCGCGCACGCCGCGAAAAACGTGCAATCCGTTTTCTCTGGCGACATGCGCGCCGGAGAAAACACTGCTCGGCCTGCAAACGTGGGAGCCATCCGCCGCAGGCGGCTGGCGACTGCGCTGCAGCAGGCCGCCATCCCCTCTGTCGGAAAAGGCGTCAGCCTTTTTCGGCAGGCGTAAGCTGCCGCAGGGATGCGGCAGCTTTGTCGTAGGGAAAAACGCAGATCATTCGTCGATGTAGTAGTAGTCGGTGAAGCTCCCCGTCACCACGGTGCCGTCGGCCTGGGTCCCGGTGTAGGTGAAGGTGAAGGCCAGCAGGGGATAGGTGTTGCCCGCCTCGTCGGTGTAGTACTCGGTGGCGGCAGCCAGGGCGGCGGCCTCGTCGTAGGTGAGCTCGATGTAGCCAAACCCGCCTTGGTCATAGCCCATGGCGGCCATGTAGGCGTTGACCTCCTCAGGGGTGGTGACCTGGAGGGTTTCGCCGGTCAGGCCGTTCACCGTCAGCTGGTCGATGCGGAAGGAGGTGAAGCTGGCAGGGCTGCCGGCCACCGGGTAGAAGAGGAAGGAGGCCACATCCTCGTCAAAGAGGATGGGGGTGTAGTCCCAGATCACCACGGTGCTGCCGGTGATGGCCCCGCTGTCCAGCAGGGTCTGCAGGAGGGTCTTGTCCGAATTCTTCACCGGGGCGTACAGGGCGCTGGCGGAGACGGTGACCGCATCCGCCCGGAGGAAGGTGGTGGTGCTGGCGTTGTACTCCCCATTGGTGCCCCCCAGCTGGTCGGTGAGGGCCCAGGGGGACTCCCAGGTAAAGTCCACCCCGTCCTGGTACCCCAGGGACCGGAGGAGGAAGGTGAGGAACTGGGCGGTGGAGACGGCGTTGGAGGCGCCGAAGGTGGTGGAGCTCACGCCGTTGGTGTACCCCTTATTGTAGGCGTACCCCACATAGGGCTGGGCCCAGGTGGGCACATCGGTGAAGGGGGTGTTCCAGGTGCCGGCCAGGGCCTCGTCCTCGGCCCCCAAGAGGCGGACCAGGATGGTGACGGCCTCGGCCCGGGTGGGGGCCCGGTCCAGGGCGAAGTTGGGGGTGCCGTCGGGGTTGGTGCTGGAACCCAGGAAGAGCCCCAGGTTATACAGCAGCTCTGCGTCGTCCTGGGCCTCCTCCGGCGTGGCCGCCAGGGCGGGCACCGACAGGGAGAAGGCCAGGCTCAAGGCCAGGAACAAAGAGACGATTTTTTTCTTCATGATACATCCTTTCTTTGGGTCAGCCCCCACACGGGGGCGAAAACAGCGGGACAGGAGTTCGGAGGTATTCTACCATACATCCCCGGAAAAGGCAAGGCGAGGGGGCGGGAGGTCGGTTTAGGACGGCCTCTGAGAGAACAGAGAGATGAGAAACGCGCCCACCGTACACAGACAAATGACGGGAGTGAGCAGGATCTGACCCAGGAAAAGGAATGCCACTCCCAACCCTGCGGACAGGAAAAAGGTTCCCGCTGCCCGCAATCCTGGGTAGGATATGGCTTTTTGCCGAGCGATGGCATAGACCAAAAAAGCGCCGGTGACACATATCCCAAAAAAGTATAACCCAGGGTGAACAAGCAGGGACAGAAGAATGGTGGGAATGAGGGAAAGCAACAGGGTCGCAATCGCCATCAGAAGCACCTCTTTCGAAAAGCAATCCATGGATCATTACATCTGGTATACATATATCATACAAAACGGGGAAGGCGCTGTCAACGGAAAGGGAGTGGGTCCCTTTGGAGGGACCGAGGTATAGAGACGGCTGCTTCTGCCATACTACCGGTGTCTACTCTATACCAATAAGGAGGCGATCCCATGCCATGGATCGGCCCAAAGGGGGAGGCGGTCCCGCCCCACCCCCGGCCGGAGCCCCGGTTTGAGGGGGACCTCACCGCCGACCGGATCCGCTGGATTTTCCGGGACAGCGCGGACTTTGGCGAGCGCCCCGTCCTCATCGGCGGGGACCCGGCCAAGAGGACCACCGTCTTTTTTCTCAATGGCCAGGTGCGCAACGAGCGGATGAACGACTACATTCTCCGCCCCCTGGCCACCAGCCCCCTGCTCCGGGAGGCCACCCCCCAGGCGGCCTTCCGGATGATGACGGAGGGCATCGTCTACACCCAGCTGGTCCAGGTGTGCACCACCCTGGACCAGGCGGTGTTCGCCCTGATCAACGGCAGCGTGGTCTTTGCCTTCCCCGGGGAGGGGAGGATGATCGCCTACTTTGCCGCCACCGAGGAGAAGCGGGCCCTGAGCCCCCCGGAGAACGAGCCCTCCCTCAAGGGGGCCCGAGACTCCTTCGTGGAGTCCCTGCGCACCAACACCTCCCTGGTCCGCCGGCGGCTGCGGGCCCCGGAGCTGAAGATCGCCGAGGTCATCGCCGGCCGCCAGACCGTGACCCCGGTGGACATCCTATATATAGAAGGCATCACCAACCCCGACCTGGTGGCGGAGACCAAGCGCCGCCTGGCCGCCGTCGACACCGACGAGCTCCTCCAAACCGCCTCCCTGGAGGAGCTCATCGTGGACGAGGTGGACACCGCCTTCCCCATGATCGCCTACACCGAGCGGCCCGACCGGTTCTGCGCCGGCCTGGTGGAGGGCCGGGTGGGGGTCATTGTGGACGGCATCCCCCTGGGCTACCTGCTGCCGGGCACCGTGGGCCAGTTCTTCAAAACCGGCCAGGACCGGGCCCAGAACTGGGTGGCGGCCTCCTTCCTGTCGGTGCTGCGGTATCTGTGCATGCTGCTGTCCCTCTTCCTCCCCGCCTGGTATGTGGCGGCGGTGAACTTTCACCCGGAGATGATCCCCGCCCGGCTGGCCTGGTCCATCTCCGAGGCCAAGACCGACGTGCCCTTCTCCACCATCTTTGAGGTGCTCATCATGCTCCTGGCCTTTGAGGCGGTCCAGGAGGCCGGCCTCCGGCTGCCGGGGGCCATCGGCCAGACGGCCTCCATCCTAGGGGGGCTGGTGGTGGGCTCGGCGGCGGTGGAGGCCTCCATCGTCTCCCCGGTGGTCCTCATCGTGGTGGCCATCGCCGGCATTGCCGGGTACACCGTGCCCAGCCAGGAGTTTGCTGCCGCCCTGCGGATCTGGCGGTTTGGGCTGGCCATCGCCGCCAGCCTGGGGGGGCTCTTCGGGGTGATGGCCCTGGCGGCGGTGCTGGTATACCGCCTGGCCCAGTTGGAGAGCTTCGGGGTGCCCTACCTCACCCCCTTCGCCGCCTCGGGGGACGAGCGGGCCCAGGGCCACGGGGTGATCCGCTGGCCCACCCACTGGGTGAAGTTCCGGGAGCGGGCCCTGGGCACCCAGAACCAAAGGAGGCAGGGATGAGACGGATGGCTGCCCTTCTGTTTTTGCTCCTGCTCCTGCTGACCACCTGCCTGACCGGCTGCGCCGGCGCCCCCCAGAGCCGGGAGAGCGGCGCCACCGCCGTGGTGAGCGTCCTGGGGGTGGAGCCGGCGGGGGAGGGCATCCGCCTGCTGGCCGCCGCCGAGGGCCGGGGCGGGGAGGCCCCCTTCCGGGCCGACAGCCGGGGGGACACCCCCGCCGCCGCGGTGGAGGCCCTCACCAACCAGGGGGAGCGGGTGGTGAGCTGCGCCCATGTGGAGCACCTCCTCCTCACCCAGACCGCGGCCGCCACCCTGCCGGCCCTGCTGAGCTACGCCTTTCAGGAGCCCCAGCAGAGCACGGAGACCCAGCTGTGGGTGGTCCAGGCGGACACCCTGGCGGAGAGCTTTTCCGGGGAGAGGGACACCGCCCAGCGGATGACGGTGATCCAGTCCCAGGGGAAGGACCGGCAGACCTTCGCCCCCCTCACCCTCCGGCAGGCCGCCGCGGCCCTGGCCAAGGGGGAGCCGCTGCTGATCCCCGCCCTGTCGGTGGGGGAGGCGGGGCTGGCCTTTGCCGGCTTTGCCCTCTACCAGGACGGGGCCATCACCCGGTGGCTCACCGGCCCGGCGGCCCTGGGGGCCGCCCTCCTGTCCGGGGAGAAGATCCACTGGACCGGCTCCCTGGGGGAGGAGGCCCTCACCCTCCAGAGCACCGGCTGCCAGGTGCATCCGGTGTGGGAGGGCGGCCGGGTGGTGGGCCTGGACCTCCGGTGCCGGCTGGAGGGGGTCCTCACCGGGGGCTGGACGGGGGAGGCCACCGACCCCACCCCCCTGGAGCGGGAGACCGCCCAGGCCGTGCTGCAGGCTCTGGACCAGCTCCAAGCCGCCGGGGCGGACGCCGCCGGCCTGCTGGGCCGGGCGGGCCTGTCCAACCCCTTCCGGTGGGATGCCCTCAACGGGCAGTGGCAGGGGGTCTTTCCCACCCTGCCGGCCACCTGCACGGTGACCGTTCACGTGGACCAGGGCCGGTGAGGCCCAAAACAACCCCCGCAGCCGCCGCTGCGGGCCGAGGAGGAGAACGCCATGAAAAACCGAACCATTGCCTGGAGCCAACTGTCTGCGGTCCTGCTGCTGGCCCTCCTGCCCCTGGGCACGGAGCTGCTCCCAGGCCGCCTGGCCCAGGTGGGGGCGGCGGCCTGGCTGTGCCCCCTCCTGGCTGGGGTGGGGGTGGTGGCCCTGGGGCTGCTGGTGTCCCGCCGCTGCCCCCCAGGCCGGCGGGACTGGGGGCAGCGGGTGACCCGCCGCTGGGGCCGCCGGACGGCCCGGGTGCTGGCGGGGGTCTTCCTGCTGTGGGGGCTCTTCCTGGCGGCCGCCCATGCCGAGCGCATCGGCAGCCGGCTGTCCGACTCCCTGCGGGCGGCCCCCGTCCTTCTCACCGCCGCCGTCCTGCTGCTGGCGGGGTGGATGGCTGCCGGGGGGCTGCCCGCCTTTGCCCGGGCCTGCGAGGTCTTTCTCCTGGCGGTGGGGGCGGGGTTCGTGGTGATCCTCCTCTTTGGAATCTTCCGGCTGGACTGGTCCCTCACCTTGCTCTGGACCCGGGAGGAGCTGGCCCAGGTGCCGGCAGGGGCCCTGTCCACCGCGGGGACCATGGCGGTCGGGGGGTATGCCCTCTTCCTCCTGGGGGATGTGCGGCCGGAGGCCGGGGGCGCGGATGGGATGCTCCGCCGGCTGGCCCTGCTGTTTGCCCTGCTGGCGGGGGCGGTGCTCCTGGTTCTGGGGCAGCTGGGCAGCGCCCTGGCGGCCCAGGTGGACCGGCCCTTCCTCCAAATGGTCTCCGGCCTGGGGTTTGAGGGGGCTTTCCAGCGGCTGGAGGAGTTGGTCTCCGCCCTGTGGGTGCTGGGGGATGTGGCCCTGCTGGGGCTGCTGCTGCTGTGCCTGGGGCGGCTGCTGGCCTGGCTGCTGGACCGCCCGGTGGGGAAGGGGAAGGCTTGGCTGCTCACCGGGGCGGTGTTTCTCCTGGGGCTGCCCGCCGCGCTGGGGGACCATCCCCTGGCAGGGACCTGGGTGCCCTTTGGGAACCTGGCGGTGGTGGGCCTCCTGGTGCTGACCCTGCTGGGAACGGGGGAAGAAAAAAAGTTGGAAAAAAGCGAAAAAAGGGGTTGACATTCCTGGACGGGCGTGGTATTCTGTCAAAGCTGTCGCAAGACAGGGGCGAAAAAGCCGGAAGAAAAGAAGAAAAAACTTCTTGACAAAGGCTTCGAGTTGTAGTAAAATACAATTCACCCGCGAGAGCGGCGTGCACCTTGTAAATTAAACAACGTAAGAGAAACACGAAGCACCAAACG
>OLFX01002049.1_pt1 | contig 18684 bp, 18 predicted proteins | sample 1605091 | NCBI WGS metagenome assembly OLFX01 (sample SAMEA3888906, study PRJEB22519) | human gut metagenome | biome: human gut; feature: human-associated habitat; material: faeces | place: Denmark | collected 2012 | reverse complement strand
GCCAAGCGCGCCAAGGCTGCCGGCCTGGACGCCATCCACGACACCGTTCACGAGATGGCTCGTGACGAGGCCCGCCACGGCAAGGCTTTCGCTGGCCTGCTCAAGCGCTACTTCGGCTAAGCCGCAACGGACACACCGGTCATTCCGGCTCCGTAACACGCATTCTAGCTGCTAAGCATACGGGACGGCTCGCATATGCGGGTCGTCCAGTTTTTTCTAGCTCGACAACGGCAGACAAATGCCGGCACGGGAGCCTCCCGTCACAATCGGGACCGTGCAGACAAGACCCAAATCTCACTTCACGTTAATCGGTAATCGTCTCTCTTTTCTATGGGATAGGTTCGAACTTGACCGATATCTCACCGGGAACGCCCGACCAAATGGCTGTAACCATGAAGTCGCTCTGTTCTACTGTCAGGTCTTTCCAGTTGTCGGCCTTCCATATCGGCTCGAAATCGGCAACCTCGTCAAACGGGACAAGCCAGCCGGTTAAGTCTTGGCAATCGATTTCATCGGTTATCAAGTCGTAGCCTTCGCCGCAAAAGAGAAAGAAGACGCACCCAAGGTCGGCGGCAGCCTCCTGGACAATGGAGAAGTACGCGAGGAATATTTCGTCTATTGTTGGGTCATTGGGGCTTAATCCCGTCATAACAGATCGCGCCCCCGTAGCGTTTATTGCCCCCACCGCCATATAGAAAATCGCTCGCTTCGATTCCGCCGTAAGTAGTCTCCCGTACAACCAGTAATCCCATTAACGTTTGCTCGGCTATCTTGCGCCACTGGCATAGCGGGGCCAGCGTACCGCGTTACGATGCAAGAACACCCGCCCACTCGTCAGCTCGTCCCACTCGGAGAGTTCGAACGAGTCGCGCCTGACCGCTGACAGCCTATCGAGCGTCGTACGTTCCTCTAATCGAATATAAAAGACCTCCCCGTGGGACAGCTTTGGCAGAATCCCGGATTTGAACCGGCTCTCCTCCATCAAGGCGCAATCTCCAGACTATACGATCATCCGCCTCTTCGAATACTCGCAGGACTCAATCAGCCTGCCAACCATTTATTGGCACTGCGACTATTTGAACTGAGCCAGAAAATCCGCGAACGGTCCGAGCTCACACGGTTCGTATATTAGGTATCCACGGTCGCGTGTCCTATAGCTTCCCGGCGGGAAATAGCGCCCGTTGGGAAGAACGTCGTGCAGCGTTGAATTCGCACGCCGACTTAACGAGAGAGCAACACAACCTATTGATTTTCATCATGCTGCCGATCCACCTCCGCATTACGCTCACGCACCATGCGCTTGTGCTTGAAATAAAAGAATGAAAGAATAGCCGCGATAGAGAAGATGACGATACTCCTCAGCATGGTCCCTCCAATGCAATAAATTGCTTTATCCCGATTTGGATTCGGTCAGTTTGTCCGAACTCTTGGAAGCCTCCGAAACGCCTTGGGTGCCTTAAAACCTCCATCATTTTGCAAGCAGCGTCATCAAGTTGAGAGCTCGTATTGACTCACCTCCAACATCGAAAACCGCAGCGATTGCTGTTTTCGATTTTTCATATGTTTCACTATGCGAATTAGAACGAAAAAGGATGCAACGCCCAATACAAACTCGATAATGAAATCCATACTAGTATCCTCCGACAGAACGTTTACGCCAGCGGCAGTCAATTTATGACGTCTCTTGCTATACGATATTCTCGGTACAAGCCGTCGTAGTCCATTATTTCAATTTGCAATACGCCCTGCCTTCGCGCGTCTCGCGGCATATGTATCAGGAAACGCGCCAGTGCACCGTTACACCTCGTAGCTGTCCGCTTGATCCGGCTCCGCGCCGTCCGCCGCCTCGATCGACACGCCGTCGCGGGCAGCCTCTTCCGCCGCGGTACGCGCTTCATCGAACTTCGCCTTCATGGTCTTGTTGTGCCAGGTGAGTTTGCGAATGGTCAGCTCCTCTGCCTTGTTGTTGGCCAGGCGCAGGTTGTTCTCAGAAGAAAGCAGCGCCTCCTTGGTCTTTTGCAGATGCGAGATGGTCTTATCGATCTCGTCGATCGCGGTCTGGAATTTCCTGCTCGCCAGGTCGTAGTTGCGGGCAAAGCCGGTCTTGAACTCCTCCATCTTTGCCTCGAAGTTGGTCACGTCGATATTCTGGCGGCGCGCCAGCTCAAGCTCCTGCTTGTAGGTAAGCGAGTTCATGGCGGCGTTGCGCAGCAGCGTGATCATGGGGATGAAGAACTGCGGACGAATCACGTACATCTTGGGATAGCGGTAGCTCACGTCCACAATGCCCGCGTTGTACAGCTCGCTTTCCGGCTCAAGCAGCGTCACCAGCACCGCGTACTCGCAGCCCTTCTGCGTGCGGTCGTGGTCGAGCTTCTTAAAGAAGTCCTCGTTCTTATGCTTGGTGGCCGTGGTGTCGTTCTCGTTTTTCATCTCGAACATGATCGAGATGATCTCGTTGCCGTCCTCGTCGCACTCGCGGAAGATGAAGTCGCCCTTGGTGCCCTCGGACGCGTCGTTATCCTTCTCAAAGTACGCATTGGGAAACGCCGTCATGCGCAGGCGGTTGAACTCGGTCTCGCAGTGCTGCTCCAAGGTCTCGCCCACCATCTTGGTAGAGAGGCGCGCCTTCATATCGCGCAGGCGCTCGATCTCCTCGTCCTTAAAGCGGACTATCTCTGCGTTGGCCTTGCGGGTCTGCTCCAACTCAAGCTCATGGGCAGCCTGCACCTGCTGGCGCTCGGAATCGCGCACGGCCTGCTCGCGAGCAAGGGCTGCCCGTGCGTCGTCGCGCTCGCGCTCGACCGCGGCGACGGCTTGCATGCGGGCAATCTCCGCCGCACCCTTTTGGGACTCCAGCTTGGATTTAAGGTCCGCAACCTCTTGTTTGGACGAGGATATCTGCTCCTGCAGGGCCTGCTGCGCCTGGGAGCGAGCCGCCTCCACGGCAAGGTCGCGCTGGCTTGCCGCCGCATCCAACTGCGCCTTGAGCCGGGCCGCCTGAGAGGTCGCCTGTTGCAGCTGTTCCTGCAGTGCGCGGCGCTCTTGCTCCGCCTGAGCGCGTAGGCGCTCGGCCTCCGCTGCCGCCTGCTCGCGGGACTCCTCGCGCAGGCGGGCCTGCTCGATCTGCGCCTGGTTGTCGCGCTGGGCAAGCTGCGCCTTGAGCTCGTCCACCTGATGTTGCAGCTCCGCCGCCGTCTTCTGCGATTCCGCACGGGCCTGCGCCGCCGCTTGCTCGCTGGCAAGCGCGCGCTCCCCCACCGCCGCCTCAAGCTTGGCGGTGAGCTCGGCCACCTGGGCATCGCGCTGGGCGGTCACCTGCGCCAGTTCCGCGTCGCGCTGCGCCAAGCTCTGCTGCAACGTAGCCTCCGCGTCCGCGCGGGCAAGCTGCAGCGCCTGCTCCTTCTCGCGGGCAAGTATCTGCATGCGCTCGGAAAGCTCGTCCGCAAACTCCTGGTCGCGAACCTGCTTCACAATGTCGGCGTACCCGGTCTCATCAACCTGAAAAACCGTTCCGCACTTTGGGCACTTGATCTCATTCATATGCGCTCCCGCCTCTACTGCCTGGCGACCGATCCAAATTGCTGCCGAGCTGGGTTGCCAGAGCCTTCAAACCGATGGGCCTTTAAACGCTTTCAACTATACCCGCTCGTGCGGACATAATTTGTACCGAACGGGGATGGGCATCGCCGCTGCGGAATGAGCCACGGTGTCTGCGTCCAGAGCATCCGCCTTCGGAGCCCGTGCGCCAATTCCTCTTCTGACTTCAATATCGGCATGGATGCCGCATGGCAGGCCCACAAACGTTTCAATCGTCTCCTCATTGGTAAAGACGATTGACTCGACCTGGCAATCGCTCATGAGTTCGCCAACAGTCGCAGAGCGTTAGGAATCGATGCGAATATGGCCGAAACAATGCCCGCTGCAGTATCGCGCTCACAGGGAACGCCGTCCATGTCCTTCGATCGCAAGATGTCGGTTGCAGTAATGGGGTTATCGGTGCCTGGAGAATAAACGTCCTTCCAAGCGCCGCCCTCCCTATGGGATAGCGTTACGAGGTCGAATGTACTCAAGTTTCCGTAGGAAGAAAGAACGCGGGAAACGATTCTCTTTGCCACCGAATTGGATGGCGCCACGCCAAACGGCTCGGATATTGGCCGCTTTCCATAGGAGTTGAAGGCTTCGTACACAGAGCGAGAGACAGGCCCGCACCGCCACGCTTCCATATCGTCCGTAAACAACGCCTCTCCACACTCGCGTAGACACTCAACCTGGCAGAAATAGACAAGCTTGTTGAGTTTTAGATTGGTTAAGGCCATCTTGCCGGCAGCTTCAACAACCAAGAGATTGGCGATATCGATCGATTTCATTCTTCCCTCCTTCACGGTCTAGTTAGTTATTATGGCCGCGCAAGGCGAGCTCGCGTCAAGCTGGTTATACTAAATTGAGAGTCCAAAGATCTCGTTACCTAAAACACCGTAGTTTAATTAGGCAACCAGACCAGAGATCCCAAAGGAAGCTCGTCCAGCAACGAAAGAGACAGTAAGTCGCTATATGGAAAAGCCCAGCGTACAAATACCTGAATCTAATGGCTGCGACGAGCTTACGCGCCAAGCAATAGCTCGTGGCTACAAGGATCTCCTCGACGGAAACGTAACGCCCTGGAGTCAGGCAAAGACGGCTGCAGATCTATTGAGATCCTCGCGCGGAAACAAATAACCGGCACCCGCGTCGCCCAACGGTGCGATGCTAACCGTTCATGACGTCGGCCAAATCTTGAATTCCTCTCTGGCCCTTTTCCCCGATGCCTTCCCCTTTGAATCTCCCTTTTGGTCGGGCACCGTCTTTTCCTTGCGACGAAACCCACATTTAGGACGCTTTTCCGCTCCGTAGCCCGTCGAAAACGCTCATTTACACGTTTCGTGAAAACGGAACCGCCGCGGAGAGAGGAATCAGCAAGGATAGGCGACCCGCGCGCCGCACAGGCACGCGCAGCCATCTACTCCAGCACCACTTTGTTGGACGAGGATATTTGCTCTTGCATGGCCTACTGCGCCTGCTCCTTCTCGCGGGCAAGTATCAGCACTCGCGCGGTGGCACCCTACCAACCTGTCGACACCATACGACGGATGCTCGGGAGGCTCGAGGCTTCCTCGAGCACATCGATCAGCCCATCAGCTTGATAATACGTTCCGCGATGCCTGTTGCCAATCGGCCTGAGCACGCCATATTCACACGCCCTGTTCACAAGGTTCTGCGAAGCGCGCGGCGTGATATCCAGCCGCTCGGCCACATACGCGGTGCTCACAACCGGCTGCACCGCCAAAAGAGGGGGCAGGCGGTAGATGCTCGACCCTTTGCGCTCGGTGAATCGCTGCGACCACTCCTCCATAACCGCGTCAATCCGCATCGCAACGAGCCTGCCTACAACGAGCGCAAGCTCAAGGGCATCGACGAGCTGCTCGACAACCGCGACGGGATCCCCCTGTTGATAGGCAGCGAGGGATTCCATGTAAGAATCGATGTTATGCAAAAGACCAGCAGAGACGGGAAGCGTAACGCACGACAAAACGCCGGCACGACGAAGCATCTTGTGGAGCAAGGTGCGGCCCGTACGGCCATTTCCATCGATAAACGGATGGACGGTCTCGAACTGCGCATGGACGACGGCCGCCTGTGCAATGGGATCGATATCATCGCGATTGGCAAAGGCGATGATATCGGCCAGATACTCCTCAACCCGCAACCATGCAGGTGGAACGTATTGCGCACCGTGCGGACTGTACGCCGTGCCGCCAACCCAGACCTGCTCCTGGCGGAGCTCCCCACCAAATGATTCCCCACTCCAGTTGATAAGCGACCTGTGCACATCGAGAATCATATCCAGAGACAGATCGCCTCCCGAGGCAAGTGCTTCGCGCATAGCAGCCACGTTCCCAGCAATGAGCCGCGCGTTTTGAGGAGCGTCCTCGCATAACTCCGCAAGCGCAACATTGCGCACGCTCGATGTAAGCCGCTCGATCTGCGAGCTTGCAGAGGACTCGCTTCGAAGCAGAAGGGCTGGCAAATCGTATCCGCGGCGAGCTTGCTCGGCATCGAACCGCGCAATGGAAACGAGGAGCTCCGAAATCCGAGCCGTAAGAGCAGAAGGGAGCACGATGGTGCGTTCGGCAATCTTGAGTGGAACAGCAGCGTCGTACGTGGACCGAATCTTCCGTCGCGCGCTCTTGGGAAGGAGTTGCAGCTCATCAACGTCACGATCCCATGGAAGCGCCTCGCTTCCAATAGCGAGCCACTGCATCTGAGCCATCGTTCCTCCATACATCATTCGCTTCTCAATAGGAAGAGCTATCAGAAGTGTAGAGTAATTCACTTCCGATAGCTTTACTATATCTGAATTAAGGATTCATTTACTTCCGATAATGAGCTGATAACGGAAGTGAAAGCGCATTCACTTCCGATACATAAGCCGGAAACGAAGCGAAAGGGAACGCCGCGAGCGTCGGGCACGGAACCCGTCCTGCCCGCTTGCGCGCGACGGGACGGTGGACCCTAGCGCGCGTCCTTCACGAAGATGGCGACGCGCAGCTGCTTCCATGGCTCGTTCTCCGGGGCGACCTGCATCACACGGCACTCGAAGATGGACGCGTGGCCGTAGTGGAAGAGCACCGAGAGCATACCGTTTTGATCGGCAGGGACGTAGCCCAGCATCTCGCCGCGCCCCTTGATGGCGATAGCCTGAGAATCGTACGGATTGTCCGGCTGCGCCTCGAGAGCAAGTTCATCACCGGTCTTGAGCTGCGAGAGCACCAGCGCGCCCTCGTGATGCTGAAAACCGGCGACGTAGAAGTTCATAAGGTTGCGTGACGGCTCGTACATGATGGCTCCCCCTCTTCTTGAGAGCGCGGCCGCTTCTGCCGTGGCCGCGCCGGAGCACCGCATGAACCAGATGCCCCCCGTGTATTGAGAACACCATACGCGTTCATGCGGACACGGTTTTGAGCGTCGCGGCCCGCTCAGGCATCCGCACCCATCTCGTCCCCTGCCTACTCGTCCCGCGTCTACTCGCCGCGCTCCATCAGCCGACGCTCGCGGTCGGAATCCGGCACGGGGTCCACGCCCTTAAAGAACGCAAGGATCTCGTCGCGGCTCACGGGGCAGTAGTTGTTGGCGTCCACGCCCACGTCGTAGCGCAAAATGCCCAAATCGCGGTTGCGCAGGTTGTACTCTGGCTTGGCATGGATGTGCCCGTGCAGGTGGATGGCATGGCGCCACTTGCCGTTCCAGCTGAGCATGGGGTAATGTAGCATGCATATGCGCTGGCCGTGGCACATGCCGGGCTTGAGCTCCGCGTAATCCAGCACCTCGCTAAACGCCGGCGGATGCCCGGGCTCGCCCCACCCCTTGTCGTGGTTTCCGCGTACCAGGATTACCTTGCGGCAGTTGATGCGGCGTCGCAGTGCGTACGCCTGCTCGACCGTAATGCGGTACGAGAAGTCGCCCAGCACGTAGAGCGTGTCCGTCATGCTCACGCGGTCGTTGATGTTGGCGATAAGCTGCGAGTTCATGCGGTCTATGGACGAGAACGGGCGGTCGGCAGCCGGAATGATGTTGGCATGCCCAAAGTGCGTATCGGCGGTGAACCAGATCATAAGAAAGCTATCCCCCATATTCCCATAGCAATCTAGCCAGTCCCATTCTCTACCAAGATGTAAAGCAGCTTCATCAACTATTGGTGTCCAATTTCAATTATCGGCATTAAAGCAAAACAAGCGGGCGTCCCAACCAGAACGCCCGCGCTCACCAAGCAACAAAGCCAGGAACTCTATCCTATAGCCTCAAGAACCGCATCGACAATCTTCTTGGTGTTCATCATTCCAAAGTCCTGGGGAGGAATGATGTAGATGGGAATATCCCCAGCAGTTTTCGCAAGCTCTTCGGCCATATACTTAACATGCGGACCAAGTAGAATCGCCTGCATGCCGTCCATTGCCGACTCGGCCTCAGCAATGGGAAACACCTTTACTTCAACGTCCAAGCCACGTCCACGGGCCTCTTCCTCAAGCTTCGCACCCAGAATACTTGTCGTCATGCCTGCAAAGCAGCATAGCATCCATTTCATATTGACCAACCCTTTCTGAGTTACGCGACTTCCGCCTGCGCGGGAGCCTCGGCCTGCTCTTCTTCTACCTTCTTCTTTTCATATGCCTTGAAGAATGGGTAGTAGACGAGGCCGTTAAGAATTATGAGTCCAATTATAAAGACGAGCGCCTTGACATCCATGGTCGACAGCAACGCTCCGATAGGTGCGGGAACGTTCCAGCCAGGATAAGCAAACGTATGGTTGATGATGCCAAGATCCATTACCAAGAACGTAAGGCCCGCATTGAGAACCATGTTGAGAATAGAGGGAACGAACATCAGCGGGTTATACATAACGGGCAGGCCGAAAATAATGGGCTCGTTAACTCCAAAGAGCGTGGGGATGATACCGAGCTTGCCGATGGTGCTGATCTGCTTAGAACGGCTCCTCAAGGTGAGCAACGCCAGGGCAAGGGTCGCCCCGTTACCGCCGATGGTAATGAAATACCACACAAAGGGAGGGGTGACCGTGCAAGGTAGGGCCGTAGCGGCGGCACCCGCGGCATATGCCGCCATGTTCGCATCAAGGTTAGCATAAAGGAACGGATCGAGAGGACTTGTAAGAACGGAATCGTGGATTCCGAACCAGAAGAACAAAGGCATCAGGAAAGCGATGAGCATGATGCCAGCGGGGCTGTCGACCGCACCAACCAGAGGAGAAACAATCGTCGCAATGAGATTGGCGAACGGCGCCGCAGTCAACTTAATAGCGGCGGTGCTGATAAGGGAAACAGCGAGGAGGCATAGCGCAGCGGGTACAAGATGAGCCATAGACTCGCCAAGAGCGGGAGGTACGGCGCCGGGCAGATTGATGCGGCCAACGTTGCGCTCCGAAAGGAACTTGAAAAGCTCGACCGTGGCAACGGACATAACGATGGCGCAGAACAATCCAGCGCCGCCGATAAAGTCCGTCATGAGGGCGCCCTCGGTACTGATAAATCCCGTGGCAATGAAGGAGGCGGCGCTAAGCGCAACGGGAAGGTACGAGTTCATCTTGTAGTGACGGGACAGGAAAAACGCCAGTCCCACGGAAACCCAAAGCGCGAGGCATCCGGTTGTGATGGTGTTGATGATAGTAAAGGGAAACGCCAGAAAATCGGCAACCGCCTGCCATCCCTGCATGAAGGATTGCGCGATGCCCGGATCCATGGTCGTGTAGTCCATGGGCGGCGTAACGATAACCAATGCCATGGACCCTATCGTCATAAACGGAATAAGCGTCAGGAACGTATTCTGAATCGCCTGGATATAGCGGTTTGCGCCGAGCCGGCCAGCAACAGGAGCAACGTGGCGCTCGATAAACTCGGTAAACTTTTCCATGTCCTATACCTCCTGAGACTCGATAAAATCGCGGTACCAGTAGTAGCTGTCCTTGGGAATGCGCTTATTTCCGTTCTCGTAATCGATGTACACAAGCCCATAGCGCTTCGCGTAGCCGTTGATCCAGCTGTAGAGATCCATCGTTGACCAGACAAAGTAACCGCGTACATCAACCCCTTCCTTCATGGCTTCCAGCATCCACTCGGCAAAGCCCTTTTGGAACTCGATGCGATACGGGTCATGCACCGCACCGTCTTCCTCGAGAACGTCTTTGTAACCAATACCGTTTTCCGTAATGATGAAAAACGTTTCCGGGTAAAGCTCGTGCAAACGGACGAGAAGGTTGTACAGGGACTTTGGGTAGAGCTCCATATCCCAATCATTGGTTGGCATCGAATCATCGCGGTCGATTTCGAACCAATTCTTGACAACGGCCTCCTGGCGGTCGCCCTTCTTGCCGGTATTGCTCGCCTTAAGGCAGGTCTCGCCGGTTGTATAGGGCTTAACAAGGTAGCGTGCGTATGCGTTCACGCCAAGGTAGTCAACCGTTCCGGCACGGAAGATGTCGTCGTCCCCGGGAAGCGCGTAATCACGGTTGCACCCATCCGCTACGATCTTATCCACAAACTCTTTGGGCATCTTTCCCAGCACGCACGTATCATTGACGCAGCGATTGTAGAAAAGCTCGGCGTTAACAGCGGCTTCCCTGTATTCATCATTGTCGACGAGCGTCTCGATAGAATAGGAATCGCTCACAAGACCGATATTCCCCTGATAACCTCCTCCGCGAAAAGCGCGGACCACCATCGCGCTACCAAGCAAGATGTGATACATGGCGCACCAACGACGACTGAGATCTTGAACGTTGGGAGGATAGTTGCCCACGGCGTAGCAGCACTGGGTCTCGTAATTGGGCTCGTTCACCGTCGCCCAATAGCGGACACGGTCGCCGAAGCGATCGAAGCAGACTTTCGCATATGCCTCAAACGCCTTGCAGGTTTCGCGGTTCTCCCAACCGCCCCGCTCAAAAAGCCTTTGAGGCAGATCGTAGTGGTACAGGGTAACGAGCGGGGTCACGCCATGAGCCAGGCAGCAGTCGATCACACGGTTGTAGAACGCAACGCCTTCCTCGCTAACTGCGCCGATGCCATCGGGAATGATGCGCGACCAGGCGATTGAGAAGCGGTATGCGTTCTGGCCGCCAGCAGCCAACATTTCTATATCTTCTTCGTAGCGATGATAGTGATCACAGGAGACGTCCGCAGTCACGGGGTTGACCACGTTTTTCTCGCTATGGCAAAAGGCATCCCAATTAGAAAGCCCCTTCCCGCCTTCCCGCCACGCGCCCTCGCATTGGTAGGCGGCGGTGGCGCTTCCCCACATGAAATCAGTCTTCATGGCGCATCTCCTTATAGACGCTGATGAATTCACGTGCCATACGCCCAAGAAGGGCGGTCGTCATCAAATGGTCCTGAGCGTGCATGAGAAGGATGCTGAAGGCGATGTCCTCCCCCGCCACCTCGGCGCGCAGCAGGTCGGTCTGCGCTTCGTGCGCCTCGACAATCGCCTTATCGCCAAGTTCGAGCTTCTCGTTCGCCTCCTCGTAAGACCCGCTTTTCGCGCACGTGATAGCCTCGTAAAAATAGGCTGAGGCTTCACCTGCATGCGCGACAAGCTGAAACGACATCGACTGAAGTTCTTCCTTGTTCATACCACTCCTTCCAAAGCGCGATGAACCCTGCATGGCCCAAGGATAGAAACCAGTTGCGGCCGTTTCCACTTTGGAGTTGCGGCATGCGCCGCAATATTAGATTTGAAGATTGTTTTAAGATTTTGCAGCATATTTAACTACGTCTATTCGTTTGCTCTTTGGACATGGAGGGGCACATGCAGCGATTAACCCGTCGACAGGCAGCCTTGCTGCAACATATCGCCGCATCCGATTATCCCGTCACCGGCAAATCGCTCGCGATCTCGCTGGATTGCTCGGTCCGCACCGTTCAATCTGAAGTAGCTCGAATCAACATCAATGAGAAAGTCATTCAAAGTACCAACCGAGGCTATATCGCCCCCTCTCGAGACGCGGTCTCCAAGCTTCTCGATGCACCCAATGAGGAGGGCGCTTCAACAGAATGGCTAATTTTGAAACTCATCTCAAAGAACGACGGCGCCCTCGGCGTCGATGATATAGCCGAAAAACTCTACATGAGCTCTTCGTCGGTAGAGCGCGAAATCAAAAATGTGCGAAGAATAGTCGAGGCACACAGCCTAAAGCTAGTGCGCAAACAGGGATCCCTGAGCATCGAAGGCAACGAGCATGACAAGCGTTCTCTTATTGGATCCCTCGTCTCCCAAGAAGCCGTTAACTCCATGTCGAGATACGGCGGCCTTTCGGAGTACTTTGACGACATGGATATTAGCCGCGTACGCACCTGCACGCTGTCGGTAATTGAAAATCAAGGCCACCAGATTAAGCAAGGCTATGCCCAAAACCTCATTACCTCGATCGCCGTGGCCCTTTACCGCATGCGACACGGTCTGCACGTGCCAGACCCGGCATGCGAGCTATCCGATCGCGATGCCGAGAGAAGTATCGCCAGCGAGCTATGCAGCATGTACGCGCGCCACCATGACGTCGCCCCAACACAAGGAGATATAGACTATCTGGCGACCCTTCTTATCGGTCAGGTTGAATCGCGAAAGCCCCATGACGACGCCCCCTCTCAAGAAAAATCCCTACAGGTTCTAGAAGGCGTCCGCTCGATTGTTGAAGACGTGTTTGGCTCGTATCAGCTTGAAATTGATTCAGAGCAAGCGCTGCGCAACTTCTCGGTCCACGTGCAAGCGCTTATCGAAAGGCGCGAGGAAGCCCAAATCAAAGACACCGATGCCCTAGAGAACATTAAGCTCAACTGCCCGTTTATCTACGAGCTTTCCGTACTTATCGCCTGGCGAATAAGCGAGATGTTTGGCGTGATAGTCTCCGATGGTGAAGTAGGGTTCATCTGCATCCACGTTGGCATGCTCCTGCTGTCCACCCTTGAAAATGATAAAGTCCGCATTCTCCTCGCATGCGATCATTATCAAGGGATATCACAACGAATTCGCGAAGCGCTTGATCGTCGATATCAAGACGTAGCGCTTCTAGCCGAAATCGACATAGAAGGGCTCCGTTCTATCGATTCGGAAGCAGACGTAATCATCACAACGAGGAAATCCCTTTGCAAATCCAGCGGCTCTGTATTGATTTCCCCATTCTTTACCGCAGACGACCAGGTCCGCGTTGAGCGCATCATTGACACTGCGGTTCAGAACAGAAAAAACTCCCGCCAACGGGCTCTTCTTGAGCCGTTTTTCACAGACGGACTGTTCTTATCAACCGACGAACCGATGGAACGAGACGACCTCATCCGCAAAATGGGAACCCTGCTCCAACAAGAAGGCGTAGTAGACGATGAGTTCATTGACCTCGTTTTGAAGCGCGAAGAGCTTTCTTCAACATGCATGTTCGACCTGTTCGCCATCCCCCATTCAGTCGAAATGAACGCCAAGAGAACCATGGTGTGCGTGGCACTTTGCCATAAAGGAGTCGCATGGAACGGTCCTACAATCAAGTTGGCGCTGATGATAGCTGTTTGCCATGATGACCGCCGTCGATTCCTTGAAGTGTTCGACATAATCGTAAAAGCCTGCTCCGATCGGGAACGAAGCGACAGGTTGTCTAAATCGACTTCGCTCCAGGAATTCTTGGACATACTAGTCAACGGCTCTACATCCGTCGAGTAGCCCTTTAGTTGGACGGCACCCAACAACATATTCTAATGCCGAAGGCAAGTTCGACCTACGCCCGAACGATTGAGCCCCACCGCATGCTATACCAAGTGAATCCTGAACCAAACACTCAGCATCAGGATGGCGTTGGCTAGCAGATAGCACACAAGACAAAGCTAAGGCTCAAAAGAACAACGAATCCCGCTCTTTAATTGAAGCACAATCCATGCCCGGATAGATGAACACCGGTCACGCTCCGCTACCCTTTGCCAGACAAAAGATATATTCTCGATCCAAACAGACGCTGCAATAAATGACTCACCTTGAGGAGGCAATTCATGACACGCAGAAACTGGACTATACAAGAGACGCGGGCGGCGTTTGCGCTCTACCCGCTTCTTGAACCCTCCCAGATTGATAAACGTAACTCGGATATCATAGCGCTAGCCAAAGCTCTAGATAGAACCCCCTCCGCTGTGGCTCTTAAGCTCTGGAACATTGCCGCCAACGATGCCAACCGCGTTGAATCTGGCCGCGTGGGCATGTCGCATGGTAGCAAGCTCGACAAGGAAATCTGGATTGAGTACGACAGCAAAGGTGACGAACTAGTTAGCGAATCACTCGACCTCCTCAACCAGGCCACCGCTGGACCCGATAAGAAGCTTGATTCCTTCCGGCCCATCGAGCGCAATCTAGAATTAATTCCGGAGGGACAAGAGCGTATCGCCGCTGTAAGGCAGCGAGTCAACCAGCGGTATTTCCGCAATTCCCTACTTAGCGCGTATCACAATAAATGCTGCATAACAGGCATTTCTATACCAAGATTATTGGTGGCTAGCCACATCAAGCCTTGGCATATCTGCAATCCAAAAACAGAGCGCCTTGCCACCGACAACGGCTTGCTCTTAAACGCATTCCATGATCGCGCGTTCGACCAAGGGCTAATCACGATCGACCAACAGTATAAGATTCGCGTTTCCCATACCGTAAAGCACAAGCAAGATCCGCTCGATTGGCTATGGAGCTTCGACGGGGCAGAAATCGACCTACCTTCGGTTAAGAAACCAAAGAAGGAGTTCATCGAATATCACAACGATGTCATTTTTCTAAAGTAGGACCCCTTTCATCCACATACGACAGCTAGCCCTGCTGGAAATACCTCCCAGCAAGCGAATGCTTGATCTAGAACACTTCAACGTGATCTAATGATCAAAGCGAGAGCAGGGAGGTAGCATGTCTAACTACAGGATAGAAACCATCAATTTCGAGGATCTTGAAAACCAGATGACCATCCCAACGTATCAGCGCCCGCTGGTATGGTCCAAATCTCAAAAAGCCGCTTTCATCGACAACATAAGCAGGGGCTTTCCTTTTGGGTCACTGCTTTTATATAAATACGATAACGCCGAACAGTACTCCCTCATTGATGGGCAGCAACGCTTCTCTACACTGCGCGAATATCAGCGTCATCCAGAGGAGTACTTTCCCATTGAATCAAACTCAGCGAAGCAGATTGACTCCTTGATGGCGCTCTCCGGCGCAGCGCAGCAATCGGAAGACGCAAGAACCAAATTAAGGAATCAATTCATCTCCGCAATCAAAGAGATGCTGCACCTGCATGCCACCAAGAGGAATCTGCCCGGTTCATATCTAGCTCAACAAATCAAGGAAATCTACCCGGCATGCAGCGATGGCCATATGCTGGAGATTGTTGATATCCAAGTCGAGCTCATCACCGCTCTCGATAAGTATGTCAACCTGTCGACCCTCCAAATCCCCTGTGTGTTCTTCACGGGCGACAAATCGGAGCTGCCCGAGGTATTCGCCAACGTCAACCTTGGCGGAAGAAAGCTGACGAAATACCAGGTTTTCGCTGCCCAATGGAACCGCTATCAAGTCCAGCTGTCACCGGAACCTTATTCCGATGACATTCTTGAGCGCACTATTTCACGCTATGAAGCGCTCACAGAAGATCGCGACGGCCTTGAGATCGAAGACTTTAGCGCTGAGGAAATGAGACGCGAGCGCATTGTCACCCTTCCGGAATTCTGCCACGCATTGGGAGAGCTCGTTATCTCGCGATGCCGAGCATGCTGGCCGGATAAGGCCGCCGAGCAAGACGACACCGTAGACACCATTGGCTACAACACGCTTGCGATTGTATTTGGACTCCGCCCGCAGGAAATCGCCGGAAAGAAGGAAGGTCCCCAAGGACTTCCCGACGTCTTCGCAAATGCAGGCTTTGAGGATAACCCCACTGCCACGGAGCACCTGGTAAAGTGCATGCTTGCCGAATACGATGAGATCAACGGACGCTTTGCCAAGTTCCTGAAAAAGCCAGGCAGCAAAGAGGCGTACGAAACCTCTAAATCTAGCGGCCAGCTGCAATTTCTCTCGTTTTTTGCAGCTCTTTGGTTCGCGCGATATGGAGCGATTCGCTCAACGGATTTTGAATCGCTGCCGGATTATAAGAAGAAGGGCTACAACGAAACAACCCGCAACCTCTTTAGGTGCTTTATCTTGGATATGCTCACCAATCAATGGAAGGGCTCGGGCGACTCCAGGCTTGGCAACTATATAGACGGGACGCTGTCGTATGCGACGAGCGCTGCCTTCTCCAGGGCAAAACTCGAAATTGCAACCCAGTCTTATCTGGATTCAATCGAAAACAACGAGTCGATCAATGTTGACCCCATCGCAAAGACCCTGCTGACCGTCCTTGCAAGCTGCAATCCTCAGGCATATTCCGAGAGCGCCTACGACATTGAGCATCTAATCTCACGCGAGACGCTCCGAAATAAGACGAGCGGACAGTACGCGTACAAAACGTACAAGCTCCCTGGCGGCAACCTCGGCAACATCGCTTACCTTTCTAGCGCCGAGAACAGGGCAAAGGGATCAACCACGCTCCCCGCATCCAAGGGAGAACTCTTTACCTTCAACGGAGAAAGGGAGTTTGTTTACAACGGCCAAGACCTGCGTGATGCCGACCTCGACCTTAAGAACGGCAATCCCGCAGCCGCTAAAAAGTTCTTGCATGAACGCGCACAAATCATGCTGGATAAACTCGTCGAAATCCTCGCCAAAGATTAGCCCGGGAGGCGAGCGAGCATGTCTATAGAAACGTATCAAGGCCTAACGCTATCGTATGAACGAGCCACTTCACTTGTGCCCGACTCTTACTTGCCAGCGTATCAATGGTTTCTGAGCCACGAGGGAGAAGTTGGACCTCGTCCGTGGAAAGACCATGCCCCCAAGGATATGCCCATCACCCTTGTTGCGCAACGAGGGATACACAAACCGGGCGGGCAGGACTACGCAATTTCGATCACCATCGCGAACCCTACGATATACGGAGCGGATTCCGTCCACCTTCTCGATGACGGCACCTGGATGATCCAGTATTGCGAGCATCATCACAATACGGGACGGAAGCCCGGCTCGCCAAGGTACAACCAAGCACTTATCAATTGCCTTGAGGACGGCGTGCCCGTAGGCGTCTTCCACAAGACCGACAACGAATATCAATGCCTTGGCCTTGCGTTTCTTGAAAGCTACAACAACGTGGCGGGCATCTTCACCCTTCATGGACCCGTCCATAAACTCGATAGCGGTGCCCTCTCCCCCATCTCCGCAAAGGAGATAGAAGATGCCCTTGAAAACGCAGCCAAGCTGCGCGCCGACGTGCTGTTTAACAGCAAAACGCTAGACCTAGACTACCTTGGTTCATCCCATGAGGGGAAGCGCGACTTCACCTCGCTCAAGAGAGACCTTAAAAATGCCCACGGCGAAACGTTTAAGGCGGATCTTATTGAGGCGTATAACGGCCAATGCGCGATTTCTGGCTACGATGCACTGCCCGCACTTGGCGCGACATACCTCAGCTCCTATCTAGGTACAGCAAGCAATAGGCCATCTGCCGGAATCCTGCTTAGGACGGACCTGGGTGCGTTGTACCAACAATCGCTCATTTCGATTAGACCTGACACTTATGAGGTCATAGTAAGCGGCGCGCTGCGAAACACCGCCTACAACCACTTTGACAGGCGACGAATCTCGTTGCCCAGCAACGAGCAGCTCTGGCCATCCAAAGCCAGGCTCGAAGCCCATCACAGCTCGTTTATGCAGCTGAACTGCTAAACACATGGGGCCAACTGCCACAAGAATGCGGTTGACCCCATCTTCTTTGGCGCCTATTCCATGCGCTCGGCGATTACTCGTCCAATCATATGTGGAATGCCTACTACCAGCGCATTGCCCATGCAGAAGGCGCGCTGGATATCTGTCATGCCCGCGTCCGTCCAGCCCTTGGGGAACCCTTGCAGCTGGTCCAACTCGTCCGGAACCAACCTGCGGTAGCGGCCGTCCCCCGCTTGCACAATATGTTTGCTCCGTGAGGCCGACCCCCCCCCTTCACTTGTGAGGATGGTACGAGCCGGACAGTCAACCGGGTCCGGAAACGCCATCGACCCTTCCGTGTACTGATAGGTAAAGCCAGTCTTCTTGTCCACGCGGGGCTCGCTTTTGCCGCTCTTGTAGTAGCACCAACGCTCCAGCTTATCCTCGCCCGTAATATAGAAGGACTCGTCCACTTCCGCATCATCGACCAGCACGTCGCCAAGGGTTTTGTACGCCCCGTTGTACTCGACGTTAAGCCTGCCCGTCATGACCTTGCAGCCCTGCATAACACCCGCCGTCTCAAAGCGGGAGCGCTTAGAGCCCGCGCCAAAAGACTCCGAGCATTCATAAGGATCGACAGGAATGGTGAAGTCCACGGGGTCGACCTTTGGCTTGACGGGCAGCGCCCGGGCCATCACGCCGTGCGTCATGCGGTCTGCGAGGTCCCATGCCTCATCCGTCTTCTCCGCGTAGATGTAGACACGGCGGCGCTTTTGGGGGAAACCGTAGTCCGCGGCGTTCACAACGCGCCACTCGACCGCATAGCCCAGGGAGGCGAAGCAGGAGAGGATGATGGCGAAGTCCCTGCCACGTTGCGACGCGGGGCTTTTGAGCAGGCGATCGACGTTTTCGAGCAGCACGTAGCGCGGCGTGTTCTTAAGGCGCAAGAACCGGTAGATGTCCCACCAGAGCACGCCCTTCTTGCCAACAATGCCGCTTGCCTGAGACAGCGGCTTTGCCACCGAGTAGTCCTGGCAAGGAAAGCCGCCGACCACCATGTCGACGTCCGGGATGTCTATGGTGCCTGCCTCATAAGCGTCGAGCACCTTGTTGATGTCCTCATTGATGAGGGAGTCCTCGCCAAAGCGCTCGCGATAGCACTTGGCTGCGAACTGGCGCGTTGGGGTTCCCGGCGGCTCCCACTGGTTAGCCCAGATGGTTTTGAAGGGACCTGCGGACGGCATGGCGAACTCCGGATGCGCGGGATCGCTATAACCCTCCAGGCCCAGGCGGAAGCCTCCAACGCCGGCGAAAAGCTCGGCCACTCGAATG
>OLFX01002007.1_pt1 | contig 19174 bp, 12 predicted proteins | sample 1605091 | NCBI WGS metagenome assembly OLFX01 (sample SAMEA3888906, study PRJEB22519) | human gut metagenome | biome: human gut; feature: human-associated habitat; material: faeces | place: Denmark | collected 2012 | reverse complement strand
CAGGAGGCTATGAGGATGAGCACGCGAAATCCACAGCGGTCGGGCCCGCCCCCCTAAGGGCCTGAGGTGCTCAAGATTGGGAGCGACAAGCCCGACGAAGCGTACTTAGGTACGCGAGGAGGGTTGGAGCCCCAAGGTTGAGCGCCTCAGTGCCCTTAGGACAGGTCCTCACCATTAGAAGCAATAACCTTCTTGTACCAGTCAAAGCTCTTCTTTTTGGAACGCTTGAGGGTGCCGTTGCCGGCGTCGTCGCGGTCGACGTAGATAAAGCCGTAGCGCTTGGACATCTCGCCCGTGCCGGCAGACACCAGGTCGATCGGGCCCCAGGTGGTGTAGCCCAGCAGGTCAACGCCGTCCTCGGTCACCGCGTCGCGCATGGTCTGGATGTGCTGGCGCAGGAAATCGATACGGTAGTCGTCGTTGATGGAACCATCCTCCTCGACAACATCCTTGGCGCCCAGACCGTTCTCAACCACAAACAGCGGCTTCTGATAACGATCGTACAGGTCGTTGAGCGTAATACGGAAGCCCAGCGGATCGATGGCCCAGCCCCACTGGCTCTCCTGAAGGTAGGGGTTCTTGGCGCCGGCGAAGGCGTTGCCCTGGGTGCGCTCGACATCGGGGTTATCGGCGCCGGCGGAGCAACGGGTGCTGTAATAGCTAAAGCTGATGAAGTCGACGGTGTTGGCGGCCAGGATCTCGCGGTCCTCGTCGGTCATACCCACGTCGATACCCAAGCGCTCAAGCTTCTTGACGGCGTAGGCCGGGTAGTAGCCGCGGCTCTGGACGTCGACAAAGAAGTAGTTGTCCTGGTTGTCGAGCTGCGCCTGGCGCACATCGCCCGGACGGCAGCTGTAGGGGTAGTAGGTGCCGGCAGCGAGCATGCAGCCGATCTTGACCTCGGGGTCGATCTCGTGGGCAATCTTGGTTGCCCAGGCGCTGGCGACGAGCTCGTTGTGAGCGGCCAAGTACTCGACGGCCTCCTTGTTCTCGCCCTCCTCAAAAACCAGGCCGGCACCCATAAACGGAAGGCGCAAGATCATGTTGATCTCGTTGAAGGTAAGCCAGTACTTCACCAGACCCTTGTAGCGGGTGAAGATCGTGGTCGCGAGGTTCTTGTAGAAGTCGATGAGCTTGCGGTTGCGCCAGCCGCCGTACTCCTTGATGAGGTGGATCGGGCAGTCGAAGTGCGTGATGGTCACGAGCGGCTCGATGCCGTGCGCTTGGCACTCGCGGAACACGTCCTCGTAAAAGGCCAGGCCGGCCTCGTTGGGCTCGGTCTCGTCGCCGTTGGGGAAGATACGGGTCCAGGCCAGGCTCATGCGGAAGGCCTTAAAGCCCATCTCGGCAAAGAGGGCGATGTCCTCCTTGTAGTGGTGGTAGAAATCGATGCCGGTCTGCGCGGGATAGTAATAGCCGTCCTCGAAGTCGAGCATCTTGCGCTGGCCGGAGACCACCGCATAGCGCTCGGGGCCGTGCGGGGCCACGTCCACGTTGGCCAGGCCGCGGCCATCCACGTCGTAGGCACCCTCGCACTGGTTGGCAGCCGTCGCGCCGCCCCACAGGAAGTCTTTACGGAAAGCCATACGTCGATCCTTTCACACGCTGTTTGTCGTGGCTTCAGTATCCCCGCAAACAGCGCGCCGCTCAACGGCAACGACGCAGGTCGATACTTCTTTTCGCGCGCAGGTGCCCGACAGCCGCCCCGTCTGACACTTTTTGATACCCGCCTGCCCAAACCACCACAAAAGGAACAGGCACCTTTGTGGTGGTTTGGGGCGGTTTGTCTCGATCTGTAACAGCTAGGAAGCCAAAACCGGGCCTGGCGTTACAGATCGAGATCTTTCGGGCAGCCCCTGCAGTTTGTCTAAATCTGTAACAGGTAGAGACGATTTGGCCCGCTAGGTGGTACAGATTGAGACGGAAGATTCTAGTCGCAGGTGATGTCGAGATTTTTGCCGATAAGACCCCCGCAGCCGCCTTCGCCGGCGGGATATTTGACTGAATAGGAAAGAAAGGAAAAAATAGGAAAAAAAGGAAAGGAGACTCATGACTGAGACCATCTTCTCCCCCTCATTTGGAAATCGCCCGTCCTATCTAGTCGGGCGCAGAAATGTAATTTCGACATTCATCTCCGGCCTTGAGCAGGAGCCTGGCAATCGAGACCGAGCCATACTCATGCTCGGCCAGCGAGGCAGCGGCAAGACGGTTCTTCTGTGGGAACTTGCCGACCGCGCACGCAAGCTCGGCTTTGTTGTCGCCACGCCCACCGTAGCCTCCGAGGATATGCTCGAGCGCATTGTTGAGAAGATCCAGGAAACGGGCGAGCCTTACGTCAACAAACGCCGCCTTCCCAAACTCACGAGCGGCAGTCTAAGTGTTTTTGGGTTCTCGGCAGGCCTCGAGTTCACACGAGACGTGCAGGAGTCCAAGAGCTTTCAGTTCAAGCTCACACAGCTCGCGCGCAAACTGACGGAGCAGGGACACGGCATCCTCATCCTCATCGACGAGCTCCAAGCAAATTCACCCGAGATCAGACAGCTCGTCACCGCCTATCAAGAGCTGGTCGGCGAACGGCTCAACGTCGCGCTCGTCATGGCGGGCCTCCCGGGAGCCGTCTGCGCGACACTCAATGACCGTGTGTTGACATTTCTCAACCGTGCTCGCAAGGTTACGCTTGAACCGCTTTCAGTCGGAGATGTCGATGCCTATTATCAGCGGGCTTTCGAAGAGCTCGACCTTGATATCCCAAGCGATCTTCGGCTGGACGCCGCTCGCGCAACTCAGGGCTCGCCCTATATGCTGCAGCTCATCGGCTACAACATCGCCAATCGTTGCCAGGCAGGAGAACGTGTAACGCCAGAGCAAGTCGACGGAGCAATCGAAGCGTCAAAGGCCGATTTTGAAAACGATGTGTGCGAAACGACGCTCGCCGCGCTATCGGACCAAGATGTTGCGTTTCTCGCCGCAATGACCGATGACGAAAGCGCCGTGTCTCGCATTTCTGATGTTGCGAAGCGCATGTCAGTCACGCCCGACTACGCACAAAAGTATCGCCGGCGCCTCATCGACGCCGGCGTAATCGAGCAGGCGCGCCGCGGTTACGTGCGTTTCGCTGTTCCATATATGGCTGACTATCTGCGCAGCCAGCTCTAAGCAACCACCACAAAAGGAACAGGCACCTTTGTGGTGGTTTGGGGCGGTTTGTCTTGATCTGTAACAGGTAGAGACGATTTAGCCCGATAGATGTTACAGATTGAGACGGAAGATTCTAATCGCAGGCGATGTCGAGATTTTTGCCGATGAGGCCTACGTAGCCGCCTTCGGCTGCCTTGGGGCTGTCAGCATGGCAGAGAACCCACTTGTCGGCCTTCCAGTAGCAGTAGCTGTCACCGGCGGCAGGCATGTCGGCTGCAGCCTCGGGGCGCGGGCCGTTGGTGCCCGCCGGCAGCGCCACCATCACCTGGAAGCCGCCGTCGTCGACCATGCAGGGCGTATAGTGGAGCGTGGTGTTGAAAACCTCGACAACCTTGCCCGCCGGCACGCGGAACGCCTTGACGCATGCGGTGTCGAGTTTGCCGTCCTCGATCTCCCAGCGATGCGCCACAAGCAGGATAAAGTCGCGGGCGCCCAGGTTGAATTCGCTGGCGCGGTGATACTCCAAGCAGTTGAGCTTCGTGTTGTGGCCGTTGCACCAGCCGAGCTGGAAGAGACGACCGCCAAACATGAGAAAGCCCAGTTTATCGGCATCCTTGACGCCCTCGAGCTCCGGCGCGCTTGCTACGTACTTGCTGCCCTCGGGGATGGGCGTGGCGGAGAGCGCCTCGAGCACGGGCAACGTGAGCTCGGACGGAACGTCATCCCAAACGTTGCCATAGGATTTGAACTCGGGATTGTTGACAGAGTAGATATGCATGTTCACTCCTGTTCGTTTATGTGACAGTACGAACATTCTAAAACAAACATGAGCGATTTTGAACGCTCATCCCGACCACTCAACAAAAAGGCGCCCCCGCATAAGCGAAGGCGCCCAATGCGCACGTTTTGGACGATAAAACCCTTATGCCTGCTGATAGTGCAGGTGCTTCTCGTCGATATCGGCCAGGTCGCGGTTGAGGTAACGGTGCGCGAGCCAGTTCGCCATGGGAAGGTTCTGGTCCAGGTAGTTACCGCACTCCTCGGGAGCGGCACCGGGGACATCGCCCTCAAAGCCGGCGACAAACTCGAACAGCTCACGCACGAGTGGCAGAATCTCCTCACTCGTCAGCTCACCAAAAACGACGAGGTAAAAGCCCGTGCGGCAGCCCATGGGGCCAAAGTAGACAATGCGGCTCGACCACTCGGCATGATTGCGAAGGAACGTCGCGCCCAGGTGCTCGATGGTGTGGCACTCGGCCGTGTTCATGACCGGCTCCTTGTTGGGCGTGGTCAGGCGCAGGTCAAACGTGGTGACGGCGGCACCGGTCGCCGGATCGCGGTCGATGCGGCTCACATACACGCCGGGCTCAAGCAACAGATGATCAACGGAAAAGCTGGCGATGCGCTCCATGGCAGATCCTCTCGATAGTCAAATTGGAACGGGGCTCTTTTAGCTGGTTCGAATGGTCGCACTAATCATACTAGTCAAAAAAGCCCGTCCCAAAAAGACAACTTAGCCCAGGACACGGGCCATACGCGTCTTGAACTCGGACAGGAAGCGCGGAGCATCCACGGTCAGTGCCACAAGCGCGCTCTTGTCCGGATCGGACAGGCGGCGCTCATCGCAGATGGTGCGACCGCGGTACTCGCCCAGCAGATCAACACGCAGGTTGCAGCCGAGCGCACCTACGAGCGTGGGGTCGATCGCCACGGCAACGGCCAGCGGATCGTGCAACGCGCAGCCGCCCAGGTAGGGCGCGTTCATCTCGTACGAGCCAATGTAGTGCTCGACCATGCTCGCAAATGCGCAGCCAGCCATAGTGCCCGAGCCCGTCCAGCCGGCAATGTCGCGGCGTGTGAGCACCACGCGATGCGTCACGTCCAGACCCACCATGGTGAGCTTACGGCCCGAGCGCAGCACCGCGTCGGCTGCCTCAGGGTCGCTCGCCATGTTGGCCTCGGCGCCCGCGCTCACGTTGCCGGGCACGGTAAGGGCGCCGCCCATCACGACCACGCGGCCGATGGACATCATCGCCGCCGCATCGCGCTCCAGGGCGAGCGCCAGGTTGGAGAGCGGGCCAGTCGCTACGTAGACCAGATCGGGACCATAGGTACGCGCGGCATCGATCAGATAATCGACCGCCGCGTTGCCGTCGGCCGAGGTCGCTCCCACCGGCTCGTAGGGCGACGCGGGCACGCTCGCGCCGCCGATGCCGTTCTTGCCGTGAATGAGCGCGGTGGACGCCGGCGGCGTATAGGGCTCAGTCGCCTGCAGAGGACGGTCGGCACCCAGGTACACCGGAACCTCGGGGCGACCCAGCAGATCGAGCACCGCCAGGCAGTTGTGCGCCGATTGCTCGACGCGCACGTTGCCAAAGCACGTGGTGATGCCCACGAGCTCCACCTCGGGGCTCGCGATGGCATAGGCCAGCGCCATCGCATCGTCCACACCCATATCCAGATCAAGGATCAGCTTCTTGATTGCCATTGTTCTACTCCGCTTCTCCGTCTTTATCGTTTAACCAAACCAATGTTCAACTTCGGCGCGCGTGGGAATCGATTGCTGAGCGCCCAAGCGCGACACCGTCACTGCCGAGGCGCGAGCACCCGCGGTCATGCACTCAAAGAGCGGCAAGCCCTCTAGGCGAGCCGCCGCCAACGCGCCGATAAACGTATCGCCGGCGGCCGTGGTATCGACTACCGTACTCGAAAGTGCCGGCATGCGCAGCAGCTCACCGCCATCGCCGAGCGTAACCGAGCCGGCACCGCCCAACGTGATGACCGCAGCTCCGGCACCCCTAGCGAGCAGGACGTTGAGCGCCGCGACGCAGCTTGCATCGTCCGCGGGCAAGATTCCCGTCAGCACCTGGCACTCGGTCTCGTTGGGACAGACCAGGTCGACCGCAGGCCAGACCTCCGCAGGCAGCTCGCAGGCAGGCGCTGGATTAAAGACCGTATAGAACCCCAGCTCGTGAGCGCAAACAAGTGCCTCGGCCGTCGCCGCAAGGTCACATTCGCCCTGGGCGATAAAGACGCTTCCGGCAGCCGGGGCAATCTCGCTGGCGTCGCCGTCGAACTCATGGGCCACCAGACGCCTCAGCGCGCAGGCAACGTCCGCGCCCGCAAGCGCATGGTTGGCGCCCGGTGACAGTATGATGCGGTTGTCGCCCTCGCAGCGAATGATGGTCGCCGTTCCCGTCTCCACGTCATCGCGATGCACTACAAAGTCACAGTCCACGCCGGCGTCTTGGAGCCCCGCCACGAGCGACGCGCCGAACGCGTCGCGACCGACCGCGCCGATCATGCACGTGCGCGCACCCATGCGCGCAGCGGCGACGGCCTAGTTACCGCCGGCGTTGGTGATAAAACCGCTACCACCGACTGTCTCGCCCGCGCGCGGCATGCACTCGCACGCCACCGAAAGGTCCATGTTCATGCTGCCGAACACCGCAACGATGCCGCGATCTGCCATGGAAACCTCCTCGTCTTCAGGCTTTGCGCCCACCGTCGACCAACGATTGTGCACTCTCGCACCCCCTATAACTTTAGTCCACTTTGATGTGGACGCGCGCTTGAGCTTGCGCCAGCAGCAAGCATTCACAGGAGCAGGCAGCTACAATGAATACGTGCTGATTATTCTCGTCATTGGATGATGTTTTATGGAACAATTCTCGCAATCGGGCTCGCGCGGTCGACGCCACACGGGCAACGAGCCGGCGCCGCACGAACGCGTGAAGGGCGAACGCCGTGCCAACGAGCCGCGACGCACCGCGAGCCCCCATCGCGCTTCTGCCAACAACGCGGGCCGCGCCAACACTCCCGCCGCGGAGCAGACGCCTGCTCGCCCCAAGTCCCGCTACATCCCTGCCCTTGACGGCCTGCGCACGCTTGCCGTCGTCGCGGTGGTGCTCTATCACCTCAACCTCACATGGGCGCAGGGCGGTCTGCTCGGCGTCACGATTTTCTTCGTGCTTTCGGGCTATCTGATCACACGCCTGCTGCTCAACGAAGTCGCTAAGACCGGCCGCATCGACCTCAAGAGCTTCTGGATCCGCCGCATCCGTCGCCTGGTCCCCGCCGTGGTGACCGTCGTGGTGGTGACCTGCGCGCTGTGCACCGTCTTCAACCACGTGATGCTCACCAAGATGCGCCCCGACATCCTGCCGTCGCTGCTGTTCTTCAACAACTGGTGGCAGATTGCCCAAAACGTCTCGTACTTCAATGCTCTGGGCGACCCCTCGCCGCTCACGCACTTTTGGTCGCTTGCCATCGAGGAACAGTTCTACCTGATTTGGCCGCCACTGCTGTTTGCCATGGTATCCATGCATGTGAGCAAGCCCAACACGCGCCGCGTGGTTCTGGGCTTGGCTGCTGTCTCCGCCATCGCCATGATGGTGCTCTATAACCCCGCCGCCGACCCCAGCCGCGTGTACTACGGCACCGACACCCGTGTGTTCTCGCTGCTGCTGGGTGCCTGGATGGCCTTTATCCCCGATCGCGACCTGGCGCCGGTGCGTCTCGCTCGTCGTTTGGGGCTCAATCGCCTGGCCGGCGCCGCCAAGCACGGCAAGAACGCCGAGGGCAAGCCTGGCGAGAAGGCCGACGAAGCAGCCGAGACCGCCCCGGCACAGCCGAGCGCCCTCGTGCGCTTTTGGTCCTCGCCCGCATCCATCGATGTGTTGGGCGTCGTGGGTCTGGCTGGCCTTGCCTCCATGGTCGCGCTCACCAACGGCTACACCGCGTTCCAGTACCGCGGAGGCACGCTGCTGTGCTCGATCCTCACGCTCATGGTCATCGCAGCCTGCGTGCAGCCCCAGGGAATGGTTGCCCGCGCGCTGTCAGCCGAGCCGCTCGTGTGGGTTGGCAAGCGCTCGTACAGCATCTACCTGTGGCACTATCCGCTGCTGCTCCTCATGAACCCGGTCGCCAACATTAACGACACGCCCTGGTGGCAGTATATCCTGCAGGTACTTGTGGTGGTCGCCGTGGCCGAATGCTCATATCGCTTTATCGAAACGCCGTTTAGGAAGGGCGCCTTCGGCCGCACCGTATCCGAGTTCCGCGATGGCACCACCACGCCCGCCAACTGGGCACGCGCGCACGTCCCTGCCTGCGCAGCCTGCGCTGTCGTGTTGGTCATTGCACTGGGCGGCCTGATCTTTGTGCCCGAGACGTCTGCGCTGAGCGGCGAGGGCGCCGAAGTTCTGAACAAGGAAGCCAAAAACACCGCGCCCACCGACCAGCGGGCGGCCGACGACACCGACAAGGACAACGACGGCTTCCCCGATGGCTCCTACGATCTGCTTATGATCGGCGACTCCGTGTCGCTGCGTGCCGTGGACACCTTTGACGGCGTGTTCCCGCACAGCCATATCGATGCCGAAAAGGGCCGCCAGTTTGATGCGGGCCGCGCGACATTTGAGGGCTATATCCAGCAGAACCTTGCCGGCAAGATCGTGGTCTTTGCTCTGGGCACCAACGGCTTGGTAACCGACGACCAGATCGACGCCATCATGGCCGATGCAGGAGATAAACGTATTGTGGTGTTTGTGAACACGCGCAGCCCGCAGCCGTGGGTTGGCTCTACCAACCAGGCCATCGCCAACGCCGCTACGCGCTACAAGAACGTGCGCGTTATCGATTGGTACGGATACAGTGCCAACCGCAACGACCTGTTCGATGGCGATGGCACGCATCTATCGACCACTGGCGTGACTGAGTACCTCAACTTGATCCACGATGCAGTCAAGAAGGACCTGCCCGCGCATCCCGAGGATCACGTCAACGATCCGCAGCCGGCAGCCGTCAAGTCTGCCACCGACGCGCTCGTCAATGCGCTCGCTCTCAAGCCGCACAAGTTGGGCACCGACAAGTAACCTGCAGCGCAAACTTCCCACATCCGGAGGGGGCGTCTGCCACGGCAGACGCCCCCTCCGGCAGTTAGGAACGTTCCTTATGTGCCGGTACCTAGGGACACTCCTGGCGCAGCCAATGAAGACCTCTACGGATGAATTCTAGGCCGCTCCGTCGCTCCAGACATCGTTTCCGCGCCTCGCGCCTGCCCCAAACAATCAAAACAAGCCCTTTTCGCCGCACCCTCAAAGGTCTGTGGGCAAAAAGGGCAAATATGAGTACTGTTACCATTTTAGTAGCAGGCAAAACCACCAAAAATGACGTCCGAGCGACCCCTACAACCCCCTAAAGCAGCCAACCTGACTGGTTTAAGGCGTATTGGAGCCAATTTTAATGAACATACTAAAGGATATGTTCATTATCTTTTAGGATGTAAATGCTATTCACTTAGCAACAGTACTCATATTTGGCATTTTTTGTGGCTTATAGGACAAAATGTGTGTCCCGATAGAACATCCGTTTCCATCCATTAATCCAGCCAGAACGGGTACGGGTCCCTGTGGTGGAGGTCCTCCCACACGGCCCTGTCGCCCCACTCCGGCCCTCCGTCCTCGCGTGACGGCGAGGCGGAGTAGACGCTGAACAGGAAGTCGATGTCCGCGTCGGTCGGCATCGTGGCGAGCTTCTCGCGCGCCGTCCTCGCGTCCCCCGAGTGCGCGTGGCACCACCAGAACACCGCCTTCACGCGCTTGACCGACGTCAGCCCCCGGTGGTTGCGCAGGACGGCCCTCAGCTGCGAGTTCACCCCTCCCTCGATCATGTTGTTGGTCGACGGCAGCGGGCCGGCCTTGGCCAGGGCGGGGTCGAGGTAGGTGAACAGCGTCCCCGCCGACACCAGCGACGACAGCGACGAGCGCGCCCGCCTCAGCCTCTCGTGGGTGTAGACCCTCCTGCCGTCCACCACGGTCCTGTCCTCCAGGAAGTCGGCCCAGAACCCGCACCAGTCGAGGTAGCGCTCGACCCAGAGCTCGGCCTGGTGCAGCGTCTCGATGCCCATGAGGTCGCGCGCGATGAGGTAGAGCTCGCGTCCCGCCTGGAGCTTCGGCCGCATCGTCGTGTAGCGCTTGACCTGCGAGAAGGCGTGGAAGGTGCACCTCTGGACCCTGGTGCGCGGCCAGGTCTCGCGCACGGCCTTGGCGAATCCGCTCCCGCCGTCGGTGACGACCACCTCGGGCGCCGGGATCGGCGCCATGAGGGCCGACCACGCCCTCGAGTTCTCCGACCTCGCCATGTACCAGGAGACCACCCTCTCGCCGCTGCAGCATATGAGCACCACGAGGTCGCGCGCGATCCAGATCCCGTCGACGTAGAGCACGCGGTGCAGCTCGCCGTCGGGGACGGGCATGGGCCAGACCTCCCAGAACTCGGCCGTCCTGCGCCTGAAGGACCGTCCGCCGCCCGGCATCGCCGCCTGGGAGTCCTTGGAGAGGAGCCACCCGAGGAACTCGTCCAGCCTTGCCGCCGTGTCGTCGTACCTCACCGTCGTCGACGCGCCGCAGGCCGTGTACCTCCACCGCTGGGACCCCGATGAGGTCCTGCCGTTGCGCTTGGTCCGACCGCCACGGTAGGGGCAATAAACGGCCTTCATGGGCACCTCTTCCGAAAGGGTATTTAACGGTTCCGGAAAAGGTTATCTACCTGCGGGAACGATAGGCAACCGGACACACATTCTGTCCGAGCGGTTAAAAGCGGGCACGGAATTTAAACGGCTGAAAAAGGGGCATCGACCTGCGCCGATACCCCCAACGTGGACACACATTTTGTCCTATAAGCCACAACTTGACTTCTCGGTATAGAAAAACGAACCCGCTTCCCCTAGGGAAACGGGTCCGTTTTCGATTATCTTCGTCCTATTTGGATAAGGCCCTCGAAGATCATCGGAATCCTAGCGATCGAACTCCGCCAGCGCCTCGCCCAAAAGCCTCAGGCCCTCGCGCAGAACGTCCTCGCTCGCGCAGTAGCCCAGGCGTGCGCCGCAGGGAAGCTCAAAACGGCTACCGGGGACCAGCAGCACTCCCCTCTCGGCCAGCAGGCGCTTGCAGAACTCCTCGTCATGCTCGGGAATGTCCAGCTGGATAAACGAGGTAGACACACCCTGTGGGGCCGTCCAGGAAACGCGATGCTGCGTGTCGATCCAAGCCTGTGCGATATCGCGGTTGCCAAACACGATCTTGCGGTTGCGCTCGAGGATCTTGTCTTTGTGCTCGAGCACATAGGTCGCTAGGGCGTCGTTGAACACGCCGCCGCAAATCATAGTGTAGTCGCGGTAGGTGCGAATGCGGTTAGATACCTCTTCGTCTGCCACAACCCAGCCCACGCGGGCCGCAGGCGTCGAATAGGTCTTGGACACCGAGTTGGTGACGATGGCTTTCTCGTACACATCGGCCATCGACATAAAGTCCTCGGTGTTCTCAAGCGGCAGGTACACCTCGTCGCACAGCACATAGGCGCCAACCGAGCGGGCGATCTCGGCAATCTGGCCGAGCGTGTCGGCATCGAGCACCGTTCCGATGGGGTTCGATGCGTTGTTGATGCAGATGAGCTTGGTATTGGGACGCACCAGGCGCTTGAGCTCCTCGATATCGGGCCTCCAGCCAAGCTCCTCGCGAAGCTCCCAGTACTCAACCTCGGCACCCAGCGTACGCGGAATCTCGTAGAGCGGCGCGTAGGTGGGCCACTCGGCGATGACATGATCGCCGGGCTCGACCACGGCCATGATGGCGTTAAGGTTGGCGCCCGTGCAGCCGTTGGTCTGCAGAATGTGGTCGGGATTGACCTCGCGACGATACAGCTTGGCGACCTCCGCCTTAAAGTCGGGCGAGCCCTCGATCCAGCCGTAGTTCATCTTCTCGCGGTCCAGGCGCTCGTAGAACGTGGCACCATCTTGATCGTCGAGCGCGCGCAGCTCGCCCATGGTAAGCGAGGAGATCGTCGACTGGGCGATATCCCACGTAGCGCTCTTCTCCCAAACGTTAAGCCATTCCTCAACGCCGATTGTCTTGATATCCATGACTTAGCTCCGATCGTTAGAACACGGGGATGATGCCGGCAAAGGTCATGGGAATCGAGATGATGCCCAGGATGGCGATAACGACCGCGCAGACAACCTGGCCCTTGCCCATAGTCTGTCCGGACTCGGAGAGCGCCTTGCGATAGAACAGGAAGCCGGGGATATAACCCAGGCAGGCCAGCAGCAAGAAGCCCCAGCCGGTAAAGAGCACGCCCACGACCTGGAACACCAGGGCAAGGACGCCGATGAGGACTTGCCCCATCTCGCCGCGCTCGCGGGAGAACTTGACCTGGTACGCCGCAGCGTAGGCCCAGGTAACGACGATGGTCACGGTGCACATGGAGATGGCGAAGGTGTAGGCATCGGCGGCAAACGTAGCGATGATGATGAACGCCTCGGTCAGGGCACCGACGATGATCAGCGCCATCTGCGGGGCGCCCTTGGTGTTAACCTCGCCCCACGACTTGGGCAGCAGGCCGTGATCGGCCATCATCGAGGAAACCTCGGCGGGAAGCATGGTAAAGGAGAGCCAGGAGCCGCACACCGAAATGATGATGGCCCAAGAGATGAAGGCGCCGCCCCAGCCGGGAGCAAGCTGCTCAAATACGGTGATGGTAGCGGGCTTGGGAGCCGCAACCAGGTCGGCGTAGTCCACAACGCCATACGGGATAACGGAAGCGCCGATATAGAGGGCGAGCAGCACGACAAGGCCGATGATGGTGGCGGAGCCGACCTCGCTCTTGCGCTTAGCGCGACCGGACATGACCGAAGCGCCCTCGACGCCGATGAAGACCCACATCATGATGAGGATGCACTGCGTGACCTGATTGGCTACGCTTCCGAGCTCAACATCGTTCGCGGCGATGATCGTGGCATTGCGAGCGGCGGTGCCCCAGAAGTCAGCAGTAAAGACGCCGGCGTTAAAGGCAAAGCAGGAGAACGCAATGAACAGCAGGATGGAGGCAATCTTGATGACCATGACGATCGCGTTGAAGACCGCAGCGCTCTCGACGCCGCGGATGACCAGGAAGGTGATGCCCCACAGGACAAGCGACACAACAACGACGCCGACGACGGCGGGGTTACCGGTCGCAGGGTCCGAGAACACGCCCGGCAGAATCGTGCCCAGGCAGTAATCGGAACCCAGAACCTGGGCAATCATGGTGCCAAAGCCGACATTGCCGAGCCAGGCCGAAAGCCAATAGCCCCAACCGGAAATAAATCCGTGGAAGGGGCCAAAGCCCTCCTCCGCATAGGCGCAGGCGCCGTCGAGATCGGGGCGCTTGGAGCCGATGTTGGCAAGCGAGAGCGCCAGCATCAAAAAGCCCAGGCCGCAAACGACCCACGCGACGAGCGCGGCGCCAGGGGAAGCGACATTAGCGAGCTGACCGGTAAGGGCAAACACGCCCGTGCCAATGCAGGAAGAAACGACCATGCCGACAAGGCCAAAGAAGCCGACACCGTTGGGGTTGTCGACGTGACTATCTTTAGACATAACGGTCACCTTATCTGTTGTTAAATTGGCGTCATTAAACAAGTTTGGGGCGGTGCGAAAGATCCGCACCGCCCCAATGCGAGACATCTAATGGCAGTTAGACGTATGTTTTAAGACCTGTACGGGTCTTTGAAAACCTTAGAGGTCCTCGCGCCAGAAGGGCATGCTCATGCAGCGCGGGCCGCCGCGGCCGCGGGAGAGCTCGGCGGAGGGCACGACGAGAAGGTCCAGGCCCTCCTTGTACAGCACGTCGTTGGTGACGGTGTTGCGGGCGTAGACGCAGATCTTGCCGGGCTCGACGCACAGGGTGTTGGAGCCGTCGTTCCACTGCTCGCGGGAGGCCGCGATCGGGTCGCCGCCGCCGCAGGGGATCAGCTTGACCTGGTCGACGCCGGTGGCGTCCTCCAGGACGTGCTCGAGGGTGTCCTCGATCAGGCGGATGTTCACGTCGCCCGGGTTCTTGCCGGCGGTCAGCTCGTAGACGCGCAGGGTGCCCATGATGGCGGGGTGGATCGTGAACTTATCGACGTCGATCTGGGTGAAGACCGTGTCGAGGTGCATGAAGGCGCGCGAGACCGGGATGTCGAAGGCCAGGATGCGCTCGACCTTGGAGTCGGAGTTCCAGAAGATGTTCTGGGCCATGACGTCGATCGCGGCGGCCTGGGTGCGCTGGGAGATGCCGACGGCGAGGGTCCTCTCGTTGATGTTCAGCACGTCGCCGCCCTCGGTGTGGAACTGGCAGTCGCGGCGGAAGTACAGCGAGACGTCCTTGTAGTCGGGGTGGTACTTGAAGACGTACTTGCCGTACAGGGTCTCGCGGTTGCGGGTGACCGAGTACATGCGGTTGAGGTTGACGCCCTCGCCGACGACCGCGAACGGGTCGCGGGTGAAGTAGAGGTTGGGCATCGGGTCGATGATCAGGTCGGACTCGGACTCGGAGTTGACCAGGGAGTCGAGGGTCGTGGACGCCGTGAGGGGCATGTCGATCTCGGACTTGGTCATGCCGGCCATGGTCTTCTTGACGAACTCGAGGTTGTCCTCGATGGAGTCCAGCTTCTCGCGGACGATCTGCGGCATGTGCTGGCCGCGGATGCCTGCCTCGGCGATGTACTGGTCGGTGAACTCGGCGCGGGCGCCGGGGACCTGGTCGAACACCTCGGCGACGAGGTTCTCGAGATAGAGGACCTCCACGCCCTGGTCCCTCAGGATCTGGGCGAAGGTGTCGTGCTCCTGCTGCGCGACCTCCAGGAACGGGACGTCGTCGAACAGGAGTCGCTCGAGCTCGTCGGGCGGCAGGTTGAGGAGCTCGTCGCCGGGACGGTGCAGGCAGACCTTCCTGAGCTTGCCGATCTCGGAAGGCACGTGCAGACCTTTCGTCATGGCCTCCTACCTTTCTTTCGGGCCTTACTGGCCGAATGTATCAGCGCCCCTCCGTATGGGACGCTGCTTGCTGACAGCTCTAGTTATATCCAAAAACCACCTGCAATTCCACCTCGCCCCCGAACGGTCAGCAAAGTGCGATGAACGGTATATCGCATATGATTCCCCCATGATGCACTTCGGTTCTCTAAAGCAGGTTTTCAAAGGTAAATGTTCTTTTTTCTAAGGAATTAAGCTAGATTGCGCAAATATTTTCATGTTTAGGAATTGCATAGCTAAAACGGTTTTCTGCATATATATGTCGTTTGTCCATGATTCAATTTGGATTCGATTATATTCAGCTCGCAATCATTCTTATTCATACATCCTCACCAGTTGAGTATGGATATAGATTGTTTCCAAACGAGTTGGCCAGTTAGTTGCATGCCTTGGCAACGTAAGAAGTAGGTAAAGATACCGTTCGCGCGATGCGTCCGTGCCACAGGTCGACTAAATTGAGACAATAGTGATTAGTGGTAGGCTACCGTCCCTTGTGGGGACTGAACGGACAGATGCATATGCCGAGCAAAATCGAAAAGAAGCAAGCCGCCGCAAAGCTGCGCAAACCGCCGCGCGACTTCTCGTACACGCAAAACCGAGAGCTCAGCTGGCTACGCTTTGACAACCGCGTGCTCGACGAAGCCTTCGATGAGTCCGTGCCGCTGTTCGAGCGCCTTAAGTTCGTCTCGATCTTCGAGTCCAACCTCGACGAGTTCCTTATGGTCCGTGTAGGCGGTCTGTCCGACCTGGCCGAGCTCAAAAAACAGCCTGTCGACAACAAAAGCAATATGACCGCCTCTGAACAGGTCGATGCTGTCATGGCCGAAATGCCCGGGCTCCTTACCCGTTGGGAGTCCATCTTTAAGAGCATCGAGGGCAAGCTCGACACCTTGGGCGTTCACCGCGCCCGCATCGATTCGCTTACGCCCGAGGAGCGCACCTTTGTAACCCGCTACTTCCAGGCCTACGTGTCGCCGGTCATCTCGCCGTTGGTCATTGACCCGCGTCATCCCTTCCCCAACCTGCGCAACGGCGCACTCTATCTGGCTTGTGGCCTGGACGGCGCCACCGACGAGGAGAGCTTGCTGGGCCTTATCGAGATTCCCGCCTCGATGAACCGCGTGGTCGAGATCCCCTCGCCCACCGGCACCTACTCCTACATCTTGCTCGAGGACGTCATCCTCGCCTGCCTGGACAGTTGCTTTGGCTCCTACAAGCCACTTGACCGCGCGCTCATCCGAGTCACCCGCAACGCCGACATCGATCCGGACGGCGAGGGCGTCGAAGAGGAAGAGGACTACCGCCAGCACATGAAGCGTATTCTTAAGAAGCGCCTGCGTCTGCAACCGGTAGTGCTCGCGGTCTCGGGGTCGCTCGAGAAGGCGACGCTCAAGACCATCCGCAAGGCGCTCGAGCTTTCGCGCCGCTCTGTCTTTACCTGCGATATCCCACTCGACCTGGGCTACGTCTTTGGCATTGAGGGCAAGATTCCCGAGCACCTGCGCAACGAGCTGCTCTTTACGCCGTTTAAGCCGCAGTCCAACCCCAACATCGACATGACCCGCTCCATCCGCGAGCAGGTGCTGCAGCGCGACAAGTTGCTCTTTTATCCCTATGAGGCCATGAACCCGTTCTTGGACCTGGTGCACGAGGCCGCCTATGACCCCGAGTGCATCTCGTTGCGCATCACGCTCTACCGCGTGGCCAAGCAGAGCCGCCTATGCGAGTCGTTGATCGATGCCGCCGAGAACGGCAAAGAAGTCACGGTGCTCATGGAACTTCGTGCCCGCTTTGACGAGCAGAACAACATCGAGTGGGCCGAGCGTCTGGAAGAGGCAGGCTGCACCGTCATCTATGGTTCCGAGGGCTTTAAATGCCACTCCAAGATCTGCCAGCTCACCTATCGCGAGGGCATGGCGCTCACCCGCCTCACGCTTTTGGGCACCGGCAACTTTAACGAGAAGACGGCCAAGCTCTACAGCGACTTTATGCTCATGACCGCCCATCCCGGCATCGGCGAGGACGCCAACCTGTTCTTCCGCAATCTGTCGCTGGGCAACCTGCGCGGCGACTACCGCTTCCTGGGTGTGGCGCCCGTAGGCCTCAAGCCGCTCATCATGCGCGGTCTGGATCGCGAGATTCAGCGCGCTCTCGCTGGCGAGCCCGCCCGCGTGTTCTTTAAGCTCAACTCGCTCACCGACCGCGAGGTCATCGACAAGATCGCCGAGGCATCGTGCGCTGGAGTCCGCGTGGACATGATCATCCGCGGCATCTCGTGCCTCAAGCCCGGTGTTCCAGGCAAGACCGAGAACGTGCATGTCCGCTCCATCGTCGGACGCTTTTTGGAGCACGCCCGTGTTTACGCTTTTGGCGTGGATTCGGACATGATTTACCTGAGCTCTGCAGACATGATGACACGCAACACCGAGCACCGCGTGGAGATCGCCTTCCCCGTGCTCGACCCCACCTGCCGCGCCCTGGTGCACGAGTACATGGGTATGCAGCTGCGGGACAACGTGAAGGCCCGCAGCCTCACGAGCGACGGCACCTGGGTCCCCGTGGAGCGTGCAGAGGGTGAGAAACCCTTCAACTCGCAGGAAGCCCTGCTGGAGCGTGCCTATCGCAACGCCGAGGCCGCCGCGCAGCAGCGCGCACAGGAGAAGGAACGTGTGGCCGAAGAAGCTATTCAGGCCGAGGTTGAACATGGGGCAGCTGCCAAATCGGAAGCGGTCGCCGCTCCCCCGGTGAATGAGCCCGAGGCTGCCGCAGAGCCCGCCGCCGAGGCAAGGCCCGCCCCTGCTCCTGAACCGCAGCCGACCACACCCGAGGTTCAGAAGGTCCAGGCGACCGTCATTGAGCCCGAGCCTGCACCTGCACCTCGGCCCGAGCCGCAGGTCACCAAACCCGCACCCGAAACGAGCGCCCGTCGCGATAAGCCCGCCGGCAAGACCAAGGCCATTGAGCGCCATCGCCCCGGTCGCGTGCGCATGGGCCTGGGCCTGATCGGCCTGGGTCTTAAGACGCTCATTACCGGCAAGACGAAATAGACGTTTGTAGAAGCGCCCCGTATTTGAGGAATGCCCCAGATACGGGGCGCTTTTCCCTGCTACCATGGTTGCGAACAAAACCGCGAATGGCAGGCAGGAATATGAAGCTCACCATAGAATCGATGACGTACGGCACCGACGGTCTGGCACATGCCGACAACGGCAAGGCCGTCTTTGTGCAGGGCGCCGTGGCAGGCGACACCGTCGAAGCCGAGATCGTGCAGGACGGCAAGTCGTTTATGCGCGCCCGCACCACCGAGATTCTGGAGCCAAGCCCCGATCGCATTCAGCCTCCCTGCCCCTTCGTGGGCATCTGCGGCGGCTGCTCGTGGGGCAATCTCTCACGCACGGCACAGCTCGCCGCCAAGGAGCAAAACCTGCGCTCCACGCTCGAGCGCATCGGCAAGTTCGCTCCTGAGCAGGTTGATGAGTTGGTACAGCCCATCTGCCACACCAAGGACGACTGGGGCTACCGCAATAAAATCGAGCTCGAACCGACCGTCGTCAACGGTCGCGTGCGCCTTGGCATGCACGGTGTCGACCCCAGCAAAATCGTGACCGTCGATACGTGCCCGCTGTTCGATAAGCGCTTCCCAAAGGCGCTCAAATCGGTCGTCGGCGCACTCAACTATCTAAGCGGCAGCCATGACTTAGGGCTCGAACGCGTGGGCATTCGCGCATCGCGCCGCACCAAGGCACTCGAGGTCGCACTCTGGACGCCCACAGGCTCTTTTCCGCGCTCGCAGGTCTCCCGCGTGCTGGCGGACGCCGCTCACCCCACGAGCATCGTGCGCGTGATGAGCAAGGGCGAAAAGAAGGCCCGCCGCGTTTCCAAGGTGGAGATGCTCGCCGGAGAGGGCTCGTGGACCGAGAACATCGCTGACGGCCAGATGCGCTTGTCTGCCCCGTCTTTTTTCCAGGTCAACACCAAGGGTGCCGAGATTTTGATCGACCTTGTCATAGAAGCGCTCAACCCGCAGGAAGACGAGCTTGCCCAGCAGGACGTGTTCGACTACTGCGTGGAGCACGTGTCCGGCAAGCCCGAGCTGGAGGACGCCAGCGTCAAGGGCAGCCAGTTCAAGCAGCCGCTGCTTGAGTTCTCCGGCGCCTGCGCGGGCTGCGGCGAAACCCCTTACGCCAAGCTGATCACCC
>OLFX01002002.1_pt1 | contig 19207 bp, 23 predicted proteins | sample 1605091 | NCBI WGS metagenome assembly OLFX01 (sample SAMEA3888906, study PRJEB22519) | human gut metagenome | biome: human gut; feature: human-associated habitat; material: faeces | place: Denmark | collected 2012 | reverse complement strand
CGTCAGGGTTTCCTTTCGCGTTCCATCACCCGCCGCAGCGGCAGAATTGCAAAATCATGATACAAAAATTGATTTTGCAAGTCTGAAAGCATCTTGCCAAAAAATCCCCGGAGGGACTGTTTGACAAGATGACGGGAGAAACCGCAGCATGCCTGCGATTTCTCCCGTTTTTCATTTTTTGTGACGGTCATCACAGAGAAAACAAGAAGTCTGTGATGAAACGGCGCAAAAAAACAAAAGGCAATACCGTGTGGTCCGGGAAAGCATTTTCCGGAGGACGAATGCAACGGTGCGATATTGCCAGAGGAATCCTTTCAGCAGTCTTCCAGCAGGTCGTCGCAGCTCACGCCGAGCGCCTTGGCCAGCTCGGCGACCTCATAATCCGGCACGAACCGAACGCCCTTTTCAATGCGCAGAATGGTTACTTCGTTCATTTCCATTCCGGCAAGCTGCATGCGCGCGGCCAGCTGACGCTGGGTCAGGTGCTGGCTGATACGCAGGTCGTGCAGACGGTGCCCGATCAGGTTCTTGGAATTACGGTACCAATAGATTTTCACGATCCTTCACCCCGGTTCTGGCAGCATATAATCTCTTAAAGTTTAATCGATTTTTTGCGCGCAGATACTTCTAAAGATGAAACTGCCGGATAAAAATCTGATTATATCGAATGGCTGTGAGGTCTTGCAAATTTTATGCCGTTGGGGTATGATAAGAGGCAAGATAACGGGATGGGAGGCGCGGATATGGAACGGATCCTGCTGGTGGAGGATGACAGCGCGATCTATCAGCCGCTGACGTCGTTTTTGCGCGGTGAGGGCTTTGCCGTGCGGCAGGCCTCCGGTCAGCGCGAAGCGCTTGCTCTGCTGGAGACGGAGGAATTTGACCTTGTGCTGCTCGATGTTGGCCTGCGCGACGGGAACGGCTTTTCCGTCTGCTCGGCTGTGAAGCAGCGCGGCGGGACGGCCGTGATCTTCCTGAGTGCGTCCGGGGACGAGTACAGTGTTGTGACGGGGCTGGACCTCGGCGCGGACGACTATATCGCCAAGCCCTTCCGCCCGCGGGAGCTTGTCTCGCGCATCCGCAGCGTGCTGCGCCGCACGGGGCGGGCACAGTCCGTTCTGGACGTCGGCCCGCTTCATGTCGACACCGAGCGCGCCTGCGTGAGCAAAAACGGACAGGAGCTGAGCCTTTCCGCGCTGGAATACCGGCTGCTGCTCGTATTCCTGAATCACCGGGGCGCGACGCTCAGCCGCGCGCAGCTGCTCGAGGAGATCTGGGATGTGGCGGGCGATTTCGTGAATGACAATACGCTGACGGTCTACATCAAGCGCCTGCGTGACAAGCTCGAGGACGATCCGCAGGACCCAGCGCTCATCCGTACGGTGCGCGGCGTCGGCTACCGGATGGAGGGCTGAACGATGCTTCGAAATCCGGAACTGCGCCGGGCGCTGCTCCTGGGAGGACTTGTGACGCTTCTCGCCTCGGCAGCGGCGCTGAGCCTGTCCGGCTGGCAGGCCGCCTGCGTGGCGCTGGCGCTCGGCACCGTGCTGCTGGTGCTTTACGGCGTGGAGCTCTGCTGCCGCTACCGGGCCATGGCCCGCCTGGCGGCCGACATCGACGCCGTGCTGCACGGCAGCGGCGATATCCATCTGGCCGATTACGGCGAGGGCGAGGTCAGCCTGCTGCGCAGCGAGGTGCGCAAAATGACGCTCCGCCTGCGGGAGCAGTCCGCGCAGCTCGAAAAGGAAAAGCTGCAGCTCGCCGACGCCATGGCGGATATCTCACACCAGATGCGCACGCCGCTTACGGCTGTGAACCTGCTGCTGACGAGTCTGGCCGGGCATGTGGACGAAGAAAGCCGCGGCGACGTGCGCGCGCTGCGGCGGCAGGTGGCGCGGATGGACTGGCTCGTAGAATCGCTGCTGAAGCTGGCAAAGCTTGATGCCGGGACGGCGCGCTTCTGCCCGGAAACCATTCCGCTTTCGGCCCTGCTGGCGCGGGCGGCGGAGCCGTTTGCCATCGGCATGGAGCTGCGCGGCCAGCAGCTGCAGGTCGAGGCGTCTGGGAACGTCCGCTGCGATCCCGCGTGGACGGCGGAGGCCCTCGGCAACATTCTGAAAAACTGCTCGGAGCATATGCAGGAGGGCACGATCACGGTGCGGGCGGAGGAAAACGCCGTTGCGTCGGTCGTTGTCATCCGCGATACCGGCGGCGGCATCGCACCGCAGGATCTGCCGCATCTGTTCGAGCGCTATTATAAGGGCGAAAACGCGCCGGAGCAGAGCGTTGGCATCGGTCTTGCACTTTCACGCTCCATCGCGGCGGCGCAGAACGGCACGCTCACGGCGGCCAATGTGCCCGGCGGCGCGGAATTTACGATGAAGCTCTATAAGGGGATCGTATGAGCGAACGTATCACACTGGCGCAGCTTGCGGCCATCTCCATGCTGACGGAGCGGACGCTGCGCAGCTATCTCAAGCGGGGCCTGCTCGCCGGGGAGAAGACGCCGGGCGGCTGGCGCTTCACGGCGGAGCAGACCGCGGCGTTTCTGGCCCTGCCGCAGGTGTGCAGCGCCTCGAATGCGCGGCGGAACGCCGTGGCAGAGGACTTCATCCAGCGGCGCATGGACACGACGGGGCAGCTGTGCGCCGTGCTCGACCTGCCGGTCGCGGCAGCGGAGCTTTGCCGGAATGTGGCCGCCCTTGCGGCGGAGCATGGCGTGACCATGGCTTTCAGCGGAGATGCGGCGCTCTCGCGCGTGATGCTGCGCGGCCCGGCGCAGGATGTGCTGGCGGCGCTGCAGGCGCTGTCCGTCTATTTCCCCGGAAAATCCTGCCGGATTTCAGGTTGAAGTTCCGGCGGGATTTTATTATGCTGTGGGAAAGGAGGTGCAGACGATGGATCTGAAAAACTGGTACGATCGGGTACGGGAGCAGCTGGACAGGCTGGACTTCCCGGCCCTGTGGGCGGGCTTTGCATCCTGCCCGTTTGCCCTGTACACGCACGACACGGCCGTTCTGAACGGCGAGGTGATGCCCCGCCCGGCGGAATTCTACGGCAACACCAGCGTGTGCCGGCAGGGGGAGTACCTTGCCATCTGGGACATGGAGGCCGACCCGCCTGCGGATGTTGCGGGGCTTGCGGCCTCGCTCGTGCACGAGATGTTCCACAGCTTCCAGTTCCGCTGCGGCGAGCAGGGCTGGCCGGACGATCTGGTGCTGGCGGCTACGGAGCTGCAGCCTGCGTTTCTGGCCCTGCGCGCACAGGAGCACCGCGCCCTGACAGGCGGCGCGCCGCTTTCCGAGGTACTGGCTCTGCGGCAGAGCCGCGCGGCGCTCCAGCCGGAGCTTCTCCTGGAGGAGGCGCGCATGGAGACCATCGAAGGGACGGCGGAATATGTCGGCCGCCTTGCGCTGGCGCACCTGTCGCCCGCGGCCTGCGAAGGTGCCTATGCCCGCAGTGCGCAGCGGCTGCTGCAGTGGCCGGACCTGCGCCGCGGCGCCTATGACAGCGGCCCGTGGCTGCTGCGGCGGGCGGCAGAGGAGGGCCTGCCGGTGCCGGTGCACCCCGGCGGGGAACCGATCGCGGATCAGCTCGCACGGCAGCTTTGCCTGCCGGAGGTGCGGCTGCAGCCGGAGCTTCTGGCCGAGGCGGAGCGGCGGCTCGAACGGGAGCGGGCGGCGCGGCGTGAGACGCTGCGGGCCCTGCTCGAAACGGCGGAGCGCACGGAGGGAAGCTTTGCCGTCTGCGGCTATGACCCCATGCAGCTTCGGGCGCAGGACGGCCTGCTCTGGAGCGGGAGCTTCCTCGCCCTGCGGCAGGCGGATGGCACGGTGCGCCGTCTGTTCGGCCCGTGCGCTGTGCAGCTTGCGGACGATCCCCACCGGGCGACGGCGCTGTTTGTGCCGCGAATGTGACAAAATTGTCACCTGCGAGTCACTGGCCCGTCACCGGGGCATGGTAAAATGAAGGCATCAAACGAAAGGAAGAAAATATCTATGGATCTTCTGACGGTCGAACATCTGACCAAAACCTACGGCACGGGGGAGAACGCTGTCCATGCACTGGATGACGTGAGCTTTTCCGTCCCGCGCGGGCAGTTTCTTGCCATCATCGGCCCGTCCGGCTCCGGCAAATCGACGCTGCTGCATATTCTCGGCGGCGTGGACCGCCCGACGAGCGGCCACGTTTATATGAATGGGGAGGACGTCTACTCCCGCTCCGACACGGCGCTGGCGATCTTCCGCCGCCGCGAGGTCGGCCTCATCTATCAGTTCTATAACCTGATCCCGGTCCTGAACGTGGTGGAGAACATCACGCTGCCCGTCCTGATGGATGGACGGAAGGTGAATGACGCGCGCCTCCAGGAGCTTCTGGACACGCTCGGCCTGCGCGGCCGCGAAAAGCACCTGCTGAATCAGCTTTCCGGCGGTCAGCAGCAGCGCGTCTCCATCGGCCGCGCGCTCATCAACGCGCCGTCCGTCGTGCTGGCGGACGAGCCGACCGGCAACCTTGACCGCAAGAACTCGCAGGAGATCGTGGAGCTGCTGAAATACTCCAACCGCCAGTACGGGCAGACGCTCATCGTCATCACGCATGACGAGTCCATCGCCCTGCAGGCCGACCGCGTGCTTGCCATCGAGGACGGCCACATCGTCCGGGACGAGGTGATCCGCAAATGAATGTGTTTCACCGCGTTGCGCAGCGCTCCATGCGCGCAAACCGCATGCGGACGATCGTCACGATCATCGGCGTGATCCTTTCGGCGGCCATGTTTACCGCCGTGACGACGTTCGCGACCACGCTGTTGACGCATCTGCAGCGGGTCACGGCTTATTTGGACGGCGCTTACTATCTCGGCGTGCATAATGTGGACGCCGACACACTGGCCTCCATGCGGGCCGACAGTGATATCGAGGCTTTTTCGGCCGCCGAGGTGCTCGGCTATGCAGAGGTCACGGTCAACAACAGCAATAAGCCCTATCTGTATGTCGAGGCCATCGACGCCGGGTTTTCGGACCGGATGCCGGTCCATCTTGTCGAGGGCCGTATGCCGGAAAACGGCACGGAGCTGCTCATCCCGGACCACCTGCAGGCCTATTCCGACGCGGGGACCTATCTCGTCGGCGACACGCTGACGCTCGAGCTGGGCGACCGCTATTCCGGCGGCTGGCGGCTGTGGCAGAACAACGGCTTCCAGCCGGAGGATGAGGCGCCTGCGGACCCCGGCCTGACGGACGAGCCGGAGCAGCCGGAGCAGCTGCTGGCGCGCGAGACGCGCACCTATACGATCGTCGGCGTCTATCAGCGCCCGAATTTTGAAGACTACTCCGCGCCGGGCTTCTCTGCCCTGACGGTGCAGGAGAATGAGCCGCAGACCGGCCTGTATGATGTCTATTTGCTGCTGCGCGATGCAAAGCAGGAGACGCTTGACCGGGTCATGGCGCGCTATTCCGATGCGGCCGAGGGCGGTATCAGCATGAACTGGGATTACCTGCGCACACAGGGCAATTTCCGCTATGACAACTATTCGAGATTCTTGCTGATGTTTGTGGTCATCTTTGTCCTGCTCATCATGCTCGGCTCCGTCAGCCTGATTTACAGTGCGTTTTCCATTTCCGTCAGCGAGCGGACGCGGCAGTTCGGCCTGCTGGCGTCCATCGGCGCGACGCGGGCGCAGCTCCGCCGGACGGTCTATGCCGAGGCCGGGACGGTCGCGCTCATCGGCATTCCGCTCGGCCTGCTTGCGGGCTGCGGCGGTATGTGGGTGACGATCCGCCTGCTGAGCCCACGCATTTCCGGCCTGATCGGCACACGCGAGGTCGCGATGCGGTTTGCCGCCTCGCCGCTGACCCTGCTGGCGGCGGCCCTGATCGCGCTGGCGACGGTTTTCCTCTCGGCGCAGATCCCGGCGCGGCGTGCCATGCGTATTTCGCCCATCGAGGCCATCCGCCAGAGCCGCGACGTGCGCGCGGCGGCAAACCACGGCGGCTCCGGCCGCCTGAGCTACCGCCTGTTCGGCCTGCCGGGCCTGCTTTCCAGCCGCTATTTCCACCGCAGCCGTAAAAAGTACCGTGCCACGATCTTCTCCCTTGCCATGAGTGTGCTGCTGTTCGTCTCGGCGAGTACCTATGGCATGTACCTGACGGAGAGCGTGACCGAGAGCGTCAACCTGCCGCCCTATGACCTGTCCTATTCCACGGGCGAGGGGGAGAAGGATGTTGCCATGCTGCCCGCCCTGCGGGCGGCGGATGGCGTCGAGAAGGTGTGGTTTGCCTCCTGTGACAACGGCGACTATGTGCTGGACAGGAATGAATTAGCCAGCGGTTACCGGAATATTCTGGAGAAATCCGGCATCAGGACCGAGAATGCGCGGAGCTATTCCGCCTGCTACCTCGATGACGAGACGTTCAACGCCATCCTCGCCTCTATCGGCATGACGCGCGCGGAGTATGATGCCACGCCCGGCGCGATCGTCTGCGACCACGCAAGCGTGACCTATTATGACGAGAACAACCGCCTGAGCTATACCGGCCGCGTACTGAACGACGGCGTCACGGCGCTGCGCACGTTCAGCGCGGACAGCCTCGAGGACGGCTCGAAATACGTCTATACCGCTTACGAAGACGGCGGCTATGTCAGCTACTATTACAACGAGACGAAGCAGACCTATCAGCCGCGCCCGGCGTCGTTCGGCGATGGGATTGCAATTGTTGGCCGGACGGAGACGCAGCTGACGAACAGCGGCTCTGACAGCCTCGTGCTGTACTATCCGTTCTCCATGGCCAAGGGCATTGCCCGGAACACCGGCTCGCTGATGCTGGTGACGGATGACGCGAAGCAGGCCCAGAAGAGCCTGGAGGAGGTCGTGAACGCCTCCGGCGAGACCTATACGGAGGGCAACCTCTATGACGCACGGGAGGAGTGCCGCGACGCGGAGAATGCCCTTATCGTGGTGCGCGTGTTCGCCTATGGCTTTATCACGCTGATGTCGCTCATCTGTGTGGCGAACGTCTTCAACACCACGACGACGAACGTGCTGCTCCGCCGCCGGGACTTCGCGATGCTGCGCTCGGCCGGTATGACGCGCGGCGGCCTGAACCGCATGATCTGCTATGAGTGCCTGCTCTACGGCACGCGGGCCCTGCTCATCGGCCTGCCGCTGTCGGTTGCGCTGGCCTTCCTGATGTATCGCTCCGCCTCTTTCATCGGCGCGTCGTACTTCCGGCTGGACTGGACGGCTGTGATCATCGCGTCGGTCATGGTGTTCCTCGTTGTGTTTCTCTCAATGATGTATGCCATGCGCAAGATCAAGCGCGACAATCCCGTTGATGCCCTGAAGAACGAAACGACCTGATTCGCGTCCATACGACAAAATTCGCCCCCGGCAGGTGACCCTGCCGGGGGCGAAAGGCTATGCTGTTGGTTTTTGTCGCTCGGCCAGCAGCCGCGCGGCCTCCGTGCGCATGGCCCAGACCATTTCGCACAGATATTTCGGAATGCCGGAGACGCTTCCCGTCTCGGCCATGGCCATGGCGGCGCAGGAGTGGCAGATGCGCCGGTTCTGGCAGCCGGTGCAGGTGCCGGAGAGACGTTGGGCCGCGCTGACGCGCGTCAGCTCGCTCCAGGCCTCGCGGAAGGGCTTGCCCTTCAGCTCGATGCGCGGCTTCGGCATCATGCCGCAGGGCGTCAGCCAGCCGTCCCACGTCACCCAGAACGAGGCGTTGCCCGCGCGGCAGGAGATCGTGCCGTCTACGGGGTCGACGCAGTCCTCGTCCAGACCGGGGGGCGGGGCGATGCCACGCAGGATGTTCTGCAGAAAGCGGGTGAAGTCCTCCTCGCCGCGCTGCAGGCGGTAGCGCTCCATGTGATAGTGCGCCGTTTCCGCCGGGGTGAAGCGGTCGTTCCGCCCGATCATGGCCGGGTCGCGGCGCAGCGGGGGGAACATATAGGTGTTGACCTCAAGGATGAGGCCCCGTTCGGCGGCATAGCTTACGATGCGCTCCAGATCGCCCGCGTTGTGCGGTGTGAGGGAGCAGTTGAGCTTGACGAGGATGCCTGCCTGCCGCAGCAGGGTGATGGCGCGGTCCACGCGGTCAAACATACCGCTGCGGCCGCACAGGGCTTCGTAGGTCTCATTGCACGCGCCGTAGAGTGTGATGTTGATGCGTGTGGGCGGATGCTCGGCCAGCCGGGCCACGCGGGCCTCATCCAGCAGGGTGCCGTTGGAGTTGATGGAGATGAGGAAGCCCATCGTGCTCAGCCGCTCGTAAAGCGGCCAGAAGTCCTGCCACAGGAACGGCTCGCCGCCGGTCAGCAGCAGGTAGAGCATGCCTGCGTCGCGCGCCTGCTCGGCGATGGACAGCCACTGGATCAGCCCGACGGGCGGACGCGGCGAGGCGGCGACCTCGGCGGGCGTCTTGCGCACATAGCACATCTTGCAGGCGAGGTTGCACACCGGCGAAAGCTCAAAGGTACCGCTCAGCGGCGTGAGTGTGCGGCTGGCGCGGTCAAAAAGATACTGTGTCAGGCGTGGTTCAACATAGCGTTCAGGCTGTTTCATGTTCCAACTCCGCTTTCAGGCAGTCGACCGCGGCGCGGTCGGGCGTACAGGTCAGGGCGTAAACGGGAACGTCCAGCGCCGCCAGCAGGTCGCAGACCCGCGCGACATAGCGGTCGTCCCATAGGTTGACGGTCATTCCCGCATACAGGCCGCGGAATGCGGCGGCGGGGGAGAGGCGGCGCAGCGAGCACGCGCTGCCCTGCGACAGCAGGACGATGGCGCGCACGGGGCGGCTCTCGTTTACAAAGCAGTTCGAGGACCCGGCGTATGGCGAGCCGAAGGCCGTCCACACGCCGTCCATGCGGCGCAGCACGGTGCGGTCGCCGTTAAGGAGCTCCGCGCCCTCATAGCGCTGCCAGAGGTCCGCCTGCGTGGACTTGCCGATGCCGGATACGCCGGAGAACAGCAGCCCGCCGTAGCGCGTGGAGACGAACGAGGCGTGCAGGATCATGGCGTCCCGCTGCAGCAGCAGGGCCTCGAGGGCAATGTGGGAGAAGCAGTTGGCCGTCTCGGAGAAAAAGCCCCGGTCGGCCTCCAGATATTCGATGGTCTCGCGCCCGTCCTGCTCCAGGTGGCCGACGGCGTAGGGCCGGTCACCCTCACGCCGGTCGTGGAAGACGCGAAAAAAGCCGTCCTCCGTTCGGAAGACGGCAAAGGCATAATTTCGCAGAAGCTCGCGGCCGCGGACCTCGGGCAGAGCCTGCACGGGCAGCAGCGAGACAGTCAGGGGTGCTTCGCCGGGCGCACAGAGGAAGGGCTGGAAGCCGCGCGTGACCTCCGGCCGGAACGGCATCAGCAGGCGGATCTCACAGCCTGCGATGGAGAAAGAGATCGATTCCACAGGGGATTAGGACTGGAAAATTTTCGGCATGCCAGCACCGTTGGTATAGCAGTAAATCTCGTCATAAGGCATTGTACAAGGACCACCAACAGTCGTGAGCTTTGTGAAGGCACCCGTCAACTCGATACCGTCACCATCATAGCGATCTTTCTCAATACTACATGTATTTGCGTCACCGCTATTAAGTTTATAATCGCACAGTGCAATATGCTCTGCCAGCGCAAAATTCTCATAATTTACCTTGGGTTTCTGATACTGCTTCATCTGGAATTCCCCCTTCAGAATGCGAACGGCGGCGCGAATGCGCAGGAGAGGCGCGTCAAAGGACAAACCGCCGGATTTTCTTTAATTACCGTAATCATAGCGCAGAGAACGCGTTTTGTCAACGTTTTTTTGCAGAAAATGCAACTTTTCCCGCGGCTTCGTCCGGAATTTCCATATGTTTCCAGATAAGGAAGCAAGTTCTGCGCCTCACTTTTCCTCGAGAATTTTGTTCAGCTCGCGCATGAAGCTGTTGATATCCTTGAACTGGCGGTAGACCGAGGCAAAGCGGACATAGGCGACCTCGTCGAGCGGCTTGAGCCGCTCCATGACCAGCTCGCCGATCTGGCCGGTGCTGACCTCGCGCTCGAGGGAGTTCTGCAGGATCTGCTCGATGTCCAGCGCGGCCGTCTCCAGCGCGGCCAGACTGACCGGGCGCTTTTCGCACGCGCGGAGCATGCCGTTGAGGATCTTGTTGCGGTCAAAGGACTGGCGGCTGCCGTCCTTCTTCACCACCACGATGGGCAGGCTCTCGACGGTCTCATAGGTCGTGAAGCGCCGCTGGCACTGCAGGCATTCACGACGGCGGCGGATGCTCAGGCCGTCGTCCGAGTGGCGCGAATCGACGACCTTGCTCTCGGGATAGCTGCAATAGGGACATTTCATGGCAATTTTCCCCTTTTGTTTCGTTTCTTTTAGTTTATCAAATCCTGTCAAATTTGTCCATTGCTTTTTTGCGTCAGCGGGACAGAAGCTCCTCCAGCACGTCCCGCACGGCGCAGGGCGTGACCGTCCAGCGGTGCAGCGTGCGGCCGAGCCGCAGCACCTCGCGCGGCGTGGGCGAGAGCTCCGGCAGGCAGGCACGGCATCGCTCCTGCCCGCGGCGCATGCGGACCTCCAGCCCGAAGCGCCCGTCCGAGCGCAGCAGATAATAGTCCAGTCGGGCGCGGCGTCCGTCCGCGCAGCGCACCCCGGCGCGGCCGATCAGCGTTCTGTGTTTCATGGGACCACCTCCGGTTCCTATTGAACCACAGAACCGACCTGCGCGCTACGGTGAAATTTCTTCATATTCCGACAACGAAAGGAAGAAATCAGTCGAAAACTTCACTTTTCCTTTCATTATTCGACAACGGGCAGAAAAACACCGGACGAAAAGTTGGAGAACAAGTCGTTATTTGTCGAAACTTTCCCGCCCGGGGAAGATCGGCGCGTGCAGCAGCTGCCGCGACAGCGCCAGAATGGCGGGGAAATCCAGGCTGTTTTCGATCGTCACGCTGCCCTCGCCCTGCTGCACCAGCAGCCCCGCGTCCAGCAGGCGGCGCTTTGTCTCGCGCGCCGTGCCCGCGCTGCCGTCCAGAAGCTCGACGTCCGGCCCCACCACACGGCGGATGGCCCCGGCGGCGAAGGGAAAGTGGGTGCAGCCCAGCACAAGGGCGTCCGGCCCGGCGGCAAGCACCGGGGCAAGCCGTGCGGCAAGGCAGCGCTCCAGTGCGGGACCGGTCAGTTCACCGCGCTCGACGAACTCCACCAGCTCCGGGCAGGGGCATTTCAAAATATGGCAGTTCTCGGCGCAGCGCTGCAGCAGGGCGGCAAATTTCTCCTCGCGGAGCGTGGCCTCCGTGGCCAGCACGCCGATGCAGCCGCCGGGATGGCGCGAAACGGCCAGCTTGAGCGCAGGCTCGATGCCGATGATGACCCGGTCCGGCCAGCGGGCGCGCAGCTCGCCGATGGCGGCGGATGTCGCCGTGTTGCAGGCCACGACAAGGGCCTTTGCGCCCCGGTCAAACAGGCGCTCGGCATGGGCGAGCGTCAGAGAACGAATTTCTGCGGTCGGGCGCGTGCCATAGGGCGCGTTGGCCGAGTCGCCGAAGTAGAGAAAATGCTCGCTCGGCATCTGCGCGACCAGCTCCCGCAGGACGCTCAGTCCGCCGACACCGGAATCAAATACGGCAATGGGGCCCATACGACCGCCTCCTTTCCAACAGTTGGTTTCTTATTATACACCTTTTCAGCCCAAAAAGCAAATTTCGGGCAGGGAAAATGCAGCCGCGCGGCGAGCCTTCGCAAAATTGTGCTTGACAAGTGACCGATTGGTTACTATAATAAAAATGTGACCGAACGGTTATGAAAGGGGAGCGTACATGGCAGGCAATACCAAAGAGCGCATTCTGGAGGTCTCACTGGAGCTGTTCGCGCAGAGTGGATATCTGGGGACCTCTATGAGCGACATCGCAAAGCAGCTCGGCATCACAAAGGGCGCTTTGTATAAGCACTATCGCAGCAAGCAGGAGATTCTGGACCGGATCGTGCAGCGGATGAACGAAATGGACTATGCCCGTGCGGCGGAATATGAGATGCCGGAGACAGAGCCGGACGGCTTTGCGGAGGCCTATCTCCATACGCCGGTCGGCAAGATCCGCGCCTACAGCGAGGCGCAGTTCGACCACTGGACGAAGGAGCCGTTTGCCGCGAATTTCCGCCGGATGCTGACGCTGGAGCAATACCGCGAGCCGAAGCTCGCGCAGCTGTATCAGGACTATCTGGCGGGCGGGCCGCTGCAGTATATGGCGGCGATCTTCCGCAGGCTGGCGGATTCGGACGAGGCAGCGATGCAGCTGGCACTGGAGTTTTACGGGCCGATGTTCCTGCTCTACAGCGTCTATGACGGCGCGGCGCAGAAGGAGACCGTCACGGACCTGCTGCGGCAGCACATCGACCGGTTTATCGCACGCATCGAGGCGGAAAAAAGCCTGACGGCCGAAAAAACCTCTTGAAAAGGGCAAAAAGCGGATTATAATATAGCTAACGAACGTTAGTTAGTGAGGCGGACCCATGAAGCAGGAGGATACCCGGCAGAAAATTCTGGACAAGGCGCTGGAGCTGTTTGCGGCGAAGGGCTATGATTCCGTCAGTGTGGGCGAGATCGCGCAGGCGGTCGGCATCAAGGCTCCCTCGCTCTACAATCACTTTCCGGGCAAGCAGGCCATTTTCGACGCGATCATTGAGGCAACGGCGGCGCAGTATGAGGCGGATACCGACCGGATCGACATCCATGTGCAGGATGTGGGGCAGGACATTCCTGCTTTTACGGAGATCACGGTGGACGCCCTGTTCGAGAAGGTGCGGCAGATCTTCTCTTACTCCCTGCACAACGAGACCATCAGCCGCTTCCGCCGCATGATGACCATCGAGCAGTTCCGCTCGCCGGAGCTGGCGGCGCTGTACTCCCGGCGCTATGTCGGGCGCGTGCTGGACTATCATGCCGGAATTTTTCGCGCCCTGATCGCAGCCGGAGAAATTTGTCCGGAGGACCCGGACACGCTGGCGATGCTGTATGTCGCGCCGGTCGTGACGCTCCTCGGCGTCTGTGACCGCCAGCCGGAGCGCGAGGCGGAGTGCCTGAAGCGGCTCCGGAAGCATGTGGGGCTCTTTTTTCGCATGGTTCATGGCAAAACGCCGGAAAGTGGGGGAGACGATGGAACAGCCCGGTGAACGGTGGGTCCTGTGCCCGATGTGTGGGGCGAAGACGCGCCTGCGCCTGCTGGCAGGGAAGGCCCTGCTGCTCCGAAAGCGGCCATGACACGATCCGTGTCGCCCATGTGACAGACAGATTCTTTCCTTTTTCGCCGGGATCGTGCAGAATGGTTCCCGGCGGATGCCAAAAATCATTGCTGCAAAGGAAAGATCTACATGGAAAAACAAAACAAAAGGCTTCTTTGGAGCGCGCTGGGCTTTTTCGCGGCCTTCGTGCTGTGGACCGTTCTGGTCTGCCGGGCGGACGTGCGGCCGGATCGGGTCCAAATCGGGAAAGGAGAACAGCAATGCATATCAGCCAGTATTTCCTGCGCGGAGACGTCAGGGGCGCCATTGCCCATATGCGCGCGCACGAGGAATTCCGGGATGTTCTACCGGCCTACCTTGCGATTTTTGAGAATTGCGAATACCGCACCTACGGGATACCGGCCCCGCTCAACGATATCCTGCGCCTGTATCAGATCTACTTCCGGGATACCTTTTACTGCGGCCTGCCGGAGGCGGAGGCCGCGGACAAACTGCTGGCGCGGCTGAAAAAGCGCCTGGATTTGCCGGATGCAGACGAGGCACGGCTGACGGAGCGGCTGCAGGCGGCGTTTGAAGCGGAGGGCTATCATGCGCTTTTCGGGAAAACGCAGGGCTATTACGGCCCCTATGTCTGGCGCGAAACGGTCCCGGCCGTCTATCAGGTGGAGCTGCCGGACGGATCGGCGGAATATACCGTCAATCTTCTCAAGGGCTTCGTGTTCCGGAGCTGGATGGATTATCTGACCTTCGGCCGGTACGGCACGGGCGGCTGGGCCTCGCCCGACGGCACGATCAACTGCATCGAGCAGGCGTATGATCTGGAAAGCGAGCGGTTCCGGGTCTCTCTCCTGAAGCATGAGGCGCAGCATACCGTGGACAGAAAACGATTCCCTCAGATCACCCCGGCGGAGCTGGAATACCGGGCCAAGCTGGTGGAGCTGCATTTCTCCGGCGACCCGGGGCTGCTGCAAAAGTTCCTGTCGGAAGCGGACGAGAGCAAACCGGACGACAGTCACGCGGTCGCCTCCGCAAGGATCGGACGAGAGTTTGCAGATACGGACCAAACGGTGCTTTCGTGCATTCAGACGCGGGCGCTGGAGCTACTCCGCGCGCATACGCGGGAACTGGAGGAAAAGTACGGGGAAAGCCGGGACCACCCGAACGGGGAAGCTGTATGAATCAGGAGAATGCCGTATGGACGAATGGACCGGCCGCTGCGGACGGGACTGCGGGACCTGCGGAGCCCTGTGGACGGCGCTCAACGGCGTGCCGATCACGCCGGACATGCTCCGCTGCCATGCCTGACGCATGGACCGTAAACGGCGCGGAATATGCCGTGCTCCGGCTCCTGGGAAAGGGAAAGGGCGGATATTCCTATCTTGTGACGGATGGGGCCTCGCAGTATGTCCTGAAGCAGATCCACCACGAGCCCTGCGAATACTACACCTTCGGCGACAAGCTGCAATCGGAGCTCCGCGACTATGAAACGCTGCGGAAGCTCGGCATCCCGATGCCGCGGCTGCTGGCGGCGGATATCCCGCAGGAGCGCATCCTGAAGGAGTACATCGCCGGACCGACGGTCGCGGAGCTCCTCAAAGCGGGACGGCCGGAGCCCGGCTGGCTTGCGCAGGTGCACGCCATGTGCCGCCTGCTGTACCCGGCCGGACTGAATATCGACTACTATCCCACCAACTTCGTCCCGCGCGCCGGAGTGCTTTATTACATTGACTACGAGTGCAATGCCTACGAGGAGCAGTGGGACTTTGTACATTGGGGCGCGCAGTATTGGCGGGGAGCGGAGCAGAAGGAAAACGGTTGAAAGAGAACCGCCTTAAAAGCTCGCTGCATTCGATCTCTGCGGATATGTGTAAAATGTAAAAACGGTAAGTATATCTCAGCGGAATTAGAAGGAACGCCATAAAAAGCGCTATCTGACTGGACTTCCGATCAGATAGCGCCGTTTTCTTTTGCTGGCGAAATTATTCAAACGAGGTATGACCATGAGCAAACTTATATCCTGTCAATTCAACATAGACACAGCCTGCGTAGAATTGTTTTTTGATGATGGAAGCCGGATCTCCATTGACTGCACAGCCGTTGAAAACGAAGTTGCCGACAACCGCTTCCAGCGGTCAGAGCGGAACGATCTGATCTACAAGAACCCGCTTGCCTATGCCGATCTGATTCTGAACAGCAAGCTGAATGTCCTGTTTGAATAAACCGACATGAGCATAAACGACAGCGTCCCGGATCATAATGATTGGGACGCTGTTTCTTATATCATTGTATTTTGTGAATTCATTCCTCAAACAGGTACAGGAGATATCCGTAGCCCTCGGCCTCCATCTTCGCATAGGGGACGAAGCGGAGAGACGCGCTGTTGATGCAGTAGCGCACGCCGTTGGGAGATTCCGGATCGCCGGTGAACACATGCCCGAGGTGGGAGTCTCCGGCGCGGCTGCGCACCTCTGTGCGGCGCATGCCGAAGCTGTTGTCCTCAAGCTCCACCACGGCAGGCTCTTCAATGGGCTTTGTGAAAGCCGGCCAGCCGCAGCCGCTCTCAAACTTATCCGTGGAGGAAAAGAGCGGTTCGCCGGTGACGATATCCACATAGATGCCCTTCTCGAACTGATCCCAGAATTCATTGCTGAATGGACGTTCCGTGCCGTTCTCCTGGGTGACGCGGTACTGCTCCACCGTCAGTTTGTCCCGAATGGACTCTGCTGCGGGCTTTTGGTAGTCGCCCGGATCGATGCGAAGCTTGGAGAACAGTTCCATCTCCGCCCGCGGGATGTGGCAATAGCCGTTCGGATTCTTTTCCAGATAATCCTGATGGTATTCCTCGGCGGGGTAGTAGTTTTTCAGCGGCCCGATCTCCACGAAGAATTTCTTGCTGCGCCCCCGCTCGATCTCCGCGATGCGCTCTACGGTCTCCCTTGCCCTGTCGTTGGTATAGTAGACGCCGGTCTGGTACTGGCTTCCGACGTCATTCCCCTGCCGGTTCTCCACCGTGGGGTCGATGACGTAGAAATACGCCAGCAGCAGCGCGTCAAGGCTCACCTGTTCGGGGTCGTACTCCACCCGCACGGTTTCACGGAATCCCGTGCCGCCCTTGCAGACGGTCCGATAGTCCGCGTCCGCCTCGCAGGTGCCGTTGGCATAGCCGCTCTGGGCGTCGATGACGCCGGGAATAGACTGCATCAGCTGTTCCATGCCCCAGAAGCAGCCGCCCGCCAGATATATGACATGTTCCGTGGTATCCATATACATGCTCTCCTCACCGGACGTATCTGAGGACTGTCCGGCTGTTTCCATATCCTGTGCTTCCTTTCCCTGCGGCATAGGCTTTTGATTGGCTGTGCAGCCGCTCAGCACCAACGCCGCAGCAAGCAGAAGCGGCAATCCTCTCCGAATCATGGTGTTTCCTCCTTTCGAGAGGAATCGGTTTGCTCCGCGCCTTCAGCGGTCCTGCATCCCTCCGCCGTACGGCCGCAGGAGCATCCCGAGCAGCAGCCCGAAGGCGACACCGAAGCCGATGGCGAGCTACGGGTTGGACGTAATGGCGCAGGCGCCCGCAGCGCAGCCTACATAGCGGTAGTACAGCCAGCCGCCGACGCCGCCGGCCAGCGTCAGTGCGGCGGGAAACAGAACGACTGCCGGCTTACACGACGTCTTGCCCATTGAGACCTCCTGTTCGAGATCCCGCTCTCAGCCCTTATCGGCGGCAAGCGCCTGATCGATGAGCTTTTGCAGCGCTTCCGCCTGGTTCTTTTCTGTGATGGCGCCCACGATGGGCTCGCCCACGATATTGCCGTTGCGGTCAACCACATAGGTGGTGGGGTAAGCGAAGATGTTCGTTGTGAACTTGCCGGCCTCGCCATCGGAAGCGAAATACACATTCTGATAGGTCGCGCCCTTCTTGGCCAATACGTCTTTTGCTTCGGAAATTGCCGCCTCGTCGCCATCCAATGTGAAGGTGTTGACACCGATGAGTGCGCCGCCCTTCTCCGCAAGCTCCTTGTTCAGTGCGTCCAGTTCGGCAAGCTCACCCACACAGGGATTGCAGGTGGTGAACCAGAAATTCACTACGGTGACGGCATTGCCGGAGAACAGCGTATCGCTCTTGACCTCGTTCCCGTCCAGATCCTTTCCCTCAAAGGCGGGGAACTTCTGCTGGCTGCCGTCATCGGGAGGCGTCATCATGTTGTCGCCCGCAGGCACGCTCGTGCCGTCGCCGGAGGGCATCTGACCGCAGCCAGGGAACTTCTCCTGCAGAGCGGCGACCTTGACTTCAATGCTGCGGATCGTTTCGCCGTCCTTCTGCAGCAGCTTCAGCTCGTCCTCGGTGAACTCATCCTTTGCGCTTTCGATCGTTTTGAGCAGGAAGTCGCCGTAGTTGCTGCCGTCCTCGATCATCGCAGAGCCCTTGTCAGCGGAAAGGAAAACCTTTTCCCAAAGCGCACTGTTCTCATTCAGGATCGCAGTTTCGGCATCCATCAGCTGGGTGTGCAGCGCCGTCGCTTCCTCAGCGGTGGACGCCTCTTTTGCCAGAAGGTCATCGATCGCGTTGGCCGCGTTGTCTTCAGTTGCCATGTTGCCTCCGTTCGCTTGCGGCTTGCTGCAGGCAGCAAGGCTGAGCACCAGCGCAACGAGGAGCAGTGCGGTCAGAATTTTGGTCGTTTTCATGATTTTTTCTCCTTTACAATATCATTCATTTGCTTATTTGTTTTCTCCGGGAGAACGGTACCCTGCTTTCCCGTGCCAAAGCCGCAGCGGAAGCGCACGGCATTGGTCGGACAGGCTCGGACACACATCCCGCAGCGGATGCACTCGGTATGGTTCGGGGATTTCGTTACGTCCACGTCCATTTTGCAGGCTTTTGCGCATTTCCCGCAGGAAATACACTTGCTCTGATCCACCTTCATCTGAACCAGGGAGACCTTATTCAGCAGCGCATAGAACGCGCCCAGCGGGCAGATCCACTTGCAGAAGGGCCGATAAAACAGCACGCTGAGCACGATCACCACCAGCAAAATGGCGAGCTTCCACGTAAACAGGCTGCCCAGCGCCGCACGGATGCCGGAATTGGCAAGAGACAGCGGAATTGCCCCCTCCAGCACGCCCTGCGGGCAGAGATACTTGCAGAAGAAGGGATCCCCCATGCCCACATCGTTTACAAGGAACGCCGGGAGCAGGAATACCATCACCAGCAAAATAGCATATTTCAGGTATCGCAGGGGCTTGAGCTTCCTTGTAGACAGCTTTCTTGACGGAATCTTGTGCAGCAGCTCCTGAAACCAGCCAAAGGGACACAAAAAGCCGCAGATAAAGCGTCCCAGCAAAACGCCCAGCAGAATCAGAATTCCTGTGATATAATAGGAAAAGCTGAATTTCGACGAGCCTACCACCGCCTGAAAGGCCCCGATGGGACAGGCGCCGGAGGCTGCCGGACAGGAATAGCAGTTGAGTCCCGGCACACAGACGGTCTTCCCCGCGCCCTGGTACAGCCCGCCCTTAAGAAAATTCGGCAGATGCAGATTGGTCAATAAGGCCGCACCCGCCTGGATCCAGCCCCGGAAGCGCGCCAGAAACTGTGATACGCCCGTAAACTTCTTTTTACCCAATGCCAACACACTCCAGACACAGTTTAATGGCCTTGCTTAGCACTGTCGCCGCCTCGCCACGCCAGGCACCGAAGCACAGCATGGCAATTGCGGCAGCCAACAGGGTAACCTGTACCGTCGTCTTTTTCGCATGGCTCATTTTTCATCACCCTTTCCGTTTTTCTGTCGCTATCATAGCGCAGGAGAGTTAAATTCTCTGTTAAGAACGAAAATTTAACGCAAACCTTATCTGTTTTTGCTATAATTAAGAACAACGTGAAAATGAAATAATAAAAAGGAGGGCTCTTATGCACCTTTTGGTCATTGAAGATGAACGCGCCCTGTGCGAGACCATCGTCCGCAGCCTGCGGCGGCTGG
>OLFX01001986.1_pt1 | contig 19378 bp, 18 predicted proteins | sample 1605091 | NCBI WGS metagenome assembly OLFX01 (sample SAMEA3888906, study PRJEB22519) | human gut metagenome | biome: human gut; feature: human-associated habitat; material: faeces | place: Denmark | collected 2012 | reverse complement strand
ATAAGCGTGGGTTCATCATATTTGGTGTGGTATCTTTAACTATGGGAAACTCCACTTTCCCATTTATTGACTGCCGGAGTGGAAACGCCGAGGTAATTTTCAACCTGTTCTTGCGTTAAACCGACTTTTTTACGATGTTCTCGAATTTGCTCATTCAACTTCATATTTGAATCGCCCTCCTTGCTATGCTTAAATTATAGCGCGAATTGCATCACATCACAATTGAGCCGTTATTTAACCAGCGGACGCAAAATTTAACCGCCGGTTAAGATATAACAAAGCTACTCCGATTAGTGAAGATCTGTCCCGGGTGCTCTGCTTACATTCTACTTGAACTTGCCCGAATCCTCAATGATGTAAAATAGGAACAACTGAAGCAGGAAAATACAATCTTCATTTTAGGGTATATGCGCTAACGGCAAGCAGGGCAAGTGTAGTCACACTTGCGTTTTTGGCAAGCAATTCGAGTGTGAACACACTCGATATTTTTGCGCCGTCGTGCGGCAAAAATGCTTGTTGGGGAGCCTCCCCAAACCCGGTTGGCTGCGGCCCGGTGCTGACGCGCCGGGCCTTAACCTTGGGACAAAATGTCCCAAAGCAGAAACGCCGGGGAACAGCCAAAACTGTTCCCCGGCAGATCGGAAAATGTGGAAAGTATTTAGCAATATCCGTGCAGGACGTATAATCGTATTACCCCCTCAAAAACCGAGGCTGGAAACCCTTAAAAGCAGGGCGTTTTTTGGGGCTAAATGTTCACACATCACCCCTGCTTTTTGAGGTGTTTCCGGTAGCAGAAAACACAGACGATCCCCTGCCAATAAGGACACCCCGCACAAGGCGATCCTTCCGGTGCCTTCTGCGGAGCGGGTGTTTCTGGATGGGGGATCTCTTTCATCATGCGCTCATAGGGACTGTTGGTAAAGTTCATAAGTAAACCTCCGTTCATGTTCAACCCAATCCCCCGCCCTTTCCCAATCATGGGAAAGGGTGCGGCTCTGGAGGATATACCCCCGCCGCGCCGCCGGGAAATAGAACAGCCGAGGCCGCCAGTCAAGGGCAAGCCGCCGATAAACGGCGGTGTTTATGCACCCTTGACAGACAGCTCCCGGCTGTTCTGAACGATATGCGGCGACGGGGGATATACCACCTAAGCCATGTTTGAGGGGGAACGGTTTGGGACAATTTGTCCCAAAGTTAGATTATATAATATTTCTAAGAGCACTCGTTGTCTCCTATGAGCGCTTTTGTCGAAATATAATTTATTGTGGAAAATTTGCGTAATAAGGTGTATTATGAAATACAAGGATTGATGATTTTTCTGGAGAGGTGCCGAAGCATGACGATAACACTTGAAAGTTCTATTATTCACATTCTAAATACCGCAGAAGAATACCCCATTCTTTCTAACCGCCCATTTCCTCTTGATTCGGAGGTTAAGGATTATTTGACTAAAACTATTGAAAAAACAATTTCAAGTGACGATGTAAAAAACTGCTTTTTTAGATCAGAAACTAACATCTGGCAACAATGCAAAGATGTATCTTGGGATCTCATCTCTGTCTCCCAAAATATCGCAAAAGAAATGTTTATCATCATGCGTAGAAACAAAGAAATACCTGTGGCGGATTTACTATTTGGAATTGCTAATGTCGATAGTCATAGATACTTCTTTATGTTAAAACTTAATTATAGAAGTGCATTTACTCATTTTGTTAAAACAATTGACAGTCAGATTTCCATTAACATTATTCAACATCATGCACTTTTTCCTGCTCAAGCGCCCAAAATTGTAGAGGGCTTTTTGATTGATATGGATATGCCATCGGTTAAAGTCATTGAACGAAAATATATGGTTGATGGAATAAAAGATTTTTATATTTCAACTCAAATTTTGGGCTGTACCGAAAGCAAGACTCCCCGTCAGAAAACGACAAAACTTTTACAGGTTGCCGAAAAAATTGCTAATCTGTACTACTCTGACGAAGATGAGATGGACATACATATTTCAACGACTATGCACGAGGAACTGCAAAAAGGTCAAGTGCTGTCAGTTGAAAATTTAGGACAAAAGTTCTTTTCGAAAAATCTGGCAGCACAAGAAGAATTTTTTGAACGGTTGTCTGCGGTAGATATTTCTCGGGATGAAGAGTTGTCTTTATCTGAACGATTTCAACGGAAGTTTCAAAAACAGGCGATTAGAACTTCCAGTGGAGTTGAAATTAAAATACCTACACAGGTGTATTCAAATGCAGATGAGATAGAATTCATCAATAACCCTGATGGTACGGTATCTTTGCTGATCAAAAATATAGAGCTATAAACGGTTTCCGTTGTAAAGGGAGATATACGATGTCTACAAAAAATATATACTTGTTTAAAGTCTCGATTCGTGATACCCAAACAAATACCGAGGTTCCCGTTCAATTATTTAGAGGGTTATTACGGGAAATTTTTGATAGAGAAGGCCGGAATAATGCGCTCAAACTGACTTACGAGGACACTGAGCCGATGATGCTCGATATTCTGGAGAACACAGAGGAATATCTTTTTGCAAGACTCAATCGAAAACGACCCAACAACAGTATGCAAAAGAGAAACTATAATACGTATGAAACCGCAGATGTATTGCCTCCAGACGAAATTGGAAATAACGGTGTTGAATGGTTTACATACTGTATTTTAGGCTATAGTCACGGCATCCTTTCCCTTGTTAATTCTAAAGGTGCTCCCAATGAAGGCGCATTAGCTCGGGTTTTTTCGCGCTATAATAATAGGTTTTCTTTAGAAACCGAAGCCATTCCTAATCAGAATCTGATTAATGAACTTATCAATGGACATGCTCCCGAGGTCAACAGAGTGCAAATAGATATTGCACAACCAGATGCGCAGATATTGCAGGACTTATTCGGGTTTAACGATAGAGAAGTTTTACAGGCAGTTGGGCAGAATACCTCCAGCATTGTGTTTGAAATCAAACCGGATTTTCGAGGGGCTTTGTCAACAGACGTAAATGTAATTTCCCGATTAATTGGTGCATTACAGCAAAACAGAAATAGGTATCGTTCTGTCGTTCTATCGGGAAAAACCACAACCGGGGAACGTCAACGCCAATATGATCTCTATGAAGAATACTTCAAATATCCCATAAGTGTGAGTGAATATCGGCAAGAAAATGGCCAAAAAATTGAGCGTGAAAAAGCCGAGATTCTCCGAGATTACAGGGTCAATATGATGAATGTATACAATGAATATAAGGACATCATTTTGGCAGTCAGTAATCGTTAACCTGTATGCAGTATAAAGTGAGGAGATGGACATTATAAAGAACTTTTTCAAAATAACATGTAATGTCTTACCCCTAATTTTTTCTGCGGCTGGGTGCATCTATATTCTTTGCGGTGGTGCCCCTTTGCTGATTGTCGCAGATGATTCGTCGTTTCACTTTAATTTGATAACCGTAAATGCTTTGTTTGGTGGATTTTTATATACAAATTATTCTTTGCTTTTAGGATTGTTAGATAACTCCATTGTTGAAAAAGTTAAGAACACTAAAATTATTAGCAAACGAAACTCGCATATACTCAAAGGCATCATTTATGCTACGGTTTCCGTCATAGCTGGTTTGTATCTGGTGCTTGTCCCGAAAAACGGTTCGAAGTTCCTCCACGCAATCTATTGTTTCATGCAAAACGCTGAAATATCATTTATGGCCTTTTTGATCTTTTATTTTCTATTGTCCTTGAAAGAAATGAGTGTATTGGTTGGTGCAATTCACAACGATAAAGGGGCAAAGACTGATAAAGAAATCAAAGAATTAAAAGAAAAAATCCAGAGCAAGCAAAACCAATGACAGTTCCCATCTTCGTCCAATAGCACTACTTTGGGACAATTTGTCCCGAAGTTGAGAAAAGAAAAACGCCGCCCCTTGTCCTATTGGGCGGCGCAGATGCTCACGATTTAATATTGGTGGAAATACTGATTGCCGACTGCCCGAATACCATTTTTGTTGTTCGTAATTCCGTGGAATCCTATAATTCCACTCCGACCACAAAGTCATACTCCGTTGGGGTTGCTTTAGAAGGAGCAATATTATAGCGTTTGAAAACCTTTCTCAAATAAGCAAAATGGTCCTTATCTTCTTGGGTCAGCGGAGCAACCCAGCCGGTTTCATCTGCATGCCTCTCCACCTGACGGAGATATTCAAGTCGCTTCTGATCCATCATTAGGCACCTTTTTATTATAAAAAAATAGGACGCCGTCGCAACGCCGCCCCGTACAAAAACTATAAATCGTTTTTTGATGCTGTAACTATTATATATACTCTCAGTCTGAAAATCAACCCTCATTCTCCAACTTTTTAGGAGATGTGGTATGATTGATTCTTATAAAATCTGACGGATTAGACTTTTCAAATTTGACTGAATGATATTCTGAAATTTGACCGATTGAAATTGTAAAATCCGACTAAATGGCCTGCAATAGCAGCAAGATACATAAACCGCCCATACAGCGGCGTCTGCACAGACTTTCAGCGACATCTTGCCGGAGAAATAGCGGCACCTCGCCGGAACGCAGCGACAACCTTTTGAATTCACGATATAATGACTTAACACATGTGCAATCAGCATGTGACAAATCATAGCTCAGATCACACAGTGCGTGTCATCCTGAAAGAAGCGACTAAACACAATATTTACTGGCCCCTTGACGAGGACATTACCAACGCCGAGCTGGAGCGAATTCTTTTCCCGGACAAATACCAGAAAATCAGCACTTACGTGGGACCCGATTATCCGTACATCCACCGCGAACTGGCCAATCCCGGCGTTACGCTGACGCTTTTATGGGAAGAATACTGCCGTAAGTGCTACGAAAGCAGCCGCACACCGGACATGAGTACACAGTTTGGCGATAAATACCGCAGATGGGCTCGCATTACCAAGGCAACCATGCGCATTCAGCATAAGCCGGGAGATGCAATCCAGATTGACTGGGCCGGAGATACTGTCCCAGTATATGACTTGGCTACTGGCGCACAGAGTGCGGCCTATCTGTTTGTAGCGGTGCTCCCGTGCATCTGTTATGTCTATGCGGAAGCCCGCGACGACATGAAAACAGAGAACTGGCTGAACTGTCATGCTCATGCTTTCAATTATTTCGGCGGCGTGAGCAAAGCTGCTCATCTGGTACAATGGGATAAGAACAACTTTTAGGGGAGATTTGTACAAGCTGTTTCGGGCTGCGATGTGACAAGGACAACGAAATTTCCGAAAATGACAAAAACAAAGCGGGACAAGCTGTTTCCTAAAATATGAGCCATATTATGTAAGATAGCCGGTACAGTAGAAGCCGTTCTCAAATGAGGACGGCTTCTCTGGTTCACTTTTCGTAGGGGATACGGAAATAGTCAAGATAGGCTTTGTACTTATCCTGTGCGGTTAAGCAGGTATCCGTAAAATATCCCTTTTCGTTATACCATTCCTTGAGACCGCGATAATAAAACAGCTTGATGTTTTCTTCTATGATAAACGGAACGATGTTGTATTTGAGACATTCCTTGAACATGATAAGCCGTCCAACGCGGCCGTTGCCGTCTTGAAATGGGTGGATACGCTCAAAGCGCACGTGAAAATCCAGCATATCGTCCAGTGTCTTTTTAGGAACGGCGTTATAGTCAGATAGCAGAGCTTTCATTTTATCGGCAACTTCTTCTGGAAGTGCGGTCTGCATACCGCCGACCTCGTTTGGCAGGCGCTTATACTCGCCAACGGCGAACCAGTCCTTACGGGAATCACTGGTGCCGCTTTTCAGAATATGGTGCAGTTCTTTGATGAAATGCTCGCTTAGCGTGCTGGCTGCATGATCGATAATCAGATCAATGCAACGGAAGTGATTCGAGGTTTCAATCACATCGTCCACATTCAGCACCTCGTTTTCTACACCGATAGTGTTGGTTTCAAAAATATAACGTGTCTGGTCGTGCGTCAGGCGGCTGCCCTCGATGTGGTTAGAGTTGTAGGTCAGGTCGATTTGGGTTTTGTGATAGATGCCTCCGGCATACTTGGTTCGTTTTTCTTCCTGCAGAATGGAAAGCAATGTTTTGACAGGCGTTTTTTGGCCGTTACTGCGAGCAGGCTTTTCCGCATTCTCGGGAATGTGCCATGTTTTGCCGATCAGCACAGCACCCGAAATACGTTCCTGTGCACAGTAATTTCGCACACTTCGTTCGGAAATATTCCACTTTTTCGCTGTTTCTGCAACAGAAAGATAGTTCATATGCTCACCTCCGAGCAGGATAGCTGTATTTACAGTATACCATATTATCGGCAAGAAATATACAGAAGTGTGGAGCAAATCGGATTGTTTTTTGCCGATGCATAAGTCAAAAGCCGTTCTCGAATGAGTACGGCTTTTTCATTACCCGAAAAAGGAGAAGAACGGTGAACCGAAACGTTTCAGCACATTCCGCTACACTCCGTGTCGGTGAAGCCTGTTGATCTGACAGCGTGCTGGTCCTCCCAGTCCGGCGCACTGTTATGCTTGATGGAGTTTTAGCCCGTGAAAGTGGAGCTGAAAGTCCGTGATGGTGGCATAATTTCTCCGGCGAGACGGCAGCTTTTATCCACGCTGTGGCCAGCACCATCCACTATGTCGCTCTATTGCGTGAAAGTGTCGCTGAAACTCCGTGCGGATGCCGATCTGTGACAGGGTCACATCGCCGTTTTCACTCGTCCGGTACGGCATCTCCCGAAATTCCGGCAGATCGACTGCCAGAACTGTCTTTGCAGTACCCGCTCCCTTCTTGTAATCGCTCGAAATCGCAAATGCGCCCTCGAAATAGTAGTCGTTGTCGGTCGAACGCGCGGTATCGAGGTAAAATTCACTGCCGCAGAAGCCGCTGTCGCCGTACATGACCTCGAAAGCAAGCTGTCCCTCCTCGGCGTAGCACGAGGACAGCGTGGTCCATGTCATATCCGGCTTGTTCCGGTAGCTGTCGAGCAGGTGCGCGAGTGTAAACGGCTTTACGCCATCCTGCTGTTTGTTTTCAAGGTGCAGACTGATAACGCCTGTGCCCGCACTCTCGTCAAACAGCACGGACTCCACCGACAGACGGTAATGCTCGTTCTCGTCGGCCAGCTTGGCGTTGTCCGCCATCTGTACATAGCCCTCCAAACCCGCATCGCCGCCGTGCGTGAACAGCAGTGGGAACCAGCTCTGCGCGCTGGCGGCAAAGGCCGTTCCGCCGATGCAGAGCGCAGCCGCCGTGAACTGCTCTCCATCCAGCCTAAACGGGTGTTCTCCTTTCCGAAAGTGTCCAGACTGATAGACAAACGGGCACCACAAATGGTTTTGCCGCAGCGAAATTTTTTACGGCACAGGGATTTAGTGCGACTTGCGCGCGCCTGTTCCGTTTTTTCAACAGACCGGCCGGAGTTGTCTATTGTACTTCCGTTCAAAGCGCCCTATAATGGAAACAAAAGAGGAAAGGCGGACGGTGCATGAATACCTTGATCGAATTATACGATGAACGCGCCATTGAAAACATTCTGGCACCGGATATGTTTCACCCGCGGCGCATTATCTATCTCTGTCCCCGTGAGGTTCTCCGGGATCACACGCGGCAGCAAAAGCTGGCGGCTTTTTATCGGAAACGCGGCTGGGAACCCGAACTGATCTTCGTGGGAACCAGTCTGTTTGAGGCGGACCGCATCCTGCGCCAGCTGTTCACCATCGAAGAAAAATACCCGGACTGCGCCATAGATGTCACCGGCGGCAGTGATGCCGCTCTGTTTGCGGCAGGTATGTTCGCCGCCCGGAAGGGTGTGCCCGCCTTCACCTACTCCCGCAGGAAAAACCGCTTTTACGACATCTCGGGCGCGGATTTTGCGGATGATCTGTACTGTGATCTGACCTATTCCATCGAGGACTTTTTCCTGATGGCCGGCGGAACACTGCTCCCCGGGCGAGTGGATAATCATATCCTGTCGCAGTATCTCCCGTATTTTGACCCGTTTTTCTCCTGTTTTCTCCGGTTTCGACACGAGTGGCCCACGATCATCTCCTATATCCAGCGGATCTCTCCGGCGGAGTACGGTCAGATCCCACCGCTGGACATTACGGGCAGCTATACCGTGAAGGGAGAGCGCGGCTCCCGCAACTCCGCCAACGAAGATGCTCTGCAGGAGCTGGCACAGATCGGTTTCATTCAGGATCTAACGATCATTCCCGACCAGCAAGTATCGTTCCGTTTCCGGGATGTGCATACCCGGGCATGGCTGCGCGATGTGGGCAGCGTGCTCGAGCTGTATACCTACAAGGCCTGCGTGGATGCCGCGATCTTCCATGATGTGATCAGCAGCGCCGTGGTTCGGTGGGATGACGTGCTGGGGCACGGCAGCGTCCTGAACGAGATCGACGTCATGGCCGCCCGCGGGGTCATCCCGCTGTTCCTCAGCTGCAAGGCCTGCGACATCAAGACCGAGGCCCTCAACGAACTTGCCATCCTGCGGGACCGTTTCGGCGGCAAGGGCGCCAAAGCGGTCATCGTCACGACCGAATCCTGCAATGCCGCCGCCCGTCATCGCGCCGCCCAGCTTGGGATCGCCGTTATTGATCTGGAAGAATTGAAAACCGGCCAGCTTGTGCATCGGCTGAAGGTGATCATGAAAGCGGAGTGACAGCTGATCCAATGCTTTTGAGAGAAAAATAAAACTGCTCCTAGCAAAGTGCACCCCATTTGTTAGACAGTATGGCATACTATCCAACAAATGGGGGCACTTCATGCATTCTCGACTGCTTATTTCGACTTTTTTCTTTTTGCCGCCGTCTGTGCACGCAGATACTGCTGCGCCCACTCGAAGAAAAACAGTACATTCCGGAATCCCTTAATTGACAAGCGACCGCGCTTCAAGTTTTCGTTTGAAGCGCGGTCGCTTTGTTTATCATGATGAAATTTATAGTGATTTTTCTTGTTTCGCGCTCAAAAGCGTGGTATGCTGAGAGAAAAGTAACATACAGCGGATATTCTCCCTATCCGTCGAGAAGGTATACAGAATGAAGATCACCTATGCAGAAGAAAAAGACATTGCTGCCATCGCCGCGGCAGAAGCCGCCTGCTTTCCGCCGGCAGAAGCGGCAACCGAGCAGGAATTTGTCGAGCGGATCAAGTATTACAGCAATCACTTCTGGCTGCTGTATGACGCCGACAAGCTGATCGCGTTTGTTGATGGGTTTGTCACGGACGAGCCGGATTTGACCGATGAAATGTACGAAAACGCCTATATGCACAACGAAAGCGGTGCATGGCAGATGATTTTCGGCGTCAATACCCTGCCGAAGTACCGCAAACGCGGCTATGCCGGTGAGCTGATTCGCCGTGCCATCGCCGATGCCAGACAGCAGGGCCGCAAGGGACTTGTGCTGACCTGCAAGGAGCGGCTCATTGCGTACTACGCAAAATTCGGCTTTGTCGACGAAGGCGTGTCCGAGAAATCCACGCACGGAAATGTCCGGTGGCATCAGATGCGGCTGACGTTTTGAGAAGTTAGAGGCACGAAACCGCTGCTTTTTGACGGCAATCACATAACATAATATCTACTATTCCGCAAGGCGTACGCTTCTTACCCCAAGAAGCAATCCCCAAAGCAAAAGGTTTATGGTCCTTTGCTTTGGGGATTGTTCTGTCCCCCCGCTTATGCGGGGATAATTTGCCGATTTTCAAATCTAAGCGCTTACATCAAATTGGGGTGACCCCCGCAAATGCGGGGAAGAATTGTAAGACACTTTGCGTGTCTTCCATTCCTTTTTCGAGAGTTACTCATATTTTTAAGTAATACCCAAATCGGCGTCTATCAAGCGTTTTGACGGCGATATCGGCACATTCCTCAGCTGACAATTCTGTCAGCTCTGCAATTTCTTGAAAGGACAAACCGTCATAACGAGCCTGCAAAATAACATATTCAAGCTCAACCCATTCAAGAGCTTCCTTCCAAGGCACGCCAGGTTTATAGGGCTCCTTAGGCACCTTTGGACGACAGTTGTAACACACACCATCCCGTGCAGGAGTACGTCTTTTCCCACAGATAATGCAAATCTGTGCAGAATTAACCCTTTTCTTGTCCCGGCACCATTCACACAATCGATCCTCAGAATTTGTGAGGTGTTCCTTACAGTCTTTACATACATATTTATATTCTCTCATATTGATTCTCCTCATATATTTCCGCAGCATTTACTCATCCACATTCTGCGATGTGCTTGCGACGGCGATGCACACGCCTTGCCGCTTCAGGTACTTTCTCTTCAGCGCTTTTCGGTGCAAATAATCGGGTATTCTGCCATGCGTGTGTAACTGCTCCGACCGGTGCGACAGCCGCCATTGCTTTTCGCATCGAAGCATCGCGCGGGTGAACGTAGTAGTGCGTGGTCGTGGTTACATCCGCGTGTCCAAGCAGACCCGCAACCGTTGCAACATCGATCCCCTGCTCGATCGCACGGGTGGCAAATGTATGCCGAATGTCGTGAAAACGAACGTGCGGCAGGCCAAGGCCATCCAGTACATCGCCCCAGTAACTGCTCAGATGGTCCGGATCCATTACACCACCGACTGTATTATAAATGATGAAATCATCAGCATTCGGCATGCGCTTAAAAAGAGACTCGAACCGCTGATACTGTACGGTAAGCAAACCCTGCAGTACTTCCGGCAGATACAGATCTCGCTCAGAAGCATCGCTTTTCGCAGAGCTGAAGATAAGTTTCGTCCGCTTGCCGTACTCTGCCTCAGGATCAACCATCACCCGGCGTACTGTTTGTGTAATGTGCAGCGTGCCGCTCATCGCGTCGTAATTACCCCAACGTGCAGCACAGACTTCACCCAGACGCATACCGCTGTACAATGCTAAGATAATACCTGCATTATTAAGCGACAGATCAGAAAACAGCCACTTTTCGAGCACCTTTTGATCGCTGTCACTCATAATATTGTGCTTCTTCGAGCGGCAATGCGTATATACGGTCGCAGCAACCGGATTTGCAGCCATAAGGCCGTCCGCAACAGCACGCTTACAGCAAACATCCAGCACAACGCGCATATTTTTGATGCTTTTTGCGCTCAGCGCGCCGCCGGTCCGCAGATTGCCATGCAGGGATTCCTCGTTGAGAAAGTGCTGTACCACGGCAGTAGTCAGACTTTCCAAGGGCATATCACCTAATTTCGGCAGGATATGTTTGTGCAGGTTATCATAGTAGTGCTCGTAGCCGCTCGGCTTGGCTACCGGCTTAACGTAAACCTCCAGCCACTGCTGCGACCATTCCCGTAAAGTTATACCCATGACCTCGTCTCCTTGCTCGGGAAAATAAAATCTCCCATGCGCGGTGCGTGATGATGTTGATCGATATACTGTGTGTACTGCGTCTGTACCTGCTTGCTCTGGCTGTTTGTCAAGTTGATCTGTCTGCCATTCGGAAGGGTCAGCCGCTGGCACTCGAACTCGTAATCTTTCCAGTGCAACATTTGCATATCTGCGAAGGAATACTTCTTCATCGTAATTTCGCCTCTTTCTATATGTGATTTTGAGCGAAAATAAAACCGTGCAGGCAATATAGAGCCTACACGGTGTCAAAATCACACAGCCGAAAGAAGTATAAATATAGCACTAATAAAGGTCTTGTGCAACCCTTAAAAAAAGGGTATACTAATACTGCGGTGCGGAGTTTTCCGTTGTGTAGGTGGTCGAGTCACCTGCGCAGGTGCAAAAGGATTGCCGTCCTTTTGCACTGCCGTTTTTTATTTTCTGATAGAATAATAGCATATATAGCGCACCTATTCAATGGGTATTTCCCACAAATATAGGTGCACTATATGTTGCAGTTTTACTATATTTTTCAAAAGTGGTCTTTGATATGATATCGGGGGTGAGAAAATGTCAGTCAGTGAAGCACAAAAGCGAGCCACCTTAAAATGGCAAAAAGAAAAAACAGATGAAGTACGTTTTCGCGTCCCAAAGGGTGAACGTGCTCGCATTCAGGCACACGCCGAACAACATGGCGAGTCCGCTACTGCTTTTATCAAGCGCGCCATTCGAGAGGCTATGGAGCGGGATAATGCTGCAAAGTAAATAAATCTCTTAAAAATCAAAACACTTTCTCTTAAAAGTTCTTTATGACGTATGATTCGTCTCTCAAAGAATTAGTGAGAGGCCCGAAACCTGCACTTTTCAGCAGTGTACCTTCTACGTCCCTGCCGTTACACATACCGTAGACATATTAAATCATATAGATATTTCAAGATCTCAATGGCATTTGTTCAATAATTATGTTATACTGTATACACTTAAAATTTTTAAGGCTGTGGCTCCCCTACTTTTAAGTTGCGTTAGAGAGATGGGAGCGCTCAGATTTCCTTACCCACGAAGGACCTGTACGTTTAGATACAGGTCCTTTATCATACCATAAAATATCTAATGCTCCGGTACTTTACTTTTACCTACATATTTATATATACTGTTGGCGAACACTAAATTTGTCAAAATAATTTTTTTATTTTCGTATTTGCTTATACCAATTTACTTTTTATGTTTTATTTTGGAACACATTTCTTGCTTCTATTTCCCTATATAAAGTTATAAATACACTATATTTTCGATTTTTCATTACCCTTTTCTCATATATTAGTTTTTTCATATGCCATCTCAAAAAGGTTCTTGCACTGGTACTGGCGTTTGCTTGCGCATTCACCATGTTTGCTGGTGCAGCGTTCACGGATTCGGCTGACATTAAGGTTGACGCTGATGTAGTGGACACTCTGGTATCGCTGGGCATTGTAGAGGGCTTTGAAGATGGCTCTTTCCAGCCGAACGGTACTGTAACCCGTGCGCAGATGGCAAAGATGATCTACGTTCTGCGTACCGGCAAGTCTGACGCTTCTGCGTACAACGACGACAAGACTTCCTTCACCGATATTGGCTCTCACTGGGCACGCGGCTACATCAAGTACTGCCAGTCCCTGGGCATTATCGCTGGCAAGTCCAACACTATCTTTGCTCCGAATGCAACTGTAACTGCACAGGAAGCTGCTAAGATGCTGCTCGTAACCCTCGGCTACGACGCTAACAAGGCAGGTCTGGTAGGCTCCAACTGGGCTGCAAAGACCAACGCTCTGGCTGATGAGAATGGTCTGCTGGAGGACGTTAACACTTCCTTCACCGGTCCGTGCCCGCGTCAGTACGCTGCACAGCTGATCTACAACGCAATCGACACTCCGACCGTTGTATGGCGTGACGATGCTTACACCAACACCAACTACAGCGATGGTGACAACAAGACCATCGGTGAGAAGTACATGGGCCTGCACTCTGTTGAAGGCATCCTGTCCTCTTTCGCTAAGGAAGACGGCAAGGACACCTACGGTGCTACCGTTGAGTCCATCACCAAGCAGGATGGCTCCAAGAAGGTTACCCTGACTGGTGCGAAGGAAGACTTCACCAAGATTGCTAAGGACTATGTTGCTCTGAAGAACAACAAGGTTAAGGTTCTGTACAAGGATACCGACGAAGTTTACGGCGTATTTGCTCTGACCGACTCTAACCGTGTACTTTCTGGCGTTCGTGACGATTTCGAGATCGATAGCGACAAGGTTAAGTTCAACGACACCAAGTACTCCATTGCTTCTACCAACTCTGTAAAGGTTGATGGTACGACCGTTACGACGGGTTCTGGCGAGAACATTAAGAATACCGGCATCAAGACTTATCTGGAAACCGATGCAACGGGTCTGGCTAAGACTTTTGCAGCTAAGGCTATCTCCAACGACGATACCAACAAGATCAGCCTGTTCACCGTTGAGGGCTACGCTCTGGCACAGGTTACCTATGTTGGCAAGGATTACATCAACGTTTCCTACCTGGGTGGCACGAACAATTCTTACAAGTTCAAGACCAAGCTGGAAGAAGACAATGCAACCTATCCGACCGACATTGCTAAGGACGACTATGTTGCAGTAACTTCTGACAAGAACACCTCTGACGGCAACTTTGGCGTAACCAAGCTGAATACCGTTACCGGCAAGATTACCTCTGCTAAGAAGGAAACCACCGATGATGGTTATAAGATCCAGATCGATGGTACCTGGTACAAGGCTGCTATCAATAACGCTGCTGATCGCGCCGATCTGAAGCTTGATGCAACTGTGACCGTTGTTGTAAATGCAGGTTATGTTGTATGGTGCGACGATGCTAACGCAGGTGCTACCGACGTAGCTGCAGTTCTGCAGACCTACAAGGAAGGCAATACTCAGAAGGCTGAACTGCTGTTTGCTGATGGCAAGACTGAGACTGTTTCCCTGAAGCGCAATGCTGAGTGGGATACTGATGCAGATGGTGATTATGACGATACCATGCCGGTCATTGATGCTTATCAGAACGATAATTCTACCTTTGCTCTGGTATCCTACACCAAGTCTGGCGACAGCTACAAGCTGCAGACCATTGCCGATGGCGTAAACCCGACCAGCTATAAGCATGTACACGTTGCTGCTACCAATAACGTTAAGAACAACCGCATGACCAGCGGCGACACCAAGTACATCGACGACAACGCAGTTGTATTTGTTCGCTACAAGTCCGGTACTGAGTACAAGTTCTCTGTACAGACCGGTAAGTCCATGAAGAGCTGGAGCGACAAGAAGAGCTTCCGTTCTGTTGTACTGAGCAACGAGAGCAACAGCATCAACTATGCTAAGGTTGTTCTGGCTGATATGGGCACTCAGAGCCTGCCAGGCGGTTCCGACACTACCTATGCTTACATCTTCACCAGCAACACGACTGTTGATACAGATGGCACCAAGTATGTTTCCTACGATGCTTGGAACGGTGAGGAACCCGTAACCCTGAAGGTTGAGGAGAATTCCGCTTCTGCTAAGCAGGGCAACATCGTTAAGTACACCGTTGATGCTAACGGCATTGCTACCTTCGACGCAATCTACGGCAAGGGTACTTCTAAGGCCTTCCAGAAGGGCGTTCTGCTGAACGGCACCTTCGACGGTTCTAAGGTTGAAGGCAGCGCAGCAATCGCTAAGACCACTGCCTTCAACATTGAGAAGACTTTGGCTCAGGCTGCAAGCCACAACATCGACATCAGCTATGATGATGATGAGTCTTACGTATTCTTCGTTGACACCAGCGAGGATTCTTCCGACGGCAACGCACTGAAGACCTCTGCACAGAATGGCTGGAACACTCCGCGTGAGGATACTGTAGACAACAAGGCTGTTTATACTTCTAACGTTGCTTACTACGTTGAGGCTAAGACTGGCGATCACGACATCTACGACAATGATGTAACCGATCATCTGGTTCTGATCGTTGTTGACGTAGACAACGAGCTGGATTCCGGCGTATTCGGCAACTAATCAACCCCTGTTGATTCGTTTCGCCTGAACGGCAAAATCAAAACCCCCGAGGAAACTTCCTCGGGGGTTTTCCCTTTCTCCGAAAAAATTCTGGAAAATCCAAAAGTTTTTCTTGCAATTTCGGAAAAATCGGCTATTCTATACCTCAAACAAACGGCGGAACGCCGGACAGGAGGTATTTCATAATGGGATTTGAATCGTATCGGCAGGGCGCGTTCACGAAACGGTTGGCGGACCTGCCCGACCAGCCGAACATGCAGGCGGCGGAGCTGAAAACGTACTTTGACTCGTCGCCGGAGGAGCTGCGGCAGGCGCTGAACCGGCTGTGCGACGCGCTGGGCGAGTTCTCAGCGGCGGCCAAACTGGGCTACACCGCGAGTGCGGGCGTGCCGGCGCAGACCGTTCAGGACGCGATCGAAAACGTGCAGAAGCAGGTGCGTGACGCGTCGGTGGGCAAGCTGCCGAGCGGCTGTGTGGACGGCGACAAGCTGGCGCAGGACGTGCGCAACCGGCTGACCGCGATCGAGCACGCCGCTGAGTCCGAAACCAACGCGCGCACCGCGGCGGACGCTGACCTGCAAAGTGACATGAACACCGTCAAAACCACGCTTACGGTTAAAACTGCGTGCAATTTTGGCACTTATACCGGCGATGGAACAGAAAAACGTACCATCAATCTGGGGTATCATCCCAAGGCCGTGCTCGTGTTCCGCGAAGGCTGCTACACCGGCTACAGCAGCGCCATTTACGGCGGTTTGGCGTCCGAGGACGTGCCGCTCATGTACGGCGATAGCGTCGGCCTCGGCGTCACCGCTGACGGCTTTCAGCTGCTCAATAGCCGCAATTGCGCCCTCAATTTGAGCGGGTATAAGTATTCGTTTGCCGTTTTTGCGTGAAAAATAGGGAAAACCCCCGAGGAAATTTTCCTCGGGGGTTTAGTTATGCCTTCAAATCAGCAAAACTGATTAGGAATGCATGTAGTTGTTAACGTCAACAACGATCAGGTTGATGTAATCGTCGCCAGCCTCAGAGTAAACAATTACGTTGTTCTCTACGGTGCCGTCTGCATTTACATCCTCAGCAACGTCGATGTCGAACGCACCAACGCCTACCTTATCGTCGGAGTTGACGTACAGGATAGTGGTCTCACCAGCCTTGATCTTGTTCTTCGTGCTCAGGTCGCAGCTGCTATTATCAAAGGTGATAGCGCCGGTGCCTTCGTCGTAAGAAGTGATCTTGGTCAGTGCATAGTACTCGCCGTTCACGCCGGTGGTGGTCTTGTTGTCCAGACGAGTCAGGTCAACAGTGCCATCGGAGTTGTTGGAGTACTCAAACGCGGTACGCTTGGTGATACCGGTGTTGGTATCCTCAGACTTGAAAGTAACTTCGTTGGTGCCATCCCAAGCCTTGATGAAGGTGTACTTGGTACCATCGATAGTCTGCTCGTACGGATCGTCCAGAGCGTAAGCATAGTTGCTGTTAGAAGCGCCCGGCAGCTTGGTGTTCATAGTAACAACCGCTACCTGTGCGTATGCGTTGCCAGAAGTCAGCTCGCCCAGAGCCTCAACAGTGCTCAGAGTGGTCTTGCTCCAGTTAGCAACGTCCTTACCGGTAACTACCTTGTAGTCATCGGTCTTGTACTTAACGAATACAACAGCATCGCTCTTGAAGAACAGCTTGCTATTAGTGTCATTTTTCTGGCCAGCCAGAGTTACATTACCCTTGATGTTGCCGTCAACATCCTGAGAAGCAGCGGTAGCATAGATATCGTAACCATTGCGAGCGGTGCCGGAAACCTTCTTCAGAGTGTACTTGCCCTTGGATACCTCATAGGTAGCCAGCTTCGGAGAACCGAAAGTTACCGGAGTATTATTGTAGCCGTACTCGGAATCAGAATCCAACTCAACAGTCTTGCGGGAACCGTCAGAGAACATCAGGTCAGCAACCTTGGAGTTGCCAAGACCATTGGAAGAACCGGTTTCGATAACCATTACCATGTCAGCAGTGCCTGCGGTAACAGTGTCAACGAACTGAACAAAGCCGTTAACCAGAACAAGCTTTACAGTTGCGTTAGAGGACGGCCAGTCTTCGATAACATTGGTAGTGCCAGCCTTGTAGTCAGCGGTGTACCACTTGCCATCGATCATTACCTGATCGTTGCCCTTAGTACCAGTAACCTTGCCTTCAACAGTCTCAGCCTTGGTGATCAGGCCCTTGTCATCAGCATAGTTGCCCTTGGAGGAGATTACAGCGTAGTCATCCTTTTTGATGTCGGACGGATAGTTGTAGTCATCATCCTTGCGAGCGCCGCCTGCATTGATGTAGTCGGTGCCAACGTAGGTAACCTTCTTAACGGTGTAAGTGGTCACCTTCAGAATGTTGATCTTGCTGCTGTCAGTGTTAGAGATAGCCTGAACAGAAGAAGCCTTGCCGATGTTATCGCCTTCGGAGTGAGTAGCAACCCACTCATCGATGGTAGCAGCAGTAGTAAAGGTAGTGTTCTTGGTGGTGCTGAAGTCAGCAGCAACCAGTGCGCTGTTCGTGCCAGTGCCAGTAGCCTTACGGTATACCTGCGCACCGTCAACGTATACGATAGAACCGGATGCGATGGAGTACTTGGTGCCATTGATCTTCAGCTTGTTGCTATCCATCTTAACGTTATCCATTACGTTGGAAACAACAGTGTTGTCATCGGTCATGGAGTAAACGCCAAATACGTTGTCCTTGTCCTTGTACAGAACCTTAACCTTCTGATACTTCAGAGCGGAGTAGTCCTTGGTAACCTTAGTGAAAGCATCCAACTTCTTGCCAGTGCTCTCAGTCATGTTGATGGTTACGTTCAGAGAGTAAGTGTTCTTATCGGTATCCTTGGTTACATCGTTCAGAATACCAACGGTCTTGTTCAGACCCATGTACTTCTCGCCAATGGTCTTGTTCTCGCTGCCATTGTAGTTGTACTTGGTGTAAGCGTCATCACGCCATGCAACAGTTACAGCATCAATAGCATTGTAGATCAGCTGTGCAGCGTACTGACGCGGGCAAGCTGCGGTGAAGGAAGTGTTTACGTCCTCCAGCAGACCAGCCTCATCAGCCAGTGCGTTGGTCTTTGCAGCCCAGCCTGCACCTACCAGACCTGCCTTGGTTGCATCGTAACCCAGAGTTACCAGCAGCATCTTAGCTGCTTCCTGAGCGGTTACCTTGTCGTTCGGGCAGAACTTGGTGTTGCTCTTACCAGCAATGATGCCCAGGGACTGGCAGTACTTGATGTAGCCACGAGCCCAGTGGGAACCAATGTCAGTGAAAGAGGTCTTGTCATCGTTGTACGCAGAAGCGTCAGAGTTACCGGTACGCAGAACGTAGATCATCTTCGCCATCTGCGCACGAGTTACAGTACCGTTCGGCTGGAAGGAGCCGTCTTCGAAACCTTCGATAACGCCCAGCGATACCAGAGTGTCCACTACGTCAGACTTAACCTTAATGTCAGCCTGATCCGTGAACGCTGCACCAGCAAACATGGTGAATGCGCAAGCAAACGCCAGTACCAGTGCAAGAACCTTTTTGAGATTCTTCATAGGGGTTTTCCTCCTTAAAAATTTTTGTACGAGTTCTCACTCGTCGTTAAGTATATTACCATAGTCAAACCCATGGGTCAAGCGAAGTTCGCAATCCGTAACATGAGTGTAACATTACTTGTAATATTACGCTGCCGCCTGGCTTTGGGCCCGATCGCAAACCGGCTCTGTACAACACGGGTTATACCTTATATAATATAGGTGCTTGTTTGCGATTGGGATTGGCGGACAGGTTGTATCCATAAAATGTAACCCATTTGAAGAAAGCGTTTCTTTGAAATGTTACATATTGGATGGATTTTTTGAAATTTCACCCGCGTTTTTCGGGTAATCGCGACTCCGGCGCGAATCTCAAAAAGGTTCTTGCACTGGTACTGGCGTTTGCTTGTGCATTCAC
>OLFX01001965.1_pt1 | contig 19541 bp, 20 predicted proteins | sample 1605091 | NCBI WGS metagenome assembly OLFX01 (sample SAMEA3888906, study PRJEB22519) | human gut metagenome | biome: human gut; feature: human-associated habitat; material: faeces | place: Denmark | collected 2012 | reverse complement strand
ACCATTTCCAGTCATGACCGTCATAGAGTTTCAGGTATGCTTCGTCTTTCCCTTCCGCGCCTTCACGATACATGACATCACGGTAGAAGACCGGCATGGCGTGGTTTTCATATACAAGCTTTGGTTTCCCGCTCTTTCCGTCGGTCTTTTCCCATAGATCCAGCCGTGTTTTATAAGAGGATACTGTCCCCAGTGCATGCTGGATGGCAGATCTGCGCAGATAGGAAGGCATCTTTGGGAACCGGATATCAAAATCAAAACAGGCATGGTTTTTCTTCGTAGTATGTACCAGATGTTCTGCAGCATTAAAACGCCTCTTTGCATCCGGGATTTCTGCTAATTCTTCCCATACCTGCACATAAATCCCAATCAGATAGCTGACAGCAGAACGGTAGATCTCCAGTGTCTGGCGGATCGGGATATTCTGTTTTCGTAATTCTACACCATAACTGGATATTATCTGCATTTTTATTTTTCCCTGATAACTCTTTTCTCAGATTCTGTTGTTTTTTCTACTACCCATGGCTATATTTTAGCACATATAGCGCTAAAAATAAACATATGTTTTCCTTTGGGTAAAAAATTTGCGCGTCTAACTCATCATAATCCAACCCGGCATCCGCAAAAATATCGCTCTTATCATCGTCATCAAATATATTTTTTTCATTGTTCTTCATCATTTCGTCCATGAACTGAAACTGTGCAGCACGTTCCCAGCTATCCAATTTTCCATCTCTGTTAAAATCAAACATCTTATCAAATCCAAACATGATTTTCCTCCCTCAGGATTCCTTATTCTTCAATTTCCACTTCCGATTTCTTAACCTTCTTTTGGTTATCCAGAAGGCTCTTTTTACTGATGCTGCAGATTGTTCCGTGATTTGTGACAAGCACTACTTTTACTTTTGCCTTCTTTCCAATTTTGTCATAAATTCTTCCGGCACTCATGGAATCACCGATTACTGTATAAGAGCTATTTGCCACATATCCAATCTTTCCCAGACCTTCGTAAGTTACTTTAATTGCTTCCTTGTCATACTCATTGTCTGGTTCTTTTTCTAAGCAGATCTTCGTTCCTTTTTTTAGAAATTCTTTTCCGAAATAGTGCTTTGTTCCTGTCAATGTGAAATAGACCTTGCTCATGTTCCTTCCTCCTTCTCAATCTTCCATAAACTCGAAATATTCCTGTTCACTGGCAAATAAAATGTATTTGCCTTCTACATATCCCATATATCCGTTGCTTGTGTCACAACCTTTCATCTGCCAGTCCCCCTTGGTTTCTTTTTCTAATGTTATCAGTTTACACCAAATGGCTGTGCAAAAATCCCGACAACCACTACTGTTCAGAAATTAGCTGAACCAAAAAACCAATGGTGCAGACTGATAACAGTCAAAACCATTGGTTTTCTTTATCCAAATATATTCTCTGGTTCTTCTACAATTTTTATTTTACTTTTTCCAACTTGTTATTTGCATCAAAGCAAACCTTGTCCCCTTCATTGATGTTACATTCATAGAGCATAGCATCCTCTGCTTTTATCTTTATTTCTTCGTCTGAAGAATTCGTAAGCGTCACTATTGCCATGACTGGCATTCCTTTCGGTCGCTCTTCACAACCGAAGTCCAGGTCTTCATCAATTCGTTTTACTGTGTATATCATAGCAATTCCTCTGAAAATAATGTTAAAAATCAGTTCTCCATGTTCCTTCGAATTTTCTCTATCAAAGTGACATCTGCCGGTAGCCAGGCAACGCTGTCCAGTTGATCCTTCGTAAGCCATTTTGCGGCTTCCGCTTCTTTCAGTTCCAGGTGACCGGCTGTGACCTCTGCCCAGAAGCAGTCCATGAAAAGGTGAAAAGTGGGATAGTCATACTCTATAGTGTCAATCAAACCCCCTACCTTAATTTCTGTATCCAGTTCTTCCATGATTTCTCGCTTTAATGCTTCCTGAGGTGTTTCACCTGCTTCGATTTTTCCTCCAGGAAACTCCCAGCCACCTTTCGGCTCACCGTAACCACGAGCCGTTGCAAAAATTTTATTCTTTTCTTTCATATTGTCACAGATAACTGCTGCAACTACTTTTATTGTCTTCATTTGTTTCGTACCTCAAATCATTTATGCTGTAATATTTGACTGTAAATACCGTAATAAATCTTCTCTCACCGGATGCTGCATTTTCATCGTTACTTTCGTGATCGGTTGCATACGTCCGCGATTATCTTCTTTCCGGGCATTTCTGGCTTCCACCACAGTGAATTGTCCCATGTAATAAAAGCTTGTTTCCGCATCTGACTTTTTCACAAGCAAGTGCTTTCTTTCAGCTTCAAGTACATCTTTCATATATGAACTATCCAAGCCTTTCCCAATCTGAGAGTCCCACTTAAAAATCAGATCATCCGCAAAAGCATCCGCATAATCAGGTTTTCCATCTACATAGTTTTTTTCATCCTGACTTTCTTCTTTGTGATATGTAATAAAAATGAAAACATCATCTTCAATTCTTTTCATACCATACATAATAGAGGACAAATCCTTGCCACAGTTCATAAGAAGGCTTACATCTCTTCTGGAATATTTTTCGTATAATACAAACGGACTATCCACAATTCGCCCCGGAAAATACTTATCCTTATATCTGGCAATACCGACTTTTATAGTATCTTCCACCTGTGTGTAGAACTGAATATGCGCAAGTCTTTCTGTATAACTTTGCAGTCTTCGGATCATTCCTGATTGATCATTTTCCAGAATATCAATCTGGCGAAATTTCTGATATTCTGCTTCTTTACTCACGAAATGTCCTTGCAGCACCTGAATTGCTTCATTTACCTGTGATGTACTGATTTTAATTCCATAGGTCTTTTGATATTCTTTTATAAAATCTGCAACCCCTATATGATCTCTGTAAAGCAATTGACTTAATATTGCAAGCTCATCAGGGCGTACTCCTGAGAGAATCGTTTTGGACAAATACTCCAGTGTTAATTTCTCCTGTTCGCTTAGACTATTCTTGTATTTATCCTTTTCCATTGCCTGCATAAAGGCATAATATGTTTTATATTCTCTAACAATTACCAGTGGATCAATTTCCTGATTTTCATAGAAATCATACAGAAGTGGAACCCGTCCTAACCGATTCTTCAGAGAAACATAGCTTTCTTTGATCAGAGTTTTCATCCCTTTGATTTTATCGATGGACTTAAATATCTTATCCTTGGAAATCTCATCAAAATGGACCGTTGAAGCCCCTGGTATTGTACTATTTCCACTGATTACATATTTGCGGATTACATCAGCGTTATAAGAACGGTCTCCTGATAAAGCTACCGGAATCATAAAGTTATTATTATAATTTCCAATAAAATCCAAAATAACAACATATTCTTTCCCTGGTGCCTTTCTAAGTCCTCGTCCCAACTGCTGAATAAATACAATGGGAGACTGCGTTGGTCTAAGCATAATGACTTGATTCACCTCAACGATATCCACACCTTCATTTAATATATCTCACGAAAAAATATAATCCAAGGGCTGCATTTCTTCCGTTGCATCTGCTTCATCCATTGCCAGTCTCTCGAATGCTTCCTGCCGTTTTTCTTCATTATCAGCACCACTAAGAGCAATTGTACGATATCCCAGAGCATTAAACTTTCTCGATAATTCTTCGCACTCCTTAACACGACTGCAAAAAATAAGTCCCCTTACACGATCGCCACTGTAGCCATAATATTCCGACTGTTCGATCACATGCCGCACTCTCTCATCACTGGTAAGCTGATTGAATTCCTCATCTGTCAGCTTCGCAGCCTGCAATGTTTTATCATCCAGGGAAACAACCTCACTGATGCCAAAATAATGAAATGGACAAAGAAGATTATCTTCCATTGCCTGCTGTAAACGGATTTCATGAGCGATTTGATAATGGAAAATCTCATATATATTTTTGCCTTCCTGATTATCATCTCTTTTATCCGGTGTCGCAGTCATACCCAAAAACAGTTTCGGATTGAAATAATTAATGACCTTGGCATAAATATTGTTAGAACTGTGGTGAGCCTCATCAGCGTATATCAAGATATGTCTAAAAGATTTTTCTGCCATATTTTAGATGGCAGAAAAAATTATCCCCTCACGTTAATATTTCATCTAACAACTCAGCATATTCATGATTTAAAGAAACCATCATCAATTTATACCACATTTCCCGAGTATACTTACCACCCTATTCTCTATATCTTCATTGTTCCAAGCATTTCTTTTAACATGTGTTGCACATCAATAACATACTCTATGCAGTTTTTGGCAGATGTAATTGTCAATTTGTCTCTATGGGCAGACGGATTTCTATAATCCAAACGCACTTTTTCTATAAAGTGATAATCTTTTTCTATCTCACGTTCGGCATTGCGTCTATCTGATGACTTAAACAAACTACGTGTTGCATAATCTAAGAAATCTAGCCTTGTTCCGTTATGCCCTCTTGAATAACCAATTATATTACCATCATTATCATAATCTCTTTTATATCCTACTATTGGAACCACTGAGCCAAAAGTAAACTCTCCATCTGGTATTATTTCATCAGTAACTTGCCCGTGTACTCTCTGTCTTAAAACATGAGGCCACTGAGACACCCCTATATATTTTCTATTCAAGAAATCTTTATATTTATCAAAGAATCGTTTTGTTGTTTCCACTTCCAGTGCTTTTGTAACTAAAAGACATACCCCAGAATAATCCATAGAATTCTTGTCTGGCATCTTTATCATACTGTCGTAATTGCTCTTTGCTGTTATTAGAAAAGTTTTACTCTTCTCATCAAGTTTATCCCATACTTCTTGGGTTAATTCCCCCACAAGATATTCTTTTATCCGAAACAGCTATAACGTTTCTGGTAAGTTCTCCAACAATTTCTGCAACTTTATCTTGAAGTTTCTTTAATGCAATTTCCTTTACATCTTCGTCAGTGCTTTTAAGTTCCTCAACTAATGATTCTCGAATCTTTTGTATCTGCTCAAATGATTGTTCAATCACCTCATGAGATATTCCAATACTACTAAAAGCTGTTTTCATAAATGAAATCATTTGATCCTGTTGTGCGATACGAGAATCTTTTTCAATTAACTGTTCTTGATACTCTTTCTCACGTGCCTCCAAATCCTCGATTTTCTTGTCTCGCTCATCCGCCTGCAATAAGGCTTTTAGCCTTTCTATTTCCGCGGCCTGGGTTTTAATAGTCTGCTGATCTCGCATCTGCTTAAAAGCTTTCATATATGCTTGAAGCCTATTTACCCTATTCTGAGTCTCATTTCGCTCTTCTTCTGCTTTAACACGTTCCGTAGTCAACCAATCAGATACAACAGAAATTTCATTCTTTATGAAAGATGTTTCTGTTTCATCAGCATATCTAATGTCTCTGATATCAAGTAGGTCTTTTGTCTCATATACGCAAACAACGGGTGTGATGCGCTCTGCATATGCCATTAGTCTCTTGGCCTGCATAGAGTCAACCACTTGATTTTTCTCAACAATCTCTTGTCCTGGTTCGAAAAACGAAACCGTGACTACGTTGCTATTTTTGATTTTATTAGAGATTTGTTTTCTATCATATACAGCTAAATCATGAAGCAGACAATACTTATATTTTTGATTTTGATCATGTAAAAATTCATTAATTGTTACACAATATATTTTATTAGATTTACCTAATTTTGCTATTTCGACTTTTGTCTGCTCACAATTCGCTCGATAGCGAAACACTATCATACAGTTCTCAGAATAACGTTTTATAATTTCATCTGCCAAAAATATGGACGTTATGCTTTTTCCTAAACCAACTGTCATGGCAACGCTAATTCTCTTTGCGCCAGACTCTATTTTATTAAATATATTTTCTATACATTCACGCTGATATGCCCTTAAACATACATCCATAACTGCTCCCTCTTATATCTTACCCTTTGGATCAATTTTTCCTTTAGTGATAATTGCAAGTGCTATACTTCCTGCAGTGGCAACAACACCCAATGCTCCTTTTCCGAAGTTCTTAGCCTTTTGCGCCTGTTCATTTCTACAATTTTCACAATACTTATGTTTATATCCTTCCGGTAAAGGTCTTTGACACTTCTTGTTTTTACACTTCTTATCCATCATCTTCTGCTCCTTCTTCAATTAGATTCTGTTCTTGATTACATGGCAATGCCTGAATTCTCTTTTCAATATCTGGCAATGTCCTTGACCAATAATTCTCTGGAGATGGGTCAATTAGATCTAATCTCTCTACAAGTCCAGGAACCGCAAGATAAGTCTTCTGAACAAACTCTCCATAATAAGCTAAACTTCTTCTTGCAGCTGAATCTTCTCCAAGTTCCTGATATGCAATAGCTTCTGCAAGAGATACCATATTTACGGCACATAAGCTTTCTCGAATTTCATTCATCCTAGAATTAATTTTCTCGGGTGTTGCTCCACCAATAATTTTCCCAAAGAAAGATTCAGGCTGATCCGTAATAAATCCAACATTTGTCTTTTGACTAAGCATTAAAAGATTTCTGCTATCCTCCGCATCTGAAGCAATTTGCATCAAGGCCATTGCTCTAAGTTCAGGATTCTTTATTTCCATAGCCTGAAGTAATTTCTGTTGGCAGCTATACGCAGTAGCAAGACGGTCATATTCTTGTCCCATACGGACTTCTTCTACAGCAAGTTGAACAATCTGTATCTGCTCTGCAATCTGAGCCATCTGCATTTGAGTGGCATAATTTGTCATTGCTTGTGTAACTTCCGGAGCCATCTTTACATTTTTTAATGGTATAGTTGCTACAATTTTCTTAGTCTCTGGATTAACAAGGTTGGCCATAAGTGATCCATCCTTTTTTGTCATTAATTTCAGCGCACCTTTGGCAATCTGCTGTTTTTGTTCATCCGTAAGAACCGCCTGAAGAGTAACATCTGGAATATTTGCTTTTACCAAATTCACAATTGCTGGAGCCGAGTATAGCATCTGCTCAATTTTCTTGAATGTAGCTTTTGCATCCTTCAATAGTGACTTTGCCACATCTGGAACTGTTGAAAACTGTTCAACAATTTCACCACTATATTCTGATGTATCAACAACCTCGATATCGTCCAGTGTTATATAAATCACTTCATCATCCATTTCAAAATAGTCCTTTCTTATTATTTTCTATAATAGGACATGTTTTTTTCGCATATTACCCTTCCCGCTTCACATACATAATCTCGATATCATATCCAAGTGATTCCATCATCTGCACAAAGGTCTTATTCACAACACCATCAGTCCTTTTGATGATACGGTTCACGTAGGCTTTTGTGGTATCAATATCCTCTGCAATCTGCACCTGAGTCTTGCCCTGCTCTATACACTTTGTCTTTACATCCAGTTCGATATTATTTCTTACCATAGTAGCCGTCCTCATAATTACTATCGGTTATCTTTTTCGTATAATTTATAGTACATCAAAATCCTTAATTTTTCAATCAAAAAAGAAGCCAGTCAGACTCATCATCCAACCGGCTCCCGTCTTAAATCCCTATGAATTTTCTCACTTCATCCTTGAATTTCCAAACAATCTCCACATGCTCTGGATCCGTTACAACAACCTTCGCAATCAGTTCCTGCACCATTGCCTGTGTCAGTTCATCCGCTCCGGAATACTTCTTCATCACACTAAGTGTCTGAGATAAGCTGTCATCCTTCACAGTTTCCGCTGCCTTAAGCTTCTGCTCCAATTCTGCTATATCAGCTTCAATCTTTTCAGCAAGTCTGCCAAGGTCTGCTCTTCTTCTCTGGTACACATCCTTATCCAGCTGACCTGCCATAAACTGATCCACATTTGCAAATCTGTCCGACTCACATTTTTCCTTATCTTGCTGCAGTCTGGCAAGCTTTTCAACCAGAAGCAAATTATCCTGTCTGCTGACATTATTCTGCTTGTCCAGCTTCATCTTAAATGCATCCGTCATATCGAGCAGCTGCCTTACCACAGACCAAACAACTGCATTCAGTTCATCTTCAATAACATACCTCTTGCAGCATCCGTCTTCTCCAACCTGCTCTTTAGCATGTGGACATCCAAAATACTTATAATTCTCACCACGGAAGGAATATGTTTTGTGCGACATTGCTCTTCCACAAGTACCGCACTTTACTTTGCGATACAAAGGATAAGTTTTGGGTACAACCTTTTTTGTTTTCCTTTGCTTTTGAAAAATCTCTTGTGCTTTTAGGAATTCTTCTTTAATGATTATCCCCTCATGTCTGCCTTCCACGATAAACTGCTCTTCCTTCGGAACTGCTGCCGCCTCTGGATCAATAATCAGCTTATGCTTATCCATCGGGTCCTTCATCAGACCATAAGGCACGTGACCGCCAAGGTATTTCCCCTGCTTCATCTTCTGGTACTTTGCCGTCTTAACCTTTACGGACAAGTCCTTGCTATAATAATCATAAACTATATTCTTCATGACAACATCAAGACCACCGGTAGTGCCTTTGTAATCAGCACTGTCATAATGGTCATTTATGGAAATGAACCTTACACCCATAAAAGGAAAGATTCTTTCCAGATAGTCACCAAGTTCAATGGAAATGAATTTGAAATATAGAAAATAGAAACTGTTACTGATTTAATTCGAAAGGACAGATGCGATATGCAGACAATCGATGACAAAATCAGGATCATCGACGGTGCAATCTGTCGATATCTTGATAATATAGACAACTCCACAAGAGCCGTAATTTCGCAGGACATTCTTGCCCATTTAAAGAATCTGGTGGAACATGTAATGTTAAAATACTACTCTCCTCACAACGATATTGATGACACTGAAGAAAACATAGAAAAAGCAGCCGGGTATGCTCAAACGAATGGACATTTAAAGGTACTCTACCGCTTTAGAAATTATCTTGACATCGTTGCATCCCACTACATTCTTGATGAGGACAGTTCAGAACGATTAATGTTGAAATGCTATGATTACTTGCTTGAAACAAGGAATCTTCTTTATGATGATTTCCGTATCGTTATCCTCCACAATCTGAATAAATTTCCTCTCAACCTAGATACTGCACTACAGGAGTATTACTCAAAAATAGCCGAAAAAATCAATAGATACAGTGCACAGCTTGCCGGAGATGGTAAAAAATACTATATACAAAAAATCAAACCATTCTATGTCAATGGCTATAAATACTACGAGGTTACATTTACAACTGCAAAAGACAGGGAAAATAAGGCAGGACGAATAATTGCTTTTACTAAATTGCCTGTAATAAGCAACTATGCTTCAAGATTCTATTTAAGAAATGAAAGCATAGAAATTCTTGGAAAGACCATGCCCATACTATTGATAACAGGCTGGGAAGTCTCTATGAGAGACTGCGAATTTAAGAACTTTGCAACTATCGTCACCGGAAATAAACGTAGCATACCCTATGGAGAACAAAGAACAATCTGCCGTTTCATAACTGAGAACCGTTTTACTCTCACTGAGATAATGGACTTTCCAGAAGCTTCTTACCAGAAATTAGTAAACTCATGGCAATCCGAGGGAAAAACCAGATATTTCTTCGATGTTCTGAACCAATGCCGTAGCATAATAAACAGACAGAGACCTGAGCAGAATGTGCTCCGTTATCTTTTATACGGAATGCATAATGCAATTATAAAGGATCAACGTCAGGATGCACCAAACAGTAACCTTTCAAATCTTTATCTAACGAACAAGTGCATACCTTTTGACAAAATGCCATTTATCCAGTCACCTGTAAACCATAACCCAAGGCTTTCTGCTTTATTTGATTCTATTCTTACAAAAAGCAGGAAACATGAACTTCTAGCAAAGCAGATAAAGAATAATACTGAGATATTCGGTCATATCTTTACACCGGTTGAAGAACTGGAGCATTATGGTGATATAAAAGAACTGGCAAGAACCTACAATGCCACTCTGTGGTCTGGTCATCGTGAACGAAGCAAGATTGTTATAGGAGATGATTTCGCTTACATAAACGAATACAAATTAGATACTTGCAGCATTATTAAGAAGATGATTGAACTCAGCAAGGTACCCGATTCAGAGTACTCTCTTGATGTTGAATTCTGGCTTATGCTAGGTGATTATGAAGTAGATTGCCCAGAAAAAATAGAAATTCTAACACAAATGTTTTCCAAATCATCGGTTGCAGTAATCTACGGCTCCGCAGGTGTTGGAAAATCAACGCTTATAAATCACATTTCACATTTTTATGATGACAAGGATAAGCTGTTTTTAGCACAAACCAATCCTGCTGTAGATAACCTTAAAAGACGTGTAACAGCAAATGAAGAATACTGTAAATTTTCAACCATTGCCAGCTTTCTTAAGTATGGTAGCGGTGATCCAGAATATGAATTACTTATAATAGACGAATGCAGTACCGTAAGCAACACAGATATGCAGAAGTTCCTGGGAATGGCTAAGTTCAAGAAAATTCTTCTTGTTGGTGATACTTATCAGATAAACTCTATACGTTTTGGAAACTGGTTCACCGCACTGAGAAGTTTTCTTCCAGACACTTCTGTCTTTGAGCTCACCAAACCTTATAGAACAAATGACCAGCGCCTTCTTATTCTTTGGTCAAAAGTAAGAACTATGGATGACAATGTACAGGAAATTATAGATAAGCAGAGTTGCTCTTTGAAAGTTGACGAGTCATTGCTAACAGCTGCAAATAAGGACCAGGCGGTTCTCTGTCTTAATTATGATGGACTTTATGGAATTAATAATATCAACCGTTTTTTGCAGGAAAGCAATCCCAATCCATCCTATGAATGGGATGTACAGCAATATAAAGTCGGTGATCCTGTCCTTTTCCTGGAAAACAACCGTTTTTATCCCGCAATCTACAACAATATGCGTGGAAAAATCGTGGGAATTGAGAAATTGGATGAAGGTGAACCTAATGAGCGGATTCAATTTGATATTGAATTAAGCACTACAATAGATCCAGAAGATATTGTATTCCTACCACTAAGTATTTTGGATAATCTTGATGGTGATAATACAATCGTCCGCTTTTGCGTATATAAAGTCAAAAGCACCGACGATGACGATGACGGTAATACAGCACACACTTCTGTCCCATTCCAGATTGCTTATGCCGTGTCTATCCACAAAGCACAAGGTCTAGAATATAATTCCGTCAAATTGGTTATCACTGATGAGGTGGATGAACTCATTACACATAATATCTTCTATACAGCCATCACAAGAGCGCAAAAGGATCTAAAAATATACTGGACTCCTGAAGTGGAGAAAAAAGTGCTTCAACGGATCAAACCACGCAGCATCGATGCTGATGTAAAAATATTAAGGAATTTTATCACTGTCGAGCCTGAACTGCCATTTTAAGAATTTCAGTTTGGTCACGCAAACAAAACAGTTCTCAAAAGCAATATAGCCTGTGAGAACTGTTTTGTTTGTTATATTAATTGAATGTATTTGCTAAACATCCAGAATGCATTATTACACTGGACACTTTTCCTCTATTAACGTAGCTAGTTTCATTATTTCTGCTTCATCTAATCTACTGTCGATTCCCATCAAATATTTCACATCCAGGAGTATTCCAAGTACATTTTCGTATCTATGATCTCCTAATTTCCAGTCACTGGTTGCAGTTCCAATATAATGAATTGGTTTTCCAGTTGGAAATCTTTTTCCCATAGAATCATATGGCATCAAAAAAGCATTATAAACAATCGGATGCTGACCATCTTTTTTGAATCTATCTGTTTCTGCAATATATTCTCCATATGTAATCTGCTTATTTATAGATGTTGATTCCGGTAAATGCCCTGGGGCACCTGACCATCCATATTTATAATATTTTGCATCCAGTACAAAAATTTTACCGTCATACACCATGATACTATCAGGTTCTAGAAAAGCGTTGTCAGATCTATGTCCTCCGGTTAGGTTCCATGTTGTTTTTGGGAAATAGTCAATTTTCTCAGATATACCAAAAACTTTATCTATCATCTTTTCCCATACATATTCAAAACGGTAGGTGCCGTATTTAAATTCTGGTTGTAAATCATCATCTAACAATTTCAACAAAACCAACATATTTTTGAATAATTGTTTATTCTGATCTTTGAATGTATTCTGCAGCTTGTTATTCACCACAGATATCATCATTTTTATGCTTAATCCTATTTGGGGTTTCGCTGGTACAAACGAAGTAAACAACCATCCAAATTTGTCAAAGCTTTCATACACACAATATTTATGGATCTGTGTTATAAGTTCATCTTCATTTATCGTGTTCTTTTTCACAACAAAATTCAGATAAAACGCTTCATTATCCTGCATCACTGGCTTTTGTGTCTTGATTGTTCTGCCCCAATTTATTTTTCCCCTTTTGGCAACCTTATATAAAGTTTCACGTTCCTTATAATAGCCTCTTTCAAAATAATCTTTTATGAGAAACAAATAAGCCTGAATCGGAATCCCTGACGAATCATCTTTTTTTATTCCATTATATGATTCGGATTCCCTTTTTTCAGTGTACCGTGCAAGCACATTCATTAATGACAAGATATCTTTTCTAAGTCCTTTTTCATCTGAACTAAGATGATAGCCCAACGGAAAGTCCACTTCATAGTAATCATCTTTTTTCTGAATGCCTACAAATACGTCGTTTTCAATATTTGTATTAACACGGCATCTATCAAAAAGAGTATTACTCGCCATCAGTCTGTTCCTCCTCATTTGTCACTGTTTCAGAATTAGTCTGCCCAATCATTTTTGAATAGACAGTATACTTCAAAACACGTTTTAGCAAGTCTGTCTGAGATGCTGGCTCTTCTCTAAACACTTCGATTATGGAATCGAGCGAAGACATTCCTTCATTAAAATATGAATATCTATCCATCTTAAACGCATCATCCCAAAGATATTTCAAAACCTTTTCAGGAAACTTATCTCTAGACAATTCATTTAATCGTGCAAAATATGCTCCTAACCTCTTATCTTCGGAAGTTCCAGTTTCTTCTCCGAATCTAATGATTTCTGAATTCGTTACATCAGCAAATCTGCCCCACGAAATAGCACTACCTTCGATATTTTCTCCTGCATGAATAGCCTTTGCGATATCATTCTTTATTAGATGCATCTCCCATCTTCTTTGAAAAGCTGTATCAAGAGTAAATACATTCTGATCCGAGGTATTCATTGTAGCCAAAAGAGTCAAATTTGCAGGAATTCTAATCATATGGTTTTCATCACCGAAAATAACTGTTGCCATATCATAATTTGAAATATAGTATTTACCTGAGCCATCATTATTTCTATCGAGCAACTGGAATATATCACCAAAAATAGCCGGTGCATTTCCTCTATTAATTTCTTCGATTACCAGAAAATACATATTACACGGATCTTCATATGCTTTTTTTATCATCTTAGTAAATGGTCCTGGCTCAAATATGTATTTCAGTTTATCTTCCACAACTCTAGGTAAAATCTGTCCAACAAAATCCGAATACGTATAGTCTGGATGAAAGACAACACGTTCCGAACGTTCTTGCACAATGATTTTATCTATCTCATGGCTTTTTCCGGCTCCTGGCACACCATAAAACAGTATGTTCGCTCCTGTTCCATCAAACGTAGTTTCTTCCTCACTTGTAAAGGAATCCTCATACTGTTCAACCACAGCATCATTATGATCATTAAGTTGCGAAGCAGGATTAGTATGAATCCATCCAGAATTTGTTAAATAAAAAAATATAAAATCACTTTTAAATGCACACACATATTCTCCAGCCCCCGTCATTTGCTGAACAAATCCTTCTGACAAGGCTCGTGCAATGGTTGTGATTTTTATCTGCTTTGAAATAGGCGTTTCTGGCGATGCAGTAGACTGGTTTATACTCCATGCACAGAATACAACTTCAGATTCATGCTTATACACCCCTAAACAAATCGCTTTATTTCCTTCATTCTTTCGATCATATGCATAGTTCAGATATTTAGCTTTTTGCTGAATTCTCTGTTCATTTTGCAGATTACTTCGTCCGCCGGGTGTGGTTCCTTTAGCACAAACATATACTGTCTGCGTCTCATCCTCTCTCGGAATAGTCACCTTATAAACTTCTTTAAATTTAATGCTTACTGGTTCAACTACTACACCATCAAAAAGATTGGAAAATGCTTTTCTTACTTCGCCTTCAACTTGATCCGCATTCAAAGCCATTGATCGGTCATAATCTGCGGTAATAATCTTACCTTTCCCTACAGCCCACTGATAATCTGCCATGAATATTCCCTCCTATCTTTTCAAATTTCATCAATCTTATCTAACACTTTTATTTGTTTTGCTTTTCTTGATTCTCTGTTAAGCACATCTACAATACTTGTTGGCGATACTAAAATCTCATCAATATCTTCTTTCTCAATAAAAATAATACAAAGATTCAATTCTTTCATTATCGTTGTAGCATATTCCCTTGCAGTCGAAGTGGCTTTTCCGGTTGTAAGAATTACTATTACATTCGTTTTGAGCACATGGGACAACCCAACTTCTTTAGCCACTTGATCAATCGATACTTTTGGCATATTTTTACATTGAACTTGCCATCTGGAGTAATTTAATCTAGTTGTATCAAACAGTACATCTACTTCTGCTCCCCCAGTCTCACTTCCCTTTACTCGTGTGCCTATAAAATCCAAATCAATTATTTGCATCATCTTAATAGCAAAGGCTTCTAATGCTAAACCTTTCACATGTGTATCCGACGAATCAATCTCTGATCGCAGCACACTCAACGATTTTTGACAATACTGAATAACCTCTTTCCCTGCTATAATCTCAATCTGTTCTAGAACTGGAGCCAAAACTTCTGCTTTCACAGTTCCAACAAGTTTAACTTCTGATGCATTTCCTCCATGCGTTCCTGTTGAAGATTTCTTTTCAATAAGCTTTTTTTCTTCCAAAGGGTTAATAATTGCTGCGGCAAAATTCTTCGCTGGAAAATCTACGTTATAAGCTACTTTTGCAAGATCACGTATTTTGGTTGCGCTTTGGTATTCATCTGAATCTATATTGCATAAAGCACGAATAAAACACGCTTGTGCATGATTAATTCCTCTTAATACTTCAATATTCTCATCTTTCATACCTGTCAGACTTTCAAGTTTTTTTTCTTGAATATTCCATCCCTTCAAAACATCCGCTTTTTCAAGCCATTTCTTCATGGTTGCAACATGCTTATTGGTCTTTGATAGTTCTTCGCATCCCATTAAATTAAGTGTTTCAGTCATCTTCTCCAGAGTGGGGCTATTACCTCCCTGAATTATAATTCTAATGGCTTCTATAAACATAAGGCCACTGAGACATGTAAGAATTTTTTTTGCCATAGCATCGTATATTTCATCATTTTTTTTCAAAGCAAGAAGTTCATTTCCAAACTCACTAAGATTAACACCACCGCCTGTTTCAAGTATCTCATATGCAACCATTGAATTTTTACAATTGGCCGCCATCGTATGATTATTTTTATAATATTTATTGGCCAAATCCGTAACAAATGCTTCGGTAGACTGTCCCTTGTACTCAAAAGCCATCTTTAATACTTCTTTTATTTCAATTTTATTAGGTGAAAATTCCGCACCGTAAGGCATCTTAAAATCTGCCATTTCATCACCCCCTGAAATATTGATTCATTATCTCTTCTGCAACTATATTAGCCATTTTGACCGGAACTGCATTACCAACTTGTCTCCACTGATCCCTAAAATCTCCACATAATTCATACTCATCATCAAATGTTTGAATTCTTTTTATTTCATTGATTCTAAGGAACCGGTTCTTCCAATGAAATGGTCCCATATTATTAGAAAAACTTGCCTGAATAGTCCATGAAGGTCTGTCTGGTGATAATTTTAATAAGAATGACCAATATCTGGATCTCCACTTGAAGATTGGCTCTGGATAACCACGTTCAGCAGTAAAATACAAATAATTATCTCCTGGTGGAACTAATTTCAACAAGTCTTTATGTTTAGATCCCGCCTGCATATCTTTGTCTTCTGGAAGATCATAATCTAAATCTCCGATTGCATCTCCACAAGTAATCCAAGGCTTTTTCCCCTTGTTATCTTCGCTATCAGCCTTCTCAGGATTATAATGTGTTTTCTCAGGGAAAATGAATTTATCTGCAAAATCTCTTCTTACACCGACGCAAATAAATCTCTCTCTTGTCTGAGGTACTCCATAATCAGCAGTATTAACAACTTTATAAGTTAATTCATAATCAAACTCCTCTGCTTTGCTCAGTAGCAAATCAAAAGCTGCTTTATGTGGTTTATATACAAATCCAAAAACATTTTCAAAAAAGAACACTTTCGGTCTAATCTCGTCTAACGCTCGAAAATACTCATATAACGTGAAGGAGTTTTCATCTTCCAAAGCACGTTTCTTTTCAGTTCTATAAAATCTAGATTTTGAATAGGCCGGGCATGGTGGACCTCCTACTAGTACATCAATATCAGATTTCTTCATTCCGATACTTCTCAGTGAAGCATCATAATCAATATTTCTAATGTCATCACATACAACCAATTTTCCTACTTTATTTTTTTTTAATGTATCACAAGCCGGCTGCCAAAAATCAGTTGAAAAACATATTTCAAACCCAGCTTTTTTAAATCCGCAGTCAATTCCGCCACCACCAGAAAATATGCTAAGCACATTAGGCATTTTCAAGACTCTCCTTTACAAATTCTATCATTGCTTTTCCCATTAAGCATGGAACAGCATTACCTATCTGTTTCTGAACAGATCTTCTATTTCCACAGAATATATAGCCTCTTGGGAATGTCTGTATCGCAGCCACCTCAGGGGCTCTCAAACGTCTATTATCCCAATGGAATGGTCCCACCCAAGGTCCTGGTTGAGCACAAACCGTCCAGGATGGCTGATTAGGAGATAATTTCAACAAAAAATTCCAAAATCTCTTATCCGCAATAAACTTTGGATTGGGATAACCAGCCCATGCTGTTAATGCTTTATAATTCATTCCAGGAGGAACTTCGCACAAGTCGTCATGATATGTTCCACCCTGAGTTACTTCATACTCTTCAAAGTATTCTGGTCCATCAAATCCAGCTATTGCTTCACCAACTGTAACATAAGGAAGCAATCCCTTTGCCTCACACGTCTTTGGATCACCATGAGTTTTTCTAGGAGCATCACTTTTGAACTGACCTTTAGTTCCAAGGATAAATAATCTCTTTCTTTTTTGTGGAACACCGTAATCTAATGCATTAGCCTTAACAATTTTATATGAGTAACCACTTTCCTCGATAATTTCTACAAATCTATCAACTATAACTTTATTCGTCGGGTGCATTAAACTCTCTACATTTTCAAAAATAAAACCATCTGGTTGCAAATCAGTTACTACACGTAAGTATTCATTAACAAGCGTTGCCCTTGGATCATTAATTCCTTTTCTTACTTCATTAGTAACCCAGTATCCAGCTTTAGAAAAAGGCTGACAAGGTGCACCACCAATAACAATAAATTTATCTGGCTTTTTGTCATTTACAACTTTTTTAAATACACTACTCTCAATTTGATGAAGATCACCTTCAAAAATTTCTGTTTCACCAAAATACGCTGTATTTGCCCTTAATGTTTTTATACAATCTGCATCAAAGTCTGTACTTGAAATAACAGGTACTCCGGCCATGCAGCTTGCAATATCTAAACCACCCGCACCTGAAAACAGGCTTACAGAAACAATATTATTGCTCATTACAAATCTCCTTCTCTTTACATGGCACTTTTACCACTTTTTACCCAATCATCTACTTCTGACAATTTAAATTTCCATTGCCGCCCAATCTTATGAGCCGGAATGTCTGTCTTCTTAATCCAATTTCGTATTGTATCCTTATTAACTCCTAAATATGTGGCAACTTCTTCCAAACTAGTCCACGGTTCATTAGTCATCTGATCCATTCCGTTCTCCTCCTTTTCAGACTATCAATTATTATATATAAATATCTGTGAATAATCAAGAGTAGGCATAATTATTCATATTTAAGCATGAATAGCTATAATTACTTGCAATTTCATCTATTTTTCCGTGACTTAACATAAATATCTAGATTTTATTAAATGAAGCATAAATATGTACATTTTATTAAATGAATGTTATAATTAAAGAACTTACATTCTTATATAAAGGAGTTCTTGTTATGATTTTTTATCCATCGAAAAAAGAATTAATGGATGCTATTATAGATGTACTGCATACTGCAAACACGACTATGTCAACATCTTCAATTGATCAGGCTGTTGCTACAAAATTATCCCTCTCTCCAGAACAGCTATCTGAAGAATCTGCTAACAGTTCTGGAACAGAATATAGCTATCGCATGCGTTGGGCTCGCACAGAGTTAAAACAAAAGAAAATCATAACAAACCCCAAACGTGGCGAATGGGTTCTCCTCAAGGAGGCTTAATTCATGCTTGGTATTTTTGTAATATCTCCTTGGCCTAATTTCTATAAAAAAGGAATGAAGACCTGGGAAATTCATAGTTTCCCAACAGATTATCGCGGGGATGTGTTGTTAATCGAATCTGGCACCAACAAAGCAATATGCAAAATGTCCCTAAAGGATTGCTTTCCTCTAACCAAAGAACGCTGGGAAATGAATTTCGAAAAGCACCGTACATCCTGCAGTTATGAAGAACTTCCTTATAGGAAATATAATAGTCCTGCATATGCTTGGGTTTTAGAATATCCTTTTTCTTTAGCTGAACCATTATCAATCCAACGTACTAATTCACATTCATATATAGATGTATCCGATTCAATTTTAAAAGATATTGCTCTAGCACCAATCTGCTTCTCGCCAGAGCGAATCGCTTGTAAATTCATAGGCGATACCATGCTACTGTATTGGATGAAAAGAAACTATTTTGCACTTGTGTGTATTGTAAATCTGAAAACAAATACTACTCAGATCATTACTTCTGAAATAAAGGCGGAAGAAGTTGATTTCATAATTAACCAGCTAAGTGCAACCTAATACTGAACATTCACATCCATTCTTATAATCCAGTATACTTAAATGGATGTACTAGAAAACAGACTTATAAGTTCGTTTTTTATATTTCTTCTTCCATCCATCTGCCACCTATCATGCATCTTAATTTCTCTAACCGCCTGTCTCAGAGTATTAGTTCTGTCATGCTTATTATATAAGTGATAAAATTTATGCTTATGGAAAATAATCACTATGCCTTCCCTGGATACTCTAAATTACGAAGGTCCCAGTAATACCCAGTATTTCTGGACATTATGGTCACATCACAATCATCAACTGTACTAATGTTGAAACAGTTAGAATCAATCTTCTGCACTAAACAACCGCCTCTTCCTTTCCTTCAAACCACGCAACCTGGTCCTATGTCAAGATTTAGTACAAGTTAAAATGAGAAATTTCTCCCCATTTTA